>Ga0302320_10023276_pt1 | contig 12166 bp, 13 predicted proteins | sample Bog_T0_3_FD_202130 | JGI IMG/M metagenome (GOLD analysis project Ga0302320, IMG submission 202130) | Peat permafrost microbial communities from Stordalen Mire near Abisko, Sweden - Bog_T0_3 | ecosystem: Environmental > Terrestrial > Soil > Wetlands > Peat | place: Sweden: Abisko, Stordalen Mire...
AGTCGTGGAATAGGTAGTCCCGAGGCCAAGTTTCGAAGTCGCCATGCCCATCGCCATCAGAATCGTCGACGGGTCCATCTTCACCACCCGCACCCCGGCGGCCACAGCCTCGGCGTGGTCCCCCGTGTACAGATCGGGCAACGCCAGACGATCATCGAAAAACGCAAGCTGGATCTTGCCATCTTCCAACGTGCGGGCGATACGCTGATAGTATTCCGGCGTGGTGAAATCCAGCATCGTCGACGGATGCCGCCACGAGCCCGGCAGATTCGAACAGTTCTGCGCCTGCAGGAACGCAACCAGGGTCATCATGCGGTTCATCGGACCGTCTCGCTTTCAGATCGGAAGATCGACATCCAGCAGCGGAGCGTGCTGCTGACAGCCATAAACATCGGTGTCGCCAAAATCCCCCGCCGGAACCAGCCGGGGAAACGTCGCCTTGAAGGCGAAGGCGGCATCATACGGCGTGAACAGCACGTCCTGCTCCCGCACCTGGTACAGACGCGCGAACAAGGCGGCACACAGCACCCCCGTCGCCTTCACCCGCTCGAACGTTTCGGCGTCCCCGAACACGACATCGACCGTCAACTCGAACGGTCCCGCATTCTTGCTCTTGCAGACTTTCGCCACGTCCTTGATCAGCGCCATATCAAACAGCCTCGTATTGAATCCCAAACGGCTCAACCGGATCATCCAGTTCCGCGACATGATAAACACTGAAGCGGTAAACCGCCCCGACCTCGATGTCGGAGGGCGAGAACGGGAACGCCATGTTCCCCTCACGGCAAAGCCGGCCAGGAAAATCGGTGTGCAGCATGTTGGTGCGAGCCATCCCCAGCACAGCACTCGCCATCTCCTGACTCTGCTGCGAAACAACTTCCAGGACAAACCCGAGTTCGTGCGCAACCGCGCCGCGCAACGGCTCCCGAGCCCCCATGACCCCATCACGGCCATAGACACGGATGCCAAGCTGATAACTGTCCGGCCTCGCACCGAACGCCGCCGCCTTCACCGCAACCTCACCGCGCACACTTTCCACGAAATCGTCCAGCCGCTCGATCAGCAACGGATCACGGGTGCCGCACAGGCAGACCGACCGGTATCCAGCCAGCTCAACACCCTCCAGCTTGACCGTGTACCGCTCTGCCGGGTTCCATCGCATCCCCGAAATCCGAACCGCCCGGTCACTGACGGCCTCGAAACGACAATCCGACGTGTCCAGCATCCCGCCCGGCTCGATATGGTGGATCGGACTGCTGTTTTCGTGCAGCGAGTGGTTGGCGATCGACAGCTTCGTGCACCGCCGCGCCGGATTGGTCGGCTCGCAGTCGACATGATCGTCCCGCACCGTCACAAACAGGCAGTCATGGCCTTTCGGAATCGACGGCGTCGCGCCGCATTCCAGCATCTTGCCGGCATACCAGGCCGGGGCAGGGGGCAAACCCGCACGCGTGGCCGCCGCGACCCACGAGGCCGGATCGCTCGCCCGCCCCGCCAGCACCACCTGCGCCCCATCGTCCAGCGCTCGGGTGAACGGCTCCGGCCCCATCATCGCAACGATCCGGGTGGCCCGGTCGATCGTTTCGCCGATCAACGCCGGCTGCCGCGCCAACGGCTTCACCCGCCCCGCCGCGACACGCCGCTTCAAGGAAGCCTTGTCCTGCTCAGCCTCGATCAGCGCCATCTTGAAGTGCAGGCCGTCTTCCCGAGCGATCTCGCGGGCCATCGTCGCCACAAGCGCCAGATGCGGCGCCCCGCCGGCCCCGCCGCAGGTGCCGATCACGACCGGAATCCCAGCGCGCACCGCGGCGTTCAGCATTAACCGCAGGTCGCGCCGAATGGCGATGGCCGAACAGAACGGTTTGCCGGATCCAAGATAATGTGGCCCCGGATCGACGCTGCCGCCATCCACGCCGATGACATGCGGTTGCCGGTCCAGCCCCGCCTTCAGGGACGCTTCCGGGAAGCCATATCCCAGGATCGCGCTCGTCGACAGCAGCCGGATTTCCTGGGCCATTGTTCGCATCCTCCTCCTGAGGAGATGCACCGATCGGCCTTATCGGGCAAGCCCGCGGTCCGGATCACCCCCCCAACCGCAACCCCACACTCCGCGCATGCGCCCCCAACCCCTCGGCCTCCGCCAGCAGAACCGCCGCCGGCCCAACCCCATCCAGCCCCGCCTGCGTCGAAGAAACAAACGTCGTTCTCTTCAAGAAATCAAACACCGAAAGCCCCGAAGCAAACCGAGCCGTCCGCCCCGTCGGCAGCACATGGTTGGGCCCTGCAACATAATCCCCGATCGCCTCCGGACAGAACGCCCCCAGAAACACCGCCCCCGCATGACGAACCTTCGCAAACACCGCCTCCGGCTCCGGCAGCATCAGTTGCAGATGCTCAGGCGCCAGCCGGTCCACCAGCCCAACCGCCTGGTCCCAGTCCTCCACCACAATAACCGCCCCATGCGCCGCCCAGCTCGCCCCGGCAATCGCCGAACGCGACAGCGTCGGCAGCTCCGCCAACACTGCCGCCGCCACCGCATCCCCAAACCCCGCATCATCGGTGATCAACACAGACTGCGCCGCCTCGTCATGTTCCGCCTGCGCCAGCAGATCCACCGCAATCAACCGGGGATCGTTGGAAGCGTCCGCCAGCACCACCACCTCCGACGGCCCCGCGATATTGTCGATCCCCACCCGCCCAAACACCTGCCGCTTGGCCTCCGCCACATACGCGTTCCCCGGCCCGACAATCCGGTCCACCGCAGCAACAGACTCCGTCCCGTAAGCCAAAGCCGCAACCGCCTGAGCCCCCCCGATCCGGTAGATCTCCGTCACCCCCGCCCGCCTGGCTGCCGCCAGCACCAGCGGGTTCAGCACCCCGTCAGGCGAGGGAACGCACATCGCGATCCGCCCGACCCCCGCCACAACCGCCGGAACCGCGTTCATCAGCACCGAGGACGGATAAGCCGCCTTCCCCCCCGGCACATACAGCCCGACCGCATCCAGCGCCGTCCACCGCATCCCCATCGTCACCCCGGCAGCGTCCGTCATCCGCAGGTCCTGCGGCATCTGCGCCCGATGGAACACCTCGATCCGGCGCGCCGCCAGATCCAGCGCCGCCGCCAGTTCGCCAGGAATAGACGCAACCGCCGCATCGATCTCGGCCAAAGAAATCCGCAACCGATCCGCCGTCAAAACCAACCGGTCAAACCGCGCAGTATACGCGATCACCGCCGCGTCGCCCCGCCCCCGCACCGCCGCGATAATATCGGCCACCGCGCGGTCCACCGTCTCGGTGGTTTCCCGCGCCTGCGACAGCAGCGCCAAAAATCGAGCCTCGAAGTCGGCCTCTCCAACCCAAAGCCGGATCATGCAAGCTCCAGCGCCGCGCGAAACCGCGCGATCCATGCCCCCACCACCTCCGGCTGAGTCTTCAGTGCCGTCCGGTTGACGATCAGCCGGCTGGTAACGGACGCAATCACCTCCGTCTCCACCAGCCCGTTCGCCCTCAACGTCGACCCCGTCTGCACCAGATCAACAATCATCCGGCTCAACCCCAGGCTCGGTGCCAGCTCCATCGCCCCGTTCAGGTGCACCACCTCGGCATGGATGCCCCGGCTGGCATAATGCCGGCGTGTGATATTCGGATATTTCGACGCCACCCGAACCTGAGACCAGCGCGACGGATCATCGCTCCCCGCCGTCTCCGCGGGCTCAGCAACAGAAACCCGGCACTTCCCAATCCCCAGATCCAGCGGCGCATAAACCTCCGGATAATCGAACTCCATCAGCACGTCGGCCCCGCAAATCCCGATATGCGCCGCCCCGAAAGCCACGAACGTGGCAACGTCGAACGGCCGCACCCGCACCACGTCAAGCAGCGGGTCGTCGGTGGGAAAGCGCAGCCGCCGGCTGTCCTCATCGGCATAATCCGCCGCCGGGACGATGCCGGCCCGCGCCAGCAGCGGCCCGCATTCCGAAAGGATGCGCCCCTTGGGCAGCGCCAGGACCAGCGGAGTCGTCAGGCCCGGCCCAGGAAAGGCAACCAGGGAAGCCGGTGGAAAGGGCGCGGTCATAAAGGCTCCAGACGATCAAAGTGGGGCCGTTTACAGCACCAAGCCAGCAACCGGAAGCCTGCCCGGCCGGTTCATTTCGTTGACCGCCAGGATCATTCCGCTCTAGACCCGGCCAGCGCGGCACAGCAAGGCGGACATGGCGGGCAAGATCCTCATTTTGCGCTGGGCAGGCAGCGCCTACGACTCCCTCGGCGGCCTGCTGGAACTCATCGCCCAGGAATTCGCCGCCCAGGGGCTCACCGTCACGCTGTTCTCCGCCGACGGCGAGGGCTGGCCCAACCGCCTGATCGACGTCCTGAAAGCCGGCGACATCACCTTCGCGCTGACCATGTCCGGCATCGCCACCGATCTCGCGGTCAGCGGCAAGCTGATCTGGGAGGCGGCCAAAGTCCCCCTGTTCAACTGGAACTGCGACCATCCCAGCTACTTCCCCAGCCGCCACGTCGTCCGCAACCCGTTCCTGCTGCACGGCTACGTCTTCCCCGACCACGCCCGCTACAACATCACCCATCTGAAGCCGAACGGCGCCGCCTTCGCGGTGCATCTGGGCATTCCCCCGCGCAGCCTGTTTCCACAAGCACCGCTGCCGCCGGAAAGCCGCAACGGCCGGATCATGTTCACCAAGACCGGGCGCGACACCAACGAGATCGAAGCCACCTGGCGCACCTACGTGCCCGATCTGCAAACGATCGTCTTCGCCGCCGCCGAGGAACTGTTCCATCGCCCGACCGCCGACGCCCTCCCCGTCCTGCGCCGGCTGGCCGAACAACGGGGGATCTTTCTGGACGCCGACAGCCGGCTGACCATGCTGCTGATCCGCGAGCTCGATGCCTATACCCGCTTCAGGCGCGCCAACCTGGTCATGCAAACTGTCCTCCAATACCCGGTGGATGTGTTCGGTAAAGGCTGGGACCACATCGCGTCAGAGGGCGCCCAGGCCCGCTTCCATGGCCCGGCAACCTGGCGCGCCATGATCGAACAGTTGCCCCGCTATCTCGGCTGCCTCTCCACCAACCCGCTGGTCGAGGACTCAGTCCACGACCGCAGCTTCTTCGCGCTGTCAGCCGGCGTCGTCCCGGTCAGCGACAGCAACGCATTTTCCCGCGCCCACATGCCTGCGCTGGAGCCCTACAATTTTGCGTTTACCCGCGAACGGATCGAACAGGCCGTAGACGCGCTGCTGACCACGCCGGCCGAGGCTCTGGCGCGCACGGAAACCACCTGGCAGGAACTGGCGGGTCCCTTCGGGATGCGCCGCGCCGCGCGCCAGATCCTGCACTTCGTCGCGCTGCACGGCATGAACGCCCGCTGGACGGCGTAGTCTCGCTCAATACCACGCGGCGTTGAGACCAACTCTCCCGCCTTACCGCCGCCCCGTCATGCCGACGGAGGCCGGTATCCACGCCTTTTTGCCTGCCTCGCCCCGGAAATCACCGGCGTGGCTTCCCGATCGATGAGGCCGTCTGATCCCCACGCCTCATTCCAGCCCGGCGCGGTTCCGTGCGACCGCCTTCGTCGTCGGGTGATCCGGACCCAGCGCCTTCACGTAGATCGACAGCGCCCAGTCCAGCGCCTCCCGCGCTGAGAACCCGTCCCCCATGTCCTTCAGCACACCCGCGAGGTTATTGGCGTCCCGCCCGACATGTGGGTGGTCCTGACCCAGCGCGGTTTCATCGATCGCCAGCGCTCGCTCGAACGCCGCGTGAGCCCCTTCGAGATCGCCCAGATCATGCAGGATCAAGCCGATATGATTGATATCCGTCGCCGCCTCCGGATGCTCCGGCCCAAACGCCTCCGTGTGCAGCGCCAGCGCGCGGCGCAGTTGCGCCTGGGCATCCATCATCTCACCGAGTTCATGCGACAGCCGGCCCAGATCGCGCAAATCATTGGCAAGATCCGGATGGTCGGCACCCAGTTCCCGCTGCCGCGCCTCGACAATGTGTTCCAGGTTGTCGCGCTGGGCGCGGAGGTCGTTCAGCCGGGGCATCGCGTGGTCCCTATCTGATCCTGTGCCACCACCAGATACGGTCTCACCGCGATCCCGCAACCCCGCGACCAGCCCAGCGGCAAAGCGCTCATCCCGGGCCGGGAAACCGCCCGGACCGGAACGCGAGACGACTGCCCGACGTCTCGAGCAAACCCGGCCCGAGACGTTCATCCCCTAAAGCTGCGCCTCGGCGTATTCGTAGTTGGCCAGATTATCCAGCCAGTTCTGCAGGTAGTTCGGCCGGACATTCCTGAAATCCAGGTAATACGCGTGCTCCCAGACATCGCAGCCCAGCAGCACCTTGCCCTCGCCGGTCGCGAGCGGGTTGGACCCGTTCGGCGTCTTCGTCACCTTCAGCTTGCCGTCGCTGCCCAGCACCAGCCACGCCCACCCCGAACCGAACTGGCTGACGCCAGCCGCCTTGAAGTCGTCCTTGAACTTCTGCACGCCACCAAGGTCGGAGGTGATCTTCGCTTCCAGCTTGGACGGGATCTTGCCGCCGTTCGGGCTCATGCATTCCCAGAAAATGATGTGGTTCCAGTGCTGCCCGGCATTGTTGAACACCGGACCGCCCGCGCTCGCCGTCGCCTTGACGATCTCGTCCAGCGACTTGCCTTGCAGGGCCGCGTCCTTCTCGACGAAGCCGTTCAGCGCGGTGACATAGGCCTGGTGATGCTTGCCGTAATGCAGCTCCATTGTCTCCTCGCACATCCCTTTCGCCGCCAGGGCAGTCTTGGAGTAAGCGAGGGTCGGCAGTTCAAAAGCCATGGTATTCCTCCTGATAGGGTTGCGGTGAGCGGTTGGCGCGGTGGGGGTTAAGGCACGCGACAGCGGCCGGGAACGCACGGTTAGCTATGGCCAGCCCGCCGGATCGTCAACCCACCGGACCCGACTGCGGGCACGCCCTCCGGCCAGACCACATAGTCTTGCATCGGCTCGCCCGCCGCGCCACCACCCAGGGCATGAACGAAGCAATCGCCGCCCTGGTTCGCCGCCACGACCCCGACCGCTTCCTGACCGCTCTGTTCGCGCCGCCGGACCGCCGCGACGCGCTGCTGACACTCTACGCGTTCAACCACGAACTGGCCCGAGCGCGCGAGGTCGCCAGCGAACCGCCTCTGGCACTGATCCGCCTGCAATGGTGGCGCGAGGTCGTGGAGGGCGAACCCAAGCGCCACGAGGTCGCCTCCCCGCTGTCCGAAGCCATCGCCACCGCTTCCCTCGACCCCGCCCATCTCCTGCCGCTAATCGAAGCTCGGGAAGCCGAAGCCTACGCCGACTTCGAGACACTGGCCGATTGGCGCGCCTGGCTCATGGCCGGGGCAGGGGGGCTCGCCGTCGCCGCCGCCGCCGCACTGGGTGCGCCGCAGCCCGAGGCGCTGCGCCCGTTCGGCGCCGCCTACGGGGTCGCCGGGCTGGCCCGCGCGACCGGCGTGCTCGCGTCCCAGGGCACCTGCCTGCTGCCCCGCGACCTGCTGGCGCGGCACGACCTCTCGCCCGAGGCATTCATCGACGATCCCGGCTCCCCGCCATCCCGCGCCGGCCTGAACGACCTAGTGCACGAGGGCCACGCGCTGCTGGCGGATGCACGCAAGGTCCCGGTGCCCCGGGCGGCCATCGCCGCGGCGCTGCCGGCAGTTCTGGCGCACCGCGACCTCACCCGATGGCCCGCCGTCGCGATGCCCCGCCGCCTCGGAGACCGTCTGGCGGTCACATTCGCCGCCCTGTCCGGCCGAATTTTACCTCGCAGTTAATCGCTTTCGTTCCCTCCCCTCAGCATCCTTGCCCCGCGCCGGCAATCCAGCCGAACGCTGCACAAGGAAAACCCGATGATCGATGCCCATACCCTCGCCCAGCGCACCATCGCCTCCTGGAAACGAGGCCGACGCCACCACCCGCCGGCGGCTGATCGACACAATTTGGACCGAGGACTCACGCTACGTCGACCCGCTGATGCAGGCCGACGGTCAGGACGGGATCGCCGCCCTGATCGGCGGGGTCCACGCGCAGTTTCCAGGCCACCGCTTCACGCTGACCGGGCAACCCGACGGGTTCGGACCCTATGTCCGGTTCGCCTGGTCCCTGGCCCCGGCAGACGGCCCCGTCCTCGCCCGCGGCACCGACTTCGCCGCGGTGGCCGCCGACGGGCGCCTCGCGCACGTAACCGGCTTCCTGGATCAGGTGCCGGGCGCAGCCTGACCGGCTGTGTGCCTTCCCCTGACCACCACGGGAAGGCACACTCGCCCCGCCATCGCGGAGGCCGCATCCATGATCCCGGCGAACGAAACCTTCGACAACACATGGCCCTTCCAGCCGCATTTCACAAACGCCGCCGGCTTCCCCCAGCACTACGTCGACGAGGGCTCCGGCCGCCCCGTCCTGCTGCTCCACGGCCAGCCGACCTGGGGCTATATCTACCGGAAATTCATCCCCGCCCTGGCCGAGACCCACCGCGTGATCGTCCCCGACCACATGGGCTTCGGCAAAAGCGAAACCCCACCCGACCGCGAGTACACCCTCCGCACCCACGTCGAGAACCTGACCGCCCTGATCGACGAACTCGACCTGCACGATATCACGCTCGTTATGCAGGACTGGGGCGGCCCGATCGGCGTCGGCTACGCGGTGCGCCACCCCGGCCGCATCCATAGCCTCGTGCTGATGAACACCGTCATCGGCTACGGCGCCGCCGGGCGCCGCGACCTGCCCAACCCGCTGAACACCCCCTGGTTCCAGTGGATCCGCGACGGCCTTCCCACCGGCCGCACCGAAGCCGTCCTCTCGCAGCTCGGCTCCACCATTCTCTCGGTCATGCAGATCGTCGGACTCGAGCGCCTGGACCGCGTCGACCCAACCATCATCAAAGCCTACGCCGCCCCCTTCGCAACCCCGTCCGATTGCAAGGGCGCGATCGCCTTGCCGCTGGACCTCGCATTAGGCCGGATCCGCGACTTCGTCCGCGAGGGCGCCTCCGGCGTCCCAGCCTTACGCGACAAACCGGCCCTGATGATCGAGGGCATGCTGGACCGCGCGATCCCCCCGGCGCTCGCCCTGGCCGACTTCGCCGCCCTGTGGCCAAAGGCGCCCATCATCCAGGTGCCGGGCGCCGGCCACTACATCCAGGAAGACGCGCCGGAGATCGTCATCCCCGCGCTCCAGACGTTCCTGGGAATGATCAAACAGCAAGAAGTGTGAAAGTCGAGCGATAAGTCCGGTATAATGTTAGCAAACGCCACAGACACCCGGCGATGATCTCCACCTGAGGCGATTATGGCGTCAAATGCTGCCACTTGGTTCGATGTACTATAGCCAGCCGCATGGGATGAACTTTCAATACAGTGGTCAGAACCTCGGCGCAGGATTATTGAGCGCGATGTATTTCAGTGCCTCCCAACTCGCCGCCGTGGGGACCTCTCAGATCGGCCCAGAGACGCATCTGCTGTGCGCCATGAGCATCATGGAAACCCTGACAGGCTCGGGTTGATCACACTGATCCTCAAATTCCTGTTCGGCGTGCATCAGGTCGTGCATGACCTTCGATCTCTGGCATCCAACTTCGTTACGGGAGAGCACGATCTCGTTAGTGCCGCCTAAAGGCTTTTCGCCTCCTAAGTGCGCAATCAGACCCTGTGAGAAGATCAGCTTTGCACAGGGACTGCTAACATGCTGATGGAATTGGCAGAAGACTGTTGGGGCGACACGAACCCTACCACGGAAATCATCCACCGCGAGCGGAGCTGGTTCCATGGATCCGGCGACGACGTCGATCTGCCTCGATCGCGAATATTGGTGTCACGGTGAACAGGAAGCGCGAGCGGCCGGTGCGAGCAGGTTTCCCGTATCGACGCGGATTGCCAGGTTCTCGGGATCGCGCCGCGGCGGCGATCAGGTGATCTGGTGGTTACGCGAACGCTGCGGCAAGAGTGAGGAGGTCCACTCGGTGACGAAGAACGACCTCGCCGGCGGTGGTTGCAGACCCCGAAACCCGGGGACTCGCCTGCCGTGCAGCCGCGTCCGAAAGCAAGGCTATGCCGATGCATACTGAGCTGAAAGCGGCCTCTCGCTCGAAATGGGCCCTCCCGCCAACGCGCCCGGCGGTTTGTTCGGGAATCCTGGAGGCCTCTCCGGCTTGACAGCATCCCGAACATGACGGATTGCCGCACGATCATCTCGATGGAACTCTATCGGTGCTGCATCCAGGGCTTGTTCGGTGTATACCCTGCCTGTTCTTCGCCTGGTCGACAGCCGCACGGGCGCAAACCGATGAAATCCAGGTCTACGACGGCGAGATCGTTGAACCTGGCCACTTCGAGGTAACCCTTCATAATAATTATGCGCCGGACGGCCTGAAGCAGCCAGCTTACCCGGGTGGCACGATCTCCAATCATAGCTGGAACGGCACAGTGGAAACTGCCTACGGCATGGCCGACTGGTGGGAGCTTGGTGTCTATCTGCCCGTCTACACATTCACGCAAGGCACCGCCCAGTTCGATGGCGGCAAACTAAGATCTTTGTTTGTCGTTCCAGATGCCGCGCATCAGACCTTCTTTTATGGCGTGAATTTCGAGCTGAGCTTCAACAACAAACACTGGGAGGATCACTCGCCATCCTTGGAAATCCGTCCCATTTTGGGACTGCATCTGGGAAAATGGGATATTATCTGGAACCCGATCATAGACTCAGGGTTAAATGGGACCGGCAACGCCACATTCGCGCCGTCGGAGAGGATAGCTTACAACATCAGCGAGTCATACGCGGTCGCGGTGGAGCATTATGCCGATTACGGTTCCATTCGGGCGACGGCACCGTTCGGCCGCTCATATCAGGAAATATTCGCTGTCGGCGACTACCGGCTTGACGAGGCGAACTCGTTCGAGTTTGGGGCCGGCTTCGGCCTGAACAACACGTCCGACAGGCTGGTGCTGAAGCTGATCATCAATCATAGCTTCTGACAAATGGCACCACCTGGGACAATCACAACGGAGTACGCTGGGAGCGCGGTTGGCAGGACAAGTGAACACCGGCACCGTCAAAGCCGTGGCGACAACAGCCCAAGCGCCTCCCGGCGATGCCACCGCCGGATCATCAGGACCGCAACAACCGCCAGACCCACAAACAGTCCGATCCAGATCCCAATGCCCTTGAACCCCAGCGGGAACGCCAGCAGCATCCCCAGTGGAAGCCCAATGCCCCAGTATCCGACCAGTGCGAACAGCATCGGCGCACGCGTATCATGCAACCCTCGCAACATGCCGGACCCAACCGCCTGGGTGCCGTCCGCGATCTGATACAACGCCGCGAGAACCAGAAAAGACACGGCCAGCCGGATAACCTCGGCGTTGTTCGCATCGGTGATATCAAGGAACGCCGAAATCAGCAGCCGCGGCGCCAATATCAACCCGAGCGACATTGTCGCCATAAACCCAACTTCCAGCCACACTGCGGTCCACCCGGCGCGACAGATTGCCTCGGCGTCCTGCGCGCCGTACGCCCGTCCCACCCGGACCGTCACCGCCTGACCGATGCCAAGCGGCACCATGAAGCTCAAACCCGAGAGCTGGATCGCAATCGAATGGGCGGCAAGCGACGCCGCGCTGATCAAACCCATCAGGAACACCGCGGCGTTGAACATGGTCACTTCGAAGCTCAGCGTCGCCGCCATCGGGAGCCCGAGCCGCCAGAGCGCCCGCAACCGAGGCCAGTCGGGCCGCCAGACCCCGGCAAACACCCGATACGCCCGAAACGGCGGCGTAACATATACCACAACGCCAAGGGCGGCGAACATCAGCAGGCTCGACAACAATGTCGCCAGGCCCGAACCGGCGATGCCAAGCGGCCTGCAGCCACAATGACCCAGCATCAGACACCAGTTGGCCAGCGCATTGACCCCCACCGCCGCGACACCAATCGCCAGCGCCCAGGCCGGACGTTCAACAGCGCTGACGAAAGACCGCAGCACAAGATAGCCCCACGACGGCAACAGCGCCCATTGCAGAAAGTGCACGTAGCGTCCGGCCGTGGCAGCCAGTGCCGGCTCCTGCCCGATCCCCAGCAGCAGCCCCTCGCTCCACCACAAAATCAGCCAGCACGGCACCGCGACGCAG
>Ga0302320_10023277_pt1 | contig 12166 bp, 6 predicted proteins | sample Bog_T0_3_FD_202130 | JGI IMG/M metagenome (GOLD analysis project Ga0302320, IMG submission 202130) | Peat permafrost microbial communities from Stordalen Mire near Abisko, Sweden - Bog_T0_3 | ecosystem: Environmental > Terrestrial > Soil > Wetlands > Peat | place: Sweden: Abisko, Stordalen Mire...
CCGGCCAGTTCATCGATTCGAAAAGCTTTCTCACCGCGAAATACTGCGGTCATTGCCACCAGGAAGCGTATGCCGAGTGGCGGCAGACAGCGCACGCCAACTCGTTCCGTGCCCCCTGGTACGTCAAGAACACAAACATGCTCAGGGACGAGAAGGGGATCGAGTTCACGCGTCACTGCGAAGGGTGCCACAACCCCACCGCGCTGGTTTCAGGAGCCTTGACGAAGGGTTCGCCCATCGATCGTCATTTTGACGCCGACGGCATTACCTGCACCGTTTGTCACTCGATTCAAAAAGTGGATGCGCGGGGAATTGGCAGTTATGTGATGGCCCAGCCCGCCGTTCTGGTGGACGCGGACGGCAAGCCCATCTACGGCGAAGTGTCTGACAGGGAGATTCTCGCTCACCTTGATCGTCACTCCAAAGCCGTGATGAAGGACTTTTACCGCACCAGCGATTTCTGCGCCGCGTGTCACAAGGCGGCTTTGCCCCGCATATTGAACAACTACAAGTGGCAGCGGGCGATCTTCCTTTCCGACGAGTGGCAGCAGTCCTCTTTCGCAAAGCAGTCCCCATTGCCCTTTTATGTAAAAGACCAGGTCTCCACCTGCCAGACCTGCCACATGAAGTCTGAAACCATCGAAGCGCTCGATTACGGAGCCGAAGCGGGCAAGCTCAAGTCGCACCGCTGGCTCGGCGCCAACACGGCAATTTCAAAATACTACGGCTACGACGAGCAGATGGAGAAGACGGTTGCCTTTCTGCGCACAAATGTCTTCAACGTCGACATCTTCGGCATCGAGCGCAATGGAGAGAAAATTGCCGCGCCGCTCGGCGCAGTACCCTTTGAAGTCGCGCCGGGTGACGATCTCGTAGTTTCAGTCGTCGTCCAGAACAAGGGCATCGCCCATAACCATGTCCCCGAGCAGCGCGATTTCTACGAGAGCTGGGTGGAGTTCCAGGTGAAGGACGCTGCCGGCAAGACGATCATGGATTCCGGCGCAATTCAGCCGGATGGCCAACTCGACCCCGGCGCGCACAGCTTTACCAACAGGCTGGTGAATGCGAGCGGCAAGCTGAACGATCTGCACCAGGTGTGGGACACGCGCGTCATCGCCTTCAACAACACCATCATTTCCGGCCGTTCGCAGATCGTGCGCTTTGGTTTCAAGCTTCCGGCTGGTACCACAGGCCCAGTCACGCTGACGGCCAAGGTGAACTATCGCCGCTTCAATGAGCACTTTATTGAGTTCGGTTTTGACAAGCACTACCAGTTGCCCGTGGTTGAAATGGCATCGCGCACTCGAACCATCGCGCTGGGCGCAAATCCTCCCGTGCCTCCCGACGCTGACGACAACCCTTTGTGGATGCGTTGGAACAATTACGGCATCGGCCTGCTTGACGCGCAGCAATATGCTGACAGCGCGGCAGCCTTCGAGCACGTCGCCCAATTGCGGCCCGATTATGCCGATGCCTTTACAAATGTCGCCATTGCGGACTACTCATGGCAGCGCTACGACCAATCCCGCACGCAACTCGAAAAGGCTCTCGAACTCTCGCCAAAAAATGCGCGCGCACTCTATTACCTTGCCCTGGTCGAGCGCATCCAGGGAAATCTCGATGCAGCCGTCGCCGATCTGCGCGAAATGGCAGCGCAATATCCGCGCTCCCGCGACGCGCATCGCGAACTCGGCTTCTCGCTCTACCAGCAGCACAAATACGACGAGGCGCGCGCGGAATATGAGACCGTGCAGTCCATCGACCCCGACGATCTGGCCGCGCACTACATTCTTTCCATCGTTTATCGCCGCCTGGGCATGAAAGACAAGGCCGCCATTGAGGCCGCGGCATTCGCCGACCAGAAGGACGATCCAACCGCCAATACCTATGCGCTCGACTTCCTCAGCAAGCATCCTGAAATTACCGCGGAGAGCGTGCCCTGGCACATTCACCGGGCTGCCGGGAAAATTATCCCCGAGGCAAGCGGAGGTTCGGGGCAATGAGGAAGTTGTTCGTGGCTTCTCTCCTGCTCCTGGGTTTCCTTTCGCCCGCCATGGCATCGTCAAGGGCTCAGCGCGAGCATGGCGCAGGCCTCTTCGCCAGCAGCGGATGCCAGTACTGCCACACCATCAGGAATGTGGGCGGCCACAAGGGTCCGAATCTTTCCAGCGTGGGGCGAACCAAAAGCAAGGATGCAATTCGCGCCCAGATTTTAAACGGCAGCAAGGTGATGCCGGCCTTCGGCGACGTGCTACAGCCGGCTGAGCTCGACGACCTCGTCGCCTATCTGCGCTCCTGCAAAGACAAGCCAATCAAATAGCGCTCGCGTACACTGGAAAAGGTCCGCGCCGATCCCTGGTCTGCGCGTCGAGAATGAGGACTATGCGAACAAGCGCGCCAGTGGTTCTTTGGGTTCTGGCGGGAGCAGCTTTGTGTTGCGGAGCGCAGCAGAGCCGTAACCAGGAAGCAATCGATCTCAATAATCGGGGCGTGGCGCTGATGGGGCAGCAGTTTACCGATCGCGCTGCCCAGACGTTTGCCCAGGCCTTCCAAAAGGATCCAAAGCTGGCCCAGGCTGCCATCAATGAAGGCATTGCATTGATGGCGCTGCAAAAACTCGACGAAGCGAAGAAGGCCCTCAACGACGCGATTGCGCTGGATGCCGGCAGCGCACAGGCGTGGTACAACCTGGGACTCGCGCAACATGCTGACAACCAGCTGGAGCCGGCTCTGGCCAGCTTTGAGAAGGCTGAGAAGATCGATCCCCGCGACGCGGACTCGTTTTACTTTGAGGCCGTCTGCTTTCAGGAGATGAAGCAGTTCGACAAGGCCATCTCCATCCTCACTCACACGCTGGAGCTCGATCCGCTTCATGCCTCGGCGGAGTTTGCGCTGGCCCGAGCCCTGCAGCGGACCGGCCGCACGCCCGAGGCGAAGCAACACTTCAGCCGCTTTCAGCACCTCACCAGCACCAAAATCGGGTCGCCGATTGGATTGACCTACGGCGAGCAGGGCCACTACTCGACAGTTACGGCCGTTGTTCAAAAAGGAACCATCCGGCGCGCGATGATTCCGGTCAAGTTGGTCGCCCAGCCGGTGCTGGCCGCGACGAGTCTGCCGGCAACGCCGGACGCGACCACCGCAGCCGAAACTGAGACCGGCGGCGCCTGCATGCTGGACGTGACCGGCGATGGGCATATGGACCTGGTGCTGATGCAATCGGGCGTGCAGGCCATCCGCGTGCTGCGCAATCGCGGCGATGGCAGCTTTGATGAGTTGAATGCCGAGGCCGCCGGCCTGAAGGCCAGAGGCCGCGGTCTGGCTTGTGCCGTCGGCGACTTCGACGGAGACGGCCTCAACGATCTGGCCGTCGCGCTTGACGATGCGGTGGTTCTGTTTCGCAACCTGGGCCACGGACAGTTCAAAGATGTGACGGCTGAGTCCGGCATTACGCCTAAAAACATTCCCTCCGGCATCACGTTTGTCGACTACGATCACGACGGCGATCTGGACTTGCTGCTGACCGGGGAGCCGCTCAAGGCAGCCGGCATGCCCAATGTCTTGTGGCGCAACGACGGAAATGGAACGTTTACCGACGTGACCGCGCAGACTGGATTGGGAGGCAGCGGCAAAACAGCAGCAGCCATGCTCACCGACTTCAACAACGATCGCGCCGTCGACCTTGCCGTTACTGACGATGGGCCCGCTCCGCTTCTCTACGTGAATCCGCGCGAAGGAAAATATCCCACACAGCCGCTCTATTCGAGCCCAACCCTGCCCGCCACTGTCGGTATCGCTGTCTTCGACTTCGACAAGGACGGCTGGATGGACATCGCGGTTACGCACGCGGGCGCTCCGGGCATCACGCTTTGGCGCAACGTTGAAACCGCGGACCACGCAGGCCGCACCTTCAGCCGCGTTGAACTGCCCCTGCACGGAGCATTGCGCGGATGGGGACTGACGCCTATCGATATTGATAACGACGGCTGGATTGACCTGGCCGCCATTGTTGAAACGCCGGCGGGCGCAAGAGTGCGCGTCTTTCGCAACCGTGGCGACGGCAGCTTTGAGGATGTGAGTCATGCGCTCGGCCTTGACAACATGCAACCGCACGACCCGCGTGGATTGATCGCCGCCGATGTCGATGGTGACGGAGCGGCAGACCTCATCGTGACCCAGCGCGACGCGGCCCCGTTCATCCTGCGCAATGTGGGCGCCAACCGCAATCATTTTGCGCGCATCGATCTGACAGGCAACGCCGATAACAAGACGGCGCTGGGCGTAAAGGTTGAAGTGTTTGCCAACGGTCTCTGGCAAAAATGGGAACTGCCGGGTGCATCCGGCTACCAGACGCAGGCAGCCCCGCAGATTCTCGTCGGCCTTGGCGACGCGCAGGGCATCGACCTGTTGAGAATCCTGTGGCCTACCGGAGTTCTGCAGGACGAGATCGATCTGCCGCATACCCAAGTCATCGCCATGAAGGAGGCCGACCGCAGGGGCAGCTCCTGCCCGGTGCTGTTCGCCTGGAATGGCAGCAAGTACAAGCTTGTGACCGACGTGATCGGCGCTGCGGTCGTGGGCCACTGGTTTTCTCCATCGCGGCGCAATATCTCCAATCCCGGCGAATGGATCAAGGTGGATGGTGCGGCTGTTGCGCTTGTCGACGGCAAAGTGAGCCTCCGCTTCATGGAGCCGATGGAGGAGGTCAACTACATTGACCAGCTTCGCCTGGTGGCCGTCGATCACCCTGAGAATGTTGAAGTCAATCCGGACGAGCGCTTCCTCGACGATCCTCCATTCGCCTCAGGCCGCGTTGTGGCGTCGTCCGATACGCGCCTGCCCCTGGGCGCATGGGATGGAGAAGGCCGCGATGTGCTGAGCGAACTGAGCCAGCGCGACCACAAATTCGCCAGCGGATTCAAAGCGATTCCCTACGACGGATTCGCGAATCTGCACATGCTTACGCTCGACCTGGGCGAGGTGAAGCCGGAGGCGCCGCTCCGCCTGTTGATGACCGGCTACGTCGACTACTTCAGCGCGACCTCGCTCTACGGCGCGTGGCAGGCGGGTATTCAGCCGATTTCGCCGTACGTTGAGGCGCAACTCGCCGACGGCGCCTGGCAGCGGATTCCGGGCGAAGCAGGCTTTCCCGCCGGCCTTGAGCGCACTATCGTCGTTGACCTCACAGGCAAACTTCCTGCGGGAACGCGGCGCATCCGGCTCGCGACCAATCTGCAGATCTACTGGGACCAGGTGCTCATCGATCAGAGCGAAAACGCCCAGGCGCGCACCGAGGAGATTCCGCTTGCGCAGGCCACGCTGCGCTTCAGGGGCTACCCGACGCAGATTGAAGGCGCGAGCCCCGGCGACCTTGACTACGATTACAACCGCGTCAGCCTGACCGGGCCGTTCCAGCATCAGCGCGGCAACTACACGCGCATGGGCGACGTCACTCCGCTGGTGGAGGGCATTGACGACCGCTATGTCATCTTCGGGAGCGGGGAGGAGATTGCGGCTGACTTCGACGTAACAACGCTGCCCGCCCTGCCCGTTCACTGGAAGCGCGACTACTTCTTCTATGCCAACGGATTTGTGAAGGACATGGATTGGTGGGATGCATCGCCCTTCACCGTTGCGCAACTGCCGTTCCACAAGATGAGTACCTATCCGTATCCGGCAGGCGAGAAATATCCTGACGATGCAAACGCATTCGACTATCAGTTGAACTGGAACGATCGCTTCGATTCAGGCGAGCCGGTGCGATCGTATCGCTTCAGCTATCAGCTGTTGCCTTCCACGCCGCAGGACGACCGGGCAATTACGCCAGCGCCGGGGACGCATCGATGAAAGAAGCTTCGCTGGGGACCGAAGTCGTCCTGTCTCCTGCCGTTGAGCAGCTTGAGCTTGTGCGGAGCGGCCAAATCTCAGTGGTTGAACTGGCCGAGGCGCACATCCGGCAGATCGAGCGGCTCAATCCGACTCTGAATGCGCTGGTGGACTTTGATGCCGATCGCGTGCGGACCCGGGCGCGGCAACTCGACGCGGCCGCAACTCCGCGTGGCGCTTTGCATGGCTTGCCCGTGACCATCAAGTCGTCGATTGCCACCGCGGGCTATCGATGCGAAATCGGCTCGCTCATTCGCAAGGGCGATATTCCCACCGAAGACGCGGTGGTGGTGGAGCGGATCAGAAGCGCGGGCGCGCTGATTCTGGGAACCACCAACTGCCCGGAATACCTGATGGCGTACGAAACCGCAAACCTTCTGCATGGGCGCACATCGAATCCGTGGGACCTGGAGCGGTCGCCCGGCGGATCGAGCGGCGGCGAGTCGGCGGCCATTGCGGCGGGAATGTCCGCGGCAGGCCTTGGTTCCGATAGCGGCGGCTCCGTTCGCGTGCCTGCGCACTTTACCGGCATTTGCGCATTCAAGCCGTCGCCGGGCCGCTTTCCGGGCCGCGGACATCTGCCTGCCTGCGTGGGCCCATTCTCGGTTCTCGGCGCAATCGGTCCCATGGCGCGCACCATGCGCGATGTCGCGCTGCTGTTCCGCACGCTCGGCGGCCAGGACCCGCTCGATCCCTCCAGTCCACCGATTGCCTTCCGTGAGCGGAGCCATGATGAACTGCGCGCGAACATCATCGGATTCTTTGAGGACGATGGACTCGTCGCGGTCACGCCGGAAACGCGCTCCGCCGTCCGCTCCGCTGCCGCCGTCTTGCGCGATGCTGGCTTTCGCGTTGAGCCCTTCCGCCCGCGCGCCATTGAGCCGTTGCGCCGACTGTGGTGGAAGCTCTTTGTGCAGTGCGGCGCCATGTTTTGCGCGCCTGAAATCGCAGGCAAGACTCACCTGCTGAGTCCCATCTTCAAGGAGTTTCTGTCGATTGCCGATTCGGCGACCCCACTCAGCCCGGAGCAACTGCTCAACGCATGGGCGGAACTCGACCTGCTTCGCGTGAAAATGCTCGAAGAAATGCGCGCGTTTCCGGTTCTGGTGTGCCCGGTGGCCAGCGTCCCGGCTTTTCGCCATGGCGAGAGGGCCTGGACCATCGATGGACGCACCGTCGAGTACCTTGACGCCTGGCGGTACACACAGTGGTTCAACACGCTGGCCGCGCCGGCGGCGGTGGTCCCGGTTGGCCGGTCGCCTGAAGGCCTGCCCATTGGCGTGCAGATTGTTGCCCGGCCCTTCGAGGATGAGACGGCGCTCGGCATTGCATCCATTGTGGATGGCGCCGTCGGCTATCGCCCGCCGCCCATGGCTCTGCTGAGTCAATAATTGGGCCTTTTTTCCTCGCTTCAATTCATTCCGTATCTCCACCTTAGGGTTGAGGCGCACAACCTGCAATCGCGGTAGTCTGATCCTTCCCCGGATCGGAGCGCAGCGGGTGCGCGTACGCTGGCAAGAAAGGTTTGCCGAAACTCCCGGCGTCCTCAAGGACTCCGCCCACCAGCACACAGTTGTGCCGGTGCTCGATTTTGAAGTCGGCGGCAGCGATTTCGTCACCATGGCTGGGCCGTGTTCGGTCGAAACCGAATCACAGCTCATGACCACCGCCGAAGCTGTTCGCCGGTCGGGCGCGCGCATTCTCCGCGGAGGCGCCTTCAAGCCGCGCAGCTCCCCTTACGCATTTCAAGGTCTTGGTCTGGAAGGGCTCAGGATGCTTGCCCGTGCCCGCGAGCGTACCGGCCTCGCCATCGTCACTGAGGTCATGTCGGAGTGCGACGTTGCCATGGTGGCCGACTACGCCGACATTCTGCAGATCGGCTCGCGCAGCATGGAAAATTACTCGCTGCTGGCTGAGGCGGCCCGCTCCGGCCGTCCCATTCTGCTCAAGCGCGGCATGGTGGCCACGGTTGCTGACCTGTTCGTCTCGGCGCAGGTGGTTCTCGATAACGGCAATCCCGACGTCATTCTCTGCGAGCGCGGTATTCGTACCTTCGAAACGGCCCTGCGCAACACCTTCGACGTGGCGGCCATTGCACTCATCAAGGAGATTTCGCATCTGCCGATTATTGCCGACCCGAGCCATGCAGCCGGCGTTCGCGAACTGGTGCCGCCGCTGGGGCGAGCAGCCGTGGCTGCCGGCGCAGACGGAATCATCGTCGAAGTGCATCCCGATCCTGACAAGGCCTGGAGCGACGGCGAACAATCGCTCGATTTCGCTGGCTTCGATGAAATGATGACGTCGCTCCGTCCTTATCTGGCGCTGCGTTCCGTCTCTCAGAACCAGCCTGCCGATCCCCAGACTCTGGAGGCCGCTCGATGAGGAGACGGGCCATGTTGTTTGAGGTTCTTGCCTTTTTGGTTTTGCTTCTTTCGCCGGGCTGCTTCGCGTCTTCTCTGGCACAGGGAGACGACGCGGATTTCATCGTGACGGCGGCGCCGGTGTACGTGCCGCTTGCGGAGTTGCACGGCCAGGAGCGCTTTCCCAAGGGTGCGCAGTTGCTTCTTGTGCACCGGGGCAAAGCCGAGCCGCTGGTGCCGGGATTTGCAGCGGCCGCGGACGCCAACGTCTCCTTCGACGGCGACTTGATGCTGTTCTCCGGTAAGCGCAACGCCGGAGATCCCTGGCAGATATGGGAGATGACGATCGGCGACCGTTCTGTGCGGAAGCTGACTGCAGGCGACACCGATGCAGAGCGCCCTTTTTATCTTCCCGGCGGCCGCATGATCTGGGCGCAACGCACTCCCCATGGATTCGTGCTCCAGTCAGGGCCAGACGGCCACGAAACCGATCGCATCTTTCTGAATCCAACCGCAGGCCCGGGCTTGTTGCCGCTCGCCTACGCCGGGACAAATGTCTTTCCGGCCGATGTATTGAAAGACGGACGCATCCTGTTCGAAGCGGGCTTCCCGCTTGGCTCGGGATCGACGCCGGAAATGTATCTTGTCTACGCAGACGGCTCCGGAGTTGAGTCCTACCGCTGCGACCACGGAAGAGCGCGTTGGGGTGGGCATCAAATCGTTTCGGGCGATGTGGTTTTTACGCACGGCAACTCGCTTGCGCGCTTCACGTCGCCGCTCGCGCATGAGCAGGCCATCGCCGCGCCGGCCGCTACGTATGCAGGCGGCATTGCCGAGCTACCGTCGGGCAATTGGCTGCTGAGTGCGCGCGTCAACGCCGGGCCGCACTACGCCATCCGGCTTTTCAAGCCGGCCAGTTCGCCGAACTCCGCTGCACGACCCATGGCAACGGTGCTGGCTGTAGACGGCGAAGACCTGGTCGATCCCGTTCTGCTCGGCTTGCGCGCGCGGCCCAATCGTCATCCATCCGGGTTGCATCCGTGGAATTACGCCAACCTGCTAGCCCTCGATGCGCGCCTTTCGCGCGAAGGACCTATCAAGGGAACACCCGCAACCGTCCGTCTTGAGACCGAGGACGCGGCGGGACATGCGCTCACCATGGGAACGGCGCCGGTTGAAAAAGACGGCTCCTTTTTCATCCAGGTTCCGGGCGACGAGCCCATCCGGCTTACACTTCTTGACGCCAGGGGAACGGTACTTCGCCAGGAGCATGGCTGGTTCTGGGCTCGCGGCGGCGAACAGCGCATTTGCGCAGGCTGCCACACGGGGCCGGAACGCGCGCCGGAAAATCAAGTGCCGGGCGTGCTGCTTCACTCCACAACGCCGGTTGACCTCACCATGCCGGCTTCAGCCGGAAGCGCGAAACCTATCGCAGCGGGAGGCCGCTGAAATGATCATGCGTTTTCTCACATTTCTTTTCGTCACTTCAACCGTAATGGCACAGGTCGCGCCGACAACGCAAACGGCAGCGCCGAATGCCGCTCATCAAAACGCGCAGACTGCCGCGCAAACTGCGGCATTGGCTCCCACGATTCGGTTTGAAGACTCCACCAGCGAGTCGGGCATCGATTACGTTCACAGCTTCGGCTCAGCGCAGCTCGGATCGCTGCTTGAAGGCACGGGCGCGGGTTGCGTGTGGTTCGACTACAACAACGACGGCCTGCCCGACCTGTACGTCATGAACGGACGGCCCCTCGACGACTCAATGCATCCGTATCCGCTCAAGGTGAAGCCGGATTCGCTGCCGCACAATCATCTCTACCGCAACGACGGCAACGGCCACTTTACTGACGTAACGGAGAAGGCGGGCCTGGCGCCCGATCTTTACGGGATGGCCGTGACTGCGGCCGACTATGACAACGACGGCTACATTGACCTGCTCGTAACCGGCTACGGAAAGACCATCCTCTACCACAACGATGGCAACGGCCACTTTACCGACGTGACCGAGAAGGCCGGCATCAAGGTGGATGGATGGGCGATCAGCTCCACCTGGCTCGACTATGACAAGGACGGCTGCCTCGATCTCTTCGTTGGCCGCTACGTCAAATTCGATCCCACCTACCGCGCCTTTTATGCGCCCACCAATTATCCGGGGCCGCTGGACTACGAGGGCGAAACCAACATGTTGTTCCACAACAACTGCGATGGAACGTTTACCGATGTGACGGAAAAGTCTGGCATCGGCGCGTACGTGGGACGCACGATGGGCGTCACGGCGGCGGATTTCGACAACGATGGATGGGACGACATCTACGTGGCCAACGACCGGACAGAGAACTTTCTCTTCCACAACAAGCATGATGGAACCTTTGAGGAGATTGCGAACGATACGGGCACGGCCTTCGGGCAGAATGGCGAATCGACATCGTCAATGGGGCCGGTCTTTGCCGACTTCGAGGGCAGGGGTCTGCTCGACTTGTGGGTAACCGACGGCCATTACAACCGCTTCTTGCGAAACGAGGGAAACAGAAACTTTGAAGATGTGGGCACCTCCAATGGCGTCTCGCAGGCCAACGCGCAGTACGTCAGCTGGGGCACAGGAATCTACGACTTCGACGACGACGGTTTTCTTGACATCCTCATCTTTCATGGCGGGCTCATTCATCTCATCCCGCAGGAGCACACGCTTTTTCGCGGGCTCGGCAACGGACGATTCGAGGATGTTTCGCGCGATGCCGGGCAGGTGTTGAGCGACCGCACTACGGCGCGCGGCGCCTGCTTTGCCGATTACCTCAACGACGGTAAAGTCGATGCCTTCGTGGTGAATCTTGGCGCGCGGGGCACGCTCCTGCACAATGTCTCCACTAACACCGGCCATTGGCTTGAGATTAAGCTCAAGGGCACAAAGAGCAACCGCGACGGCATCGGCGCGCGTGTTGAGGTCTTTGCGGCCGGCAAGCGATTCACCGATGAGCGCGTGGCGAGTTCGGGATACCTTTCGCAAAACGACGGCCGTTTGCACTTCGGCCTCGGCAGTGTAACCCTGGCGGACAAAATCACCGTTCACTGGCCCAGCGGCCATGAGCAGACGCTTGAAAAGCAGGCGGTCGATCGGGTGCTCACGGTGGAGGAGCCCAGATGAGCGCACGCCTCCAGGGCCGGATGCGCACCATGACGGTCGCGGCAATTGCGACGCTGCTCGTCGCGCTGGTGCGCGTCTCCAGCTCCGGCATCGCGAGCGTCCGGGCATCTTCCACTGGCACTGGCCGCGTCGGCGACCCCCTTATCTATGCCTCCCCGGTCGAATTGCTTTTCTCGCCCGATGGCGCCCGGCTTTACGTGCTTTGCCAGGGAACCGATCAGGTCAGAGTCCTTGATGCGGCAAATTTCAAAACCATTGGGAACATCGCCGTGGGCCACATCCCGCGCGGGTTTTCACTTTCGCCCGACGGCAGTCGCCTCTTCGTCGCCAATACCTGGGACGACACGCTCTCGGTGATCGACACGGGTGCAATGGCCGTGGTGGCCACATGGCCCGTAGGCGCCGAGCCCTCCAGCGTGATTGAAGATCGTGACGGCAAATATCTGTTTGTGGCTAATCGCATTTCGGACGACGTAGCCGTGCTCGACGCAACAACCGGAGCCGAGATCAAGCGCCTGGCGGCTGGACGTGGCGCCAGCTACATTACTCCCTCACCGGATGGAAAACGGCTCTACGTGACGCACATTTATCCCAGCCCAGCGGCGACGCGCACGGTGCCGGAGTCAGAAATTACGGTGATCGACGCGGCGCGCGCCATCGTTGTCGATCGCATTCCGCTCCACGGCATTGCCGGCGTCTTTCATGTCGCTTTTTCCGCGGATGGACGCCTCGGTGTGACTGCCGAACTCCATCCCAATAACCTTGTTCCGCTGGC
>Ga0302320_10023278_pt1 | contig 12165 bp, 9 predicted proteins | sample Bog_T0_3_FD_202130 | JGI IMG/M metagenome (GOLD analysis project Ga0302320, IMG submission 202130) | Peat permafrost microbial communities from Stordalen Mire near Abisko, Sweden - Bog_T0_3 | ecosystem: Environmental > Terrestrial > Soil > Wetlands > Peat | place: Sweden: Abisko, Stordalen Mire...
CGAGCGGCTGTGATAGCCTGCCAGCAGGTCCATGGGGCCAGCGGTCAGCACAGACACGGAGCTCAAGCCCAAGGCGGCATTGTGATCCCAGATGGCGGCCAGCCAAAAGGCAGCGCCAGCGCTGCCCGGCATCCCTCCTCTTTTTCCCCTGTTCCTGGCCTTGTTCGCGCTTGCGCAAAGCAGCTGCCTGGGCCGCCAGCGCGCGATCCCCGGCTTGGCTGCGGTACGACAAGGGCGCTGGCGACACCGCAGGGATGGGCGGTGCGGGCGGCATGGGGCGCATCTTCATGGGCGAGCCTCCTATATATAAGGTTACGCGCTCATAAATACGCCGGTGGGGCCAGCTTGGTTCCTGCCTAGCGGGCCAGGATCGGCCCCATGCCAGCCCTGCCCTATTGCTTAGCCGCGTTGCTCTCGACGCTGGCGATGATCTGCTGCAAAGCCTTGGCTATCTCTGGGCTTTGTGTCTTCTCTTGCTCTTCGCAGACCTGCAGCACCAGCTTGTGCTGGGACGCGTTGGATGCCAGCGACCCGCGGGCTGCCTGGCCGGTCGCCATGCGCATGGCATCGCCCTTCACATTGGCCCAGGGCAGCGCCGAGATGATGCGGATCACCGGGGCCTTCTCGCCAGTCGCCAAGAAGGTGCCCCAGAGCATGTCGAGCACGCGGGGCCCCTTCTCAAGGGGTATCTGAAAGACAGTGGTGGGCGCGGCATTCCCAGCGCCCCCGTATCTGGCCTTGAGGTCGGGGTGGCGCTTGTAGACCTCTTCCAGGTGCTTCTGGGTGTCTGGCAAACCCGAAAACCTGACGCCCAAGAAGGCGACAGTGAGCCCATCGTCATTCAGCGTGTCCATGCGGTCCAGCCACGCGCTCACCCGGCCAGGGTTGGCCCTGAAGCAGGCTGCCAGAAAGCCGAAGCCCGGGCTGGTCGCAGAATGCTCCCCGCGGAACATGCCCTCCTCGCTCATGTACTTGATGGCGTCAGGCACGCCCTCCGGGTCTGGCCGCAGATAGTAGCTGGCCATCCATTTCCCGACATCGTCCTTGGATTGGAAGGCCGTTGCAGCCAAGGCTTGGGAGACCACCATCAGGCTCAATAAAGCGAACCAGCGCATTTGCCCTCCTTTGTTTATTTTTCCTATTTGCTAATGAAAATATCGAGCATTTATCTGCAAGTCACGGAATCCCAGCTTCTTTCCACCGGTATGCTTTCAAAGCTGAAGGATAGTAACCATTCTCGCGCAAAGTGGAAATCGCAGGTCCACCTGGCTGAGCTTGAAACACCAGATCTTCCTGATTCAAGATGCCGCTCGCTCCTTGCGCTTTATAGAAAACGCTCACCTGTTCTCCGCTGTGCAGTATGTCGCCCGGCTTCAATCCCAAGGAAGAAATATGGACCAACTGATTGCTGCCTTCATAATGATAACCGCGCGACCCAGGAATCAATAAGCGATTATCCAATGGCGAAAGGTATTTAACGATGCCTCTAGGTCCGCCATAGGGCACATTAAAGCCCAAACGCCTTCGGCCATAGATGGCAAGTGCCGCGCAATCCGCGCCCACCCGCAAATCAGCCTGGTTGCCAAATTCGGTCTCTTCTGGGAAAACTAAAAACGGAGTACCTCTCAATTCTTGCAACAATCCCAGGTAATCATCCCCAGCCCTGACTGCTACCTGCAACCATTGCGATGAAGCTCTCTGGGGAGCGACCTCACCACAAAAAGTTCCTCCATTCTTCCCCAAGCGAAAGTAATGCGTGCCTGGCTCCAAATGAAAATCGATCGAATGCGCATTTTTATCAAGCGCAATGAGCTCACATTGATAGCACGGCTCCTTAAGCACAAGCCCTGTGCCCAAGCCCCACGCCGGCTCTACCCCATAACGGCTCACAGTCAGCGATTGAGGTCGGCAGGCATAGAGCAGCGGTGAACCCTTACCCCATGCAAGCTCGAAGCGTTCACCTACTTTTATGTATTCCTCAGGCCCAGGAAAGCTATAGCCGCCAGCACCACCCATCAAAGCTAACGATGCCGCCTGACACTGAATAGCCAATAGGGCAGAGACCGCGAAAAACACAATCCTATAAATCACTGCCATCACTTAACAAGGAACAGTTCGCTGATACACAGGTTCTGGGATTTTGTCCCTGGATAAACCTCATCAATCTCTATGTCGACAGTAGGATCAGTGCCCATTTTGATATCGCCTAAATCCATGACCCAATCAATGCTTTGGTACGGATGCAAGGGGTTATAATCTGAATAATCTCTGTCATGCAACAAAAAGAGCCCATTAGATACACCGACATAGTTAACGCGGCCTGATTTCACCCTGGCAGTTTCGGTATAAAGCTCCTTATTTTTGCAATCCCCATTTAAAATGCCAAGCCCTTGAAAATTTTGGCCTTTGAGATTTATTTTTATATGCAAGGGCAGCTTTGATGGGCTCGCATCGGTAGCCCAAACCGTTGCCGGGTTATTATCAATCAAATTATTCCAGCTGTTCCCGCCTTTTGGACCGCCAAATGTTTCTGGGTGATTAATGTCTTCGTCGGGGTAAAGCTCACTCGACCAAACATAGACACGGTTTGCACAAATATAATCAGAAAATGCCGCAAGGTGCCTATCATAAGCGACTTCAAGGCCTGAAATTTTTGCCAGATCAACCCCCGAATACGTCGCGCTATAAATCGACCCTTTCCCCATCGTCTCAAGCCCTGCCGGCCCAGAGACATTAACGACCGCCCCTTCCATCACCAACGCCGACACATCCATTACTACCTTCAAATCGGGTCTGCTAGATGCCCAATTTTTAGCCAGCTCAAATGAATAGCGAAATTTACGTGTATCAAACTCTGGCTTGAACGACTTTGTGTAAATCATATCACTGAAGTCAGACCGCACTAAGTATTGAACTTTCAACTCATGCTTGCCACCGGTCCCGAATTTTAACTTGGCGACTGCCCACCAAATGGGATGAGCGTCTTCAGGGGATTCTTTGCTTTCATTTGGCTTCAACACCCATTCAATGGGTTGAGCTTCTCCATCAACCGACATCACAAACCCTTGGACAACTGCCTGCAACCCTTCCACCATTGCATCTTCACCCGTTAAGTTTTCTTCAATCGGAAAAGCATAAGCGGTCCGGGTATCACTACCGTGATTTTCGAGCGTATAGGCAACATCGACCAGTGCCCAATCCTTGATAAAGGTCACTTTAAAGTTTTCTTTCTTCAAGGAAATATCATTTCGCATAAGCGGGATAATGGTGCCGGCTTTTTTAAAACAAGATTCATCAATCGGAGAACCATTGGCCAAACAGTTCACAGCAGACAGCACAAACACCAACAGCAGCATCTTCCTCATAATTTTGCCTCCATTGTTTAACACATGCCCGATAAACCAGCATGGCCTTTTCATTAACCCAGCGCCATCTCCATCTGCCCCGTGCCCTTGCCCCAAATTTTCGAATAACCGCTCATTCCTGAGATGCACTTTATGGGCAGCATAGCACTGGGAATACGGTGATCCTCAATTTAGCAGCAGCATACGGCAATAGCGTCAAGCTCTCCAGCGGTTGGGCACTGTGCTGGGGGCCCTGCGGCACTGGGCCACTGTGGGCGGCGACCATCACCCAATCTGGCAAGAGGCGCCCCCGGGCATAAAGGGCCACAGGAGAGCCATCCGGGCTGAACACATTCTCGCCAGCTTGTCGCTGTTCCGCTTGAAATCCAGCCTTAAGGTCCAGGCCATAGTTCCAATCGCTGGCGGGCTTTATTTCCCAATCTGAGAACAGTTCCCGCTTCACGATCTCGTGCCACTGCTCTTTGATGGCCAAAACGAAGAGCAGAGGCCCTCGCTCAACGAGCGTGCCACCATCCCACGAGCTCGTGCGGACCGGCATGCTTAAGCCAAGCGTGATCGAATCGCCATCCTTCCATGCCCGGCTGATCTTCAGCTCTCTGCCCGGCACTAGTGAGCCGGTGATGGGCTTGCCCTGCGCCACGCAAGTTGCAGTTCGCACCCAAGCGGGGATACGCAGGTAGATGGGGAAACTGGCGGGCCGCTCGAGATGAATGATGAATGAAAGCTTGCCGTCAAATGGGTATTCAGTCTCTTCATCCACCGTGACTGTGAGCCCGCTCAAGAGCGCAGCCACCTTGCAGGGCGCATAAGCCACAGCTGCGAGGCCATTGTCGGGCGTTGCCATCCAGAGGCTGGATGTGAACTTGGGCCATCCTTGATGTAGATTGGCGGTGCAGCAGCCGAATTCCGTCTCCAAGCCGAACAGGTTGGCTTGAAAGCCGGTGTTGGTCCAAGGCCTCACATTCCTGTCGACCAGCACTTGGTTCGCCTGTTGCAGGTATTGCCGGGCGCAAGCGTCTGGCTTGATGGGCGCTGGCAGGGCATTGAATGCGACCCATTCCAGGCGGTCGGCCAACCAAGTGTCGCCTGACACCGCAAAGGCCTGCTCCAAAGAGAACAGCGTCTCCACAACAGTGCAGGTCTCAACGCCTCGCGTTGGCTCGCGGCCCGCCAGGTTCTCATCGCTGCTGAAGACGCCTTCTGGCTGGCCATCAAAGCGATCCACTCTTTCTAGCGCCTCTCGCGCCCCATCTTCGCTTCCCCCGCTTCCACGCAGCCACTCGAGCGGGCCGGCTTTAAGGCCCATCGCGTTGTTGACGCCATGCGGCGGAAGATCCCTGTCAGGGTAGCCTGAAATGGTCTTGGTGAAATCAAAATGCTCGAAGTGCAGGTCCCAGTCATAGCCTTGCGCTCTGAGCCTATCCATAATCTCCAAGGCCAGGGCATCGCCTGTGCGGTTGTAATACCAGGCCAGCCCGACCCAAGCGTCTTCCCATCGGAAGATGGCCCAAGATTGGAGCGGATGGGTCGCCAATTCATCAGCTTGAAATGAGAAGTAGCGCTTCAAGGCCGGGATGATGCGCGGGTCTTGGGTGGCCTCTTGGTATTGGCACAGCGCCTTGATCAAGGGCACGCGTGGCCACCAGTCGTGGATATCGCCCGGGCCCAGGGAGCCATCCGCGCGTTGGCGAGCCAGCACAGCATCAACCCAGACCTTTGCCTTGGCTTTCAAGACCGGCTCGTCAAGGCTGTAGGCCAGGGGCACTAAGCCATCGAGGAAGTATGGGCCGCGCTCCCAAGCTTCGCCATTGCCTCCCAGCCAGGCCGAGCTCTTGTCCACATCGGCCCAACCTTCATCCAGCCTGCCGCTGATGCCTTTGGCCATGAGGCCGAGCTGGCGGTGCAGCCAGCCTCGGGGCTTGATGCTTCCCAGGGGCAGCGGGATGTACTTGCCCTGTCGCAAAGGCGCACGGTTAGCCACTGCCCTGCTTGCCACCGGCTCGGTCGGCGCGGGACAACCCGGCTTGCCTGGAGCCACCGGGCCGCTGCAGCCACATGCAAGAACCAGCAGAATGAGGATTATGGATTTTGCTCGCATCTATTTCCTCAGATGCCCAACTTTGAATTGCATATGACCGTTACCATTTACTTTTAAAGACACCAATATCAAAGCAGACACCAAAACCATTCATCATTCAGCTCTCCGTATTCACCGGCATGGTGGGTTGAGCGCCGCGTTCGCTGCAGAGCACGATGAGCAGGTTGGATACCAAGGCAGCCTTGCGGTCCGGCTTTAGCGAAGCGAGCTTCTTCTTGCTTAGCTGCTTTAGCGCCATCTCTACCATGCCCACAGCGCCTTCTACGATCCGCTGGCGGGCAGCCACCACAGCAGTCGCCTGTTGCCGTTGCAGCATCACCTGAGCTATCTCAGGGGCATAAGCCAAGTGGCTCAATCGCGCATCATTCACCTGCACTCCGGCTGCTTTGAGATGCTCCTGCACCCGCACCTTAAGCAATTCCGCCACCTTATCGCCCTTACCCCGCAGCGAGATCTCCTTGTCATCGCGGCCTTCATAAGGGTGGTGGTTGGCCAGGTCCCTGAGCGCGGTCTCGCTCTGCACCCTCACAAAATCATCCACGTCATCCACATTGAACAAAGCCTCCCCCACAGACACGATGCGCCAAGAGACCACGGCCCCTATCTCAATGGGGTTGCCCTCCGAATCATTAACCTTCAGCTTGGCGCTCTCGAAATTTTTAAGGCGCAGCGAGACTTTGTTGACTGAAAAGAGTGGGTTCACCCAAGAAATCCCGTCCCTTTTCAGCGTCCCAGCATAATTGCCAAAATACAAGAAGGCAGCAGCTTCTCCAGGCTCTAGCATCACAAGCCCTTTTAGGCTCAATAAGGCCAGAATGATCACCAGGATATCAAAGGCGCCTGTGAATGGATTGACGGCAAAGAGGATGCTCGCAATAACGATGACCACCACTGCAATCATGACCATAACCATGCCGGGGATTGGATTTATTGCTTCGTCTTTCATGGCTCCTCCGAAACATTGAGTGACAAGCTTTCCCATTCCTTCATGAATGGGTTTAAGCTAACCTTTGCTGGCCCAATAAGCACAAAGCTCCTAGCAACCTCCAAGGCCATCTCACAGCGCCATCTCCATCTGCCCCGTGCCCTTGCCCCAATCTTCCATCTCTATCTCAAAGCCCTGCGAGCTGTGCGCTACAAAGGCCGTGGCTATCTCGCGGGCATCGCGCAGCTTTGGGTCCAGCCAAGGCCCCACCTGGCTGTCGTCAAGGATGAGCGGCGAGCGGCTGTGATAGCCTGCCAGCAGGTCCATGGGGCCAGCGGTCAGCACAGACACGGAGCTCAAGCCCAAGGCGGCATTGTGATCCCAGATGGCGGCCAGCCAAAAGGCAGCGCCAGCGCTGCCCTTCACCTTGAGCCTGTGCCTGGGCGGCTGCTCCTTGTCTGGGAACTCGTAAAAGGCCTCCACCGGCACCACGGCCCGCTGGCTCAAGATGGCCTTGCGGAAGCTGGGCTTCACAAAGACGCTCTCGGTGCGGGCATTGTAGCAGTGGCGGCCATACTTGGCCCCGCCGCGGCTGGCATCCACCCAGCTTGGCACCAGGCCGTATTGGCCCACGGCGCTCTCGCGCGCCTGCGTGGCCGGGTTCAGCCTGCCATAGCGCACAGCCTGCAGGGGGAAGAACATCCGCTCTTTCACTGCCGCGCTGGCCGCGCCCTGAAAGCCCAGCAAGGTGAACTTGGGCTCTATCATCTGCGATTGTAGGCCTGCAAAGCACATGGCTGCTCCTGCTCAAGCCCACATGGGCTAGCTGCATTCTGTGTCTGAGACGCAAGAACAGCAATAAAAATGCGCCTGCCTTTGTTGGCTTTCTATCCCAGGCCTTGACTAATATACCATACGGCTGTATGGTTCTCTTGTTATCCCCTCATTTTCTAGGCACTTCATGGACCCCACGCCCTTCGCCCCCTACACCCTTCCGCCGCCCTATCTGCCGCCAGCCTTCATAGGATTGCAGGTGCAGATGGACCAGGGCGAGCTGTTCAAAGCCGGCGACATCCTGGTCATCCAGCGCCAGACACCGGCAGGCCCGGGCCAGTGGAGCGTGGTCAGCGTGGATGGCGGCGCCATGGCCATGGCCCAGCTCTGCCGCAGCCAGGGCCACTACCAAGTCACCCTGCCGCAAGGCCCTGAGCTCACTGTGCCCACGGAGCAGATCCATATTGAAGGCACGCTGGTGGGGAAGCTAAGGCTGCTACCGTAAAGCGAAAGGCGGGAAAAGGATAAAGCATGCCTGACATCCTCGACATCACCGTGCCCCGCTTCTTCAGCGCGGTGGAAGCTGCTGTGGATTCCAGCCTGCGCCACCGGCCCCTGGCCGTGGCAGCGCCGGCGCCGGGCGGCCGCGGCTTGGTGCTGTGCTGCTCGGTGGAAGCAGAGGCCAGCGGCGTGCGGCGGGGCCTGATGGCTGCCGAGGCCCTGCGACGCTGCAAGGGCCTGCGGCTCTTGCCCCCGCGCTTCTCGCTCTACCGCCGCGCCTCCACCGCTCTGCTTGAGCAGGCCCTGGCCGCCTCGCCGCGCGTGGAGGCCGGCGGCGCGGGCCACCTCTTCGTTGACTTGAGCGGCGGCCGCCTGCTCTTTGGCGCGGCTGAGGACCAGGCCACCAAGCTTCGCAAGCAGCTGAGCCAGGCCACGCGCTTGCTCCCCTGCCTGGGCCTGTCCTCCAACAAGGTGGTGAGCCGCGCGGCATCCAGCGTGGCCGAGCGCTTCGGCCTCTGCAGCGTTGAGCCGGGCCGCGAGCAGGGCTTTCTGCATCCCCTGCCCGTGGGGTATGTGATGGGCGTGGGCGAGCGCACGCGCCTGGCCCTGCTCGATCTGAACATCACCACCGCGGGCCAATTGGCCAGCCTGCCGCAAGCCGGCCTGCTCAAGGCCCTGGGCAAGCCGGGCCTGGGCCTGGCTGAGCGGGCGCAGGGCCTGGGCTCCTCTGATGTGCGGCCCGCGGGCAGCCAGGGCCGCACCCTGGCCATGGAGAAGGTGCTGGCGCCAGACAGCAACCACCTGCCCCTGCTGCGCCGCGCCCTGTTCAGCCTGGGGCAGGGCCTGGGCTTGCGCCTGCGCCAAGCAAGCCGCCTGGCCGAGGCGCTCGAGCTGGCGCTCTTGTTCAGCGATGGCGTGGAGCAGAGCAAGCGCCTGGTGCTGGCACAGGCCACGGATGTGGAGCTGGAGTTCTGGCCCCAGCTGGATGCCGCCCTGGATGCCTTGAGCCAGCGCCGCCTGCGCGTGGCGCGCATCTCCCTCACTGCCCACGCGCGACTGGAGCTCTCTGGCAGCGGGCAGTTGAGCTTATGGAGCGGTGAGACCAAAGAGCGCAAGCTGACCCAAGCTTTGGATGCCCTGCGCAAGAAGCCCGGGGCCGGCAAGGTCTGCTTTGGCCTGGAGCTTGGCAGATGCTGACGCCCTTGAGCATCCGCTCCCATTTCAGCCTGGGCTGGGGCACAGCCTCGCCCGCAGACCTGGCCAGGCAAGCCAGAGCCTATGGCCTGCGCAGCCTGGCCTTGACCGACACGGGCTTGCATGGCGCCCCAGAGTTTCTCGAACAATGCTGGCAGAATCAGCTGGCGCCGGTGCTGGGCTTGAGCTTAGAGCGCGATCAGGACCAGGCTTTGGTATTGGCCGAAGGCCCACAAGGTTACGCCTCGCTCTGTGGCCTGGCCAGCCAGGCTGCCCAAGAGCCCGAGGCAGCCTTTGCCGACCTCTTCAGCAAGCCCAGGCCTGGCCTGCATCTGACCAGCCCCAGCCTGAATTTATTGGAGAGCTTGAGAGCGATCATGCCCCGGCGCTGCCTTTATGCCGAGCTGCGCTGGCAGCCCGGCTGGCTGGGCGCCGAGGCCCTGGCCCGCGGCTTTCAGGTGCTGGCCACCGCGCCCGTGCATTTTCTTAAGCCTGAGGACCTCAGCCTGCATCGCCTGGTCCGCGCCATCCACCTGAAGCGCAGCTTGAGCCGCCTGGCAGATGATGAATGCGCTCCCAAGCAGGCCTGGTTCCAGCCCCCGGGCAAGATTGCAGAAGCCTTTGCCGAGATGCCCCAAGCCCTGGCCAGTGCCGAGAAGCTGGCCCAGGCCTGCCGCGTGGAGCAGAGCTGGTTCAAGGTCTCCTTCCCGGGCTGGGCCAGCGCTGCGGGCCAGAGCCCTCGCCAGCAGCTGCGCGCGCTCTGCGAGCAGGGCATCCCCATGCGCTTTGGGCCAGAGCGAAGCCTTGAGCTGAATGCCGCCATCGCGGCCCGGCTGGCCAAAGAGCTGAGCCTCATCGAGCGCAAGGGCTTTGTGGAATACTTTCTGGTGGTGCGGCAGATCGTGCTCAAGTCCCCGCGCACCTGCGGCCGGGGCAGCGGCGCTGCCTCGCTGGTGGCCTTTCTGCTGGGCATCACCCAGGTGGACCCTTTGGCCCACAATCTCTACTTTGAGCGCTTCTTGAACGAGGGCCGCGAAGACTACCCAGACCTTGACGTGGACTTTGCCTGGGATGAGAGAGATCAAGTGCAGGCCTGGGCCCTGCAGGCCTTTGGCCAGGGCCATGCCGCCCTGGTGGCCAATCACGTGCGCTACCAGCCGCGCATGGCCCTGCGCGAGACCGCCAGGGTCTTTGGCCTGGCCCCGGATGAGACCCGGCGCATCACCTCTGCCTTTGGCTGGTCTGACACCCTGGAGCCTGATGCCCAAGAGCTGAGGCCCGCGGGCGCGGCCAAGCCTGAGAAGCTAGCCGAGCCTTGGGGCCAGGTCTTTAGCCTGGCCAGCCGGCTGGTGGACATCCCCCGGCTGGTCTCGGTGCATTGCGGCGGCATTGTCATCACCGCAGGCCCGCTCGCTAGCCACGCGCCTTTGCAGTGGGCCGCCAAGCAGCTGCCGGGTGTGGAGGAGGAGGCCGCGGGCTTTGGCCCGCGCACGCCCCTGCTGCAATGGGACAAGGATGGCGCCGAGGCCATGGGCCTGGTGAAGATAGACCTGCTGGGCAACCGCGCCCTGGCCGTGGTGCGCGATGCGCTGCAAGCCGTGGCCGCGGCAGGCGGGCCCGTGGTGGATGAGGCCCGCTTTCGGCCCTTGGATGACCCGGCCTGCAGACGCCTGTTAAAAGCTGGCGACACCCTGGGATGCTTTTACATAGAGAGCCCGGCCACGCGCCTCACGCTGAAGAAGGCGGGGCGAATAGACTTTGAGACCCTGGTGGTCATCTCAAGCATCATACGGCCCGCGGCCCACCTGTACATCGATGAATGGGTGCGCCGCTTGCGCGGCGGGCCCTGGGTGGATGTGCACCCTGTGCTCAACCGGCTCTTCCCCGACACCTTCGGCATACCGGTGTACCAAGAGCATGTGAACCAGATGGCAGAGGAGGTGGCCGGCTTCAGCCCGGCCGAGGCTGACAAGCTGCGCAAGGTGCTGGGCAAGAAGAGCAAGAAGGCCGTGCTGGCAGATTTCAAGGTTCGTTTCATGGAAGGCGGCCGGGCCAGGGGCTATGGCGAGCTGGCGCTTGCGACCTTCTGGGACTGCATCTTGTCCTTTGAGGGCTACAGCTTCTGCAAGCCGCATTCCGCATCGTACGCGCTGGTGAGCTACCAGTGCGTGTGGCTGCGCGCCCACTACCCCGCAGAATTCATGGCCGCGGTGCTCAGCAACCACGGCGGCTTCTATCATGCCTGGGCCTATGTGTCTGAATGCCGGCGCATGGGCCTGGCCGTGCTGGGGCCCGATGTGAATGCGAGTGGAGAAGGATGGAGCGGGGCGGGAAAAGAGGTGCGGGTGGGCTTGAGCCAGGTGGGTGGATTGTCCCAGTGCTGTGTGGAGCGCATCACAGAGCAGCGCCAGGGCCAAGGGCCTTACAGGAGCGTGGAAGACTTTCTGGCCCGGGCCAGGCCTGCGCACGATGAGGCCCAAGCCCTCATCCATAGCGGCGCCTTGGATGGCATCCTCGCTGGCCTCACGCGTCCCCAAGCCTTGTGGCTGGCGCGCATGGCCGCGAAACAGCCAGAAGCGAGCCTGGGCGGCCTCTTTGACAGCGTACAGCAAAGCCTAGAGCCAGCGCCAGCCCTGCCCGAGTTCCCTGCCCCTGCTTTGGCTGAAAAGAAGCTGCAGGCCCTGGGCTTTCTACCTAAGGAGCATGCTTTTGCTGCCAGGCGCCGCGAGGGCCTTATGCAAGGCTATTGGCCGCTGAGAGACCTGGGCCAAAAGGCCGGGCAGAAGGTGCGCTTCTTGGGCCTCTGCGTCACCTGCAAGCAGGTGCAGACCAAGCACGGCGCTGAGATGACCTTTGTGAGCTTTGAAGATGACACAGCTCTGGCCGAGGCCGTGCTCTTCCCCCAGGCGTACCAGCGCTTTGGCCATCTGCTAGACCTGGACCGCGAGCCGCTGATCGTGGAGGGGGTGGTCAAAGAGGAATGGGGCGCGCTGAATGTTGAGGTGGGCTGGGTGGGGATGATGAAATAAAAAGGGACGCAAAAAATGGTGTCCCGGGCGCGACTCGAACGCGCGACCGCCGGATTAGAAATCCGGTGCTCTATCCAGCTGAGCTACCGGGACATAAGGTTCGCCCTGTCTCCCAATCGTTTTCTAGTTTTCAATTTCTGCCGCTTTTTCTCAAACTGCCCGCTGTGTCATTTTTGTGTCACTCTTGCCCTGCATGTACTGATCATAGCGCTCCATCTCTGCCTTGTTGTGGTCCGGCGAAAGGTGCGCATAGATCATCGTAGTCTGCACGCTTGAATG
>Ga0302320_10023280_pt1 | contig 12165 bp, 12 predicted proteins | sample Bog_T0_3_FD_202130 | JGI IMG/M metagenome (GOLD analysis project Ga0302320, IMG submission 202130) | Peat permafrost microbial communities from Stordalen Mire near Abisko, Sweden - Bog_T0_3 | ecosystem: Environmental > Terrestrial > Soil > Wetlands > Peat | place: Sweden: Abisko, Stordalen Mire...
TTTGGGTTTTGTGGCGACGAAGGAAGACACATCCTATAACGCCGTCAAGGACCGGTTGCTTAATGAAGTCAAAAAAGCATTTAAACCTGAATTTTTAAATCGTATCGACGATATCATCGTCTTTAGGAATTTAACCAAAGAAGATTTGGCTGAAATCATTAAGATAGAGATCAAGGAAGTCGTTGAGCGCCTTAAAAACAGAGGCATTGATATCAGTTTATCTCCCGAGGCAATGGATTTCTTGATGGAAAAAGGTTTTGATCCGTTATACGGAGCCAGGCCTTTAAAGAGAACCATTCAGCGTTACGTGGAAGATATGCTTTCTGAAGAAATTATTTCAGGTCGATTTAAAGAAGGCAGCAAGGTTACTGTTGTACGTCAAGATGACAATTTGGTACTTGTCTAAATGTTGACTATTCCTGGTGCTTATAGAGCCGGCCTTTCTGCTAAAGGATGGATCCGGTATCTGGGGCAACTGACAGTATTGTTGTCACGCACGGTCGTGTGCGCTTGTACACCTCCGTATAAAGGGTATCGCTCTTTGATACAAGCCCAACGCATTGGGCCGGGAAGTTTTATCATAACAGCCTTGGTAGGATTCTTTGTGGGGATGATCATCGCCTTGCAAATGGCCTATCAGATGGTGCAGCTTTCCGCTGAGCTTTATATCCCCAACGTCATTGCCGTGGCATTAACCCGAGAATTAACACCCGTTCTAACAGCCTTGATTGTTGCTGGCCGTATTGGGGCTGGCATTGCAGCTGAGATCGGCTCAATGGTCGTCACTGAACAGGTTGATGCTCTCAAAGCCTTTGCTGTTAATCCGGTCAAATACCTGGTGGTCCCACGATTCCTGGGCCTTATCATCATGCTCCCTGTTTTAACCATGCTGGCAGATGTTATAGGCATTTGGGGTGGGTATGTGATCTGTGTGTTTAAATTGCATATCAGCCATGAGATGTTCTGGAAGATGACCTTCAAAGCGCTGACCATGAAGGATATTTCAACGGGTCTGATCAAGACTGTCTTCTTCGGTATGATCATTGCCATTGTTGGATGCCATCAGGGTTTAAATGTTAAAGGTGGCGCAGATGGGGTTGGCAAGGCAACAACCACAGCCGTGGTCCGTTCCTTCATCCTCATCATCATGATGGATTGCTTCATCACCTTTGTATTTTATTTTCTATTAGGTTTTTAAGAAAGGTGTTAAAAGGCTTTAGTAGCACGCACTTGGTCATCGTTCGGTTGGTGTCATTGCGAGGAGCGTAGCGACGAAGCAATCTTAAATATATAGCATGAACGGCTGACACCGATATATTTTTTCTGCTAAGGATGGACGGATGACTACTATGAATGTTTTGAAAACATAATAGTAGTCATCCTTAGCAATCTTACGCAGAAAAAACATATCGGTATCAGTCTGCTAATGGGAGTTATTAGTGCCTAATTAAGGTTTAATAAATGAAAACCTCTTTATGTTTAGCTAGTTATTGGTTTTTATTTGTTATTATCCCGGTATCTGTTGTTCTTTGTTTTGTACCTTTATCGTGTCGTTTAGTGATTGCTATTGTGCTTTTATTGATTTTATTGGCGTTAGGCGAACGTGGGTATAGAAAATGGAAGAAGTTGTGGGACATAGGATAATTAAATGATTGAAATACGTAACTTATATAAAGTCTTTGGCGCGCAGATGGTGCTTAATAATTTGTCGCTGACGGTGCGTCGTGGGGAAACTAAGGCCATCATCGGGCGTTCTGGGGTCGGGAAAAGTGTTCTTTTAAAAAGCATTGTAGGGTTAATTCATCCGGACAGCGGCTCAATCAAAATCAATGGGGTCGAGGTTACTAATCTTAATGATAGAGATTATGACCGTCTGCGCATGGAAATTGGGATGGTTTTTCAGGGTGGGGCCTTGTTTGATTCGATGAATGTGGGAGAAAATGTTGGTTTTGTTCTTAATGAGTTTATGAATTTAGATAAAAAGACGGTCCGGGACAGGGTGGCGGATTCATTGGCTTTGGTCGGACTTAAAGATGTTGAAGACTTGATGCCTTCCCAGCTTTCTGGCGGGATGAAAAAGCGTGTAAGTTTAGCACGGGTCTTGTGCATGGAACCTCAGATCATTCTATACGACGAGCCAACCAGCGAAGTTGATCCGATTACTGCCGCTGCGATCAATAAATTAATCATTGAGCTAAGGGACAAGCTTAAAGTCACCTCTATTATGGTGACCCATGATATGAATTCTGCCTATCAAGTGGCGGATTCGATTGCGATGTTTTATAAAGGCCAGGTCATTGCTGATGGCAAACCAGATGAGATTAAGAACTCTAAACACCCAGTGATTCAACAGTTTATTCATGGTGATGCCCACGGGCCTATCACCGAAGACGAAAGTTTGATTTTTGGCCATGTTAAATGACGCCGGTGGAATGCCGGCGTCATCCTGAGCCAACTAGCGAAGGATCTTAAGTTGCTTAAAGATTCTTCGGTGTTGCCTCAGAATGACAATAGTACTGGAGAATTAGCTTATGTCTCGAGATAACGGTTTGGAATTAAAGGTTGGCTCATTTGTCTTAATGGCAGTCATAGCGTTGACTTTTTTTATCATTTCAGTCAGTGATCTTTCCATTTTTGAAAAAGGCCGCCACATTCAGGTTGTTTTTGGTTTTGCCAGTGGTTTACGCGAGGCAGCACCTGTTCGTTTAGCTGGGGTGGAAGTGGGATTGGTCAAAAAATTGCAAGTGTTTGTGGACGATAATGATGGTCATAAAACCAAGGTGCGGGTTAATGTTTGGATTAAAGATGATATAAGTATTCCCGTAGATTCCAAGATAACCATCAATCAATTGGGGATCTTGGGAGAAAAATACCTTGAAATCATCCCTGGCACTTCAACAGATTTAATCAAGGATGATAGCCTGGCCGTCGGTCAAGATCCTGTTCCGATTGAAAAAATCACCGAAGGGGTGGCTGTATTGATGGGTAAGCTTCAAGTGACAGTCGATGGTGTTAATAATGATATTTTAACTGATAAAAACAAGAAATCTTTGGAAGATGCCCTGGCAGGTTTTGGTGCACTGGGGACAGATTTAAAAGAAGGGCGAGGGACCTTAGGGAAATTGCTTACTGATGAATCCATCTATAATAATCTTGATGATCTTACAGCGGATTTAAAAGGTAACCCCTGGAAACTGCTCTATCGCCCTAAGTCGAAGTGAGCTATCTAAATACTATAACTAATCGCAACCGAAGGAATAGGGCCTTTTGAAAAGTAAAACAGCCTTTGTTTGTCAAAACTGTGGTTCACAATCTCCGCGTTGGGTGGGTAAATGCCCTAATTGTGATGAGTGGAACTCTTATGTGGAAGAAACCTCAGTTGTCCGTAGTGAGGCTCAAAGCACGCGCACCCAACTTGCGGCAGCGAGTGTTATTGCTCCTGTTCTTTTAAAAGAAGTGGATATTTATCAGGACAAACGATACCTGACAGCCATCGGAGAGTTTGACCGGGTTATGGGTGGGGGGATTGTTCCTGGATCTGTGACCTTAATTGGTGGAGATCCGGGTATTGGTAAATCGACGATTGTTTTGCAGGTGGGATGCTCTTTAGCACGTACAGGTTTGAAGGTTTTATATGTTAGTGGCGAGGAATCTGTCAAGCAAGCCAAGATGCGCGCTGACCGGGTTGCGCAGAGCGCTAACGAAAATTTCTTTATCGTCAATGAAATTGATGTCCAGACGATTATTGGATACATTCATGAATTAACCCCTCAAGTGGTGATCATTGATTCTATCCAGGTGGTGCATTTAGCTGAGCTTTCTTCGTCACCAGGTTCAGTGGCTCAAGTTCGGGAAAGTGCCGCAGTTTTAACACAGGTGGCTAAATCACGAGGGGTCGCATTATTTTTTATTGGGCATGTGACCAAGGAAGGGATGTTGGCGGGCCCTCGGGTTTTGGAACATATGGTTGATGGGGTGCTTTATTTTGAGGGAGAACGGTACTCATCTTACAGGGTCCTTCGGGCCAACAAAAACCGATTTGGTTCGACTAATGAAATTGGTGTTTTTGAAATGACTTCAACGGGTTTACAGGAAGTATTAAACCCTTCGGAAATTTTTCTTTGCGAAAGGCCGCAAGATTCTTCCGGTTCTGTGGTAGTACCGATCCTCGAAGGAACAAGGCCATTCTTAGTTGAGATTCAAGGATTGGTGGCCCGTAGTGCATTTGGCATGGTGCGCCAGAAGGCTCAAGGGTTTGATGCTAATCGCCTGGCCTTGCTTGCGGCGGTGTTGGAAAAAAGGTTGGGGATGAATTTAGGGGATAAAGATATTTTTTTAAATGTTGTGGGTGGAGTAAAAGTCATGGATCCAGCCGCAGATTTGGGGGTTTGTTTGGCAGTGGCGTCTGCGTTATTAGACAAGATTGTCCCTCATGATACGGCAATTTTAGGTGAGGTTGGACTTTCGGCCGAGGTGCGTAGTGTGGCTCAAATCGCCTCGAGGGTTAATGAAGCTCAAAAGCTCGGGTTTACGCGTTGCATTGTTCCCAAAAATAATTTAAAAAACAAGAATGATTTTAAGCCATCTAATATTAAGTTAGTGCCGGTTTCAACTGTAAGGGAAGCGTTGGATAAATTGTAACGAACAAGGAGTGTAAATGACATTATTATTTATTCGTGTATTTTTCTTAATTATCAGTGCCATTATCGGGTATCAAATCGGTGCCATTAATCAAAACCCTTTGGTAGGTGTCGGTTCCTGCCTTTTGGGAGCATCTTTGCTTATCATTATTGAAGCGAATTTAAAGCAAGTTTCCGTGCGAGGTCTTTCCAGCATGGTCTTTGGCCTTTTGCTTGGTATTTTTATGGCCAACTTAGTTTCAGATATTATTTCTTTATTGCCTTTAGGGGATGTTGTCAAACCCATATTGAGGGTTATATTGACCTTAGTCTTTTCATATCTCGGAGCGGTAATGGCCTTGCGCGGAAAAGATGAGTTTAATCTGATTATCCCTTATGTGCGTTTTAAACGGCAGGATTTAAAAGACGGTGTGGTCCTTTTAGACACCAGTGCGATTATTGATGGGCGGGTAAGTGATATTTTTAAGACAGGCTTTTTAGGCGGACGCTTGGTGGTGCCTCGATTTATTTTACATGAATTACAACGTTTGGCGGATGCTGATGATGATACCAAACGTCAACGCGGGCGCCGCGGCATGGAAATTTTAAAATCAATGCAAAAAGATCCTGCGGCTGATGTGCGCATTCATGAAGATGATCTCACAGGATCTGAGGCTGTCGATTTAAAATTAGTCAAACTTTCAAAACTGATGGATGCAAGGATTTGCACGACGGATTTTAATTTGAGCCGTATAGCCTCGATCCAAGGTGTTGAAATGCTTAACATCAATGATTTAGTCAATTCTGTCAAGCCGGTTGTGTTTACCGGTGAGGAATTAGAAATTAAGCTTTTGAAAGAAGGCAAGGAGCCGAGTCAAGCGATCGGCTATCTGGAAGACGGCACCATGGTGGTTGTCAGTGACGGCCGCAAAGGTTTAGGCCAGACCGTCAAGGTTTATGTAACCTCAGCCCTACAAACTCAAGCCGGACGCATGATCTTCGCCAAGATGGAGCGGTAATGAAGACGGAAGTTATTATTGTTGCTGGTGGTTTGGGGCAGCGGTTGAAATCCAAGATTCCCAAAGCCTTGGTTTTGCTTAAAGGTAAAGCTTTAATTGCGTATTCTCTCAAGGTGTTTGAAGCTCACCATGGGATTGATGGAGTGATTGTTGTAGGGGCAAAAAGTTTTCAATCGCAGTTTGCCCGTTTGACAAAGTCCTTTAAGAAGGTGCGTGCTGTCGTCGATGGCGGTGCAATGCGTTCTGATTCTGTCAAATGTGGCCTGAAGACTCTTTCACCAGATACGGGCATTGTGCTGGTGCATGATGCGGCCAGGCCTTTTGTTGATGGAGAAATGATTGATCGTTTGATCGTGTCACTTAAGAAGAATAAAGCAGTGATTGTGGGCGTTCCTGTTAAGTTTACGGTCAAAAAAGTTAATCGTAAGACTTTAGACATTGAAGAAACCCCGTCGCGTGATTTGTTATGGGAAGCGCAAACGCCTCAAGGTTTTCATAAAGATATTTTAATTAAAGCACATGCCAAGAAATTTAAAGAAGAAGCCACCGATGATGCGATGATGGTAGAACGCTTGGGGCGTAAGGTTAAAATGGTGATGGGTAATTATCGTAATATTAAAGTTACAACACCTGAAGACATTATTTTAGCTAAGCAATTGTTGGTATAAAGGTTTAATATGTCCCGCCCCCAAAGGCCCTATTCCTTTGGCTTCGAAACTTGGGTTAAATGGCGGAACAGAGGAGAGAAATCTTGAGTTTTAGAGTTGGTATAGGACATGACGTTCATCGCCTAGTTGTGGGGCGTAAGTTGATATTGGGTGGGGTTGAAGTGCCTCACACACATGGCCTTGATGGCCATTCAGATGCAGACGTGGTTTTACATGCTATTTGTGACGCTATTTTAGGGGCTGTTGGTTTGGGCGATATCGGAGAACATTTTCCTAATACCGATCCTCAATACAAAGGCATCGCCAGTTCACTTTTGTTAAAATTAAGTACTCAAAAAGCCAAGGAAGCTGGCTGGACAATAGAAAACGTGGATGTGGTGATTCTGGCAGAAGCACCGAAATTAAAGGAATATAAACCAAAAATGAAGTATCATATTGCCCATGAATTAAGTATTGATCAGGCCCAGGTGAATATTAAAGCCGGAACCAATGAAGGATTGGGCTTTATCGGAGCCAAGGAAGGCATCGCGGCCTACGCGGTTGTGCTATTGAAGAAATGACACACGCTTAGTGGTTGTCATCCTCGAAAGCTTTGGTCGGGGATCTATTTTGGGAGATTTTATGATTTTTTTATTAGTCATTGTCATTGCATTTTTGGCAATCTACATCCTATTTACGGAAGAGATCAATACCGTTAAAGAACGTGACCCTGCGGCCAAAAGTGCTGTTGAAGTGCTCCTGCTTTATCCGGGCATCCATGCGTTAGTCTTTTATCGCATCAGCCATCAATTGTGGGAATGGAAAATTCCGCTTGTCCCACGCTGGCTATCTCAGTGTGCGCGTTTTTTTACAGGTATAGAAATCCATCCTGGTGCTCAAATTGGTAAAAGTTTCTTTATTGATCATGGCATGGGTGTTGTGATTGGAGAGACGGCCATAGTTGGGGACAATGTACTTTTATATCAAGGCACAACCTTAGGCGGGACTGGTAAGGAAACTGGCAAGCGCCATCCAACCGTAGGGAATAATGTGGTTGTTGGGGCTGGCGCCAAAATCCTAGGCAATATCACTATTGGAGACAATTCATATATTGGAGCAAATGCGGTGGTGATCAAGAATGTGCCTGCCAATTCTACCGTTGTCGGTATTCCGGGACGTATCACCAAGCAAGATGGCCAAAAGATTGATAAGGATTTAGATCACATGCACGTCAGTGACCCTGTCATGGAGAATATATCCAGATTGCTTGGGCGCATTAAAACATTGGAAAAGAAAACAGGCTGCGAAGCTCCACATGACGAGAATGATGCTGATTTTACTATTTAATTTTAATAAGACCTAAAGGAATTTATGACAAGCAAGGAACAGGGAAGTATTCAGATATATAATTCTTTAACTGATAAAAAAGAAGCCTTTGTGCCTATTAATGGCAATGATGTCAACATGTACACCTGCGGGATTACGGTTTATGACAGGTCTCACATCGGGCATGCCCGCAGTTTATATATTTTTGATGTAATCCGTCGTTACCTGAAATTTCGCGGGTTTAATGTTCATTTTGTACGAAATATCACTGATATCGACGATAAAATCATCGATCGGGCCATAGAGACCAAGCGTTTAGCTCATGATGTGAGCGAAGAGCAGATCCGGTTTTATTATGAAGATTTAAAAGCGCTAGGAGTGCCTCCTGGAGATGTTGAACCTAAGGCCACGGATAATATTCCTGAAATGATCACTCATATTCAAGGGCTCATTGATAAAGGTTCTGCCTATTCAATCCCTGGCGGAGATGTGTATTTTGACGTGAGGGCATTTAAAGATTACGGCCGACTTTCCGGACAGAGCATTGATAAAATGCTTGAAGGAGTGCGCATCGAAAAAGATTCTAAAAAGCGGGATCCCCTGGACTTTGTTTTATGGAAAGCGTCCAAACCCGGTGAGCCTACCTGGGAGAGCCCATGGGGCGGCGGTCGTCCAGGCTGGCATATTGAATGCTCCTGCATGAGCATGAAGCATTTGCATACAAAGACCTTGGATATTCATGCCGGAGGCCGAGACTTAATTTTTCCTCACCACGAGAACGAAATCGCCCAATCAGAAGCTTTAACAGGCGTGCCTTTTGCCAAATATTGGATCCATCATGGCTTGCTAACGATTAATGGGCAAAAAATGTCTAAGTCATCGGGTAATTTTATAACCATTCAAGATGCTTTGGCTAAGTATTCGGTCGACGAAATTAAGATGTTCTTTTTATTTTCGCACTACGCCAGTAATATTGATTTTTCAGAAGAGAAAATCTTAGAAGCTCGCAAGGCTTTGGGTAAATTCGATGTTCTCTTTTACAGAGCCTCAGGTTTATTGAAGGAAAAGGAAGTAGAACCTGTTCAAGCTGGATTTGTAAGTAAATACAAGCATGAGTTTATTCAAGCGATGGATGATGATTTTAATACCCCCAAAGCCTTGGCCGCCTTGTTTAATTTGATCAACGATACTAATTTATACATCGATCAAAACGCCGATGATCCCAATTATTTAGGTGTTATTTATCATGCTGTTGATATTTTAGAAAATTTAGCGCGAAATATATTTTGTTTGTTTTTACAGGAAAAAGATAAAGATTTATCAGAAGAACTCAAAGCTTTGCTCGAAGAACGCGCCCAAGCCCGTGAGCTCAAAAATTTCAAACGCTCAGATGAGCTGCGGGTGATACTGAAAGAAAAAGGCATAACGGTTGAAGACGGCAAAATCGGCCAAACCTGGAGATGGATTTAGAGTGATAGGCAAATTTATAACATTAGAAGGTTCTGAAGGGTCTGGTAAAAGTACTCAGGCGGCTTTGATTATAGAGTATTTGAAATCAAAGAAGCTGCCGGTAGTGCTCTTGCGTGAGCCTGGTGGAGTTAAGATTTCGGAAAAAATCCGGGCATTGCTCTTGGATGTGAAAAGTGCTGGCATGGGGGATGAATGCGAAACCTTGCTTTATATGGCGGCCCGAGCGCAAATGGTCAAAGAAATCTTAGAACCTCAGCTAAAAGCAGGAAAGATTATTTTATGTGACCGTTTTTTAGATTCCACTATTGCGTATCAAGGTTATGGTAATGGCATAGAAGTTAAAACGATCGAACAATTAGGTCTGTTTGCCACCAAAGGCATTGTCCCTGATTTGACCATCCTATTTGATATTAATCCTGAAAAAGGCTTAAGTCGCGCTGGGGATCAAAAAGATCGCATCGAATCGCGTTCTTTGGAGTATCATAAACGGGTTCGTCATGGGTATCTGGAGTTAAGTAAGGTGTATCCTGAGCGTATCAAGCTCATCAAAGTAGACGCAGACAAAGAAGAGATTTTCAAAAGGGTTAAGCAACACATTGATGCCTTATTAATATTATGATTGAATCAACCCAAATCAACACAGCTGTGATGCAGCGCTTTAGCCTTCTTATTGCTAATGACCGATTGGCCCATGCGTATTTATTAGTAGGCCCAAAGGATTCTGGAAAGACCCAGACAGCTTTAAGCCTGGCCCAGTTGGTCAACTGTGAAACTAAAACAGCCTGTGGCCAATGTTCCTCCTGTCAGAAAATTGCGTCGGGCAATCATCCGGATGTGCATATATTAGGCAACGATGAAATGGATAGCATTAAGATTGAAGAGATTCGATTTCTTTTAGGCAGGGCGCATTTAATGGCGTATGAAGCGAAAACCAAGGTTTTTATTATCCGCAATATTGAGTTGATGACGATGGAGGCGGCTAATGCCTTGCTCAAGACTTTAGAAGAGCCAGCACCCAATACTTTGATGATTCTCACCACCAGTGTTCCGGAAATAAATTTGGATACAATCAAATCTCGTTGCCATATCGTTAAATTTTTCCCATCGTCGGTCAATCGCATCGCCAAGCTTCTGGCTGATGAAGGGATTAAGAAAGAGGATGCCCGTTTCTTGGCTGTTTATTCAGAAGGATGTTTGGGCAAAACCCGTAGGCTAATCAAAGAGGAAATGATCATACAGAGGCGTAAGGTATTGGATGAAATGCTTTTAAATCGTAACAATGATAATTTTCTAAAAGAGCTGTCGGCTAATCCACCGGAAACAGCCCAGGCTTTGCGATTATTATTAAGTTTTTTCAGGGATGTCCTTCTGTTTAAAGCAGGAATATCAACGACAGAATTGGTGCATCAGGACTGTATAAAAGAAGTTGAAAAATTTGCCGCGCGGGACTTTGAAGACTTGAGCCGCATCATCCGGCAAATCGTGCAAACAAAAGAGCTTGTGGACGAAAACCTGAATGTCAGGATGTCTTTGAGCCTCTTGAGGGAACATATATGGGTCAATTAGTTCAGGTTAAATTAGGTGAATACCGCCCGGTTATCTGGGTGGATGCTAATAGTGTGGCGATTCATCGTCATGATATGGTGGTTTTAGAAGTCGAACGGAATTTAGAATTCGGTAAGGTCATTTCAGATCCTGATAAGGTTTGCACAGGCAAGACAGAGGCCGCAGCCGGTAAAATTATTCGTTTGGCGAGCGACGGCGATTTGCGCCAGGTGGTCAATAATGAAATGAAATCCTCTGGGGCCATGAAAACCTGCAGGAACAAGGTTGAAGAAAGTAAAATGGACATGCAATTAGTCCAGGCAGAATACTCTTTTGATGCCACCAAAATACTCATTTTCTTCACAGCAGAAGGAAGGGTGGACTTTCGCAACCTAGTCAAAGACTTGGCCAAATTATTGCGCGTGCGCATTGAACTTAAACAGATTGGCGTGCGGGACAAAGCTAAGATCGTGGGAGGCTACGGCGTCTGTGGGAGAGAATTGTGTTGTTCTTCCTATATGAAAGATTTTCATCCATTATCTATTAAAATGGCCAAGGACCAAGGCTTGCCGTTGAATCCCCAGAAAATTTCTGGCGTATGCGGCAGGGTTAAGTGCTGCATGGCTTATGAATATCAAGTGTATCGTGAATTTGCTAAAAGCCTTCCTAAAATTGGGGCCAAGGTCAACACCCCCGAAGGCGAAAAGGGTAGGGTTGTGTCGATGGATATCTTGAAACATTATGTCACTGTTGATGTGGGCGAAGGCAAAATGGTTAAAATTGAGTATCCGATTGGCAATCCAAATTAAGAGCTGGGATATTTCATTAGAAAGTTAAGTCATGAGCAAATTTTTTGTTACGACGCCAATATATTATGTAAATGATGCCCCGCATATCGGGCATGCGTATACGACAATTTTGGCCGATGTTTTAAGCCGTTATCATCGCACCGTTGGGGATGAAGTGTTTTTTTTGACTGGGCTTGATGAGCATGGGCAAAAAGTCAAACAAGCAGCAGAAAAACGCGGGCTTTCGCCTCAAGCGCATTGCGATGATCTGGCCCCACGATTCCTTAATTTGTGGAAAACTTTAGATATCCAGTATGATGATTTCATCCGCACGACTCAAGAGCGGCATAAAAAGATTGTCCAATTGGTGTTAGAGCAGGTTAATAAAAATGGCGATATATACTCAGATGAATACGAAGGCTGGTATTCAGTTGCTGAAGAGCGTTTCATTACGGATACTGAATACGAATCAGGGCAGTTCCGTGATGTCAAAAGATTGAAAGAAAAGAATTATTTTTTTAAGATGAGCAAGTATCAGCAAAAGCTTATCGATTATATCCAAGCACATCCTGATTTTATCCGTCCGGAACACCGTAAAAATGAAATGTTAGGGTTTTTACGTCAGTCACTTGGAGATTTATGCATTTCTCGTCCCAAAGCCCGTATGGATTGGGGGATTGAAATTCCTTTTGATCATGATTATGTTACTTATGTTTGGTTTGATGCGCTGGTCAACTATATTTCAGTGCCA
>Ga0302320_10023284_pt1 | contig 12164 bp, 10 predicted proteins | sample Bog_T0_3_FD_202130 | JGI IMG/M metagenome (GOLD analysis project Ga0302320, IMG submission 202130) | Peat permafrost microbial communities from Stordalen Mire near Abisko, Sweden - Bog_T0_3 | ecosystem: Environmental > Terrestrial > Soil > Wetlands > Peat | place: Sweden: Abisko, Stordalen Mire...
TGCACTCACGCGGTTTCCAGATATCGGGATGATCGCCCCAAGACCTGTACCCCGCTCCCTGAGCCGGGTTCATGAGGCGGAGTGGTGCCGGTAAATCACCTTGTCGCCGAAAGCGCAAGCGATCCGACCTTACCCTCTGTAATCCTGCCGGCCCCCGGCCTTCAAACAAATGCACGCGGAAGGCTGCTGAGCGCGGATCGCGTCTCAGATACTCAAAGCTGAGACTCGATGTTTTCTATCATGCGGCGATTATCCCACGATCTTTCGCGCCACGCATTATCAAACTGGGAACTTAAAGTGAGAAAGAAGCACGACTTGCAGAACTCTTGTGCTGAGCCCGAATTCTTCTGCGATTGCAGTTCAGGCTGAACCGCTGACGGCTTACAAGCGCCGCCACATCGGCCGTGAATTGAATCATTGCGGAGGCTGGGTCGAGGAAAACTCGTGCTTACCGCTAAAAGCGAAGAAAAGAATGGTAGGCACGAGTAGACTCGAACTCCTGACCTCTACCGTGTCAATCTGCTTCTCTTGAATACTTTCAACAACTTAACAGGTCTGCTGGGACTGCCGAAATACCTGTAAGTACATCGTAGACGAAATAGGAACGGGCGCAAGCACGGGTGCTGAAAGGTGCTCGATCACGCATTCGCTGCAAGGCCGCCGCAGCGTTTCTTGTACTTCTTCCCGGAGCCGCACGGGCACTGGTCGTTCCGCCCGACCTTCGGAGCGGTGGGAATGAGCATCCTCCGTTCTTATCGTCGATGCGCTTCCCACCACCGATCAATAGACCAGCGATTCCTCTCGCTATACGTCAGCAAGATAAAGTACAGCAGCACGTAGATGAGTTGCGCTCCGGCGACATCCCAATTTTGAGCCAAGCAAGTCCCGATCTGTAACGCGAGCATCAGAAGGCTGCTTGCGATCAGTGCGACGGATGTCCACAGCCCAAGGATCCTCAACAGACCAACCGCTCCCTCGCACCACGGCAAGGCGACGGCTACGAAGTGTACCAAGAACCCCGGCAAGGGCGCGTTGTGCATCTGCTTGTCCATGTAAGAGGCAAAGGCAGCGTGGTCACCGACCAGCCGGGAGAACCCGTGGAGAAAAATGTTCGCGCCGAATGTCACACGCAGAAGCAAGTAGGCGATCTCATCTTTCTTGATCATATGAAACAAGTCACTGACCCGCGCCCACGCCTTCAGGCTAGAACGCTGCGCCACACCCCGACCTTCGTAACACGCACACTCCCATCCGGCTGCCCGCGCGCTGAGACCTTGTCCAGCCGCACAGCCGCATACAAGCCGGAGCGAAATCGGTTGCGGCTCCTCTCATCCGTACCGACGCCCGGAACGTCGAAGTGCTCACCGACCTTCAGCCTGTGGACGCGCTTGGCAATCTTGGGGTATTTGCCCGGTTGCTCTACTCGGGGACGGAGATAGGCGTGTTGCAGCGTGATGCAGTGTTTGTTGCCGCAGGACGCATCCACAACTTGGGCGGCAGGGACGGAGCCGTGGACGTCAGTCCAGTTGCGCCGCCGCCGACCGAAGGCGGTTGACAGATTGGCGATCTCTTCGCAGTCGCCCTTTCGCGTTGTTGGTGAGAATTGTCCCATTGCTTAAGGCTCCTACACTGAATACTCGATGGTTACATCAACATCCTCGTCACCGTGGTTCACCAGCAGCAAGCAATACTTTCCATCCGAGGGTGCCACGAAGGATAGCTCACATTCACGCACATCTGTGCGACCGTCGTATTCCATTAGATCATTCGTGCGAAGCCATTTGCGATAGTCCGCCAGAGTACAGACTGAAACATCAATGTGGTCTTCCGCTGAGACCGAGGCGAGTAGCTCCTGTTCCTCGGTCATCGGTACCTCAATGGAGTAGTTGTCCCCGGCTCGGACGAGCGACGACTCGTAGTCAGAATCGACCGGCTCATCGTTCTTCCTCGTCACTGCCTTTGCTCCGCTCGCTCACGCCCGGTTTTCTGGATGATTTTGCTCGATTCTATGTAGATTGCGATTGGGGGAACAGGAAACTGACGATCCGAGAAATCATGCAGAGGACTCGGGCGGGCCCCAGCGTCGAGCAGTGTGCCGGGACTGCTTGTGGTGGTGGTGGACACCAATCTCCAGGCTCCGTCTCAGCAAGAAGCGCGGATGTATCACTCCTCCAAAGTGTACAAATCAGGTCGAAATGACGCCTTGTTGTGGAGCAAGATATTTGGTCAAGAAGCATGCCAATTCCCGGCGGTTTTTGCCGCGCGGTTTGAAGACTGTGAGTGGGGACACCGTTGACCGTCCGAGGTAATAGAAGAGGATGCCCGAGAACATGCAAGCCATGGCGTAGAGGGAGGCACTGAGCGAATGAAGAGAGCCGTGATCTGCGCTAGGACAAGCACCGCTGATCAAAGCGGGAAAGTATTCAGAGCCGAGCAGGGCATGCGCAGGTGCATGGTCTGCGAGGAATTGTTCACTCGGGACAGCGAGGGCCTAGTGAGACGGGACCAGTTGGAGAGAGTGCGGCAGGGAAGTGCGGCGGTACCAAAAGCAGATCGTCGCCTGAACGTCGAATGGATCACCTTTGTTAAACAAGCGAAGTGCAGAATACGAAAAGGTAACGAGAGTTCGAATCCCAATCTCTCCGCCACGCAGTCTTGCCTGCAGAGAAATTCCGCTGTCCTTTCCCTCGAAATACGCGAAAGATGCCCGTATTTCGCGATCATTCCCAGACAAACCGGACTGCAGAGAATGCACTGCTTAGCAGCGAAGGCCGTCACTGTCCTGCCTTTTCTCCGGAGGGCATTCGCGCAGTCCGGTTTCGAGGAGGGCATAAGGCGAATGCAATGCGATCACAAGCCGGGGATTCGTCCGTCGTGAGTTGACTTTTGGCAGCACCTTGGAAGCCTCGTTCGGGGCTTCCATTAACCCCGTTTTCTGGACCTCGACGACGTCCTCGAGGCGAGAGCTTGCCCGGCCACCGGCGTTACCTCCGTACCCGTGTGCCAGCCAACGTGTTCTGCCACACTTGATCGATTACTGGTTGCTGACCTTACTTTCCTGCATGCGGATGCAATCGGCGAAGAAGTTGAGTGGAGGAAATACATGACGATGGCCGTCTTCAAGCTAAATTGCGGCGATGCTTCGCGTCTACTCTTAGGGTGTTGGATTATGGGATCAATGCGTCCCCATCTCCGGTGGCGCATTCTGGGAGTTAGCATTTCCTTGTTGCTCAGCGCTTTGCAAATCACGCAACCTGCGGCCGCGCAGGTGTCTTCCTGCACGGCCACCTACACATGTCCTTCTGGTGTGAGTGCATGCTACTCGCTAAATGGTGGTGGCCCGGTGTCGACAAGACCCGTCCCCGGCACCTTCGCATCGGACGCAGCTTGTACTACGTACGTCCAAAACGCCAATCTCCATTCGGGCCTCAGCATCAGTTGCAGTTGCTCTGGCGGCGGCTCCACCACGAGTTCAAGAACAACCGCGCCCGCCGCGCCCGCCACTTCGGGCAACCTCACCACCCAGCAAAAAATGGCTCTAGGCGCTGCGCAAGCCGCTATGCCGTATGTGCAACAGGCGGTGCACGATTGGTTCTGGGGTACTCCCGCACCGCCGCCAGACCCCGCCGTGCAACAGAGGCAGTTGGCCGCCCAGCAACTCAACAACAGTGGCATCTACCTTTTCAAACAGAGGAATTATGGCGGCGCGATCAATGAGTTTGAGCAAGCTCTCGCCATTACTCCCAACGATGCAAACATCCTTCGCAATCTGGAAATGGCGAAGCAAGCGCAAAAGAATACTGCCACGGCCGGACGAACCGGGACCGCGTTGGGCCAGCTATTGGGCACGACTCCGGAGACTGTAGGCAACACGGGCAGCAATCTGAACCTCGTAAACCTCGGTTCTGACCCGTCGGTGGTCGACCTGCGGAACTCGACAGGGACGGCGCCTGATCCGGAAGCGCTCAAAGGGCAACTCGACAGTGTTTTTTCAAGTAATGTGCCGACTCCTGTACCGCAAGTTCAGAGCGCTCAGGATATAGACAAGCTATTCCCGCCGCAGCAACCCTCGTCGCCACCCTCACAGGGCAAAGTTGACAGCCTGAATGCGCAATGCGCCGCCGTCGAAGGGGGCTCCGCAGCAGATGTAGCGTGCCAACAGGAAATGGCGAAACAGGTCACGGCAAAACAGGAGCAGTTGGACGACACTTCTAAGAATCCCAAGGGGTCAGATATTCCCAGTGATTTGAAGGACTCCGTGGCCGACCCAAATGCGGCGGCATCGTCATCTGGTTCCGGTACTGCAAGTGATGGCGGCCAGACGGCACCAGGAAGTGGCACGAACTTCTTCGGTTCGTCGAATGCGCATCCCACGGACCTGACACCGGCAAACTCTCCGCCCACACAGCCGGTGAACCCAGGTTCTCCGGTTGTTACAAGCGCCGGGGCTCACCTGAAAAGCGCAGCGGCAATCGCAGGGGCAAATGGAGATCTCTCGCAGGTTTATGACCAGGGAACTGCGAAGTACGTCGGGGCGATATCGGTTCCAACCGGCACAGCCCAGGCCCCTCCTCCACCGCCGCTACCACCCGGACTTGCAACGGCGCTGGCTGCCAACCCGCAATATCAGCAAGCGGCTGCAGATCGTACTCGGGCTGAGAGCGATCTCAAAACAGCAAATGATCAGATGGCGGCATTACTGAAGAATCCCACCCCGCAGAATACGATTGCAATTTCAAATCTGACGATGCAGGCGCAAAAGGACCAGGGGATTATCGCCGTCGCCAATGATACGCAGGATACGATCAAGCAGACGACCATCAAACGTTTGACCGTCATTCTGCCTCCGAACCAGGCACCGCCGCCCCCCGTACCATCTCCAAATTCGAATTGAGGGCTCTGCATCATGAAAGGTACTCTCCGCAAAGCGCAGGTTCTCTTCGCAGCACTGCCCATGCTCGTGGCTGCATTCGTCCTCTCGACGCAGGCGCAGGAGTGTCCGGAGGGAACCGTCAAGGTCGGCGAGCAACAGAGCAAAGACTCCGATGGTGCAACGGTCATTAAGACCTTCTGTCAGCAACAGGCCCACGACGCCCCACCCCCAAGAACGTACCGCCCATCCGGCAGCGCGCTCATCGGCGGCACCACCTGGATTACCGGTTACAACACCCAGAGTGCTGATCCCAAACTGGTCGCTAAAGAACGGGCGATGATGGCCCAGCAAATGAAGCTGGCCAACAATCCATATGCCGATGGCGTCGATTTCAAACGTTACAACTTTGTTCTCGGAATTGCCTCCTCAACCGACGCGATTACAGACTTGAGCACGCGCGTCATCTTCGACGAGTTAAGCAACGGGAAGTTTTCCGCCGAAGAACAGAAAGCCTACGACTCGCTGAAAGACCGTCAGTTCGATGAGCTGGCATGCCATAGCAACGGCGCAATGATCTGCCTTGCCGCTCTCAAGAACAAGGACGTGATAGCCGACCATGTTGTGCTTTACGGGCCACAGGTCACAATCGAGAGTCTAAGGATGTGGGATGAGATGGTTCGCTCCGGACGGGTGAAATCGGTCCAGATATACATCAACCGCAGCGATCCTGTCCCGCCCATTTCATTGCTAGCTGGCGGCGGCCTCATTGACGCGGCCGCATTGAGTACTTTGGCTTTGTTCAAACCGCCGACCATCACCAGAATTATCAACGAGACCAGTCCGCGTCTTACGGTCCGGACGTTTTCCTGTGGCGACGGAATGCCGACGCTCGATTGCCACGCCATGACGGCCTATAAAGCGAGAGTCAACTACCAACCCAAACCGTCACAGCAGACCGTTCCCGGAACAAAACTCAGTGGTGTCGGTGTCGCCGAGCCGCCATCGCCAAACCGATAGGAGAGATATGACAAAGCCGCCAACATTCTTCGTTCTCGTGTCGTTTCTTGTCTGGAGCTCTGTTCAGCCGGTCTGTGCGCAAACGGCGACGGCTGCACCTCCGGCTACCAATACTGCGGCAAGCACAGCGCCTTCCGGTCAGGCCCCAGACGACGCGACAAAGAAAATTACCGAACTGGTCCACACCGGAAGTTATGCGGAAGCGCAAAAGCTGACGACAGGTTTGCTCGTAGCCTATCCCGACGATCAGCGGCTGATCAAGGCCAAGGCGCTCATCGAGAAACTTCTCGCACCCGGCGGTTCAACCAGCTCAGCTCCAACGAACAACCCGCCTGCTCAACCTGCGGCGAACACGAATCCAGAACAACTCACTGGCATGGATAAGGTGGATTACAGCGCCCTCCTCGTTCTGGCGCGGCAGGCGCAGCAAACCACCGATCTGGCTGAACAGACCAAGCTTCGGAAGCAATTCATGGACCAGAGCGATGTGTTCCTGCAGAAACATCCGGACCAGATGCTCCTCTGGCAGTTTCGCGGGCAGTTGGCAATCAGCCTGAATGAGCCGAAAGCAGGATTTGAAGCGGGCCAGAAGCTTATGGCTGCAGGCGCAGCAGACAGCAACGACCCGAATTTACAGCAGTTGCTGGGGGAGCTCAAGAACAAGGGATGGCTGGACAGGCAGACGGCGGAGAAGCATGCCAAATACGATTGGATACTTGGATCATGGAAAGTGTCCTGGTCTGTCTCCTGGCATGCGCGTGGTGTGTGGCCGGCTAATTTTGGAGCAGTGATTAGAAAAGGTCACGGAACAAGTGAAGAGTTTTCCATCTCTGGCTCAGCCATCGAAGGCTATGAAGTCAGAGCTAATGGGGAAAAAAGCGCAAGACCGAATATAAGAGGCACTATCCTTGGCTCAGGGGAAATACGTTGGGAGCAATATTATTGGCCGACCGGAGGCGGAAGCTACCTCATTAGCTATCACACTGCCATTGGATGGAAAATCAAGCCGGGCACGACATTTTATCCATCGGGATTTGTTCCAGTCATTTCATGCGTAATCGACAACGATAAACAAACGATGACGATGGTTATTCCTTCGCAGGACACAAGCGAAACAAGCCCGAACCCCATGAATGATACGGTGACTCTGGTGTATACCAAGGCTGGAAATACCTAACGGCACGACGAATCTCCACTACGCTACGAATTAATGGGTGAAGACGATGAAAAACCTCTTACGATTCACGGTTGCCTGCTTGCTGTTTGCTCCGATTTGTGTCTCGCCGCTGCATGCGCAAACGGCACCCGATGTTACTAATGCAACAGCTGCGCCCGCCGGCCAAGCGCCGGACGATATGGCAAGGAAGATCACCGATCTGGTGCACGCTGGAAAATATGCCGATGCGCAGAAGTTAGTGGCAGGCTTGCTGATTGCGTATCCTGACGATCAGCGGCTGATCAAGGCCAAAGCGCTTATCGAGAAAATGCTCGCGCCGGGCGGCTCAGCTGGTGCGACCCCTGCCAGCCAACGCACTGAACCTGCGGCAGACGCGAATGCCGAGCAGCTCACGGGCATGGACAAGGTGGATTACAACGCTCTGATTGTTTTGGCGAAGCAGGCACAGCAAACCACTGACCTGGATGAGCAGAAGAAGCTGTTGCAGCAGTTCATGGATCAGAGCGCCCCATTCTTGCAGAGGCATCCGGACCTAACGCTGCTCTGGCAATTTCGCGTAATCTCTGCGATCAGCCTGAACGAGCCAGTGTTGGGGTATGAAGCAGGGCAGAAACTTCTCGCTGGGGGCGCAGCAGACAGTAGCGACCCAGTCTTACAGAACCTGCTTGCACAACTCAGGAACAAGAGGTGGCTGGACAGGCAGGGCATGGACGACGCAGAAGAATACCGTCGGCTTCAGAATCTTGGACTCGGACTGGTGTACGGAGAATGGACAAAAGGTTTCCATTGGTTTTTTCATGCGGTGTTGACTCTCACAGTCAGTCGACTTGGTGACTTGAAGGAACCGGTGAACATACGCTTGGAAAATGCCTCGCCTAAGACATGCCGCCTCGATGGCGGCGCCGTAGGAATGATTACGATCAAACCGGGAGACGCCACTAACGGGACATACACAACCAGTCGAACCGCGATGCTTACCAGCAAATCCAACTTTTTTGTGCCCTGTACGGTCAACGCGTATGTCGTCAATAAAGCCGGTAAGACTATTAGCAGCGTCAATATCGTCAACGGTTGGTAATCAGTTATGACAGGACTTCTGATATTGATCCTCTCGAATTCTCACATTGCTCTCCTGCTCAACCACCGAGGGCATCACACCAAGAGCCAAGGATTGAACTGCTTACGCTTCACCAAATCACTTTCGGGAGGGTTTTATGTCAAAGAATCCAAGATTGCTTATTCTCGCCGGATTGCTCGCCCTTACTGTGCGCGTCCCGCTTCTTGCCCAATCAACGACCCCATCGCCCGCTGATGCCAAGCCAGCACAAGCCGGTCAAGCACCCGACGAAGCCACCAGGAAGATCTCCGACCTCGTCCACGCCGGCAAATACACGGAAGCGCAACAGTTGACGAATGGCTTATTGATTGCGTATCCCGACGACCAGCGGCTGATCAAGGCTAAGGCGCTCATCGAGAAACTGCTTGTGCCCGGCGGTTCCACCAGCGCAGCTCCAACGAGCAGCAAGCCTGCTCAACCTGCGGCGAATACGAATCCAGAACAACTCACTGGCATGGATAAAGTCGATTACAACGCCCTCATCGTCCTGGCACGGCAGGCACAACAGACCACCGAACTGGCAGAGCAGACCAAGCTTCTGAAGCAGTTCATGGACCAGAGCGATGTGTTTCTGCAGAAACATCCGGAACAGATGCTGCTCTGGCAATTTCGCGTGCAGTTGGCAATCAGTCTGAATGAGCCGATGGAAGGCTACAAAGCGGGGCAGAGGCTCCTGGCTGACGGCGCAGCGGACAGCAGCGACCCGAGTTTACAGCAGTTGTTGGGGGAACTCAAGAACAAGGGATGGCTGGATAAGCAAGAAGTGGAGAAACAAACCCAGAAGAAAAATGATTATCTCGTGGTATTGGGAGCCTGGAGCGGACATTTCTCCAAGACTGATCATAAGGGACACGAAGTCCGGCATGCCGATGTCCGTTTAGACTTTTCGAAGTCCGACTCAGTTATAGAGGGCTATTTGACCACGAACGCTACCAGAGATGCGAAGCCGACGATTAGGGGCACTATCCTTGATTCAGGGGAAATAAATTGGGAGCGCCGCTGGGGTTCTGATTGGAAGACGGTGTCAGTCGAAATCGGCAGCGATAAACGGAGCATGAAAATTGTTTTTACTGACGACAGCGCGGTCGGTCAGAATGCGTTCGCCACGAGCGGGCACATCGAGTTGTGCACATTCACGTCTACGCTTACCAAGAATTGAAGACGCCCTTGTGGGGAGTACCTCGGAAAATAGAGGGAACTCCTCGCATTCTTGGAACATTTTCCGCGGAGAATGTTTTCGATTCATGACTGGCCGCTAGGTTCGCAGTCATGCGCCAACGGGATTGGGCCGCTTGGGGGACTCCGAAGGTGACCACTTTCAGCCACACCATCGCCACGCGTTCGCCTCTTCAGCTCAACATGAAGCCGCACTGTTTAGTATGACTGGGCGGCGAGCGCGCAGTCGCGGAGAATTCTCCAAGCGCCCCATCCCCTGTAACCTACGCACACGTCGGGCTTTACCGGCTCAATGAGTTGTACCGAGGGTTCGAATCCTTGCCTCCGCCACGCAGTCTGAACTGCAGAGAAATTTCGTCTTCCTTTATCCCGAAATACGCGAAACATGCCCGCATTTCGCGATTCCTCCCGACAAACCGGACTGGAGAGAACGGACTGCCCACCAGTGAACGCGGTCGCTGAGCTGGCTTTTCTCCGGAGGGCACATAGACAGTCCGGTTTCACGGAGGACAGCAGGCGAATGCAATGCGATCAGAGGCCAGGGATTCGGGCATAGCGAGTTGACTTCTGTCGGCATCTTCGAAATCAGCTTAGATACTTCGCGGAGGGCCGTTTACGAACTTTTCTCTGGAGGACATTTCACGGTCCGGTTTCATGGACTCCGTTAGGCGAATGCAATGCGATCAAGAGTCGCGCATTCGGCTATAGCGAGTTGATTTTTGCCGGCGCCTGGAAACAGCAGAAAACTTCCGGAGACGGACGGGACGCCGGCGCCCCCTGTGATTAGTCCCGATGAACTGGATTATTGATCTCGCTTGGAAAACTACTGTTTGATTTCAAATACGATGCCGACCCTCCAATGCCGCCGTGGCGGCCCGTGCCCCATACGTCGCCTGCGGAATCTACAACTACGGGAGCCTGCGGATTATAGCCATCGTTGCCTGCCGCGAACAGGTGCAGTACGTGCTCGTGCCATGCGGCGACTGAAGGCGTCAACTCAAATACTGCGCCGCATCCGAAGGTGCCTCACGCGCCGCCGTACATCCCTCCATAGAGTGTGGTGCCGTAAAGGTTTCCCTTGCTGTCGAACGTTAATCCCCACGCACTAAATTCGAACAATTACTTTTTTGACAGAGGAACGAGCACTTCTGTACCGTTGTCAAACGCTTTCGTGCGAGCCACAGTCGGTTGGGGGTTTCTCACTCGTGACCGACACTAAACAAGCTTTGGCGCTGTATTTGATGTCCTTGGAGCAGGTTCCATCAGGCATCCGCTCGCAGAGCGGATGCCGGCCCGCGGGGGAAACCTCAAGCGTCCAGTTCAAATTTCACCAGTCCCTTGCCGGTATGCGCTTGGGCCAACTGATCCAGGCCGTCCTCCGTCTGGGTTCGATGACGCGCAGGCTGATACTCAGAGAAAGGCGCGCCCTACAAGAGCAGATATCCCACCGTTTAAAGTCTTTCATTTGGTCCATCACAACTATCGGATATGCATGCGGGCTGGTGGTTCTTCTAGTGACGGCCAACGGGTTGGCGAGCGGACAGATGCAATTACTGCCCGCAATATCGACGGTGGCCGGAAATGGCACGCCCGGCTACGGCGGGGACGGCTCGGCGGCCACCGGCGCGCTGTTGAATGGCGAGACCCGCGTTGCTGTAGATAGCCTGGGAAACCTATACATTGCGGATACCGGAAACAACGTGGTTCGTGAGGTAGTTTTCTCGACTGGTGTGATCTCCACAATAGCTGGCAACGGGACCGCCGGTTACCTGGGGGACGGCAGCGCAGCCACCAGCGCCGAACTGCACAGTCCCAGCGGCGTTGCCGTGGACGCCGCGGGCAACCTCTATATTGCCGACCAACTTAACAACGTCATCCGCATGGTGACGGCCACGACGGGAGTGATTACCACGGTGGCCGGGAATGGAACCGCGGGCTATGCCGGGGATGGTGGCGCAGCCACCAGCGCTGAATTGAACCAACCCAGTTACGTTGCCCTCGACAGCGCGGGCGACCTATACATCGCGGACGGGATGAACAACCGGATCCGCGAGGTGAACGCCGTTACCAGCATCATCACCACGGTTGCCGGCAATGGCATTGCGGGCTATGCGGGGGATGGCACTGCGGCTACGAGCGCCGAACTTAACAACCCCACCAGCGTGGCCGTGGACGCGGTCGGCTACCTCTACATCGCAGATTCCGGCAACAACCGCGTGCGCAAGGTGAATACTGGGGGCATGATTTCTACTTTGGCGGGCAACGGGACCGCCGGCTACGCCGGCGACGGGGGCGCGGCCACTGCCGCCGAGTTGCAATATCCTACCGGGATCGGTCTGGATAACGCGGGCACCGTCTACATCGCAGATTCCCTCAACAATGTAGTTCGCATGGTGAACCCCGGCACGGGCAACATTTCGACGGTTGCCGGCAATGACACCGCCGGCTATAGCGGGGATAACGGCCCCGCTGCATTTGCTGAGCTGCGCAATGCCGCCGATGCCGCGATCAGCAGCGTCGGCAATCTCTATATCGCCGATGCGGGCAACAATGTGATCCGCAAAGTGCAGCTGAACAGCAGCTTCTCCGCGGCCCCAAGCGGCGGTGCGGGCCTGGTGCAGAATTTCTTTCTGCAGACCACTGCCAGCGAAACTATCGCCAGTATTACCGCGCCCCTGTCGCAGGCCGGCAAGCAGGAATTTACGGTCGGGACCATTACCGGATGTGCGGTCAACGGCTCGACAACGAACGCAAGCGGCGCTGTCTGCGTTGTGCCGGTCACTTTCACGCCCGCCTATCCGGGA
>Ga0302320_10023286_pt1 | contig 12164 bp, 9 predicted proteins | sample Bog_T0_3_FD_202130 | JGI IMG/M metagenome (GOLD analysis project Ga0302320, IMG submission 202130) | Peat permafrost microbial communities from Stordalen Mire near Abisko, Sweden - Bog_T0_3 | ecosystem: Environmental > Terrestrial > Soil > Wetlands > Peat | place: Sweden: Abisko, Stordalen Mire...
GGTCGCCAGCATCATGAGCAGCAGCGCCGGATTGTTGTGCGGACTCACCCCGCCATCCACAAAAAGGCCCTTAACCCCAGGCGCGACCTCAATCGGTTCCGGAGCGAAGTAACTCGGAGCGGCGGAACTCGCGCGCAGTAAGTCGGACAAAAGCAGATTGCGATTCGGGGTGAATTCCGGCGTGCCTTCCGCCCCATAAAACATCCCGCGAGGATGGTTATGAAACAGCCACACGCTCCCGGTATCGATCCGCTTGGCCACAATGCCAAGCCCGCAACGCAGCTTGTCCGACCCCAGCGTCTCCTGCCCGAACTGTTCGATAATGACCGCACGCAAAGCTTTGGCGTCGAACTTAGGCGCAAACGTACCGCCGATCCAGCGGTTTCGCCGGAAGCCCTTTTTCGCGAGAGTCAGGTAAAGTTCGATCATCTCGCCCGCCGATTTTCCCAGCGCAAGGCCCGTGGCAATGATCGCGCCGGTGGATGTGCCGCCGATCAGATCGAAGTAATCGGCGACGCGAAACCCCCAACCCCCGCGCCTTCGCGCCAGCATCGCTTCGATGCGTTCGACGAACGCCAGAGAAATGATCCCGCGAATCCCGCCGCCATCCAGCGCGAGAATCCGCTTTGGGCCGGGGGCGAAGAAGTGGCTGCGACGCTGAACGGCAGCATCAATAATCGTCTTCATTGGTTCTCAGCTTTCTCCTGACTATGATCCCGATTACGATCCATGACAAGCCGAAAAGCCCTGCTGACACCCTGACGACATTCGGTACATTAGCTATTACGCCGGACCAATCCTGCCAACCCGGGATACCAACACACCGGGAGCCCTTGCTTCAATAAGTCCCGCTCTTTCGCAGAGAGACGTCGCGCTTGCATTGATCCGGGAGGCTCCGCCTTCTGCTGGGGAGCCTTCATGGGACCACTCGAAGTTCGGCTGCCACAGCTGCGCGATCGCTGCGGGCTTCACGTGTTGGATCGCCTGCGCTGCAGTTCTTGTGGCGGAAATGGAACCGTCCGGTTTCGCCTGGGCCAAAACACCCAAAGCCTCGCGTAACTGCTCCGCGCCGCACGGCCAGTTCAGCCATTGCCGGGCCTTCAGATAGTACCTCAGATTCTTCGGCTCAACCTGCCCCAGCCGAAGCGGTACGATCTTCTTCTTATAATCCGTCGCCAACTCAACTTCGTTCCCAACTGCATCCGAAACATCCGCCGCCCGCGAGAACAACACCAGAAAAACGGCCCAGGAATGTATGGCCTTATCGATCGCGATCCCGTATCGTTCTCCCGGCGGAATGCTGTCCGGTGCGATCCAGTAGTTCACGCCTATCCGCCGCAGCACCGTACATAATTCGCGCGCTCTCGGCTCGTCCGGCTTAGCGTAACTCATGAAAATAAACTCCGGCATTTCAGGCTGCCCAATGAACTCACTATCCTAACCCGTTCCCGCCATCTCCGATATACTGGAGAGGTAAGCAGCGTACGAATCGAATAGAAATCATGCCAGTCGCCATTCTGGAAACGCCGCCTTCCCCTCTGCCCCTCGCTCCGCCGCGCAAGCGATGGACCCGTAAGGAATGCGAATGTCTGCGCGATGCCGGAGCGCTCAACTACGACGACTTGGAACTCATTGACGGAGAGTTGATAAACACCATGAGCAAGGGGCGTCCGCACTCCAATACCGTGTTACTGCTTCGCAACTGGCTGTTAGGGGTCTTTGGACTGCTCTTCGTTCAGCAAGAGACACCGATCGATGTAGCCCCGGGCGACAATGCTCTCAACGAGCCGGAACCCGATCTGGCCGTCACGTCACGGCCCTTCAATGAGTACTCCGTCGGCAATCCCCCGCCGTCCGATATCTGCATCGTCATCGAGGTTTCTCATACGACCCTCGCCTTCGACCGTTCCGCCAAGGCTGGCCTGTACGCCCGCGCCGAAATCGCCGACTACTGGATCGTGGACATCGCCAATCGCCAAATCTTGGTACATCGCGATCCGCGCGAAGGGCAATACCGCTCCATCACGGCATACAGTGAACAGGAAACCATAGCCCCGCTCGCCGCGCCGAACTCGCCTTTCCCGGTCCGTAACGCGTTCGCCGCCGATCCCCAGGCCTGATCGTCACGGCTACTGCGTCGCTGTCCAGTTGAGCTAGAAGTCTGCGCGTCAGCAGACCCTCGTAGGCACCCGGTCTGTAGCTGGCCTGATCTCGGGTTACAAGAATTTTACTCAATAGATTCAACAACTTAACATCACAGCCCAAAACCTCTCAGGCATAATATAGTCGTATGAAGCTCGCCGCGCCATCCCGCCCCCGCCGTGCGAGCGCCACGACTCCGTCTATCCCCATACAACCAAAAGGTTTAACCAGCAAAAACCGAAAAAACGGGAACAAAAAATACCATGCGAACCCACCCATCTGGCTGAAAACAAAGGATCGTGCCCCCGCCAGCCATTCCCATTCCGATCCCATTTAGTGGCTTTTGCAACCCAAAAAGTGGCTTCCAGGTCCCATTTGCAACCCACTTTTACCCATCCGTGCCGATCTGCGCCCATCTTTGGCCAAATCTTTCCCGCTATACTCAAATTTCCGTGTTCCTAAACCTCGAAAAGCAAATCCAGACCGCCTTCCGCGATGCCCTGACCATCCGTTTTGGCATTGACGCCGAAATCGTCCTCGAACAGCCCAAACAGGCCTCCTTCGGCGAAGTCGCGCTCCCCGTCGCCTTCCAACTCGCCCGTTCCCTCAAGCAGCCGCCTAAGAAGATCGCCGCCGAACTCGTCGAAGCGGTCGGCGATATCCCTGGCGTCGCCTCCATGGAAGTCGCCGGCAACGGCTACATCAACATCCGTCTGGATCGCGCCGCGCTCGCCGCCGATCTCCTCAATCCCTCGCCCGAAACCGCGACCCAAACCTCCGCCAAAACCATCGTCGAGCACACCAATATCAACCCCAATAAGGCCGCCCACATCGGCCATCTGCGCAATGCCGTGCTGGGCGATACTTTCGTCCGCATGCTCCGTGCCCGGGGCAACACCGTCGAAGTCCAGAACTACATCGACAACACCGGCGTTCAGGTCGCCGACGTTGTCGCCGGCTTCCACTTCCTCGAACACAAATCGCCTTCCGACGTTGCCGCCCTCATCGGTCAGTCGCGTTTCGACTACCTCTGCTGGGATCTCTACGCGCGCACCTCGCAGTATTACAAGGATCATCCCGAATCCCTCGCCTGGCGCGCCGAAGTCCTGCATGGCGTCGAAGCCGGCCATGGCGAACTCGCCGAACTTGGCCATCTCGTAGCCGACGCCATCGTGAATCTGCACCTCGCCACCATGCTGCGGCTCAACGTCCAGTACGACGTGCTCCCGCGCGAAAGCGAAATCCTGCACCTGAAATTCTGGGCCTCCGCCTTCGAACTGCTCAGGGAACGCAAGGCCATCTATCTCGAAACCGAGGGCAAGAACGCCGGCTGCTGGGTCATGCCTCCCTCGGCCTTCCGCGGCAACGATGAAGCTAACGAAGACAGCAAGGTTATCGTGCGCTCCAACGGCACGGTTACCTACGTAGGCAAGGACATCGCCTATCAGCTCTGGAAATTCGGCCTCCTCGGCAAGGATTTCCACTACCGCATCCTGACCGAATACACCGATGGCAAGAGGATTTGGGTCTCCACCGATCTGCCGCAAACCATCGCCTCGCCCGCTTTCGGACGCGGCGGCATGGTCTACAACGTCATCGATACCCGACAGTCTTACCTCCAGGATGTCGTCGTCGCCGGCCTCCGCGCGCTCGGCTTCGACGAGCAGGCCGATAAGTCGATCCACTTCTCTTACGAAATGGTCGCTCTCTCTCCGCGCTGCTGTGCCGATCTCGGCATCGAGCTTTCCGAAGAGGACGCCCGCCGCCCTTACGTCGAAGTCTCCGGCCGCAAAGGTCTCGGCGTCAAGGCTGACGACCTCATGGACAAGCTGGTCGAAACCGCCCTCCGCGAAGTCGCCTCGCGCCATCCCGAAGACAATGAGGCCGCGCAACTCGCCGTCGCAACCGAGATCGCCATGGGCGCCCTCCGCTACTTCCTCCTGAAGTTCACCCGCAACACGGTAATCGCGTTCGATTTCCAGGAAGCGCTCAGCTTCGAAGGCGAAACCGGCCCCTACGTCCAGTATTCGGCCGTGCGCGCGCGCAACATCTTCCGCAAACTGGAAGACCGCGGCGAAGCCAAACCCGACTTTGCCGCCATCCTCACTCCGGATGCCATGGCGCGGCAACTTCAGTCCGACAACCTCTGGCAGATCTTCATGTCTGCCGCGCGCGCCGATGTCGTAGTCGATCGCGCCGTTATCGCAGGCGAACCCGCCCACGTCGCCAAATACGCGTTCCAGCTCGCCCAAACCTTCAACGTCTTCTATCACGAATTCCAGGTCCTGTCCGAACCCGACCCCGAGCGTAAAGCCTTCCTGCTCTGGATGACCGAATTCCTCGCGCTGCAACTCGAACGTACGCTCGCCGTCCTGGGCATCGCCGTCCCGGCCTACATGTAGGGGTTTCCGATTATGCTACTGGCACTCGACGCGGGAAACACCAACATCACGATCGGCATCTTCCAGGGCGCCGTGCTGTCCGACCACCGCCGCCTCCGCACGGTCCGCGAGCAGACCTCTGATGAATGGGGCATCCTGCTCCAGAATCTGCTGCGCTACGCCGGCATCGATCCGAAGGCCATCGACGGCATTATCGTCTCCTCGGTCGTGCCGCCGCTCAACGCCGCGCTGGCCGAGATGTCCCGCCGCTATTTCGGCACGGAAGCCATGTTCGTCACCGCCCAGACCGATACCGGCCTCACCATCCGCTACGAGAATCCCTCCGAAGTCGGAGCCGATCGCCTGGTCAACGGCGTCGCCGCCTTCCACAAATACGGCGGCCCCTGCGTGGTCGTCGATCTCGGGACAGCCATCACCTTCGATGCCATTTCCGCCAAAGCCGAATACCTCGGTGGTATCATCTCCGCCGGCGTAGGCATCTCCGCCGACGCTCTCTTCAGCCGCACTGCCCGCCTCCCGCTGGTCGATTTCCGTAAGCCAGCCAGTCTGATCGGAACCAACACCGTCGCCAGCATGCAGTCCGGCCTCTATTACGGAGCGATCGGGGCGATTGACGGCATGATCGAAAGGCTGATCGCCGAACTAGGCCCCGGTACAAAGACAGTCGCCACCGGCGGTCAGGCCCAATTGATCGCCGGCGAGTCGCGCTTCATTCGCAATGTGGACGAAAACCTGACGCTCGAAGGCCTGCGCCTGATTTGGGACCGAACGCGGTGAGCACGTCGGAAGTCTGGTCGAGCTACTTCAACTACTTCACCGAAGTAGAGGAGCACTTCCAGAAAGCCAGGGGCACGAGTTTGTTCCTGCTCTCGCCGCTCGATTGGGCGCTGATCGAGTCCTGGAAGAATTCGGGCGTTCCGCTCGAAGCGGTGCTGCGTGGCATCGACATCGCGTTTGAAAAATGGCGCGCCAAACGGTCCCGGGTTCAGATGGTGAATTCCCTGGCCTTCTGCTCGCAGCCGGTCATGGTCGAGGCTCAGCGCATGGCCGATGCCGGAACCGATCACCCCACGGAACGGACTCGCCAGCCGGAAGCTGCCCCGTTCGCCACCGACGAACTCCGGAAATTTCTGGAGGGCAACGCCGCAGCCATCCGAGCCAAGGGTATACCCGAGTTTGAGGCGGTGGCCGTGTCGCTGGACCAGATCGTTCTGGAAATCGATGCTTTAAAAGGCGATTTGGAGAAGCTGGAACAGCGCCTGAGCGTCCTGGAGCAGAAGTTGGTGGCGCTGGCCCGGGGGCGTCAGACCGACGAAGAGGCTCTGTCTGTGAGAGTTCAGCTGGATTCCCAACTCGGCCCCTACAAAAGTAAAATGACCGCGCCGCAAATTGCCATGCTCGAAGTGCAGTTCCTGGAAAGGGCGCTATTGGAAGGTGCGGGCCTGCCTCGGCTCAGTCTGTTTTACATGGGATGAACTTTTATCGCAGCGTCACCGCTGACGTTATGCTATATTAACCCTAGGTTGCTTGTGCTGTAACCCTTTGTTCATTCCGGCGTCTAACAAGATAGCTGGCCAAGGCACCGCAGCCACCAGTTTTTTGCCAAACGGCATCGCGCACTTCTTAGTGCGGCGGTCCAGCGTGCGGGTGCACTCCTCCGAGCACCTGTAAGCTCTTGGTGAACCGGCGGACACTACCTCCGAGTGTCCGCCGTTTTTTTTTGCGCTCTTGGGCCGGCCCGCAGCGGCGGCCTGCACTTCTTCCGAAACCAACGAACCCGTCCGGAGGCCAAAACGGCCCCAGGCAGATCAAGGCGGCGAAATCGAGCGCCACAGCTCCTGAGCACAGGAAGAAGCCGACCCCAAACTTCCGGTCCAGTCCTTCATTCATCTGACCGAGAACATTGGACAGCCGGAAGCCGCTTACGCCACCCGCCGCTCCCGCAAGGCCGGTCAGCAAGCCTACTCGATCCCGGAACCTCGGGGCGCCAACTGCCGAGTAGCGCCCTTGCCTCTACCAGCAGGGCTACAGCCGTGAACGGTCGGCAGCGCCCCACCCCTGAGAGGCAGAGCTTCACTCCCGCCAGCATCACCATCAGCATCCGATCGAACACAGCCTCAAGACCGAAGACGGCGCGGTTTCGAGACTAGACGAAAAGATTGCTGGCGTGCGCGTGGTGGGCTCAAAGCCGCCTTTCGGCCTCGAATACGCGTCGACAGGATTGACCCCGGATGTCACAAACATATAGAGCCGGAGCTTTGTAGCGGACGGTACCTCCATTCCGAGCGCATCCTTTTCTGTGTGTCGAGTTCGATGTAAGCCAGCCGGATATCCCAGGTGGCCTGGAAGGGGTGGAAGGGCGGGATTTTTCTCGGGTGCATGGGCGTCCATGTCTCAATAGGCAATTTCAGCCAGTTGGTAGCCTTGATCATGAGATCGAGTTTGAGACGGCTCAGTAAATAGTCGTCGGTGGTAATGAGTTTGAAATTTCCGCCCGAGTGGCCTTCGCGAGGCGACTGCGATAATTGCCGCCGAAGACCGGCCAGGAGGGAAGTTCTTTATTATTGTCGGTCGAGCGGCCTTCGAGTATCGCCCATCGTTACGGAAGGTGAACGACGGTGACCTCACAGCCGCGCCACGAAAGGCGTATAGTATACGGAGGCGGAACCATGAACCAGACACCTTTCAATCGACGCGACTTCCTGAAATCCACCGGAGCCACAGGCATTGCCCTACTGAGCGCAGCGCAGCAATCCGCGGCAGCCCCGTCCACAGGCATGTTTCTGGCGCTCAGTTCGGCCCTCACCGGCACCAAAGTGCAGTGGCCCGAATTCGCCCGCCTCGCCGCCCGCCTGGGCTATGGCGGCGCCGACCTTAATCTCAACGCCGCCATGAAAGAAGGCGTCGACGCCACCCGCTCCCTTTACACCGACCTCAAGATCCGCGGCTCTTTCTGCAGCCTCCCCGTCAACACCACGGGCACTCAGGAACTCTTCGATCGCGGTATGACGACTCTCGACGACGCCGCGAAGTTTATCGCCGCCGTCGGCTGCCCCCGCATGATGATGGTCCTGCCCACCAGCAGCACCACCCCCGCCGACGAACTCCGCAAAATGCTCAGCGAACGTCTCACCACAGTCGCTAAGGTGCTCGCAGCCCACAACGTTCGCCTCGGCCTTGAGTTCCTCGGTCCCCTGATGTTCCGGACCCGCGCACCCCACGAATTCATCTGGCGCATGGGCGACGCCGTCGATTTCGCCAAAGAGATCGGCCCCAACATCGGCGTAGTGCTCGACGCCTGGCATTGGCATCACTCCGGCGCCACCACCGACGACATCATCAAAGCCGGCAAGTCCCGCATCGTGACCATCCATCTTTCCGACGCCGCGAAACAGGCTCCGGAAGACGTGAAGGACAACCAGCGCCTCTTCCCGGGCGAAGGCGTGATCAACCTGGTCGGCTTCTTCCAGGCCTTGAAGCAGATCGGCTACGAAGACGGCGTCAGTCCGGAAGTCATCGGCCGCGTCCCGGCGGAGATGTCGGCCGAAGAAGGCGCAAAGCTGGCGCTGGATGCGTCGCTCGCGGTAATGAGGAAGGCGGGAATAGCCATATAAGCGTTCAGCGACCCGCAGTCAGCTTTCAGCCCAGGACAAAGCCGAACCGATTCAAGCTGACAGCTGAAAGCTGAAAGCTGAAAGCTCCTTACTGTTTCCCCGCCAGTTCCGCCCAACGTTCATACAGCGCATCCACCTCGGCCTGCACCGCATCCAGATGCTGCGCCGCTTCCGTCAGCCGCTTCGGATCCGACACAATCGCCGGATCCTCCAGCGCATCGCGCGCCGCGCTCAGCTTATGCTCGGCATCCTCGACGCGTTTTTCGATCTGCTCCCACTCGCGCGCCTCCATGTACGAGAGTTTCTTTTTCGCCGGCTCAGCCGCAGCGGCGGAAGCCGCCTTCCCGCCACCCGCCTTCGCTTTCGGCTTCTTCGTCGCGTTCGCCTGCTCCCACTGCGCAAGTTCCGCGAAAAACTCCACCTTGCCGTCATTGTCCGCCGCGCCATCCATCGCGAGCAGCGTGCTCGAAAGCCGGTCGAGCAGAAACCGATCATGCGTCACGAGCACAATACACCCCGGGAAATCAGCCAAATTGCTCTCCAGCACCTCGAGCGTCGGAATGTCCAGATCGTTCGTCGGCTCATCCAGGATCAGAATGTCCGCCGGCTGCAGCATCAGCCTCGCAATGTGAACCCGAGCCCTCTCGCCGCCCGAGAGATTCTTAATCGCCAGGTCCAGTTGCTCCGCGCGAAATAAGAACCGGACTGCCCATCCCGCTACATGCACCGGCCGATCGCGGAAAATCACCGTATCGCCCTCCGGCGCCAGCGCGCGCCGCAAAGGCATCTCCGGATCCAGTTGATCGCGATTCTGATCGAAGTACGCCACGCGCAAACCTTCCGCGCACTTCACTTCGCCCCCATCGGGCTTCAGATCGCCCACCAGGATACGCAACATCGTCGTCTTGCCGCAGCCATTGCCGCCCATCACGCCCAGCCGGCCGCCCGGTCCCAGCACGAAACTCACATCGCGGAACAGCAGCTTTCCACCCATGCTCTGCGTCAGGTGCTCGCACACAATCAGCCGCTTCGTCATACGCCCGGTCGCCGAAAAATCGATCGCCGTTGTCCCGGTCCCCGTGCGCGAAGTTACATCGGCCAGCTGTGCCTGCAACTCCATCGCATCCTGAATGCGCGCCTTCGATTTCGACGTCCGAGCCTTCGCCCCGCGCCGGAGCCATTCCACCTCGCGCTCCACCAGATTCTCCAGCGCGTCCTGCTCCCGCTGCTGCGCGCGCAGAAACTCGCTGCGCTTTTCGAGGAACTTGCTGTACGTCCCCGGCGTCGCAAACAGTCCCAAAGGATACGCCCGATTGATCTCGGCAACCCTCGTGGAACAATTCTCCAGAAAGTACCGATCGTGCGTCACGAAGACGGAAGCGAACGGCGCCGAGGCCACCAGCTTTTCCAGCCAGATGATTCCGGCAACGTCCAGATGATTCGTCGGCTCATCCAGCAGGAGGACATCCGGCTTCGCCGCCAGCGCGCAGGCAATCGCCAACCGCTTCCGCCATCCACCCGAAAGCGTTCCCGCCTGGGCCGAAGCGTCCTCAAACCCCACCCGGCTGATGATCTTCGAGACTTCGGTGTCCTTGTCGTCCCCGTCCGCAGCCGCAGCCAGAATCGCCTCCCGAATCGTAGCCTCGGCGGGGAAGACGGGATCCTGCACCACCATCGCGAGCCGCACGCCTTTGCGCGTCGAAACCGTCCCCGCATCCGGCTTCATATTGCCGCTCAGCACCTGCAGAAATGTGGATTTCCCCGCCCCGTTCGGCCCGATAATTCCGAGCCGTTCGCCATCGTGCAGGCTCAGAGAAATGTCCGTGAAGACTGTGCGCGAACCGAACGCCTTGGCGATCGAGTCGCATGTTAATAAAACGGCCATATTTTAGATTTGCTGCCTGTAAAGTTCGATTGCGACGGGTTGTGTCTCCCCGTCGCGAAACACAACGCTCACCGCCGCGCTGCCCGGTTCAAGTCCGGCAGGGAGCAGCGCATTCACCTGGCGCTTCGCCTCAATTCCCGCCAGCCATACAGCGGGCAGATCGCTCCCGTTCAGGCGAATGCGTAGTTCGTCCACGCGCGCGTCGTCCGGCAAGCCCGCTACCCAGATTGAAATCGCGCTGCCTTCGCCTACGCGAATTCGCAGATCTTCGAATGTCTTCCCATCGGCCACCTTCGCCATTTTGAGATCCGAAGTCAACTCAGCCCGCCACGCCCACCGCGCATCGTCGGACAAATCCACGCCGATACGCACTGGCGCACTCCACGCACTTTCCGCCACGCGCAACCGGACATCGTGCCAACTCGCACTCAACCCCGGCGGCAGCTTACAACTCGCCTGCCATCCCCCGCCGGCCTGAGCTACATACAAAGGACGCGATCCGTATCCGCCAATCTCAGGGAACACGTTGTCGCAGGCCAACCCGTCATCGGCACAAGTGAAATACAACGTAACGTAATCGTCCGCATCGCACGAAAATCGGTGATCGTGCGAAGTGCTGTTCTCCACGCACTGAATCCGCGGCGCCTCACCCGCGCCCGCCGCGCCTTCCCACTTCCGATAGGCGCTCACATGCGCCCGCTCCGCCAGCACGCTCTCAAAATGCACCCGCGCAAATCCCGCCGTCCGCGTCATCGCCATCAGGCAAGCCACATTCGGGCCGCACCAGTTATCCAGTTGCCCGCGCAGTTCCCCTGTCTCGTAAAACTCCATCGAAGGAATCCCATCCGGGGAGCCGTCGGTCACGAACGACTCGATGCAGGCCATCTCGCGGCACATCCCGCAAACATTTTCGAGCGCCAGCAGCGGATGCTTCAGGTGATACAGCACCCCCAGAAACAGCACGATATCGAACGTGCCCAAATCCTTCGCTGTCGTCCGGCAGATATCGCCAATCCGATACTCGATGCGCGACCCCAGCAGCGTCTTCGCCTCCAGCAACCGCGTGTTCTTCGCCGAATCGAGCGCCAATACTTCCGCCCCGCGCCGCTCCATCTCAAAGCTGAACCAGCCATCCCACGCACCGATATCCAGCACGCGCTTCCCTCTCAAATCTTCGGGGATGTGAAACTGTTTCAGCCGTGTCCGTAGTTGCTCCACGCTCTGGTGGCCCTCAATCACGCGGCCATCGGGCAACTCGATGCTGTGATACCAGCCGAGCTTCGAAAGCCGTTCCACCTGCCGCTGATTTTCCGCAATGAAGCGGCTGTTACGCGCCTCGCTCATGCCTGACTGACGATCTGGAGCAATTCCGAACCCCCGGTCTCGTTCTCCGTATCGGGATTCGTTTCCGGATCGTAATACCGCGTATCGAGCAATCGCCCCGGCTGAATATTCGACATCGCCTTCAGGATGTTTTCCCGCAGATAAGGATGTTCCGTCTCCCACTCCGCGATCGTTTCCCGAATCCCGCGCCGCACGGTGCCGGTCCGCAGCGAACACCCGCAAGGCACCACCGGCACCCCTTTCGATTCCACATACCCGCGCGTCAACTCTTCCGTCACATAGATCAGCGGCCGAATCAGCCGGAAATCCCGCTGCTTCGAAACCGTAACCGGCGGCAACGAACTGATTCGGCCCGTATACAAGATGTTCCGAAACAAAGACTCGCAAAGGTCGTCCGCCGTATGCCCGAAAGCAATCACGTTAGCGCCCAGTCCGCGGGCAATCTGATAAACCGCCCGCCTCCGGAACCGGCTGCACATGTCGCAGCCATGATCGGGCTGATCTTCCAGTAACTGCAGCGAAGGGTTATCGGTGTGATAAGTCCACTCCACACCGAGACTCCGAATATACTCGCCTACCGCCGCGACCGGCTTCAAAAACTTCCCCTGCTCCACCGTAAAGGCGCAAATGCTGAAATCGATCGGCGCCCGCTTCTGCAAAAGCAGCAGCACTTCCAGCATGGTGACGGAATCCTTACCGCCCGAGACCGCGACGGCAATACGATCCCCGTCGCGAATCATATCGAACCGATGGATCGCCTCCCCCACCTTCCGCAAT
>Ga0302320_10023287_pt1 | contig 12163 bp, 8 predicted proteins | sample Bog_T0_3_FD_202130 | JGI IMG/M metagenome (GOLD analysis project Ga0302320, IMG submission 202130) | Peat permafrost microbial communities from Stordalen Mire near Abisko, Sweden - Bog_T0_3 | ecosystem: Environmental > Terrestrial > Soil > Wetlands > Peat | place: Sweden: Abisko, Stordalen Mire...
ACTCTGTAATTTGTGAGCTGAACCGATGTGAGAGCTCCGGTCCAATTCGACGAGGACCCTGCCTGCGTTGGCATGACGTTAGCGACACCCAGAACGACTTGCGGCACCTGAGTGCCGTCGTAGAAGTAAGTTTGCCACGTCTTTGTTTGCGAAAACATCTCGCTGGAAAGAGACAAAAACAAGAGACCGGTCTTTAGTACATTCATAGACGAATGAGTTGTGAAGCTGCTGCCGAGGGACAGGTGACTGGCTGACTTAGCCTGTTCGAAACAATGACCTCCACAGTCACTTATGCGTCATTCGCTGTAGCGCACTACGCATATACGCGCTTCGGCGTCGGGTGGCCTTGAATTCACCTATCCTTGTTGAGTTGGGAACCTAATCCTCAAAAATTGGATCAGTGTTGGGTCGGCAACCCCGTTGTTGGCACCTGTCCGCCCTATAAAACCCTCCAGATCCTCATGAAAACGACCCTCTCCTGCCTTCTCGCGATCGCCGCCTTGGCGCCCGCCGCGCTCCTCGTCAACGGCTGCTCACGCGCCGACAAAGACAACGCCGCGGCCGTCGGCCAGGACATCAAGACCACGGCAGTCGACTCCTGGGACAGCATCAAGGACTACACCTTCGAGAAGAAGGCCGAGTTCTCAGCCTACATGTCCCGCATGGACGACAGCATGGACGCCAAGGTCGCCGACATGAAGGCCAAGGGAAAGACGGTTCCCGACTACGACGACGCCAAGGCCGACCTGAAGAAGAGCCTCAACGATTTGAACAACGCGACGGCCGACACGTGGGCCGACGCCAAGGCGAAGACCGAGCGCGCCTGGGACAGGGTCAAGGCCGACTACGACAAGGCCACGAACTGACGAGCCGTCAGTTCGACCACGGGCGCGTGGCGATCCCCAGGTGGTCGCCCATGCGCGCGTAGGTCTCGATGTTCTGCGCGCTCTGGGCGACAATGTCCGCGTCGAAGAGCATGCGCCCCTCGGCGAAGAGCGTGATGACGCACGAGCCGCCGAAGGCGAATAGCCCCTTCTCCACGCCTTTGACGACCGCCTGCTTGGGCGTGAAGGTCTGAACGATGCTGCCCACGTTCGTCGCCCCGACCTCGATCATGGCGATGTTACCGAACTCCGGGGTCTCGATAAGGGTCAGGACCCGCTTGTTCATGACAAGGTACCTGATGTTCCTGCGAAGCGCTATCGGGCTCACCGAGTAGAGGGAGCCGTTGATGAGCTTCGCCTCAGACGGGATGCCGGACGCCGGAAAATGAAAGCGGTGGTAATCGCTCGGGCAGAGCCTCGATATCAGCAAGGAGCCCCGTGAGAAGCGGTTCGCCAGCGTCTCGTCGCCCAGGAGCTCCAATAGCGTGAACTTGGCACCCTTCACGTAGAACCCCTGCGCCGCGTCGACGTCCTGGAAGGCCAGGTGCCTGCCGTCGGCCGGCATCACGGCCACGCCCGCCCCCTGGGCAATCGGGCGGCTCTCGGGCTTGAGCGCCCGGTAGAAGAACTGGTTGAACGTCTTGAAGTCGAAGGGCGACTTCACGAACTCGGAGACGTCCACGTTGTACTCCGTCACGAACTTGTAGATCAGGTTGTCGCTGCCGCGCCGGTTCATCCTCCACCCGTAGTACTGGGAGAAGATCCTCCTGCGTATGAGCGCCCAGACCGCGAGGCGCCCCACCGGGTTGTCATAGGCCAGCCGGAGCCATGTCTCGCCGTAGACCTTCTCCGTCTCCGTCACCTTCTTGTAACGGTCGTAGAAGCGTATTGGATTGGGGTTCAAAAAAAGGGCGATGTTGCTGTTTTCGTACTTTTGGCAGATTTTCGCAGTCCGCCATGGAAAATTTCACTTATTTTAACCCCACGCGAATTCAATTTGGACGGGGGCAGATCGCCTCCATCGACAAGGAGCTCCCGGCCGGCGCGAGGGTGCTCCTGCTCGCGGGGCAAAGCAGCATCCGCACGAACGGCGTGCTGGCCCAGGCGCAGAAGGCGCTCGGCAGCCGCAGGGTCGTCGAGTTCTTCGGCGTGGAGGCCAACCCCGACTACGACACGCTGCTCAGGGCCGTGGAGATCTTCCGCGCGGAGAAGCTCGACTGGATCCTCGCGGTCGGCGGCGGCTCCGTCCTCGACGGCGCAAAGTTTGTCGCGGCCGCGGTCCCCTACTCCGGAGACCCTTGGGAGATCCTGCTGACGCGCGGCAACAAGCTCACGTCCGCGATCCCGATCGGCGCAATTCTCACCCTTCCCGGGACCGGCTCGGAGGCGAACGGCGCCTCGGTCATCAGCCGCCGCGCCATCAAGGAGAAGCTGGCCTTCATCAGCCCGCTCGTCTTCCCGCGCTTCTCAGTCCTCGACCCGGAGACCACGATGACGCTGCCCGAGCGCCAGATCGCGAACGGCGTCGGCGACGCCTTCACGCACGTGATCGAGCAGTACCTCACCTTCCCCGCGAACGCGGCGATCCAGGACCGCTTCGCGGAGTCGGTCATGCGCGTCCTGATCGACGAGGGCCCGAAGTCGGTCAAGGACCCGACCAACTATGACGCGCGCGCGAACGTTGTCTGGGCGGCCACCTGGGCGCTCAATGGCGCCATCGGCGCGGGCGTCCCGCAGGACTGGGCGAGCCACATGATCGGCCACGAGCTGACCGCGCTGCACGGAATCGACCACGCGAGGACCCTCGCGGTCGTCGTCCCGAGCCTCATGAACGTGCAGCGCGCCACGAAGGGCGCCAAGATCCTGCAGTTTGGCGAGAGGGTCTGGGGAATCCGCAATGGCACCGAGGACGAGAGGATCAACCAAGCCATCCAGATGACACGCGGCTTCTACGAGGCGCTCGGCCTGAAGACGCGCCTGGAGGACTACGACGTGAAGCCCTCCGTGGGCGCGGAGGTTGCCAGGCGCCTTGAGGCGCGTGGGGCCATCGCACTCGGGGAGCGCGGGGACATCACCCCTTCCGTCGTCGAGCGGATCCTGGTCGAGGCGGCCTAGCTTCCGGCCCCGACCGGGTTGACGACGGTCTTCTTGGCCGTCGCCTCGTCCCAGAACGCGTGGCGCGCACGGTTCATCTCAGGCAGCGCCTGGGACACCGCGTCGAGGTGCATGACCTGGAAGTTGCCGGCCTCGGTGAACTTCGGCCACACGGGCAGGCCCTGCGCGTTCGGGTTTCCGGTCTTCGCGAAGTTGCTCCAGTAGTCCTGCATGAGCTCCGAGAGCCTCAGGTCCTCGGGATCCCACGTGATGCTCCTGTTCGAGGCAAGGGCCCCGAAGACGTACGGGATCTCCGAGGCGTGGTTGGCCCCGATGTCCAACGCGGTCGCCTCGACGCCGTTCACCCTTGTCCCCGGCATGACCGGGACGGCGCGGTCGAACTCAAACTTGTAGACCGGCGGCCCGTTAAGGGCGCGCTGGTAATCTATCCATGTCCAGGCCGAGTTGATGATGAACCGGTCGCTCGCCAGGTCCCCGGCGGACCTGATCGCCTCCTGGTCCGTGCCCGAGGGGTAGTGCTTCAGGACGTCGTCGGCCATATCGAGGTACTCCGTGCGCACCGCCTTCGCGAAGCTCGCCGCGGTGGGGCGCTTGCCGCCCATGACGGCGGCAGCGCGTGACTCGTCGGCATTCCAGCCGGCGAGGAGCGGGACCGGCGCCTGCTCCCCCTTCGAATAGATGGAATGCAGGTTGTCGGTCAGCACGTACCCGTCGACCGACACGCCGGCCTTGAACTTCTTGTCGCCAAGGACGGACTTGAGGAGCGCCTTGGGCGGGATCGCACGCAGGTCCGCGAGGGACTTCGCCCCAACCAGCCTCGCGAAGTCGAGGCCGGCCTGCTCGGCCTCCGCCAGCGGCGTGACGGCCGCGGGGATCTTCCTCGTGCCCACCAGCGAGCCGCTCTCGCCGATTGCCTTCTGGAACAGCCCGTGCGCCGTCGGCGAGGCCATGAGAACGCTGACCGAATACGAGCCCGCGGATTCCCCGAAGATCGTCACGTTGGCAGGGTCCCCGCCGAAAGCCGCGATGTTGCGCTTCACCCACTGGAGCGCCGCCACCTGGTCCATGATGCCGTAGTTGCCGGACGCGTTGCGCCCGGACTCCTTGGTGAGTTCCGGAAGCGAGAAGAAGCCGAAGATGCCGAGTCGGTACCCCATGCTCACGACCACGACGCCCTTCGAGGCCAGGTGAACGCCGTCCTGCCGCGACTCCGAGGTGCTGCCGGCCTGGAAGCCCCCGCCATAGATCCAGACCATGACGGGGAGCTTCTGCGCGGCGGACTTGGCCGGCGTCCACACGTTCAGGTAGAGGCAGTCCTCGCTCATGCGCCTGTCCCTGAAAAGCATGTCCGAGTACATTGATCCCTGCATCGCCCTGGGGCCGAATGCTGTCGCCATCCTTACGCCCTCCCAATGGGCCACGGGCTGGGGCTCCTTCCATCGCAGGTCTCCTGTCGGCGGCGCAGCGAAAGGGATCCCCTCAAAGGTGCGGACGCCGGGCACCTTGCCGGGCATCCCCTGGACAATGCCCGAGTCCAGCGTGACCTGGTCGGCATCGGCGGCTCGGGTGATGGGCGTCATCGCGGCAAGGAGTGCAAGGGCTACGTTCCTAAGGAGACTGCTTTTGAATTCCATCTTTGAAGTGCCGGGTCCTCCGGCCGGGGCGCCTCAGGGATTTTAGGGCGCGGACGGCCCTTTCGGGCCGGGAGCTGGATGGGCCCGAGAAAATCTATGGCCCCCTGCCCTGTCAACCGCAGCGCTCCCGCGCGGTCAGCTGATGACCCACTCGCCGTCCTTGATGCTGAAGGTGACCTTCGAGCCCTCGGCCACCTGTCCGGAGATGAGGCCGCGGGCGAGCCGCGTCTCGATCTGGCGCTGCAGGTAGCGCTTGAGCGGGCGGGCGCCGAAGACAGGGTCGTAGCCCTTCTCGGCGGCCCACTCGCGGGCCTTTTTGTCGAGGACGATGGTGACCCTCTTGTCGGCAAGCCTCTTGTTAAGGTCCGCGAGGAGCAGGTCCACGATGGAGCCGATCTCCTCCAGGGTCAGCGGCTTGAAGAGGATGGTCTCGTCGATCCTGTTCAGGAACTCCGGCCTGAAGGAGCTGCGAAGCTCGGCCATCACGCTCTCCCGCACGTTCTCGGGGATCGTGTCACCGACCACGCCCTCCAGGAGGAAGCGCGAGCCGATGTTGGAGGTCATGATGATGATCGTGTTCTTGAAGTCCACGGTGCGGCCCTGCGAGTCGGTGATCCGGCCGTCGTCCAGCACCTGGAGCAGCACGTTGAAGACGTCGGGGTGCGCCTTCTCGATCTCGTCAAAGAGCACGACGGCGTACGGCTTGCGCCGGACGGCCTCCGTCAGCTGCCCGCCCTCGTCGTAGCCGACGTATCCCGGCGGCGCCCCGATGAGGCGCGAGACCGCGTGCTTTTCCATGTACTCGGACATGTCGATGCGCACCACCGCGGACTCGGTGTCGAAGAGCGTCTCGGCGAGCGCCTTCGCGAGCTCGGTCTTGCCCACGCCCGTGGGTCCGAGGAAGAGGAAGCTTCCAACCGGGCGCCTCGGGTCCTTGATGCCGCTGCGGGCGCGCAGGATCGCCTCCGTCACGAGAGTCACGGCCTCGTCCTGGCCGATGACGCGCTTGTGGAGGGTGTCCTCGAGGCGCAGGAGCTTCTCCTTGTCGCCCTCGACGAGCCGCGTCACGGGGACGCCCGTCCACTTGGCCACGATCTCGGCGATCTCCTCGCCCGAGACCTCCTCCTTGAAGAGCGTCGTGCCCTTGCCTGAATTCTCCAGCGCCTTGAGCTCGGCCTCGAGCTGCGGGATCTTGCCGTGTCGAAGCTCCGCGACCTTGTTGAGGTCGTACGCACGCTCGGCCTTCTCCATCTCGAGCCGCGTCGCATCGAGGGTCTCGCGCGCCTTGCGCGCGCGGTCGATGGAGGCCTTCTCCTTCTCCCACTGCAGCTTCAGCCCGCTCGCCTTCTCGCGGACCTCGGCCAGCTCCTTGCGCAGCACGCCCAGGCGCTGCTTGCTGCTGTCGTCCTTCTCCTTGGAAAGGGCTGTCTCCTCGATCTCGAGGCGCAGGCTCCTGCGCGTCAGCTCGTCCAGCTCCTGGGGCATCGAGTCCATCTCGGTGCGGATCATGGCGCACGCCTCGTCCACGAGGTCGATCGCCTTGTCCGGCAGGAAGCGGTCGGAAATGTAGCGGTTGGAGAGGATGACGGCGTTGACGAGCGCGTTGTCCTGGATCCTCACGCCGTGGTGGAGCTCGAAGCGCTCCTTGAGGCCGCGAAGGATCGAGATCGCGTCCTCGACGCTCGGCTGCTCGACGATCACGGGCTGGAAGCGGCGCTCAAGCGCCGCGTCCTTCTCGATGTGCTTCCTGTACTCGTCCAGCGTCGTGGCCCCGATGCAGTGGAGCTCGCCGCGGGCCAGCATGGGCTTGAGCAGGTTGCCGGCGTCCATCGCGCCGTCGACCTTGCCGGCGCCGACAATGAGGTGGAGCTCGTCGATGAAGAGGATGACCCGGCCGTCGGACTGCTTCACCTCGTTGAGCACCGCTTTGAGGCGCTCCTCGAACTCGCCGCGGTACTTGGCGCCCGCCACGAGCGCGCCCATGTCGAGCGCGAATACGGTCGCGTCCTTGAGTCCCTCGGGCACGTCGCCGCGCATGATGCGCTGGGCGAGGCCCTCGACGATCGCCGTCTTGCCGACGCCGGGCTCGCCGATCAGGACCGGGTTGTTCTTGGTCTTCCTGGAAAGGATGCGGATCGTGCGGCGGATCTCGTCGTCGCGGCCGATCACCGGGTCCAGCTTGCCCTTCTTCGCGCGGTCGACAAGGTCGACGCCGTACTTCTCGAGGGCCTGGTAGGTGGCCTCGGGGTTGTCGGTCGTGACTCGCTGGCTGCCGCGCACGTCCTTGAGCGCGGCCATGACCTTCGAGCGGTCGAGGCCAAAGCTCTTGAAGAGCTTCTTCATGGCCTCGGGACGGCCCAGGTCGATGAGCGCCAGGAAAAGGTGCTCAACGCTGACGAACTCGTCCTTCAGAGTCTTCGCCTCCTTCTCGGCGCGGGTCAGCACGTCGTTCACGGCCTGGGTCACATACACCTTGGACGTGTCGACGCTGCCGGTGACCGTGGGAACGCGCTCAAGCTCGCGGTCGACGGCCAGCTGCAGGGCGCTCGCGGAGAGGCCCATCTTGTCGATCAGGCCGGGGATGATGCCGTTCTCCTGGGAAAGGAGCGCGGACAGCAGATGCCACGTGTCGACCTCGTTGTGGTTGAGGCGACGCGCGATGGCCTGGGCGTCGGTGACGGCCTGGCGGGACATCTGGGTCAGGTTGTTGGCTTCCATTGGTGTTTCCCTTGCAATCCTCGAGCCAAGACGGGGCGACGCGCCCCCCTCGGGAGATGCCACGGGGGCTGGGCCATGGACAGTCAATAAGGCACACCGGTTGCCCGCCCCTGGTCATATTTGGCCCATTTCCCCTCAGGTTTTGGTTCACAGGCGCCCCAAAAGCGGGCACGGTCTGACCACCCCAACCCCCGAGCCATGAAGGTCATCCCCAGCCTCCTCGTTCCGTTTCTCCTGGTCGCCTGTGCCGGAATGGCCCTCCGGGCCGATCCCGACAGCTATGTGCCAGGACCGGACTCCCTGCCGCAGGCGGGCGTGCCGAAGGGCGAGCTCATCAAGTTCGAGTTCGCCGAGTCCAAGGTCTTCCCCGGCACGACGCGCAAGGTCACGGTCTACGTGCCTCGGCAGTACAACCCGGCGAAGCCCGCCTGTGTCTATATCAGCCAGGACGGCGTACAGTGGAGCGCGCCGGTCGTCTTCGACAACCTGATCGCGAAGGGCGACATCCCGGTCCTGATCGGCGTTTTTGTCACGCCCGGCATCGTGGCCGCCAAGGACCCGAAGGCGGCGCTCAGCCGTTACAACCGAAGCCTTGAATACGACGGGCTCGGCGACGACTTCGCCCACCTCCTGCTGGATGAGGTGCTTCCCGTCGTTGAAACGAAGGTGACCTCGGACGGACGGCCGATCCATCTCTCACATTCCGGCAATGACCGCGCGATTGGCGGCGGCAGCAGCGGGGCCATCGCGGCCTTCAACGCCGCGTGGGAGCACCCGGAGGCCTTCAGCCGCGTGGTGAGCTCGGTCGGCACCTTCATCGGGCTGCGTGGTGCGGACCGATACCCGATCCTCGTCAGGAAGTACGAGCCGAAGCCGATCCGCGTGTTCCTCCAGGACGGCTCCCACGACCTGAATATCTACGCCGGGGACTGGTGGATGGCGAACCAGACAATGGAGCGAGCGCTCACGTTCTCGGGCTACGAGGTGAACCACGTGTGGGGCGACGGCTCCCACAACGGCAAGCACATCACGGCTGAATTTCCCGACGCGCTGCGCTGGATCTGGAAGGACTGGCCGAAGGCGGTCGGCAATGGACCGACGCAAAACGCGGCCCTGAAGGCGCTGCTGGTCGCCGGCGAGGGCTGGAAGGCCACCGCGGAGCCGCCGGCGGAGCCAAAAACACCGTATGTCACCGACGGCGGAGCCGTGTGGAAGATCGCGGCCGACGGGACGAGGTCGGCTGTCGAGACGGGCCTGAACGCGGCCACGGCCGTCACGCTCTGCCCCGACCACACGCTCCTCTACGTCGCGGAGGGCAGCTCCCACTGGATCTACAGCTACCAGGTGCAGGCGGACGGGAAGCTGGCCTACGGCCAGCGCTATTTCTGGCTGCACACGGATGACCTCGACAACGAGAGCCACGCGGCGGCCATGTGCTGCGACAATTCGGGCTGGCTCTACGTGGCGACAGTCCTCGGGGTCCAGGTCTGCGACCAGGCGGGCCGCGTCAACGCGATCCTGCCGCTGCCCGGAAAGTGCGCCACCTCGGTCTATTTTAGCGGCGAGAAGCGCGACACGCTCTACGCGGGATGCGACGGCACGGTGTACAGCCGCCGTCTCGCCACGGTGGGCGTGGATCCCAATGGACCGGTGGTGCGCCCGCCGGAGCCCCACCTCTAAGCGGGGACAACCGGGGATGATCGACGCCTTAATGACACTCCTCGGGAGCGAGAACGTCCTCCACGAGAGGGAGGACCTTATCCCCTACTCCTTCGACGCCACGGCCGTGCTTAGGCGCATGCCAAAGGTCGTCGTCTTTGCACGATCGGCCGAGGAGGTCTCCGGCGTCCTGAAGATCGCCCGGGCGAACAAGGCTCCGGTCGTCGCCAGGGGAAGCGGCACGGGGCTAAGCGGCGGGAGCGTGCCGGTCGACGGCTGCATCGTCCTGTGCCTCGTGAAGATGGACCGGATCATCGAGGTCGACGCCCGCAACTTCACGATGAGGGCCGAGGCGGGCGTCCTGACGCAAGCGGTCTATGACGCCGCGGACGCCGTGGGACTCTTCTACCCGCCTGATCCCGGCTCGATGAAGGTGTCGACGATCGGCGGCAACGTGGCCGAGAACTCCGGCGGCCTGCGGGGACTCAAGTACGGCGTCACGCGCGATTACGTGATGGGCCTAAAGGTCGTCACGGCCGACGGGGAGATCTGCGAGCTTGGCAACAAGTGCGTGAAGGACGTCGCCGGCTACAGCCTTAAGGACCTCTTCATCGGCAGCGAGGGGACCCTCGGCATCGTGACCGAGGTGCTTCTCAAGCTCCTTCCCCGCCCCGCGAACCGTCAGACACTGCTGGCCACGTACGCCCGAATGGACGCGGCGGCCGATACGGTCTCATCGATCATCGCGGAGCGGATCGTGCCGTGCACGCTCGAGTTCCTGGACTCCAGGACCATCCGGTGCGTCGAGGACTTCGCCAAGGTGGGCCTCCCCCTCGATGCCGAGGCGCTCCTTCTAATAGAGGTGGACGGCCACCCGGCGGCGGTCCGGGACGAGGCTGCGACGATTGAGGAGATCTGTCTGCGGAGTGGCGCGACGTCGGTCCGCCTCGCGTCAAACGCCGTCGAGGCCGCGAGATTAGCAACCGCGAGGCGGAGCGCCTTCAGTGCCCTGGCGCGGGTAAAGCCGACCACGATCCTCGAGGACGCGACCGTTCCGAGGACGGAGCTCGCGGCCATGATCCGCTTCATCCAGGAGACCGGGACCAGGCACCGGGTCGAGATCGCGACCTTCGGGCACTTCGGGGACGGCAACCTGCACCCCACGTTCCTCACCGACGAGAAGAACACGGACGAGATGCACCGCGTGGAATTGGCGATGAGGGAAATTTTCGAGAAGGCGCTGTCCCTCGGCGGAACGATCACGGGAGAGCATGGCGTCGGCCTGGCAAAGAAGGCGTTCCTCAGGTCGCAGCTCGGGGACTCGAGCTACGCCCTCATGAGGCAGGTGAAGCGAGCGCTGGACCCGGACAACCTGCTCAACCCGGGAAAGGTCTTCGACCCGTGAGCGCCGAGAACCTGCTGAGGGAGCTAGACTACTCGGTGCTCCAGCAGTGCATCCACTGCGGACTCTGCTTGCCGAGCTGCCCGACCTACCTGGAAACCGGGAGGGAGAGGAATTCCCCGAGGGGCAGGATATCCCTCATGAGGGCGATCGCGGACGGGGAGCTCGAGACGACGCGGACATTCGCCGAGGAGATGTCCTATTGCCTCGGCTGCCTCGCCTGCACGACGGCGTGCCCCGCCGCCGTCGACTACGGGACCCTGTTCGAGACCTCGCGGGCCGAGGTGGAGCGAAGCGGGGTCGCTGCGGCGCCTTCGCGGACTTTCCTTCGTTATTTCACCCTTCGATTCCTCCTCGGGAAACCGTGGGCGCTTAGGGCGGCGGCCCGCCTTCTATGGGCCTACGAGGCCTCGGGTGCCCGCAGGCTCGTGCGCAGGTCGGGAATCTTCTCAGTGCTTCCGCGGCGCTGGGGGGAACTCGAGCGCCAGTCCCTGCCGATCCAGGGAAAGTTCTCCGACGAGCTGATCGCCGGGCTGGAGAAACCCAAGGCAGGGGTGCGGTACCGCGTCTCGCTCCTGACAGGCTGCGTCCAGGACGTCGCGTTCTCGGACGTGAACCGCGCGACGGTGGACGTCCTCCTCGAGAACGGGTGCCAGGTGTCGACACCCCGCGCGCAGTCGTGCTGCGGCTCGCTCCACGGGCACAACGGGGATCTCGAGATGGCCCGCGTGCTCGCGCGCCGGCAGATCGACGCCGTGAATCCCCTCGACGTCGACGCGATCATCTCCAACTCCGCCGGCTGCGGCTCGCACCTGAAAAGATACGGGCACCTCCTGGCTGACGACCCGGCCTACGCCGGGCGCGCCGCGCTGTGGTCCTCCAAGGTGCGGGACATTTCGGAGTGGCTGGTCGAGATCGGATTCCGCAGGCCGATCTCGCCGCAGTGGGGAACCCCTCCCGTAAGCGTGACCTACCAAGAGGCGTGCCATCTCTGCCACGGCCAGAAGATCTCGGCGCAGCCCCGAGAGATCCTGAGGGCGATCCCAGGCTTTGTTCTCAAGGAATGCCCCGAGGCCACGATGTGCTGCGGGAGCGCAGGCGTTTACTCGCTCACCCAGCCGGACACGGCGGGATGGCTCCGGGACCGAAAGACCGAGAACCTGCTTTCCACGGGAGCCACGATTGTCGCCACCGGCAATCCCGGCTGCCAGCTGCAGATCCAACAGGGAATCGCGGCCGCAGGACCATCCGGCCATGGGGTAAAAGTGGCTCATCCCGTCGTCCTCCTTGCGGCGGCCTATACCGCTGACAGGAAATCACTTACACTCTTGCATTAATCGCCCGAAAGGGCCGCAACTATTTGGCAAATCCGGGCTTGTCATCGCCATTCGGTTGCAACACCATCTTTTCATGAAGAAGTCCAGCTTCAGCGTGTGTGTCTTGGCGATGCTTTGCCTCGCAAGCAGGATTGCCGCGCAGACCACAACATGGATCGGCTCGACCGGCAATTGGTCGGCATCTGGAAACTGGAACAACGGCACCCCGGTCGCCGGCGACACCGTGATTTTCAATTCAAACGCCTCCGCGAGCGTGGACGCCGCCTTCACGATGACCGACCTCGAGTTTATCGGGAGCGCAGCCCAGGATATTACAGACGGCGGTGGATCCCTTACCCTCACCGGGGAGATTACCTACGGTAGCAGCGGTACGCTCTCGATCGAGGCACCAATCATCGGTGTCAGCAGCGTCTG
>Ga0302320_10023289_pt1 | contig 12163 bp, 12 predicted proteins | sample Bog_T0_3_FD_202130 | JGI IMG/M metagenome (GOLD analysis project Ga0302320, IMG submission 202130) | Peat permafrost microbial communities from Stordalen Mire near Abisko, Sweden - Bog_T0_3 | ecosystem: Environmental > Terrestrial > Soil > Wetlands > Peat | place: Sweden: Abisko, Stordalen Mire...
CCGGGAACCGTGGCCGTGTACCAACCTGCGGTGCTGAAACCAGCTGCGGCAACTACCGCGCCAGTCTGCGGCGTCTTGGCTACATCCTGCAACTGCCAGCCCGAGGCTAGGGCAACAGGCTGCGGCTGTACTGGTTGTGCTGGTGCGGTAATCGACCAGCCTAAAAGGCCAACGAGCAACAATGCGATGAAAGACCGGCTGCTTTGGATTTGCAAAGGATTGGTTCCTCGGGGCTTTTCTGAAATGAATGTGCGATTTTTTCCGCCCGCCAGCTAGATTATATCGGCTGGGCTGTTGGCAGAATCATCTTCTGCCCCCATCCAGTCGATAATGGTTCCATGAACTTTCAGCGATCCTCCGGCGTCCTCCTGCACGTCACATCCCTGCCCTCCTACGGCGGCGTCGGCGACCTGGGCCCTGCCGCGCATGAGTTTCTGGCATTTCTGGCCGCCGCTGGCCAGCACATCTGGCAGGTTCTGCCGCTCTGCCCCACCGGCTACGGCAACTCGCCCTATGCGGGCTCTTCGGCCTTTGCCGGCAATCCCTTCCTCATCAGCCTGGAACTGCTGGCCGACTGGGGCTGGATCGCGCCCGAGCGCATCGCCAAGCAGGCCGGACGCACCGGACCGGTGAATTTCGACGAGATCGAGTGGCGCAAGGTCTCGCTTCTCTTCGAGGCGGCGGGCAATTTTCTCGATCGCGCCCCGCACGACGTCAAACTTGCCGAGCAGTGGAAGCAATACGAGCAGTTCTGCCAAGCCGAGCAAGTCTGGCTGGACGACTACGCCCTCTTTGCCGAGCTGCGCCGCCAGTTCAATACCGGCGCATGGACGGTGTGGCCAGAGCCGCTGCGCCGCCGCGATCCGCAAGCCGTGGCTCATGCCGCCGTGACCCATGCTCGCCGTGTCGCCGAGGAAAAGGTTCTGCAATTCGCCTTCTCCGTGCAATGGAACAGTCTCCGCGAGGCTGCCGCGCGTCATACCATTCGCATCATGGGCGATGTGGCGATTTTTGTAAATATGGATTCGGCCGATGTTTGGGTTCATCCCGAGCTCTTCGAACTGGACGCCCAACTCCAGCCGGTCCGCGTTGCCGGTGTGCCGCCCGACTATTTTTCCCCGACCGGGCAACGCTGGGGTAACCCGCTCTATCGCTGGGATACATTAGCCGGGCGCGGCCCAGATGAGCTTGATTTCTCCTGGTGGACAGCGAGAATTCGGCGAGCGTGTGAGCTGTACGACATCGTCCGCCTGGACCACTTCCGCGGCTTCGAGGCTTACTGGGCGATTCCCGCCTCAGAGCCCACGGCCATCAACGGCGAATGGGTCAAGGCGCCGGGTCGCGAACTCTTCCAAGCGCTGCTAACCGCGCTTGGTCCGCTGCCTTTGGTCGCCGAGGATCTGGGGATGATTACTCCAGAGGTTGACGCACTGCGGCAGGAACTGGGCCTGCCGGGAATGAAGGTCTTGCAATTCGGCTTCAGCGATAAGGGCGCGCACATTCACCTGCCCCACCACTTCACGCCGGAGACAGTGGCCTACACCGGCACACACGACAACAACACCACGCTCGGCTGGTGGAAGACGGCCAGCATGAAGGAGCGCAACGCCGTCGAGGCACTGGTGGGGCCGGTAGCCAAGCGCCCGGTCTGGCCGCTGATTCACGCGCTTGAGGGCAGCGTTGCCCAGATCGCAGTGGTGCCCGCGCAAGATCTGCTGGAACTGGGAGCCGAGACCCGCATGAATACACCCTCGGTAGCCGCCGGTAACTGGAGCTGGCGCGCCCCGGAATCAAGCTGGACCCCAGAGCTAGCCGCCCGCCTCGCCGCTCTGGCCGAAATCACCGACCGCGACAACGATCCGCTGCCAAAGGCAGAGCAAATCAAAGAGGCTCATTGATCCGGCCTTCGACGTTTGCGTTCCGACAAAAGCTCCATGCCCATCCATTCGCCTTTTTGAAGGCGAATGGGTGGGACACCGCAAATCTGTAATTCTGAGCACTCCAGTTGCCGATGTAAGTTATAGCTGCAATGAACTATCGCCAACTTGTTAACTTGCCACGCAAGTGATGCGCGCGCCGCGACCAATACCGACTCCAATAACTGCTGGCTGATCGCACCGGCAATAAGACGCTCGCGGTTCTTCGTGAACACGGTCACATCCCAGACCGCGTCGTCCATTTCCAGGCCGACGAACTCGGGGCCCCCAGCGACTGGTCTTCGTCGCTGGGGAGAAACGCGGTCAAGACGCAGATCTGGACCACGCTGATTGCCATGCTGATCCTGAAGTATCTGCAAATGAAAGCCAAGTTCGGCTGGTCGCGCAGCAATCTGGCCGCGCCTGTGCGCCAGCAACTGTTTATATTCAGGGACTTGTGGGCATGGCTGGACAATCCGCAGGACCGCCAGCGGCAAGGCAACGAACCGTGCAGTTACCCATGCCGCTGACGTGGTAGCCGAGAGTTGGACAGCAGGAGTCATGCGTAAATCCATACGGAACGGCAGCACAGCACTTATACGTCGATGAATTGGACAGCAGGATGCCGACCACATTGAAACCCATTCAGCCCGAGTTATCAAACCAACCTGGCGTTATCGCTGGGAGAGGATTGCTATGTCCAATGAAATCAATTGCTCAATTCACAGAAAAAGCTGTCTTGGACAAGAGTGATCCAACCTGCGACTCAAACGAGATCAAACCTGAGTAGGGTGGAGAACGGGGCACTCTCAAGCTATAAATGTACTGGTAACTATAACCGTTCCAGACTGGAGCGTTTCTTAACGGCACCGGCTATAATTTTTGTACCCCATGTCTTGTATGATCTGGATGCAACAATGAGAGAAGCCATGAACAGAAGATCGGTTCTTTTCGGACTCGTGCTTTTTCTGCTGACCTGCGCGATAGGAGTTCCATCGCCGGCGCAGACGGCCAAGCGTTCAGCCGGCACACGCCAGGCTCCCGCCGACGCAACTGCCCGCCAACAGCTGGCAACCTATTTGACAGAATTCCAAAAACATCCTGAGGATGTCACCCTGCGCAACGAGATCGTTGGGCTGGCCAAGACTTTGAATCCTGCTCCGGCGATTCCCGACCTTGCACGGGCCAGTTTTACCCAGGCAACGGCGCAGTTGGGCGTCGCCTCGTCCGCGGATGGTTTCAAAGTCGCGGCCAAGCTCTTTGAGCAGGCTGCATTGCTGGCTCCCTGGTATGCCGATGCCTACTTCAGCGCGGCCTCCGCTTACGCCAAGGCTGGCGACTTTAACGGCGCCAGAGGCAATATCGCTCTTTACCTTGCGGCCGTTCGCCCAGGGGTTGACACCCACGGCGCTGAGGATCTGAGGCGCGATCTTGACCGTCAGCAATCCGGACAGCAATTTCAGCAGGCTTTACAGCAGTTCAGCGCCAATCCGACCGATACCGGCCGGATACAGATCATCAATCTGGCCCAGGCCATGAAAGCTCCTCCCGAAATTCCTGAAGAAGCCCGCAGCCACTTCGTGATGGCCACGGTTCTGGGAAATACGGCGGAAGGCGATCCCGGTGAAGAACAGCGCGCTATCGAAGAGTTCAAAGCGGCTTTGCTGGCTGCTCCTTGGTGGGGAGAAGCGTATAGGAAGCTGGCTACTGCTCAGACAGTGGCAAATCAATATAATGACGCCGTCGCCACCCTGAACCTTTACCTGCTCACCCAACCTTCCGATGCCCGCAACGCGCAGGATGAGATCTATAAACTCAAGGCGCTCTGGCAGAAGACGGCCGACGCACAGCAAAAAAAGCAAGCTGAAGAGCAGCTGGCCAAATTCCAGGAAGCTCAAAAGCAAGAAGAGCGGGCTGCGATTGAATCCAATAAATATACCGTCGAGGGAAGGTGGTACCAAGCATCTACGCCGAATGTTTTTTTTGTCGGCGGTGATTCAACTCCCGATTGCGACTATTATGTGCAGAAAAACGGTGGACATTGGGCTATTACAAATAGCTGCTCTAAATCTACGCGGACCGTGGACAAAATCGAAGTTCAAAACAGAGAACTCAGCTTCCGGATGACGGGACGCGATCCCCTTTATCCATACGCAGAGGTGGTTGTTACCTTCTCAATGTCCAAGGATGGTCAAACATTGGAAGGACGGGGGACTCCTTACGACAAAAACTACTTCCCTGTCGGCGACCACCCGGTTCGCTGGTTGCGCAGACCGTGACAGAGGCTTGACACTTGAGTCTGGCAGCTTCCGCTAACAGGGATGTCATGAGAAAACTCTTCTTCCGATCCGCCGGGGGAAGTGTTTTTTACATCCAGTACGGCGTTTTGCGCACCATTCGTTCGCCGGGCCATTACAGCCTAGTCGCCCGCGCCGTAGGCGCATGCCCCGCGTTTCAACCTGGGGTTGACAATACCAACAATTCCCCCGGAGTCCCGTCGGGACGGCGCACTTGCTCCTTGTTCTTCTAACATCTTGCCGGAAGAAACAAAATCATATACCATGAGCGACTTCCGTAAATGTCAAATTTTCGACTGTCGCCCCGATGCGGGATTCTTCCGCGCCGCTGGTCCAGCAAAGAGTGATTTCGCCGCTATAGCGCCCGCCCCAACTCCAGCGTCTTTTCCACCAGCGCATCGATCTCCGCGCGGCTGGTGCGATGATTCACGATCGCCGCGCGAATCGCCGTGCGCCCTGAAATCCGCGTCGTAGACGGAGCCACAACTCCCGATTCCTGCAAGCGAATGACAATCTCCCCATTGACTCGGTTCAATTCTTCCGCGCTAAAGTCTTCCCGCCGATAGCGAAAACAGACAATATTCAACTCCACCGGAGCCAGCAATTCCAGTTCCGGCGCGTCGCCAATGCGCGCCTCCAGGTACCGCGCCAGCGCACAACTCCGCGCAATCGACGCCCCCAGCGCATCCGTGCCAAAGACCTTCAGCGTGAACCAGACCTTCAACGCGCGAAAACCTCGCGACAGATCCGGCCCAAAGTCGCACGGCCACGGCGAGCCAGCCGCGAGTCCCCGCTCGGCCCGCTGCAAATAAGCCGCCGGAAGAGAAAACGCCTGCTTGTGCGCCTCTCCGTCCCGCACCAGAATGAAGCCGGCATCGTAGGGCGCTTGTCCCCATTTGTGAAAGTCGAAGGCCACCGAATCTGCGCGCTCAATCCCGTCCAGCTTCCCGGCTAGCTCGGGAGCCAGTTTGGCCAAGGCTCCAAATGCCCCGTCAACATGGAACCAGAGTTTTTCGCGGCGGCAAAGCTCGGCCAGCCCCGCCAGATCGTCGATGGCCCCGGTATTCACCGTCCCCGCCGTCCCCACCACCAAAAACGGCGTAAAGCCGGCGGCGCGGTCTCTCGCAATCGCCTCGGCAAGCGCAGCAAGATCGATTCGGCAGCGGTTGTCCGCCGGAATCATGCGCAGTGCGTTGCTGCCCAGCCCGGCAATGTCCATCGCCTTGGGAACGCAGCCATGCACCGCGCTTGATGTGTACGCAGTCAGCCTGCGCGCATCGGCCGCCACTCCAGTTCCGCGCACCTCAAAGCCCAGCTCGGAGTCGCGCGCAATCAGCACCGCAATCAGGTTCGCCATCGAGGTTCCGGTGACAAATAACCCCGTCGCCGTCTCCGGAAAGCCGAAAATCTCCGCCACCCAGCGCGTCACCTGCCGCTCCACCTCGACCGGCATATGATCGCGCCCGCCGCAGTTGGCGTTCAGACCAGCGGCCAGCATCTCCGCCACCATGCCCACTGGAGTTCCGCCGCCATTGACCCAGCCCATAAAGCCCGGATGCACATTGCCCTGCGCATAAGGCAGCACCTGCTGCATGAACTCCGCATGAACCGCCGCCAACTCCTCGCACTGACGCGGCAGAGCGGCACCGAAGCGCTCCCGCACCTCGGCTGGAATCGGCTGCCAAACCGGCCGCTCCCGGATCGTCTCGATGTAGCCAAGCATCTCGTCCAGCATGAGATGCGCCTGAGCGCGAAAACTGGACCAATCGGCGGGATCGAGCGATTCATTTGCTTGCACAACCACATCCGCTTGCATATCGATGCTTGCCTTGCCGGCCGGGTCAATCATTGAAGGGCACCTGCAACATTCTTTCTCCCAAATAGCTATTTTACGTGCCGCGACTGCCCTCATCATTATTCAGATTTTGAATCGTCGCGAGGCCAAAGGCCGATTGAAGAATGCCGCGCAGCGGGCGCATGAAGCTGAGCTTGACCACCTCGTTGAGAAAGGCCATATTCTCAATCGAGTGCTGGGAGTGATTGTGCAGGGAGACGGCGAAGTCGAACTCTTGCGCCGGATGCGGGCAGCGGCGGTAGGTGGAATTCTCGATGATCCAGCAATCTGCCGGCATGGTGTATTATCCTGTACGCCAGAATCATTTCTTTTTCTTTTTGCCGCCACCTGTCATGTATTGCTTGAGCTGCTTCGCGCAATCTTCAGCAGCATCCTTGAGATAATATTGGTACATTGAAGAGCCTGCAAACACTACTTGAGATGATCGCGGATCTATTACACTAAAGGTGGCGCTAACCTCCGTCCATGATGAACGCCAACTACTCTCTACTAACTGTTGAGCATTGCTTCTAATAATAAATTCTGCCTTATCCTTGTCAGTCACTATCACCAGAGGAACTCCTACCTTAATGAATGCGGCAGCCAAATAGGATTCAAATCCGTCTGCCTGTTCGATATATACGGTAGCTTCGCTCTTGATCTGCAGCGTTTGAGCAAATGCCAGAACAGAGAACGCGAGCAGCACAAAAGCCAATGCGGATTTCATGGGGATTACCTTTCATCCTGGAGCGGGAGTGTCGAACCGCGCTCAGGAAGATGAATTCATGGTAATTTCTGCACTCGGTTTGTCAATAAATATCGGACTCCATTCCATGAACAGGACAATCTCATCAATGAGAGGTCGAAGCCGTTCCTCCCGGAGGGAGGAGGAGAGAATAGCCCAGGATGAAATCCTGGGTAAGCGTCCGACCGAGAGATTCCCGCCCCGGCGGGGCGGTGTGATGTGTGCATTGAATGGCGAGATTCCGCGATAGGAGAGCGAACTTTCGATTCGCCCCTCCGGGGCGCAATCCTTTGGTGGGCTGGCATTCCCAAGGTTTCGCTACGCTCCACCCTGGGCTATTTTCGCGCAGCCCCGCTGGGGCTGATTGGGATGCGGCGAAGCTGGCAAAGGCCCGCGAAAACCGCGACTCATGGAGTATATCGCTCTGCCGCGACCAACCGCAAATACACTGCAAGGAAACATCGTTCTGCAGACGGTCCAGCAACTGCCACGTATCACTCAGGTTGTAGATGGCTTTGGCCACAAAGGCGCGGGCGATGGCCCGCCCATGCAGGGCTGGACGGCCCACGCCGCCGTGCCAAGGGCCAACCATAGCCTCGACCTGTACCAGTTCAAGCACCGCGATCAGTTGCCGCAGCTTGCCGGCCAACGGCCCCAACGCCTCCTCCAGCATCGGGAACAAACAACCTTACATCACGCGAAGAAATTGCTTCAACTGGCCGGAGAGGGTAAGCTGCATAAAGTGGGGTTCCTTTACATTGGGTCTTGGTCTGATAACCCTATTCTAATGTTCGGAATCCCCACCCATAAATCTGCGTATCGCCGGGATCCTCGGCGACAGATCTTAGTCGCTGGGGTGGAACAAGGACAGCTTCGTGCAGGGCTACTACGCGCAGATCGCGGTCGATTCCGCGTCGCAGGCAATCGTGGCCGCCGAGGTTACGCAGGAGACGAACGACAAAAAGCAGTTGCTGCCGATGATCGCGCGGATTGCGACGAATCTGGAACGGAAGCCGGAGAAGGTCAGCGCCGACACGGGCTATTTCAGCGAGGCGAATGTGACCGATAAGCAAGTGAAGGACGTTGATCTCTACATAGCGACGGGCCGCGACAAGCATGGCGACGCGGTGCAGGCGAGCAGCGGTCCGCCGCCTCCCGGCGCGTCGCCGAAAGAAGCGATGCGGGAAAAGCTGCGAACCGAGGCTGGCCGCGCCGTGTACAAGATGCGCAAGGCGATTATCGAGCCGGTCTTCGGACAGATCAAGGAACAGCGCGGCTTTCGCCGCTTCAGCTTGCGTGGCAAAGAGAATGTCAGCCGCGAGTCGAAACTGGTGTGCGCGACGAGCAACCTGCTTAAGCTGTTCCAGGCGGGTTGGGTTCTGGAAACGGGATAAAACAACGGGAAAAGAGGGCTGTTTTACCCCAAGACCGCATAGAAGGCTTGCTATGAGCCACCAACAGAATTACTGCCTGTGCGCCCCAATTCGAATACCAGCCCCGCAAACCGCTGAATCGGCCTTGGCAAACGCTATGCCCGACACACTCCTAGCGAGTATTCCAAAATCCGCCTTGGCCAACTTTGTAGGAACTCTGCCGGATGGAAAACTGAAGAAACTGAACTACGCTCTGGCAGTGGCGCTCGATCTAGCCATTGAGCCCCAATGACTTTCGTCACCCAAACCGGAGATTCGTGCTGGGCTGGATAGCGCTCTCCAACACCGGCTTCCAGAGACGGAGCCACTGGGCAAAGAACAAACCGACAAACTGGGTGTTGGTGACCAAGTAGCGACGCCATAAGCGGCGGGGCTCTTGCGCCAGGCGATGCAGCCAGCGGAGGCCCATGCGCTCCAGGAAGCGGGGCGAGTCTTTCAAGAGGCCGGCGTGATAATCGAAGGCGGCGCCTACTGCGAGAATCGGCATGGAGAGCAGATTGCCCATCTCGTAGGCGAAGACCTCCTGGCGCGGGCAACCCAGGCCGGCAAAGAGAATGGCTGCCTTGGAGGCGCGAATGCGATCGGCGGTTTCAATCTGCTCGGCTTCGGTGAGGTTGCGGAATTTGGAGGGCTCGGCGCCAGCCACGACCAAGCTGGGAAACTTCTCGATGAGATTGGCTACCAGCAGCCGCAGCGTCTCTTCCGTGCTGCCGTAAAAATAGACGGGAACGCCCTGGCGCGCGGCTTCTTCGCAAACCAGAATGGTGAGTTTGGGCCCGAAGACCACATCGTGAAGGTCCGTGCCATACAGCTGGTTCATAGCCCAGCGGACGGGATGGCCGTCAGGGACCACCAGATCGAGATGGTTGAGCCGATAGCGGTGGACGCTATCGAGCGCGCCGGTCATCAGGCCATGGACGGCCAGCGCACTGACCGTGCAGCGCTGCCCGGCCCGCGCGCAGACGAGAATCTTTTCGGTCGCGGACTCATAGTCCACCGCGCACATGCGTACGCCAAGAAGATTCTTTGCTCCGCCATCGATCATGGGAGTTCCGACTTCCAACGTTCGGCATTTTTCTGATAAATATCGTTCAGAATGCCGGGAACATCGTATCTCTGCCGCCAATTTGGATAATGCTTTTTGAATTTTCCGGTATCGCTGATCCACCAGATGTGGTCGCCAATGCGGTTCTGGTCGGTATAGGTCCACTTCAACGGGCGACCGGTGATCTGCTCGCAGAGCGCAATGGCTTCCTTCATGGAAGCGTTGCTGAAGCGGCCGCCGCCCATGTTGTAGACTTCTCCGTTGCGGGGATTTTTGTAGAACTCATGAAAGCAATCGATCAGATCGGCGCAGTGGATGTTGTCGCGCACCTGCTTGCCTCCGTAGCCGAAGACCGTGTACTCCTGGCCCAGCGCAGCGCAGCGCATCAGATAGGCCAGAAAGCCGTGCAGCTTGGTTCCGCTGTGATTGGGACCGGTGAGGCAGCCGCCGCGGAAGACGCCCGTTTTCATGCCGAAGTAGCGGCCGTATTCCTGCACCAGCACATCGGCGGCAACTTTGGATGCGCCAAAGAGGCTGTGCAGGGTCTGGTCGATGGACATGGACTCGTCAATGCCAATGGTGTAGGGATGGTTGGGATCGATCTCCCAGCGGGATTCCTGCTCAATGAGGGGCAGCCGGTTGGGTGTGTCGCCGTAGACCTTGTTGGTGGAAGTAAAGATAAAGGGCGCATCCGGCGAGTGCAGGCGCGCGGCCTCCAGAATATTCAGCGTACCGGTGGCGTTGACGGAGAAGTCGGTGTGCGGATCGCGCGCCGCCCAATCGTGCGAGGGCTGCGCGGCGGTATGAATCACCAGCGAGATGTTCTTGCCCAGATCGGCAAAGAGACGGTTGACCTGCTCCCAGTCGCGAATATCGAAGCTCTCCGCGCGATAGGAGCTACCGAGTTCTTCCAGCAGGCGCTTCTGGTTCCACCGGGTCGAGGCTTCCTCGCCGAAGAAGCGGCTTCGCATGTCGTTCTCAACGCCTACCACCTCGAAGCCAAGACGCGCAAAAAAAGAGACAGCTTCAGAGCCGACCAATCCAGCTGATCCTGTCACTACCGCTATGCTCAATACCGACCCCCAATCCTTGAAGTTTAGCGGCGAATACCCGCATTGTTCCGTTTGTTTGCGTGCTTGGCGCCTAGCGAAGCCGGGGCTTGCCGAAGTGATACATCACGCCCAGCGTACCGCCCTGCGGATTGAGGGTTCCGGACGGTTTGGTGTTTTTGTAGAAATCGGGCCAATTCTGGTATTCATAGTCGGCGCGCAGCCAGACGCTGCGCATAACGCGGAACTCGACGCCGCCGCCCAGGCTGGTGACGGTACGCGTCTGGTTGACGCGGCGAAGAGTCCTGTTCATATAATCCATGTTGCCAAAGCCCATTTCAAACTTGGCGTAAGGCCGGATGTTGCGATATTTGTGCCAACTGTAGAAGACACCGCCGCCGCCAACGTCCTGGCGCAGATTCGACGGCTCCGACTGGGAGCGATCATAGTTGAGATCGCGCCCATAGACTTCCAGGCCGAGACCCTGCAAAGAGTGCGGCAGCATATTCAGCGAGTAGTCGATCCAAAACGTACCGCCGAGCAGCCGGTCATTATTCGAATCGGAGTCAAAGCCGGAAACGCCCAGGCCGATGGCCAAAGGCAGTTTAGCCTCCGATGCCGCGGGTGAAGCTTGCGACCGGGCGTTGTCTGTCGCAAAGACTAGAAAAACTGTGAGGACCAGCCCAAGGTATGGCTTCAATTGCATTCTGCGTCTCCTTCCAACGTTGCAGGACACCCGCCCCCAAGGCATTCCCTTTCGCAAAGTGTACATCTATGAGGGAAAAATGCAAGGGGCCGAATAACCCGGCGGCAGGCAAACCGCACATCCAATTCCGTTTTCAGATCGCGTTCCACCGCCGGGCCCCGGAAATTCCCAATCTTATCGACCTGCCTCCGGCCAGCGGGGCGTGATGCGAATCAGTTCCAAGCTACCCAAATCTTCCACGACAAACTCCTGAGAAGCCGCCGGAACGGCCACAATGCCGCCCATCGGCAGCAGAACCGGCTCAAAGCCCGTCCCGCTGATTCTGCCCGCTCCGGCTGCGGCAAAGAGGTATTGGAGGCCGGAATCGATTTCGTTCTCGCCCGGCAGGCTGGTGCTCGCGCGACTGCCGCCTGCCGCAAGCCGCTCCACAAGAAAATAATCTCCTTCAATCAGAATAGTCCGCCCAGCGAGCTCTGTGGCAGCAACTTTGCCAGCGCGCGTCGTCAACCTCGTGGCTTCTAGCGATTCTTCAATATGCAGCTCGCGGCCGCGGCCGTAGTCGTACATCCGGTAGGTCAGATCGCAGTTCTGCTGCGTCTCCAGCAAAATGGCTCCCGGCCAGATGGCATGTACCGTCCCGGCATCCACAAAGATCATATCGCCGGCGGATACATCGAGGGCGTTGAGGCTGCTCTCCAGCGATCCGGCCGCAATGCCGGTGCGAATCTCATCCAGTGTGACGCCCGGCTTGAGCCCGCAGGCCACCTGCGCACCCGGTTTGGCTGAGAGTGCGTACCAGCATTCGGTCTTGCCGCGCGGCTGGCCATACTTCTGCGCCATCGCGTCGTCCGGATGCACCTGCACACTGAGCTTTTCCTGGGCGAATATGACCTTGATCAGCAGCGGCGAGGCGCTGCTCACGGTCTCCTCACTGAAGCAAGGAGCAGTCTTTCCCAGCAATTCTTCCGGCGCTTCAGCAAAGAGCGCGCTAAGCTTGCGCCCCTTGTGCGGGCCGCTCATCGCCAGGCAATCGTCGCCGGTGAGCCAAGCCTCGCCGATCAGCTCCCCGCTGGGCACTGTAAGGTCGTACCAGGGACGAAGATCCCGGAAGCCCCATGGCCGTTCTGAGAATGCGGGA
>Ga0302320_10023290_pt1 | contig 12163 bp, 6 predicted proteins | sample Bog_T0_3_FD_202130 | JGI IMG/M metagenome (GOLD analysis project Ga0302320, IMG submission 202130) | Peat permafrost microbial communities from Stordalen Mire near Abisko, Sweden - Bog_T0_3 | ecosystem: Environmental > Terrestrial > Soil > Wetlands > Peat | place: Sweden: Abisko, Stordalen Mire...
AGGAGGAACATTCGATCATGTTGAAGAAGACTGTGCAGGGGTTACTGGTGCTTACCGCGTTGCTATGGGGTGCTGCCGGCGTGCAAGCCCGTGATCTCTTACAGAACGCGCAGTTGGACGTGTATGGATTGGTGGGCGGATCCACCATTTTCGACGCGCAGTATTTCACCTCCGCGGGCAGGCTGTACCACACGCGATTTGACCCCGACTATAAACTCAGTTTTGGTGGATCGGTTCCCTACAACAAATTCCTCAGCATTGAGGCGGGTGTCACCATGGGACCAAATAATCTGGTTCTGACCAACACCAATATCTTCCCTCACACTTCTCCCGGGTCGGTCACTGTGTTCCCGGTTAAAGATTACCAGGGAACTCTCAGCGCTGTGGTGCACGCCCCCTGGTACTGGCATCACTTCCAGCCTTATGTGGAAGCCGGAGTTGAGTATGACCGGTTTACCCCATCGCAGTCGGCAATTATCGAGGGAGTGCAACACGGATGGGCCTCAACGAGCACGGCGTTGATCAACCATAACGATAAATTCGGGTTCAATATGGGCCTTGGCATTGACCGCAAGCTCACCAAACGTCTCACGTTCCGCGTTGACGCCCGTGATCACATCACCAGTTCCCCGGCTTTCGGGCTGCCCAATTCCTATAACAATGGGGCGATTTTCCCCGTACAGGGGCGTTGCAACAACGCTGTATATGCGGCGGGATTTGTCTATCATTTGGGCAAATTGTAGTTTTCTCGCGCTTCCATCCCCTGCCGCCTTGTCCCCCCCAATGGGGCAACTTCAACGAACCCGAGTGAATTCCACGGACGGAAGCCCCAAAATCCATCTCTGCCAGGGAAGGGGCAGAGATGTTGCGGCAGGAAGGAGCCCATCCTACCCACCCGATGTTACTCTCCATGGTTTCGCCACACCACGACGACCTGCTTAGTAAAATGACGCAACCCAGGGGGGGAGTAACCCGGAGCCACTCTCCAGCGTCAAATTCAGAGGTGTTAAATATGTAAGGCGATTCAGGCAACCTCCTGGCAATTCGACAGGATTGGCGGCAATGCGCCAGGAGCGGCAATCTGTGCCCTTGCTTGCTTAAACATGAATATAGCGTATGATGGTCAGTTTTCCTCAGCAATCCTAGAGGTTCTTTGATTATGAATTTAGAACAACCCAACACTTTGGATCGGCAGGAATCTCTGCCGAGCTTTGGCAGTCACCCTCCCCCTGATTCAGGCGAACCCAGGAGTTACGGATGGTTATGGCTGGTGATATTGGTTCTGGTGGGTGCTGGCGTCTTTTATCATTTTCATTCCCAATCCGGCCCCAATAATGCCCCCGCCACGGGTGCTCAAGGGCCGGGCGGCATGGCCGGGCGTGGAAGCGGAGCGATTCCGGTGGTCACCGCGCGTGCGCACAAGGGTGATATTGGTGTTTACTTTACCGGCCTGGGCGCGGTGACGCCGATCTACACGGTGACGGTCAAAAGCCAGATCTCCGGGTACCTGATGCAGGTTGTCTACAAGGAAGGGCAAGTCGTCCATAAAGGCGATGTGCTGGCGGAAATTGATCCGCGGCCCTATCAAGTGATGCTGGAACAGGCGCAGGCGGGATTGGCCAGGGATCAAGCCAATCTTGAAAACGCCAAGGTGGATTTAGCCCGCTACCAGACCCTTGCCCCGCTTAAAGCCATTCCGGAACAGCAACTTGCGACACAAGCATCCCTGGTGAAGTCGGACGCCGCTGTGGTGCAGACGGACCAGGCGCAAATCGATAACGCCAAACTAGATCTCATCTATTGCCACATCACAGCGCCCATCACCGGCCGCGTCGGCCTGCGCCTGATTGATCCGGGAAATTACGTAACGGCGAATGACTCCACCGGATTGGTGGTGATTACCCAAGTCCAGCCCATCAGCGTCATTTTCACTCTGCCGGAGGATCAGCTTCCCGCCATCCTGACGCGTCTGCATGCCGGGGCGCAACTCAAGGTTGAAGCTTTTGACCGTGAGATGACCACGAAAATCGGCCAGGGGACGCTCTCAACCATGGACAACCAGATCGACCCCACCACCGGCACCGTAAAATTGCGCGCAACTTTTGACAATCAGGCAGGCAGCCTGTTCCCCAACCAGTTTGTGAACGCGCGATTGTTGGTGGAAGAGAAGCAGGGCGTAACCCTGATTCCCACCGCCACCATCCAGCGAAATGTGCAGGTAACTTACGTCTACCTGGTTAAGCCGGATTCCTCCGTTACGGTGCGCAATATCACCACTGGCACATCAGAAGGGGACGAAACTGAGGTCGTCTCCGGCTTGTCGAACGGCGATGAGGTGGTGATGACCGGTGTCGACAAGCTTATGGAAGGCAGCAAGATCAAGGTGCCCAAGTCAGGTGAGAGGAGTCCGAAAGGGAGTTCATGAACCCGTCAAGGATCTTTATCCTCCGTCCCATCGCAACATCGTTGTTGATGGTGGCAATCCTCCTGGCGGGCGCGGTGGCTTACAAGCAGTTGCCGGTTTCAGCCCTGCCGGAAGTGGACTACCCCACTATCCAGATCCTCACGTTCTATCCTGGGGCCAGCCCGGATGTGATGGCGTCATCGGTTACGGCTCCATTGGAACGTCAGTTCGGCCAGGTGCCGGGCTTGCAGCAGATGACCTCCACCAGTTCCGACGGCAGCTCCATCATCACCCTGCAATTTAACCTCAACCTGAATATCGATGTGGCTGAGCAGGAAGTGCAGCAGTCCATCAATGCGGCGGGAACCTACCTGCCGCCGGACCTTCCCACGCCACCCATCTATAGCAAGAGCAATCCGGCCGACGCCCCGGTTTTGACTTTGGCGCTTAGTTCCAAGACGCTGCCCCTGTCAAAAGTCGAAGATCTTGCGGATACGCGCCTGGCGCCAAAGATGTCACAGTTGCCCGGAGTGGGCCTGGTGAGCATCAGCGGCGGCCAGAAGCCGGCCGTGCGGATCCAGGCAAATCCCACGATGATGGCCTCCTACGGCCTCAATCTGGAAGACTTGCGGAATGTCATTGTGGCCGCCAACGTCGACCAGGCGAAAGGGAGCTTTGACAGCCCCCACCAGTCATACCAGATCGGCGCCAATGACCAACTGCTCTCCAGCACTGACTATGCGCCGCTGGTGGTGGCCTACCGGAATGGCTCCCCGGTAAAGTTGACGGACGTGGCTACAGTTGCAGACGATGTTGAAAACGTTCGCCAGGCCGCCTGGATGAACGAAACTCCCTCCGTTATTGTCAACATTCAGCGCCAGCCGGGAGCGAATGTCATTGCCGTCGTGGACCGCATCAAGATTCTGCTGGATCAGCTCAAGAAATCACTGCCGTCTTCAGTTCAAGTCACCATCCTGACTGACCGCACCACCACCATTCGGGCTTCCGTCGCTGACGTTGAGTTCGAGTTGATGCTTACCGTGGCGTTGGTGGTGATGGTCATCTTCCTTTTCCTCCGCAACCTTGCCGCCACCCTGATTCCCAGCATCGCGGTGCCACTATCACTGGTGGGCACTTTCGGCGTCATGTACATGCTGGGATACAGCTTGAACAACCTGAGCCTGATGGCGCTTACCATCTCCACTGGATTTGTGGTGGACGACGCCATTGTGATGATTGAGAACATCACCAGATACATTGAGGAGGGCGAGCCTCCTCTACAGGCGGCGTTAAAGGGGTCGAAACAGATTGGGTTCACCATTGTATCACTTACCATCTCGCTGATTGCCGTGCTTATTCCCCTTCTCTTCATGGGCGATATCGTGGGGCGGCTGTTCCGGGAGTTCGCCGTCACTCTGGCGGTAACAATTCTGGTTTCGGCCATCGTCTCATTGACGCTGACGCCCATGATGTGCTCGAAGCTGCTCAAGCACGCTCCGGAAGCAGATCAGACGCGCTTTTACCGTGTTACCGAGCGCGGTTGGAAGGCCATAATTTCGTTCTATGACCGGACGCTTCAAGTGGTCCTGCGTCATCAAACTGCGACGCTGGTTGTTGCCGCCGCGACGCTGATTCTAACCGTTGTGCTTTACCTCAAGATACCCAAGGGCTTCTTCCCCATTCAGGATACTGGCGTTATCCAGGGTGTTTCGGAAGCTGCGCAAACGGTCTCCTTCCGCGAAATGTCGACTGAGCAGCAGGCGCTGGGCAAAATCATTTTGCAGGACCCTGCCGTTGCCAGCCTATCCTCATTCATCGGTATTGACGGCACCAACGCCACGCTGAATAGCGGGCGCATCCTAATTAACCTGAAGCCCCTGGACGAGCGCAAGATCAGCGCCAGTGATGTTATCCGGCGCTTGCAGCCGGAACTGGCCAATGTGCCGGGGATCACACTGTACATGCAACCGGTGCAAGACATCACGGTGGAGGATCGGGTCAGCCGCACGCAATTCCAGTACACCTTGGAAGATCCCAGCGCGGAAGAGTTGGATTCCTTCGCGCCACGTATGCTTGAGAAACTGAAAGCAGAGCCTGAACTGCGAGACGTGGCGACTGACCAGCAGGTGGGCGGATTGCGCGCCGAAGTGGTCTTTGACCGCAACACGGCATACCGAATGGGAATCACGCCTTCCACTATCGACCAGACGCTTTACGACGCCTACGGCCAGCGGGAAGTTTCCACGATCTTCACCCAGTTGAATCAGTATCATGTGGTGCTGGAGGTAAAACCGGATTTCCAGAATAATCCGCTCGACCTCCGAGATCTCTTTATTCGTACCAATGCGGCCAGCGGCACGGGTTCAACAGGCTTGGTGACTGGCGGGTCTGCCGCCACCCAGTTGTTCGGACCCACAAGCTCACAGACGGCTGCTACAACCAGCCTATCGAATTCCACCTCCACTTCCGGCCTTTCGTCCACAATTGGCTCGGACAACGCTTTCGGTGGAGGGCAGATTGAGTCCACAACTCATTTCCCCAATGGCGGCCAGGTGCCTCTGGCGGCTTTCACGCACGTTCGGGAGACGAACGCACCGATAACGGTGAACCATCAGGGCCAGTTCCCGGTGGTTACACTCTCCTTCAATCTTGCGCCTGGCTCTTCGCTGGGAGATGCGGTGAAAGCCGTAAACAAAGTGAAGGCCGAAGTCAACATGCCGCCCAGCATTCAGGGAGATTTTCAGGGCACGGCGGCGTCCTTCCTGGCTTCGCTTTCCAATGAACCGATATTGATCCTGGCGGCGCTCATCACTGTCTACATCGTCCTCGGCGTTTTGTATGAGAGCTACATTCACCCCATTACTATTCTCTCAACGTTGCCGTCAGCAGGTGTGGGCGCACTGCTATCGCTCATGATCTGCAAGATCGATTTCAGCGTGATTGCGCTGATTGGGCTGGTGCTGCTCATTGGTATTGTGAAGAAGAACGGGATCATGATGATCGACTTTGCCCTGGAGGCTGAGCGCAAAGAGGGCATGACGCCGGTAAACGCCATTTACCAGGCCTGCCTGCTGCGCTTCCGCCCCATCATGATGACCACCATGGCGGCTTTGCTGGGTGGCGTGCCATTGGCGTTGGGCACCGGCATGGGTTCAGAACTGCGTCGGCCTTTGGGCATTACCATGGTCGGCGGCCTGATTTTGAGCCAATTGTTGACGCTCTACACGACTCCCGTGATTTACCTCTGGTTTGATCGCCTGGCCGTACGTTTTTCCCGGGGGCACGATGGAAACGCAGGAGCTGAGCCGGCTCTGGCGGAATAACCATGAATATCTGTGAGCCATTCATCCGCAGGCCAATCGCCACGACGCTTCTGGTGATTGCCATTTCGCTGGCCGGCGCAGTGGCGTTTCGTTTGCTGCCCGTGTCGCCACTGCCGCAGGTGGATTTCCCCACGATTTCGGTGAATGCTGCTCTGCCGGGTGCGAGTCCGGAAACCATGGCCTCCTCGGTGGCAACACCGCTCGAGCGCCAGTTCGGCCGCATTGCCTCCGTAACTGAGATGACCTCCTCCAGCACCTTGGGGAGTACCAGCGTTACTCTGCAATTTGATTTGAGTCGCGACATCAATGCCGCCGCGCGCGACGTCCAGGCCGCCATCAACGCCGCCCGCGGGTATCTGCCTTCGAATCTTCCCAGCAACCCGACTTACCGCAAGGTGAATCCGGCCGATTCCCCCATCTTTATTCTTGCCCTGACCTCCAGCGTGTTGAGCAAATCGCGGATGTATGACGCGGCCTCTTCCATCCTTGCCCAGAAGCTCGCCCAAGTGAATGGTGTCGGCCAGGTCTTTGTGGGCGGAAGCGCACTGCCGGGGGTCCGGATTGAGTTGAATCCCACCGCCATGAACAAATATGGCATCGGGCTGGAGCAGGTCCGCGGCGTTCTGGCCAACGCCAATTCCAACACTCCCAAGGGGCATTTTTCCGACGGCCACCAAATTTGGGAGGTTGGCGCCAACGATCAATTGTTCCATGCCATTGATTACACCCCGCTGATTGTCGCCTACCGCAAAGGAACGGCGGTGCACATATCCGATATCGGCACGGGGGTTGATGCCCCGGAAGAGATTCGGGCAGGGGGATATTCAAACGCCATGCCCTCTGTTCTACTGGTGATCTTTCGCCAACCGGGCGCCAATATTATTGATACCGTGGACGGCATTCGCGCCGCGCTCCCACAACTGAAGGCCGCGATCCCCCAGGCGATTGATATGCAAGTCGCGCTGGATCAGACCCAGACCATCCGTGCTTCCGTGCGGGACGTCGAACGGACGCTGGTCATCTCTGTTCTTCTGGTGATCCTGGTGGTCTTCCTTTTCTTAAGAAATCCGCGAACCACCTTCATCCCCAGTATCGCTGTCCCCGTGTCGCTGATCGGAACTTTCGGCGTGATGTATATGTTTGGCTACAGTCTCGACAATCTCTCTTTGATGGCGCTCTGCATCTCCACCGGGTTTGTGGTTGACGACGCCATTGTGGTGATTGAAAACATCACCCGCTACCTGGAAAAGGGCTTGCGCCCCTTCGAGGCTGCCCTCAAGGGAGCGCAGGAAATCGGCTTTACTGTCGTGTCCATCAGCGTGTCGCTGGTTGCGGTCTTCATCCCTCTGCTGCTGATGGGAGGGATTGTGGGCCGCCTCTTCCGCGAATTTGCCGTAACCCTGGCCGCCGCCATCACCGTCTCCATGGTGGTCTCGCTTACAGCCACTCCCATGATGTGTGCGCACCTCTTAAAGGCAAACGAGTCGCACGGCTGGATGTACCGAACGAGCGAACGGGCGTTTAATTGGGTGGTGAACTTGTACGGCAGAACGCTCTCCACTGTCCTTCGCTTTCCAGGTATCACCCTGGCGGTGTTACTGGCCACGATTGCGCTCAATTTCTACCTATACATTCACGTGCCGAAGGGGTTCTTTCCGCAGCAGGATAACGGCCGTCTGATGGGCCAGATTCAGGCCGATCAGGATACCTCATTTCAAGCCATGGATTTAACTTTGCGGGAGATGAGCAAAATCGTGGTGGCCGATCCCGCCGTCAGTACGGTTGAAGGGTTCATGGGAGGTGGCGGCCCGGGGGGCAGCGGGCAGCTTAACACCGCGCGCATGTTCATTTCTCTGAAGCCTGTGGGTGAGAGAAAAACAAACGCCGATCTGGTGATCCAGCGCTTGCGGCCCAAGCTCGCCCGCTTGCCGGGCGCCACACTCTACCTGCAAGCCGCACAGGACATCCGCGTTGGCGGGCGCTTTGGCGCTTCCCAGTATCAGTTCACCATGCGCGGCGACAACCTGAAAGATTTGCAGAACTATGGCCCGCGCATGCTGCGGGAATTGAGGACCATCCCCCAAATCACAGACGTGAACACGGACCAGCAGGACCAGGGGCTTCAGGCCTATGTGCAATATGATCGGGCTAGCGCCTCTCGCTTCGGCATTTCACCGCAGTTGATTGACAACACTCTGTACGACGCCTTCGGCCAGCGGCAGGTCTCTACCATGTATACGCCGCTCAACCAGTATCATGTTGTCATGGAGGTGGCGCCGGAATTCTGGCAGAATCCGCTGTTTCTCCGCCAAATCTACGTGCAGTCGCCCACCGGGCCGGAAGTTCCTCTGAGTGCTTTCACGGAATCCTCTTCCATTACCGCACCGCTCGCGGTGAACCACCAGGGCCTCTCGCCTTCGGTAACGATCTCTTTCAATCTCAAGCCGGGAATTGCTCTGGGTGATGCGGCGGATGCCATCACTGCCTCCGCCAGCAAGATTGGTTTGCCGTCCACCATCCGCACCGGTTTTGCCGGAACCGCTCAAGCCTATCAGGATTCACTCGGCAGCGAACCTCTGCTGATTCTCGCGGCACTGGTTTCGGTCTACCTCGTGCTTGGTATTCTCTATGAAAGTTACGTGCATCCCGTCACCATTCTCTCCACGCTGCCTTCCGCAGGCGTGGGTGCGCTCCTGGCGCTCATGGTGACAGGCACCGAACTTACCGTGATTGCCATCATTGGAATCATTCTGCTGATCGGAATTGTAAAGAAGAACGCCATCCTGATGATCGATTTCGCCCTGGCTGCCGAGCGCAACGAAGGAAAGAGTTCGCGAGATTCCATCTATGAAGCCTGCTTGTTACGCTTCCGCCCCATCCTGATGACCACCATGGCTGCAATGCTGGGAGCGGTGCCTCTCGCCATTGGCACTGGCATGGGCTCAGAATTCAGGCGCCCTCTGGGAATCGCCATCATTGGTGGATTGGCTGTCAGCCAGCTGCTGACTTTGTACACGACACCCGTCGTGTACCTCTATTTTGACAGGTTCCAGCACTGGCTTTCGCGGATTCGGGGGACAACTCCGGCGAGCGATTTACCACTGGCAACGGATTACTAAACTTCTCAATCCAATTTTAGAGCGAGAAGCACGAAGAGTCAGGAAGACAGGAAGCAGTAAACCGGAAAAGGAGTACTTCGATGGGTAGATGGGGCGGGGAAAGGCCCAAGGCAAAAGTCACTGGGCAAAAGTCAGAAGGACGCCTTACTGTTCTTCCCGACCTCCTGCTTGCTGCCAGTTGCTTGTTTCTCACTTCCTGCATGGTTGGGCCGAATTACAAGCGTCCGTCAACGCCTGTTCCTGCTGCTTTCAAAGAACTGCCGCCGCCGGATTCACCTCAAGCATCCGAGTGGGCGCCGGCAACGCCCAATGACGCTATCGCGCGCGGCAAATGGTGGGAAGTCTATGGCGATCCGGAGCTCAATGCTCTGGAAGAACAGGTGAGCATCTCCAACCAAAATCTCATCGAGGCGGAGGCTCAATTTCGCGAGGCGAAATTCTCCGTGAAGATTGCTCGTTCAAATCTGTACCCTACAATCTCCCTTGAACCTTCGATTGTGAACGGTAGGGCATCGATTAACCAGAATTCCAGCTCTCAAAACTCCGCTCCGGTTTCGCACACCACATACGACCTGCCGGTTGCTGTGTCCTGGGAAGCCGATGTCTGGGGAACAGTCCGGCGCAGCATTCAGGCCAGCGCCGAGGCCGCGCAGATCAGTGACGCCCAATTGGAGAACGCACGACTGTCCTACCAGGCGGAACTGGCGCAGGATTACTTTGAGCTGCGCGGGACGGATGGCGAAAAGCAGCTCCTTGATACCACCGTGAAGTCTTACCAGGACTACCTTAAACTTACCCAGGACCGATTTAACGGCGGTGTGGCATCGGGTTCAGATGTGGCGCAGGCGCAGACCCAACTGGAAACTGCCCGGGCCCAGTTGATCGATTTTGATGTGGCGCGCGCCCAGTATGAACACGCAATTGCCGTTCTCACCGGAAAGGCTCCGTCAGAGGTTTCGATTTCTCCGGGTTCCATCAAGATTACTCCACCACCGGTGCCAGTGGGGGTCCCTTCCACCCTGCTGGAGCGCCGGCCGGATATTGCCACCGCTGAGAGACAGATGGCCGCGGCGAACGAACAGATCGGCATCGCCAAGGCTGCCTTTTATCCTGCCATTGGTCTCACCACGAACAGCTCTCCAATAGGCCTTGAAAGTAATTCGTTCACTCATTGGATCTCGTGGCCAAGCAGGTTCTGGTCTGTGGGGCCGGGAGCGGCAGAGACCGTCTACGATGCCGGCAAGCGCCGCGCCACGCTCAATCAGTCAAGAGCCGCCTACGACGCCACGGTGGCCAATTATCGTCAAACAGTTCTGACTGCCTTCCAGCAAGTTGAGGATAACCTTGCGGCCCTGCGTATTCTAGAGAATGAAGCAGGGGCTGAGCAGCGGGCCGTGCAAGCTGCGCAAAACTCGCTCGATATTTCCACCTATCAATACAAAGCGGGCATCGTCAATTATCTTACGGTCATCACTGAGCAAGCTATTCTTCTGCAGGACCAGGAACAGGCTCTGAATATCTTGACTCGCCGCATGAGCTCCAGCGTCCTGTTGATTGAAGCGCTAGGCGGAGGGTGGAACACTACAAAACTTCCTGAGGTGACCACTTTGACTCACGGCAAGTAGGGCTGATGTCAGCTTCCGGAGTTTCCCATACCAGTCTGCGCCTGGAATGGCAGGTTAGTTTTCCCGCTCCAGCAAATTCATAAATTGCTCACTGTCCCACCCTGTTCAGAAAGATCCACGGTACAATACCAATGTTTAAGCATTAAACTACCAGCAGGAACCATCGCATATGCTTACGCGCGCCCGCAGGCGAATTCCGCTGATTGCCGCAATTGTGGCCTTTGGGTTGCACCTCATTGGGAATCCGCACTATGGGTACTTCCGTGATGAACTTTACCTGATCATTTGTGGGCGGCACCCGGCGTGGGGTTATGTTGATCAGCCTTCGCTGGCGCCGCTTCTTGCCGCCGGATCGCAGGTGTTCGGCCACTCGCTTTTCCTGCTGCGCGCGGCGCCTGCATTCATTGCCGCTGCTGCCATTTACACCACTTGCTTGCTGGCCGAAGAGATGGGTGGAGAATTCTTTGCCCAGATTCTTGCCGCCCTTGTGGTGTTCTTCTCTCCTGTCTTGATGAACTTTGGAATGAAGCTCTCCACTGACACTGTTGGGCTCTGGCTTTGGCCATTGGCGGCGCTCTTTATTCTGCGCATCGTCAAGGGTGCGAATCCCCGCTGGTGGTTGGCCGTCGGCGCGATTGTGGGCATCAGTCTTCAGAGTAAATACACCGTGGTGTTCTTCGCTGTTGCCCTGTTGCTTGGCCTGTTGCTCACTCCCGAACGAAAAGTTCTCTTCTCGCGATGGTTCCTTGCGGGTTGCGGTGTCTGTGTGCTGATTGCGTTGCCGAATTTTCTGTGGCAGGTGCATTACGGCTTTCCCACGCTGGAATTTCTTCGCAATGCCGGCCACGGCAAGAACCTGATTGTTGGTCCAATGCAATACCTGTTTCAGCAGCTCCTGATTACCAATGTCTTTCTTTCTCTGGTTTGGATCATCGGGCTTGTCTGGCTGATCTGGAACGCACAACTGCGCTTTCTGGCTTATGCCTACATTATCCTCATTGCCTTCATGGTGGTTCTGCATGGAAAACACTACTACCCGGCGGATGTCTACCCTTACCTGATGGCGGCTGGCGGTGTGGCAATTGAAGCTTGGACGAATCGGCAAAAACTCATCCGCCCAATCGTGGCTCTTGCGACAATTGCCTTTGGCCTTGTCTTTCTGCCTTTTTCCATGCCTGTCTTGCCGGAAGCTCAGGCGGTTGCCTATACCGATTGGTTGATGGGGAAGCTGCACGTCTCACGCCAGACCGTTGCCACTGAGCATGCGCCCCAATCCACCCTTCCGCAGGACTGGGCAGATATGCATGGCTGGCCCGAGCTGGCAGACTCCGTCGCGAAAGTATACCTGTCGCTTCCACCTGCTGACCGTGCGCAGGCGGCAATCGTGGCAGGCAATTATGGCGAAGCAGCGGCCATCGACTTTTTTGGAACTCAGTACGGATTACCCCCAGTGTTAAGTAGTCATAATCAGTATTATCTGTGGGGAATACATGGCGTCAGCGGTAATGTGGTGATTGATGTGGCGGGTGACTGTGGGGCCAATGAGCACCTGTTTGCCTCCAGCGAACGGGCGGCGGTGTTCACTTCACCCTGGGGGATGCCCTATGAAAACCATATCCCCATCATGGTATGCCGGGGAATCAAGGAGCCTCTGGCGGAATTGTGGCCGAGCATTAAAGCTTACCGGTAGCA
>Ga0302320_10023292_pt1 | contig 12161 bp, 11 predicted proteins | sample Bog_T0_3_FD_202130 | JGI IMG/M metagenome (GOLD analysis project Ga0302320, IMG submission 202130) | Peat permafrost microbial communities from Stordalen Mire near Abisko, Sweden - Bog_T0_3 | ecosystem: Environmental > Terrestrial > Soil > Wetlands > Peat | place: Sweden: Abisko, Stordalen Mire...
CCGATAATGCCCAGCCGGTCGCGAAAGTGCGCGGCCACCTTCTGAATCGCCCGCGCCACATAGCCCAGGTCGTCGGCGCGATCTGTGCGCAGCGCCATCACATCCTCAGCCGTCCGCACCGGATGATGCACCACCGGCCCCTCGCCCGCCTGGAACTCGAAAGGAAGTCCCATCGGCTCTAAGGGCAGCAGCAGATCGGCGAAAATGATGGCCGCGTCCACGCCCAGCTTTTCCGCTGCAGTAATCGTAACTTCGGCGGCAATATCCGGCTGCTTGCAAATCTCCACCAGCGTATGGTGCTTGCGCACATCGCGGTATTCCTGCATGTAGCGCCCTGCCTGGCGAAGAAACCAGACCGGCGTCCGGTCAACAGGCCGGCGCAAGCAAGCCCGCACAAAGCGGCTGCCGTCCAGAATCGTGTCAGGCACGGCTGAAATCAGGTTCTGAGGTTCCATACAGATTCGATTCTAAAGGGCCAAACAGCCAAACCGAGTGATCTGGCTCACATCTTCAGCAACCGAATTGGCCCGGCCAAACCCGCCGATGAAATCCTGATTTTGCATGGCCGCACTCATCAAGCGAAAGACTCGATCGATTGAATTGAGCATGAGTTACAATAGTTACACAAGTGACAGTCGAGGGAAATCGCCAATGTCTGCATCTCAATCCACTGTAATCAGCATGCGGCTACCCACAGAGAGCAGCCAGCGCCTCAAGCGTCTTGCCCGCCGCCACGGGTGGACCGCCAGCGATGCCAGCGCCCGCCTCGTTGAGGAAGGTCTCCGCCGTTCCGAGTTTGCCTTCATTGATTTCAGAGACTCGGCAGCCGGCCGCCAAGCCTGCATTCAGGGAAGCACACTGGCTGTCTGGGAGGTTGTGCTCCTGGTGCGCAGCCACGCAGGAGATGCGAAGACCGTTGCAAAGCATTTGAATTGGCCGCCGATGAGGGTAGAAGCAGCAGTTTATTATGCCGAGGCTTTCGGAGAAGAGATTAACGAGGAAATCGCGGACAACGAGGCAGTGAATTTTGCGTCGCTGAAACGCATGTTGCCGCAGGCGTCTGAATTTATCGTGGGGAAGGCCACCAGGCGCTGACATGTTGCGCTTGCTGCTCGATGAGCACATATCGCCCCGGGTGGCCAAGGGCTTGCGGCGCTCAAGTCGTGGCATCGCCGTCCACTCTTTGACGGAATGGGAGGCCGGCAACTACCTGGGCCAGGATGACGCCGCCTGCTTGCGAGAGGCTGCCAACCAGCGCCTTACGCTTGTCACGTATGACCGCAGAACAATACCACCATTGCTTAAGAGCTGGGCTGAAGCCGGCATGCAACACGGCGGAGTGATTTTCGTCGACGAGAAGACCACCTCTCCAGCCGATATTGGAGGACTGGTTCGCGCACTTCGCGAACTTGCTCTCGCAACCAGGAACTTGGATTGGACCAACCGCGTGTTTTTCCTCCGCCATTAGGGGCCCCTCCTCCAACCGCGGAAAATAATTCTCGTGTTGTCTGCAGATAATTACCCCCGGCAAGCGCAAGATGGAATCACAACGATTCAGAAGCGAGAAAAGGGCCCATGCAAAACAAAGACCGCGTTTTCGGCTGTGAAACTGTGGAGGCCAGCCTAACCCACGCCCGATCTTGAGCTTGGAAATCGGAGTTCCGCAGAAACACCCCAAATTTGAGTCTGGGAAACCGTGGGAAAATAACCGTCTATTTCGTATCCACGTGCAGCACGCGAATCTCCGGGTAAGCCCCGTCCCAGTCCGGCGAGACGGCGTCGAAGATCAGCCGGAAATCGCGCCCATCGCCGGGGCGGAGCGGAGCGGCGGAAACCGGCTCCAGGTCGACGTACGGTTGACGAATGCGGATCAGTTTGAGCGGCTGCGTCTCGTTCTGCGCGACCTCGTGAGCAAACGTCCTGAACAGCACCTGCACCGTGATGCCCGCAACTGTGCAGGCGCCGGTGTTGGCGATGTGCCCATCGAGATAAGTGACTTTGCCCCCGGCCAGGTTTGAAGACTCACTCATGGCCAGTCCGCTGATGGGCAAACTGGCCGCGTAGGCATCGGGAGTCGCCGAGATCGGCGTAACCGTAGCCTTCGGCTTCCCGTGTTCCAGCAGAAACACGGCAACGACCGCCACCACCACGACCACCGCCGCGGCAACGGCCACGGGAAACCAGTTGCGCTCCTGCGGCTCTGGCGCACGCGCTGCGGAAGGCACGAGTTGCGGACCACTGCTCACGAGCGGATTTTACACCCTGCGGCAAAGGAAATGTGCCGCGTCCCCCGTTCTTGTTAGTGGGGCCGCGCTTTTCCGCCATGGACCGGCGCGGTGCCTTTGAGAGAACATTTTCACCGAATCTCTAAAGTGTTTTGGGAATCTCAGGCGCGGATGAAGCGTCTAAACATGCAAGTGCAGGAACCAGGCTTTATCCATTTGCGTAACTCGCCGCAAGGCACAGAAAGGCAGGCCATGCAGTCCCCACCCCAATCCTCTCCAGGCTGCCTGCCCAAGGCCGCCGAAGCAGCCTCGCCTTCGCGCAAGCGCGACGATCTCGCCTATCAGGCTGTGACCGTCGCTGCCATCCTTCTAGTGCTCTGCAGCCTCTGGCTGTTCTGAAGCTTCACAAGTCCGCTAAGAGAAGAATCATTCTTGGAAACTCCAATTGCGCTTGGAGATCTTTCTGGCGGTAGAGTATCGAATCAGGACACATCTGTACGGAAATGAGCCAGCTTTGTGTACCGAAACGAGACACTGACCGTTGAATGCCCGCGTTCCAGTTCCATCTAGCCGAAGCGAGCCCGTTTCACCGTCTGGCGGAAGTCTTCTCCGGTCATCTCCACGCGCACGCACATCTCCGCAAGCCGGGAGCGCATGCGGTCGCCAATGCGGTCGCCAAGGGTTTGCTCGCGCGCGGCCCGCTCCACTTCCGTCTGCCCGCCGTTTCCGGCTCCCAGGTCGGGATAGTTCGTGGTGATGATCGTGGTCTGCTTGTCGTTGTAGCGGGTATTGAGGATGAGGGCCACCGTGTCCCACACCCACTCGTTCGGTTTCTGCGCGCCTAGGTCGTCGAGCACCAGCACCTCGGCAGCAAATACAGGCTTGAGTAACTCAAGTTCGGTGGTATTCACCTGCGGGTTGTAGCTGTTCTGAATATTCTTGAGCAGCTCGCGGTAATCGCAGAAAAGCCCCCTGACGCCGCGCTCTTGCACCAGGCGGCGAAGCACTCCGACTGCAAGGTGAGTCTTGCCCACGCCGATCGAGCCGGTAAAGAGCAGTCCCTTGCCGGCAGTATCCACCGGGTAAGCCTCAACGAACTTGCGCGCCGTCAGGTGTGCGCGACCTAATGAGGGATCCGCGCCGCGAAAGGCCGTCTCGTATCCGTCCAACGTGTAATGGCGATACCGCTCGGGAATATGTGCCGCAGCCAGCCGCCGCTCCTCGCGCACCATCTCCTGGCATTCGCAGGCGCGGGACACCCATTGTCCCGCGCCGTTCACCACCCGCACCAGCCCCACTCCATCGCAGATCGGACAAACAGTCATTGTCTCCAAGCCTAGCGCACGGGACGCGAGGCTTCGCCGGTGCAGGTCCGGTGACCTATTGTGGAAAAGCGATTCGCCAACCCACAACCCAATTCCCTACAATCGGAGCCACGAACCTTGGCCCGCTTTTGAGTCATGAAAATCATGGCCCGTTTGAAAAATGGAGATGTTCCCGTGAACCGAATCCCGCCATCGACCGCTTTCATCGCCGTAGCCGCCCTGGCCGCCCTCCTCGTTCCATCCCCGTTTACCGCGCAGGAGCCAGGAAACGTGCCGGAAACCAAAGCGCCCGCCGCAACGCAGGTCGCTCCCGCCCCTCCGGCCCCTTCCGCGTCTCCGAGCGACACCGTCTGGGACCCGAAGCTCGACTGGCCCTGGCTAGGCCGGTTCCGCGCCGCTGACGCAGCTCTGCCCGCACCCGCTGCCGGCGAAAACCGCGTAGTGTTCATGGGCGACTCGATCACCCAAGGCTGGCGCATCGAAGGACCCGACGGCTACTTTCCCGGCAAGCCCTACATCAATCGCGGCATCAGCGGCCAAACCACGCCGCAGATGCTGGTCCGCTTCCGCCAGGACGTGATCGCTCTCGGGCCGAAGGTCGTTGTCATTCTGGCCGGAATCAATGACATCGCCGGCAATACCGGCCCCGAGACGGCGGAGCAGATTGAAGACAACCTCTCTTCCATGGCCGAACTCGCCGCGGCTAACCACATCCGCGTGGTGATGTGTTCGGTGATGCCCGCATTCGATTTTCCCTGGAGGCCTGGCCTGGCTCCGGCATCCAATGTCCTCGCCCTGAACAAGTGGATCAAAGCCTACGCATCGGAAAAGGGCCATGTCTACGTGGACTACCACACCCCAATGAAAGACGACCGCGACGGCCTGCCCGCCGCTCTGAGTCACGATGGAGTGCACCCCACGTCGGCTGGATACGCGGTGATGGCGCCGGTGGTTGAAGCGGGAATTGAGAAGGCACTGGCGCATTAAGGCAAAGGACGAGTGACAGATGCCAGTCTGCATTGCTAAACCGCCCGATTGCCCCTACAATGGAAGAGGAAGATTGCAGGAAAGGTCTGTCTATAGCGATGCCCAAGGAAAAGATCCATCCCAAATACGACGCGGTGCGCGTTCTGTGCGCCTGCGGAAACAATTTTGAGACCCGCTCGACCCACAAGGGCGACATTCACGTGGAAATCTGCTCCAATTGCCACCCGTTCTTTACCGGAAAGCAGCGGCTGGTTGATACGGCCGGACGCGTGGAGCGGTTCCGCCGCAAGTACGCCAAGGCCGACTCGCAAACAGCAGCAGCACCGGCGGCGAAGTAACCCGAGCCGATTCAGTCGGATATCACGATTGGGCCTCCGCCGCGGCGGAGGCCTTTTCACATGATGGGTTGCCCGGGATAGCCCTTATGGCCGTCGAGGTCCAGCACTATCTAAGTCGAGCAAGAGACTTCTTCGAGGGGATGAAATTCCTCAGGGACGACCTGGATGCGTTCAAGTTTTCCTCCGCATTGCTTGGTATACACTGCGCGATTTCGTATTGCGGTGCCTTGCGAACAGGAATGGGAGGCACGAAGGTGTCTTCGGAAGATCATTCGAGCGCAGCAAAGAATTTGAAATCGCTCCTCGCGTCCAGAAAGTTTGAAGGGCAGCAGGGGATGTCACCTGGAGAGACTCCTCTCCAAAAAGAGCAGCGTTGCATATGCCTCTGAGGCTGCCAGAGATGTCCAGGTCGAGGATATTGTCAAACGAGCCGAGCCTTTCGCAAAATGGGCCGAAGAAACGGGCAGGACTTTGGAGATTGAGGGGTGGTGAGATGATTTCAATTCAGATGGTGCATGGCCTGGGCAGGGCGAAGAACGCAGTGCAGGACTACCTGACCCACAAGCTGCTTTTCCCGAAGGTCTATTTGGATGCCGAGTTCAATGGTAAGAAGGTTGATGTGCTCGCCATCGATCGGGAGGGCACAGGCGACGTTCGTGCAGCCTATATCCTGTATCAAGGAACGGATGTTGAGAACGCATTGGAGACCGTAGCTGCAAATGTTGGAATCCCTCCAGCGGTCATCGTCCCGCATTTTATCTACGCCGCGGTCGTCAACAACGGCCCGGGCGCAAGCAAGTACGTTCCCTCGGAGCAAATCATTCAGAAATCGTTTGCAGAGGATGGCGTAGGCCGGATGGGAATCCTGTATGTGGATTTATGCGAAGACGATCCTAAGTTTCAGGTTCGGGTCATTCTCAAGGCCGAGCGCTTCCGCTCATCGAAGGAGATCGTCGAATTAGCCGATCGCTATGTTGCCGAACACCCCGCGAAGTGGGAAGTGCGGGAATAGCGGTTCGTCAGGCGGTTTGAAATGACAGGCAAAGGCTTTACCGTGAAGAAGGAATGGGACAACCCCATCGAGCACGCCATGCCCGCAGAAGCGCGGGTGCCGGCGGAGGTGCGCATTGGGCCGGTATTGGTGGCTCCGGCCACCCTGCTGGCGCCCATGGCCGGAGTCACGGATACGGTATTCCGCCGCTTCATTCGCCATGCGAGTCTGTTCAGCGCCGCTGTCGCGGTTTCCGATGCAACCCCCGATGGAATCGAGACCCCGGTGAGCAACGCCCAGTCCGGTTGCGGCCTGCTGATGACGGAGTTCACTTCAGCCGACGGCCTTGCCCGCATGCGCGAGTCCAAACGCCGACGCTATCTGACCTTTTATGACGACGAGCATCCCATCGGCGCGCAGCTCTTTGGTTCCAATGCGGAAACGCTCGCCGAAGCAGCGCGGATCGTCGAAGACACCGGCTTCGACACGGTAGACCTGAACCTGGGCTGCCCGGCCAAGCGCGTCGTCGGCTGCAACGGCGGGTCCGGCCTGCTGCGCGATTTGCCCAAGATTGCCGAAATCTTCCGCGCAGTGCGCAAATCCGTCACCATTCCCTTCACCGTGAAGTTCCGCATGGGGTGGAACGAGAAGCAGATTGTCTGCGTCGAGCTGGCGCGCATGGCCGAAGCCGAAGGGCTGAACGCCGTGGCGTTGCACGCGCGCACCCGCGAACAGGGCTATAGCGGCCAGGCGCAATGGCAGTGGATCGCCGCAATCAAGAATGCGGTCAACATTCCCGTCGTCGGCAATGGCGACATTCGCACGCCAGAGGATGCCGCGGCCATGATCGCCGAGACAGGCTGCGACGCAGTGATGATTGGCCGCGCGGCTCCCGCGAACCCATGGATCTTCCGGCAGATCGCGCAGTACACGGCGACCGGCGCCTACGACCGCCCCACGGTTGACGATCGTTATCGGATGATTCGCGCCTATTTCCAGATGCTCCTGGACGAGGCTGAGACCACCAAAGACCTGCCGCGCAGCGACCGAATGGGTGAGACTGCGGGCAAGATGAAGCAGTTCGCCACCTGGTTCACGCATGGCGTACCTGGCGGGGCGAAGCTGCGCGCGGCCATCTATCAAGCGCGAACCGGCGCTGAAGTGCTTGGCCAGGTAGAGGGGTTCTTCGAAGGCCGTCGCGAGGAGAACTTTGTCGACGCCCATCCGGTGGACCCCGAAGACGAGGCAAGGGGATTCCCCGAGGGTGAACTGGTCTGCGATTGAATCTGCAGGATTCTCCCGCCTCTCCCTCTTGCGAGCCGTATGGAACCCCAACGGACAGGTATATAGTGAACTCACTCCAGCGAGAAGGATTCGCCTTGGGAAACGCGGCAAGGAACCATTGGGACATGTTCAAGGCATGTGTGTGCGCCTTGGCTGCGCTTGGTTTTGCCGCGTCTCCGTGCATTGGGCAGCAGTACAGCTTCAGCATCACGACTGCGGGGCTGGGAAACCTGAACGTCAATTGCATGGCGCAGGACCAATCGGGATACCTGTGGATCGGGACGCAAAACGGCCTCTATCGCTACGACGGACGGGAATTCAGGGAGTTCGGCGCGGCCGAGGGACTTTCCGGGCATGTCGTTCAGAGCCTGTTTGACGGCCCGGATGGGACGCTTTTTGTCGGCACCACCACGGGCATTTACTTCCGGCGCCACGATGGCGGATTCAGCCAGATTCATCCGCCCGCGCCGGTTACCGACTTCTCGCAAAGAATCGGAACCGTGTTTACCGCGCTCGCGCCCGACCAGGTGGTCACTGCGGACAGGAGCGGCGCATTTCTGCTTCGCCAAGTATCCGCCGACAGTTGGGTCCCCGAATCCGTGCACCTGGAAGGAACTGCGATCTGGAGCGTGCTCTCCGCTCCGAATGGCGTGTTGTGGTACGGCTGTGGCACGGACCTATGCCGTATGCAGAACGGCAAGACAACGCGGCTGTGCGCGGCGTTGAAGATGCCTGAGGGGCCATGGCTCCATTTGCGCCTGACGCGAGACGGCCACATCTGGGTGCGCAGTTCCACGCATCTGGTTGAGGTGATGCCCGCCGAGAACCGGTTCGAATTGCGCGACCTTCCCGGCCCCTCGAATGCCTTGCCCTACGCGGAGATGACAGAAGACGCGCAAGGCCGCATGGTAGCCTCTCAAGGCCCCGCGCTGGGCCTGTGGGAAAACGGCCGCTGGCGCATGGTGACGGCCGCGAACGGTCTCACCCGTTACGACATTTCAGAGCTGTTTGTCGATCGCGAAGGGTCTCTGTGGATTGGCGTTGTCGGCCACGGCCTGATGCGCTGGGTGGGGCAGGACCAATGGGAGGCATACACCGCCGCCAACGGTTTGAGCGACGATATTGTGTGGGCGGCGATGCGCGACCGCAGCGGGCGCCTCTGGATCGGCACCGAGTCCGGCCTGGATTACCTTCCCGCGGGCGAAACCGTTCCCACGGTGTGGCAGGCTCGCGGAATCCTTAGTACTCGCGTGGATGCACTCGCAGAGGGCGAGGACGGCGCCATCTGGGCCGGTTCCGCGGCAGGAAACCTGGTGCGCATCGACCCCAGAACCCAGTCTGGGACGCAATGGAAGCTGCCCGAGGTCTTTCGCGTTCTGTGCGATGGGGCGCACCGGGTGTGGGTCGCAACAGACGACGGTCTGTACGTGGTGAATGCCGCGCCCGAAGATCGCACTCCGCGGCTCGTAGAGGATGTGGGGATCGCCAAGCCCCGGCAGCGTTTCACCGACATTCGCATGGACAAGTCGAACCAGCTTTGGGCCGCAGGCGACGGCGGAATCTACAGGCTCGATGAGTCCGGTTGGCGGCACATCGATCCCGGGCTTTCCGGAGCGTCGCCCGAGCAGATCGCTCCTGACAGGAACGGAAACATATGGGCCATGGGATCCTTTCCGGGTGTCCTTCGGCTGCGCATCGCGGGCAACCGGGTGATGGAATCGGAGCACGTGGTGCGCCCGCACCTGCTCTCCGAGCAGGTGGTTTCGCTAACTGTCGACCATCGCGGCTGGGTCTGGGTGGGCCAGGACGCCGGGCTGTCGGTCTTCGATGGCCATGCCTGGCGCAGCTACACCCAGGACGACGGCCTCATCTGGAACGACACGGACAGCTACGCCCTCGCAGAAGATCATGACGGCAGTATGTGGATCGGCACCTCGGGCGGCTTGTCGCACCTGATGCGTCCGGAGAATGTTCCATCCGGCCCGCCTGCAACGCCGGAATTCTCTGGGATTACTTTCGGCGCCGCGGCTCTCACCAACGAAGCCGAAGTTCCGTGGAGCGCAAGTACATTGGCGATCGTCATCGCTTCTCTCAACTTTCGCGATGCCAGCCATGTACGCATTCGCTACCGCCTGCTGGGCGTGGAATCGGACTGGGTGGAGACTGCCGAGCGGTCGGTACGCTACCCGCGCCTCGAGCCCGGCGCTTACCGCTTTCAGGCCGAGGCGATCGATGGAATGGATGGAGCAGTGTCGCCTATCCGGGAGACTTCGTTCGTGATTACCCCGCGCTGGTGGCAGAGCCGGCCGCTACGGCTGGGGCTGGTCCTGGCCATTGCGCTTGTCGTGGTGCTGGCCTGGCGCTGGAGCGTGCAACTGCTCATGCGGCAAAAGCGAATCCTGGAGCAAGCCGTGCAGCGCCGGACCGAGGACCTGGAGCAGGAAAAGGGCGAGTTGATGCGCGCCCGGGAGCAGATGCGGCACTTTGCCGAGCACGACGATTTGACGGGTCTTTGGAATCACCGCATCATCGTCGAACGGCTGGCGCAGGAGGTGGACCGCTCGCGGCGCGAGGCGTCCCCGGTGGGCGTCATCCTGGTGGACCTCGATCACTTCAAAAACGTCAACGACACGTGCGGGCATCCGGCAGGCGACCTGGTTCTGAAAGAAGTGGCCGCAATCTTCCACCGTTCGGTGCGCTCCTACGACTGGGTGGGGCGTTACGGCGGTGAGGAGTTTCTGCTCATCCTGCCCGGCTCCAGCTTCGCGGGCGCGCGCCTTCGCGCAGAGCAATTGAGGCTGGCGGTGCAGGAAGCCTATATTCACGACGGCGAGCGGGTCATTCCCATGACCGCCAGCTTCGGCGTAGCCTCCGGATTCCCGTCAAACTACGAAGTGCTGATTCACGCCGCCGACGAAGCGCTCTATCGCGCCAAAGACAACGGACGCAATTGCGTGATTGCTGTCGAAATCGCGCCTTTGAATAGCACCGAAGAAGTGCATTCTTAGCGAATCAGGCAGCGTTTGGCGGATCCATAACTGCCCGGCTTTGTATCAGGGCATGACTTCAGTCGTGCCGCCAAGGCCGCATAAATGAATGGGGGCTTCAGCCCCTGCGGGATGTTCTCCTTCTCACAGGAGGAACAGTTCCCAATTTCCGTTTGCCGTTACCCGAACCTCGGTGTCATTGGGAAGAACCACTCGACCTGGAAAGGTGAGTTCCGCAACGTCTGAGGAAGTTCCTTCGAATTCTTCAATTGGAACGAAGGTGTTGGGACCGCGTGGCGAGGCTTGACCTTTCGAGTATCGAGGCGAGCCAGAGTTGAAGCGACAAAGCAATGGGCAGAGGGATCCATTCGCCCCGAATAACGCAGCCGTGCTGGTTCTAAGAATTGCTACGCTGCCATCCCAAGAAGCGCTTTCGAGGTGGCGCTTCCCATAAATATTTGGGCCATCTTCAGTCCCCGGCCAAAAGAACACGAGGCTGTTCAATCGCCCTAACAGGTCTTCTAAACCCCAGCCTTGGCAGAAGAGAATGTTCCGTACGTACAACGGGGCTTGGCTTTGGAGCCAGACTCCCGCTCCGTTCAAGAAAACTTTGGCTCGCCAGGGTCGGCGCTTCCTCGTCAGCTCGGCTTGGCCATCTCTTTCGAGCATCGAGGCGGCGCTTTCCAAGCAACCCGTTGCCCTAATCGACGAAAGATTATCAACGGAAGTCAAGTGGTAGGCGAATGGGCGAATTGAACAAAACTTTTCCTTGGTGATGGTCACGGTTCAGAAGATGTTAGCAAACTTGACAGCCAAGCGATCCGATAAGACCAGTGTTCGTCGGAAGGGCCGCGCTCTACGGAACCATCAACGGAAGGCGGATGTTGGCCCGGGCGCCCTCGCCGTCTTCGCGGTTGGCCAGGCTGATCTCGCCGCCATGAGCGCGCGCGATCTGCTGCGCCAGCGCCAGGCCCACGCCGCTGCCGGCCGGCTTTGTGGTGTAGAAGGGAACAAACAGATTCTCCGCGTTGGCGATTCCCATGCCGCGGTCTTCAATGGTCACCACCAGCGCGGATTCGTCGATCCTCCAGAACGCGCGCACCGGCTGAGCGCCGTTTGCCAACGAGGCATCCACGGCATTGGCCAGCAGGTTGATGAACATCTGTTCGAGCTGATCGGGATCTGCATGAAGCACGACCGATGGACCGGCTTCGAGCGACACCGCGAGGCGCTGTTCAAGCAGGACGACGCGCTCGATCAGCGGCCCCACGGCAACGGCCTTGAACTGCGGCGGCGGCAACTGGGCCAGCAGGCGATAGGACTGGACAAACCGGTGCAGCGAGTCGGCGCGGCTTTCAACCACGCCCAGGCCGCGGCGGAAGTCGCGCAGCGTAGCGTCGTCGCCCTGCATGTTGTCCACCCGCGCCAGCAGGCTTCCGGCAATGGACTTGATGGGAGCGAGCGAGTTCGAGAGTTCGTGACCCAGCACGCGGATCAGTCGCTTCCACGCAATCTGTTCTTCTTCCTGGAGAGGCAGGCTCACGTCGGCAAGCAAAAGAAGCGTGTGCGGAGCGCCATCCTGGCGAAAGACCGCCTTGCGCAGCAGCCAGCGCGTGGATTTGGAGCCGAACGAGTGGATGCTTTGATCGTTGGCAGACAACAGTTCTTCGAGGCCCAGTTCGCGCGCGGTGTGCCCGAAGCTGCGAGCGTGAGTTGAACCGAGCAGCCTGACGCCCGCGTTGTTCACCAGTTGCAAAAGATCCTCGCGGTCGAAGGCGAACAGCGGTGCGTGCATGACTTCGAGAATGCGGGCCAGCAGAGCCGTGGCCTCAAGCGAGCGAACCCGCTGCTTCTGCAACAGATCCGCCAGTGCATTGACTTCTGCGGCCAGTTCACCAAATGCGTCGTCGGTGCCGGCTCCGCGCGCGCGAAAAGAGTAATCGCCCTCGCGCAGGGAAGAGACAACGTTGGAGAGCGTTTGCAGCGGGCGGATCAGGCCCTCAACCAGAGCCGCGGCCACCACC
>Ga0302320_10023293_pt1 | contig 12161 bp, 11 predicted proteins | sample Bog_T0_3_FD_202130 | JGI IMG/M metagenome (GOLD analysis project Ga0302320, IMG submission 202130) | Peat permafrost microbial communities from Stordalen Mire near Abisko, Sweden - Bog_T0_3 | ecosystem: Environmental > Terrestrial > Soil > Wetlands > Peat | place: Sweden: Abisko, Stordalen Mire...
TTCCCCCCTTTTCCCCCCTTTGCTCCCTTCAGTTCAAAATTCCCGCCGCAACACCGCATCAACCCTCCGCAACACCTCCGCCTTCCCCAGCACCTCAATCAAGTGATACAAACTCGGCCCCGACCCCACCCCTGTCAGCGCCAGCCGCGTCGGATGCACCAGCACCCCCACCTTCACCCCCAGCGCCGCCGCCGCCCCCTTCAGCGCCCCCTCAATCGTCCCCGCACTGAACTCCTCCAGCCCCGCGAACGCCCCCCGCACCGCCTCCAGCCGTGGCCGGTTCTCCGGCGTAAACTGTTTCGCCGCCGCCTCCGCGTCATACTTGATCTCCCGCGCAAAATAAAACCCCGAATACGCCGGCAACTCGCTGAAAATCTTCAACTTCCCCCGGCACGTCTCAATCGCCGCCCGCACATACCCCGGCGGAAACCCGTCCACATCGATCCCCGCCCGCACCAGCGCCTCCCACGCCCGCTGCTGGAACGTCTCCCCGTCCATCTCCCGCAGATACTCCCCGCTTAGCCACGTGCATTTATCCAGGTCGAACGCCGCATTCTTCCGGTTCACATTCTTGAGATCGAACAACCGCACCACCTCCCCAATGTCCAATTTCTCCCGGTCATCCTTCGGCGACCACCCCAGCAGGCATAGATAATTACGGACCGCCTCCGGCGAATACCCAAGCTCCATATAGGTCCCCAGGCTCGCCCCCTGGTCCCGTTTGCTCATCTTCGACCCATCCTTATTGAGGATCAGTGGAATATGCGCAAATCGCGGCGGCGACACCCCAAGCGCCTGGTAGAGCTGAATATGCTTCGGCGTATTCGACAGGTGATCCTCCCCGCGGATCACGTGCGTGATCCCCATCTCAATGTCATCCACCACATTCACAAAATGAAAGATCCACGAACCGTCAGGCCGCCGGATCGTCATATCCGGGTTCGTCGCCGGATCGCTCATGTCGATCTCGATCTCCCCGCAAATCAGATCCGACACCTTCACCTTCTCCCGGGCATACCGGAACCGCACCACCCCATTCTCCTCATAAACCCGTCCCTGCAAGCGCTCCAGGTACCGCTCATAAATCGCCTCCCGCTCGCTCTGGAAATATGGCCCCTTCGTCCCACCCGCCTGCGGACCTTCATCCCAATCCAGCCCCAGCCACCGCAACCCGTCATAGATCGCCTCCGTCGCCTCCACCGTATTGCGCGCCTTGTCCGTATCCTCGATCCGCAAAACGAACGTCCCCCCCGCATGCCGCGCAAACAGCCAATTGAATAGCGCCGTCCTCGCCCCCCCGATATGTAGCGAACCAGTGGGCGAAGGAGCAAAACGTACGCGAACGGAATCCATAATAGGTGGGCGACGAGCTTTAAGGGATGCGCCGCCGATTGTCCACCCGGTCGCACCCCTGAACATTTACCCACTCTATCGACCGGGATGTTCCGACTACGAAAACGAAGCCGCTATGCCAAATATTAGACGAAACGCCCTTTCTTACTTTACGGATGCACTATATTGTGCGACTTTCTTGAATCGCCAATGCTTTCGAACTTTCAGACACCACACTCCCAGTCAGTTGCCATTTAGGTCCTTTTCGTCCACTCAAATCGCCTCTCGATATTTCACCTGTTCTTAACCTATTTCCTCCCGAAAACCCCAAAAATTTGACTAGATTCGACCAAATTCAACCACCCCCCACCCCCCACCCCCCACCCCCAAGCATCCACAATCCGAACCGAACCGCCCCGGCGGGTGCAAAGCTCGAAACCAAAAATACAAACCCGAGGGGCTTGGGATACCCGAGCGAAGCGAGGGTGCGCCTTAGGCGCGGCCGGCAGGGGGATCCATCGCAAATGATAATCCTCAATCTTAACATCGCCCACCGATATAAATTCACGTTACCTCTCTCGCGAAGCCCCTCCTTCCACCCCCCGCAATCAAGCCCAATCAAGCCCAATCAAGCCCAATCAAGCCCAATCAAGCCCAATCAAGCCCAATCAAGCCCAATCAAGGCTAACGCCATAATCTCTCAATCTGCGTCAATCTGCGGATATGGCGTCGATCATCGAGCTGCGGTTAAAAGAAACCCGTCCGCATTTCCGTAGCGCGTTCACCCTGCAAGTGATTGACTTTGAACCCGGTTCCCGTATTTTTCCGCTCCGGGCAGCGCGCAAGGGCTTGGTTCCTGCTCGCATAATGCCCTTTCACTCCCATGTCGCAAAAAATACTGGTCATTGACGATAGCCTCGCGTCCTCAAAGGCCGCCGAGACCGCCCTGGCCCAAAACTTTGGTAATGTGGACGTGCTTCTCGCCCAGCGAGCTGCCGAAGGCTTCGACCGCTTCCTGATCGCCCAGCCCGACCTCATCCTTCTCAACGAGTCCCTTCCGGATATGGACGGCGAGGCCGTCGTGTACCGGCTTCTTAACGATCCCCTCACCTCCAGCGTCCCCATCGTGGTCATGTCCAGCAATGGCCATGGCGATAAGCTCAAGGCCCGCTACTCAAACGTCGTCCGCTCCATCTCCAAGCCCGTCAGCGCCGAGTCCCTCCTTCCGGTTGTCAGTACCCAGCTCGCACAGGCCAAGGCTTCGCCACCTCCCTCCAGCGTCATCCTCTTCCGCGACGCCGCGAAAGTCGTCTTCGCCGGCCACACCGGTTTCTTCTCTCTCCGCAACGCCCTCCAGATGGCTTATGGCGATATGATGACCGGCGTCCTGCGCATCTTCATCAATCGCTTTCCGGTCGAACTCTTCTTCTCGAAAGGCCGGTTCCTTTTTGCCACGACGCGCAATTTTCAACTCTATCTGCGCGACTCTCCCGTCATCCTCAATTCCACCAACCTCGGCCTTGTCATGGAAGGCCAGGCCAACCAGGGCGCTTCCGGTTGCCCGCTCTTCCTCTTCCTCGCCGGCCGCAACGGTTTCCCGCACGACGACGTCGTCCAGATCACCCGCGAACATGGTCAGCGCCTCTTCTCACACCTCTGGACCGCCGGCCGCGTCAATTTCGAATTCTCCGAGCTCGGCGAATTCCCCGATTACGCCCGCAACTTCCCGCCGTCGACCGATGACCCGGACAACTGGGTGCTTGCCAGCCTGCGCCATGTCCGTTTCGACGCCCTGACCGCCTCCCAGCGCCCGGACCCAAATGGTTCACCGGCCTACACGCGCAAAGGCTACGAACTGATCCAGCGGCTCAAGCTCAACGACGTGGAGGCCCGTTTCGCCACCGCCATCAACGGCGCCGAATCCCTCCAGCAGATCGCCAAGAAGATCAGCATCCCCCTCAACGATGCCCTCCTCATCGTCTTCCGTTTCCAGGCGCTCGAGATCATCGACTACTGGTCATCCACCGTATTGTCCCTGCCCCCGCAGACGACCAATCCCGGCGGCATGGCCGTCGCAAGCTAGCGCCACACTAAGGGCCCATTCCAGGTCGGGGCATCCTATCAGTCGCCTTTGACTTTCATTGGAACGAATGTTACAGGGATTATCATATCTATGACTAGGAAGCACCGTTTCCACTGTTCCGGAGTATTTGCGACTTGCCTCCTGCTAATATTGCTCGGAACCGCCGCGCGATCCTTCGGTCAGTATCAATTCACCACTCTTAATGATCCCTTGGGCAATTCGGGCACTTGGGCATATGCCATATCCGGCTCGAACGTGGTTGGTTACTATGAAGAGACCGGCAACGATACCGCCAGCCAGAACGGCTTCATTTACAATACGGTCACGCACGCATATAAGACACTGACCGCGGCGGGGACGCAGAACACCGTCCTTAGCGGCATTTCAGGCGCCAACATTGTCGGCTACAATAGCAACGGCGGGTTTATCTACAACGGAAGCGGGTACACTTATCTCGGTGCTCCGGCGGGCGAACAAATCGGCGCGCCTTGCGGCGTTTACGGCAGCAAGGTGGTGGGATATTACTATGATAGCCTGGACACTCCCCACGGATATGTACTGAGCGGCGGCGCTTACACCAGGACGGAACCAGCGGGCACCGATGGCAATGCCGCCGAGGGCGTATACGGTAATTCCATCGTCGGATGGTACAGCAACACCAAGGGGCGGTTTGGCTATTATTACAATGGCACCAAATACACGACTGTAAGTCCGCCCCTGGCGAGTGAGGCCAATGGCGGAACGACCGCGTACGGAATTTACGGAACGGATATCGTGGGATCCTACTTTGACGCCAATCGCTTTATCAACGGCTTTCTCCTGTCGGGGACGACTTATAAGGTGGTTGATTCTCCGCTTGGCGCCTATGGCACGGTCCCCATCGGGATCGACGGCACCAACATTACCGGTTTCTACACGGACGTAGATGGCTTGACCCACGGCTTCCTGGCAACGCCAATGCAACCCCTCTACACGGCAATCCTGAGCGCCACGAGTCGCGCCACGACAATCCCGCAGGCGCCCGGTTGGGCCACCTTGACCATTGGTCCAACCGATGGCGTGACCATGTCCGGCGGCTTGCCCGGTGGCGGAACCTTTATTGCCGAAGGATACTTGCAAGGGGTGGACGGAAACCAATTTGTCATCAATATCTCGCTGGCGTATCTCGATCCCAAAACCAAGGGCGCCCTCGGCTCGCTCTCAGGCACAATCACATTTGCGAAGACAGCTTTGAATGATTTCACCGGTACCCTCAAGTGGGTCAAGCCGGCGCAAACGGCGGGATATTACACCGCGGCGATCAATACGAACCTAAACGTCGTGGGATCGGTCTATGTGGACGCCGCTGGCAAGAGTGTGCTGCCCGGGTTCACCACCGGCACGCTCGACTTCACGGATTCGGGCAAACTGAGCCCCACGGGGACGACCCATCTGAACCAGGCGGTGAAGCTCACCACCGCCAATGTCCTGGAGACGACCGCTCCCGTGCAGGACAAGGTGACGCTGGCATTGACCGCTGCCACCGGCGTCTTCAAGGGAACGTTTGTTTATCCCGGGACAACGACCCCAATCCCGTACGCCGGCATTTTGTTCCAGGACCAGACCAAAGCCATCGGCGAATTCCAGGGACCGCATGGCAGCGGGACTGTTAGCCTCGTAAAGTGAGGAACTTGCCTCAGGGGCGTTTCTCGAGCCAGCCTGCCGTCCCATACTTCTCCGCAGCCAGCTTTTCCGCCGCCTTGATCACGTCGAAAGTCTTCACCTCCACCGCCGCGCCAAGCCGGCCCGCGAAGCTGGGGCCAAACGCCGCCGGCAGATCCAGCGCCTGGATGCTGCCCTGATGAATCAACCCCTTGCGGCTGCGCCGCTGGGCGGCGCCGGCGACCTTCCGTCCATCGACCAGCACATCGTACCGCACCGGGTTCTCGAAACAGGCCTGCGAGAGCTTTTCCGCTGAGGTCGGCGCGGGTTCGGCATTTATTTTGATGTCCTGGAGCGCCTGGCAAAGGGCGTGGTGGATAATCTTATAGGAGCCTGCAGCACCTTCCATTATCGGCACTCCGCCAGGGGGCAGAAGCAGCGAATAAGTGAAATCATCCCCATGCAAAACCACGCCGCCGCCGGTCCACCGGCGGACAGCCTCGCGGTCCGGATGGGCTGCCTGGACGGGCTTCCAGCGCTCAAAGTAGCCGAATGAAACCGCGGGCCGCGCCCACCGGTATACCCGCAGCACCGGCCCGTCGATGGCATCGAGGAGCGCCTCGTCGATCGCCATGTTCAGCGCCGCTCCATGAGGCGGGGCATCGTCAAAGAAAATTATTTCCGGCAGCCAGGGGCGCACGAAAGCAGCCTAGAAACAAAATCGAAATTGGCAATCCGTGCGGCACCCAATACCATGAACGGTCCAATGCCCAAAGTAGCTCTCGGAAAAGGCCTCGGCGCGCTGATCAACCAGCGCGTCGCCTCTCCCACGCCGATGCCTGAGCTGGGCGAGCGGGTGCAACTCATCAAGCTCGAGGACATCACCCCGACCCCATTGCAGCCGCGAACCGAATTCCGCGGGGAAAAGCTGCGGGAGCTGGTCGATTCCATCCGGGAACACGGCATCATCCAGCCGCTCATCGTGCGGCAGCGGCTGGACAAGTTCGAGCTGATCGCCGGCGAGCGCCGCTGGCGCGCCGCGAAGGAAGTGGGCCTGTTCGAAGCACCGGTAATCGTGCGGGCGGCCTCCGACCAGGAGGTCCTGGAACTGGCCCTCATCGAGAACCTGCAGCGCGAGGACCTGAACGCGATCGAGGAAGCGCTCGCCTTCTCCCGGCTCGCAAAGGAATTCGGCCTCCGGCAGGAGGACATTGCGCAAAAGGTCGGCAAAAGCCGGGCCGCCGTCGCGAATTGCATGCGCCTGCTGGAGCTGCACCCGGAGGTGCAGAAGTGGCTCGCGCAGGATCGGATTTCCGTCGGGCACGCAAAAGTGCTGCTGTCGCTCAAGAGCCCCGAGGAGCAGATGCTGATCGCCGAGGTGGTCGTCCGCCAGGGCCACACCGTCCGGGCCACGGAGAAACTGGTGGCAACCCACTTTGCGAATCAAGGCACCGAACGCCCCACCCGCTCCGGCAGCAACGGCCCGCGAGCCAATTCCCTCTCCCCCCAGTACCTCCATCTCCAGAACCGCCTGCAACAGCACCTCGCCACGCACGTGATCCTCCAGCACAACGAGAAGCGCGGCCGCATCGAGATCGAGTATTACGGCAAGGACGATCTGCAACGGATCCTGGATGTGATCGGGCTCGGCGTGGAGTAAACCCTTGTTTTCCCTCTTTTATGAAGACCCGCGGGCGCCTGAGTCTTGCCGCCATTTTCCTGCTGCTGGCCTCCTGCCACGGAGGCGATGCCAAGCCGGTCCCGGACATCTGGACCCTCTACTCCGGCGACCGCGCCTTTGCCGATGTAAAATACCTGGTCGATCTCGGCCCGCGCCCCGCCGCCTCCGCCCCGCTGGAGCAGGCCCGGCAGTACATCACCACCGAGGTGGAGAAAGCCGGCTGGAAAGTGGAGCGCCAGGAATTCAGTGACGACACCCCGCGCGGTTCCATCAAGTTCTGCAACCTGATCGCCACCTTCGGGAATGACCAGACCACCCAGCAGGCGATCATCAGCTCCCATTTCGACACGAAGCTGTTCGATGCCATCCGCTTCGTGGGCGCAAGCGATGGCGGATCGAGCACCGGGGCGTTGATCGAGCTGGCGCGGACCCTGGCGCATGACCCGGGACTTGCCCGCCGGATCGAGCTGGTCTTCTTCGATGGCGAGGAGGCGTTCGTGCAATTTACCGATACCGACGGCTTGTACGGCAGCCGGTATTTCGCAAAGACCCTCCGCGACAGCGGCCGCTTCAAGCAATTCAAGTTCGGCATCCTCTGGGACATGATGGGGCCCAAGAACCTGGATATCACCCTCTCGCCCGATTCCCCGCCCGAGCTGGCACGCGGCATCCTTGCCGCATCCGACGCGCTGAACCTGCGGCAGGATTTCACCTTCTTTGACCGCGATATTTACGATGACCACGTACCGCTCCTCCATATCGCCGACGTGCCGACCATCGATTTGATCGATTTCAACTACCCGCCATGGCATACCGCTGCGGATACCTTGGACAAATTGGGCCCCGAAAGCCTCCGGGCGGTGGGGGCAGTGACGTTATACTACGTGAGAACTCAATTCCCCAACGAATGAACACGATCCAACGGACTGAATTGAAGGCATTGCTCGAGGGCGGCGGCGTGCTCCTCATGGATGTAATGCCGGAGGAATATTTCCGCACCGAGCATCTCCCCGGCGCCCGCAATTGCTGCGTGTACGAGGTGAACTTCCTGGACCAGGTGGCCAGGGCAGCACCGGACAAGGCGGCATTGGTGGTGGTGTACGGGTTGAGTTCCCATTCGCTTGCCTCGATCACAGCCTCGGAGAAGCTGGAGAAGGCCGGGTATGGCCGCGTGCGCGACTATCGCGGCGGCCTTGAGGATTGGGCACAAGCCGGCTTCCCGGTCGAGCGCAGCGGCGAGCCGCCGCGCAAATTGCAGCCGCGGGAAGGCCGCCACGAGATCGATATCGAAAAGAGTCAGGTCGTCTGGACAGGCCGCAACATCAACGGATCGCACACCGGGACCGTGCGTCTAAAGGGGGGCTGGCTGGACCTCACGGCCGAGCATACGGCCAGCGGAGAGCTGACCCTGGACATGGATTCGATCGCCAATACCGACCTGGCGGACACTTCCTTGAACCGGATGCTGGTCGCCCATTTGAAGAGCGACGATTTTTTCGACACGGCAACGTATCCGACCGCGACGTTTCACCTGCGCCACGTGACGCTCAACCCGCACGCACGGCCGGGAAACGTCAACGCGGACATCAGCGGCTCGCTGACGCTAAAGGGACGGATGGAGGAACTGGGATTCCCCGCGCTGATCGAGGTGCTGGATGGGGGCGCGGTGAGCGCCGAAGCGCACTTCGATATCGATAGAACGCGTTGGAACGTCACATACGGCTCGGGAAAATTCTACGAGGGACTGGGCAAACACCTGGTCCACGACGCCATTTCCCTGGGCCTGCGCGTGGTGACGCGATAGGCGCGCTACGATTGGCAGGCCGTGGGGGCCAGGGCCCGCTCGAAAGCGAGGCGGAGCCGCTCGATATTGAACGGCTTGGAGAGGATCTGGTCTACGCCCAAGGCCTGGTATTGCTCCTCGTTCTCCATGGTCAAGTATGCGGAAAGAATGACGATCCTGCCGGGATAATCGATGCCCCGGAGCGCCTTCACCAGGGCGATGCCCCCGATACGAGGCATGTTGTGATCGCTAAGGACGACCGAATAACGCCCCGGTTCGGCCTGGATGGAATCAAGCGCCGCCTGGGCATTGTTTACCGTGGAAACGGCGTAGCCGCAAAATTTGAGGGCCGATTTAATGGCCAGGGCGACGGCAGGCTCATCATCGACGACCAGAACCTGAACTATATTTTCCATATTTTCCATACTCACCGGAGTAGAATGGACTTTCCGCGGTTCGTCAACCGTTTTCCCGTTCAGGCTGGGCAATTCTTCGTGCTTGGGGGGCATCAACGCTCTTTGCATCGAGTGTACATTAAATTTTCCATAAACGCGCCAAAAATCTCCGGAACGCGCAAGTCCCTTGACAGGCGAAGGTGCTCGGGTAGGCTCCTCCCCTCTCTACGCACCCGTAGCTCAATTGGATAGAGCGTCTGACTACGAATCAGAAGGTTTCAGGTTCGACTCCTGACGGGTGCACCACCCATCATCGACGGCTTACGCAACTCGCGAAGCACCGCCAGCAAGCATTTGTATCCCCCTTCTGTATCCCTTTTGTGAAAACGGATACAAATTGCTCGTTCAGACGCATCTCACACTAGGCATTTTAGTCCCCGCGCTTTGTGCTGCGGCTGTGGCATTTCCGGTGAGTCCAGCGTTCCATGACCGTTCCAAAACCCGCTGAAAGGTCGTGCAGATTGAATGCGCTCTCACCAGCGCAGCCCGTTCCTCCGATTTGAAACCATGGTCATCGCTGCCATGGATAATGCTGACACGCCCGTATGGGAATCGACCCAGTTTCAAAACCTGATCCGTTATCGCCCCTCCGGAACGTACTACGCACGATTCAAAGCCGGCGGAAGGCTCGTTCGCCAGAGCCTCGAGACGACCGTTTTTTCCGTGGCGAAACAACGACTCCCCGAGAAGATCCGCGAACATCAGTCTCGGCACGAGTCGGTAAGAACGTTCGCGAACGGGAAAATGACGGCGGGCGACGCTACGCAGGCCTATCCGAGGAAAATCGAGGCAAGCGCATCCGTGAAACCGCGTTCAAAGGCCCGAGAGGGCGTTCAGTTCGTCTCTGAGGGCGCCAATTCAGCAAGGTGACCCTGATTTATTCTGGCAGGGTAAGGGAATCTGTCCTCGTTACCGTTTGGCGAGGCGATGCCAGGCAATCGTACCACAAACGTGGAACCCGTCCTCTCTCCATGGCTATGTGCCGAGATGCTTCCGCCGTGCAGCTCAACCAACGATTTGACCAAGGCGAGCCCGACACCCAGTCCGTGATGACCGCGAGGGATCGGGGCGTCGCCTTGCTGGAACATGTCAAACACCTTGGGAAGGAAGTTGCGGGGGATGCCGATGCCATTATCTCGCACAATGATTACAAGATATTCGCCCCTGGTTTCGATGGACAGCAGGATCATCCCGCCGGGCTCCGTATACTTCGCGGCATTGGTGAGCAGATTCGTCAGGATCTGCAGCACTCGTGACCTATCAGCCATGAGGGTGGTCTTCCCGCCAGGTAGCGTGATACTTAGCCGGTGATTCCTGCTTTGGAACAGATGCCTCGTCATTTCCACGGCATCGGTCACGATTGCGCCGATATCGAACAATTCCCTGCGCAACACCAATTTGCCGTGAATCGCGCGCGTGGCCTCCAGCACATCGTCAATGATTCGCGCGACGTGCCGCGCCTGTCGTCCGATCATATCGCACATCTCGCACCGGGTGGCCTCCTCAAGTGCCGATTCTTTCGCAATGTCGGCTGCGATGAGGATTGATGTGAGCGGCTCGCGCAACTCATGCGCCAGGAGTGCCAGTTCAGGGCGAACGCCTTCCTTCGCCGTATTCACGCGTGTTGTCGTCATGTCATTTCACCTTTCTGGGAACAAATTTTGTCGTTCGTTTGAGTGTTGGAATTTCTTTGGGAGAAAGACGGAGCGCACCTTGTGCGCCCCGTCCCCTCTCCCTCATTTATCGCAGCGGCTTGAATGCGGCGCGCATCTCTTCGGCGAAGAGGCGAGGCTCCTCCCACGCTGCAAAGTGTCCTCCCTTGTCCACCTGATGATAATAGATCAGATTGTGATAGCTGCGCTGGACCCAGCTTTTGGGAGCTTGATAAATCTCGCCAGGGAACACCGTCACCGCCGTCGGCAGCGAGATGTCCACCGCATTGAAGTTATTCGCGTTGTTCTCCCAGTAAAGCCGCGCGGATGAGACCGCACTGTTCGTAAGCCAATACAGCGTAATATCATCCAGCATCTCATCTTTGGTCAGTGAGCGTTCCGGCTCGCCGCCGCTGTAAGTCCATGATGCAAACTTGTCATACATCCACGCTGCAAGACCCGCGGGCGAATCAGATAACCCATAACCCACCGTCTGCGGACGCGTGACCATCATGGCGGCATAACCGCAATTCTTCTTGTAAAAAGCATCCAGTGAGTCAAACGCTGCCTTTTCCTCAGCGGACAATCCCGCAGGCGCCGGGTCGCCATCGTTTAGCGCTTTGGCTACGTCCGGCGGTACGGTCGCAGGCATATTGACGTGAATGCCAAGCAACCCTGCGGGCGCCTGGTGCGCCATGACGTCTGAGACAACGGAACCCCAATCCCCTCCTTGTGAGACATAATGGCTGTAACCCAGTCTGCGCATCAGCTCAGCCCAGGCGCGGGCGATATGATCCGGGGTCCAGCCGGTGCCTTCTGGCCTCCCGGAGAAGCCGTAACCGGGCATCGAAGGGATTACCACGTCGAAGGCATCCTCCGTGGCGCCGCCATACGCCACTGGATTGGTCAGCGGATCAATGACTTTCAGAAGCTCGAACACCGACCCGGGCCACCCATGCGTGATGATAATTGGGAGGGCGTTCGGCACCCGCGAACGCACCCACGCGAATTGGATGTCCACCCCATCGATCGTAGTCACATACTCCGGTACCGCATTCAGCTTCGCCTCAGCCTTGCGCCAGTCATACTCCGTTCCCCAATAGTGAACCAGCGCCTGCAACTTCGCCAGTTGCACCCCCTGGGATTGATCCGTCACAGTCTCCCGGTCGGGCCAACGCGTTTCCGCGATGCGCCGTTTGAGGTCGGCCAGCGCCTCGTCAGAAACATGAACGTGGAATGGTCTTATTGCGTCCGGCTTTCCCGTCTCCGCGGCGGTCACGGATCCGTCAGCGGCACAGAATGGGATTGCAGCGATGATGAGGGCCAGCAATACGATCGCCGCGCGAACGCTGCGACCGCGCCATGGAATGGCGTTGGGTGTGAATGGGATTTTTGTATTTAGTTTCATTTTATGTTTTGGTTATAGGCAAGAACCGTTGGAACCTATATGTTCCAGGCAGGATGCCTGTTGTGAGTAATGCCTATTACACGTTGCATGCCATTCTCTATAGATATCCGCAAAGTACTTATGGAC
>Ga0302320_10023296_pt1 | contig 12159 bp, 10 predicted proteins | sample Bog_T0_3_FD_202130 | JGI IMG/M metagenome (GOLD analysis project Ga0302320, IMG submission 202130) | Peat permafrost microbial communities from Stordalen Mire near Abisko, Sweden - Bog_T0_3 | ecosystem: Environmental > Terrestrial > Soil > Wetlands > Peat | place: Sweden: Abisko, Stordalen Mire...
GGGACTGGTCCACATACGTGGTGCCGTAAAGGACCGAGTCGCCGATCATAAGAATGCGATAGGTCCCGGCGGGCTTTTCAGAAGCAACATCGTCCGACCGCTGCGAAAACGCATTGATATGGTTGGTGCAGCCAAACCGCGTGGATTGCTGATTGGGAGCAAACAGATAGCCGCAATCCTTGTCGGCGACCTGCAGAATCGGGTTGCCCAACCCCATCAGACGCAGGCCAACTTCCGCCACGCCCAGCATCAGGACGGAAACCAGCGACCAGCGGATGATACGCTTGCGAAGCATCGACACTCTCTCTCATGATGGCCAAGTAATGCCACGTCGACCGGCGCAACCGTGCACCATGCCCAACACACGGATTTCAACGGTGGGAGAAAAAGGCGGGTGGTTCAGGGGTTTTGCTCTCTCATCCCGCGGAGTTCTCTCCGGGTGCGGTCCTTTTCGGACTCCACCTCCCAACAAATATGCCTTAGGAAAGGGGCTGAGTCAAAGAAAAAGTCGCGGAAATGGTTAAGTGTCACTATTGTGAACCAATTTGGAGCGAAATACCAACCAGCGGCGTTTTTTGAAAAGCAAGCCCAACCGCGTTAGACTTCGCCTCCTTCAGCGCCGGATGCGACCTGTTACCCGGAGAATTGCGCTATGGACGAGGTCCGATCAGTCAAACCCGCCGTCAAATTTGATGACTTTGCCCGCCTCGATCTGCGCGTGGCCCGGGTGCTCGATTGCCGCGAGCACACCAACGCCGACAAGCTGCTGGTCCTGAAAGTCGACCTGGGGACCGAGCGCCGCCAGATTTGTGCTGCCCTCAAAGCACATTATCGGCCCGACGAACTCGTGGGAAAGCTGGTTGTCGTGCTGGCGAACCTGGAAACCCGCAACATGCGCGGCGAAGCATCGCAAGGCATGATCCTCATGGCAAAAGAAGCGGCCAAAGACGGCCATGAGCGCGTCGTCGTCCTCTCCCCCACCGGCAACCTGGCCCCAGGCACCCCCGCAGGCTGATTCGCCGCTATGAACTTTCACGCTTATCTGGACGATAACCAAGGTACGTACCATACTGTACGTCGTTTACAAACCTCCCCGCGCCCCGCGCGTCGCGAACTTTTACGTATTGGTGAAAAATGAACATCGCTATGATTGGCTGTGGATATGTGGGATTGGTTTCAGGCGCCGCACTCGCGGCACTCGGGCACCATGTGGTCGCCATCGACGTTGACGCGAGCAAGGTCAATAGCCTCCGCCAGGGCGTCGTCCCCATCTATGAGCCCGGCCTGTCGGAAATGATCAAGGCCGAAGTCGCCCGCGGCCGACTGGAATTCGATACCGACATGACCAAGGCCGTCCACGGGGCCGAAACCGTCTTCATCGCCGTCGGAACCCCCCCCGCCAAAGAGGGCGGCTACGACCTCACCATGTTCTTCTCCGCCGCCGAACAGGTCGCCAAACTCGCCAACGGACCCAAAACCCTCGTCGTCAAATCCACCGTCACCCCCGGCACCGGAACCAAAGTCGCCAAACTCGTCGCCAAAGTCTCCACCCACAAAATCGAAGTCGTCAACAACCCCGAATTCCTCCGCGAAGGCACCGCCATCCAGGACTTCATGCAGCCCGACCGCATGGTCTTCGGCGCCAATTCCCAGGAGGGCCTCGCCGTCCTGCGCGAAATTTACCAGCCCCTCATCGACAACGGCTTCTCCATGTTCTCCATGAGCCGCGAAAGCGCCGAGCTCACCAAGTTCGCCGCCAACGCCATGCTCGCCACACGCATCAGCTTCATGAACGAACTCTCCCAACTGGCCCAGGAAATCGGCGCCGACATCGAATCCGTCCGCATCGGCATCGGCACCGACGCCCGCATCGGCCCTGGCTTCCTCAAGGCCGGCGTCGGCTACGGCGGCTCCTGCTTCCCCAAGGATGTCCAGGCCCTCGTACACCAGATGCGCTGCATCGGCATCGAACCGCTGCTGCTCTCCGGCATCGAGCCGGTGAACTGGCGGCAAAAAATGGCCTTCGCCAAGCGCGTTCTCGCGTCCATCGAAGGCGTCGAGGATCCTGTGGTCGCCGTCTGGGGACTCGCCTTCAAAAACGACACCGACGACATCCGCGAGGCCCCCGCGTTTGAAGTCATCAAGGCCCTCACCGACGGCGGAGCCAAGGTCCGCGTCTACGACCCGCAGGCGATGGAACATTCCAAAAAAGTGCTGGGCAACAAGGCGATCTTCTGCAAATCGGTCGAGGAAGCCTCCACCGGCGCCGACGCCGTGGCGCTCATCACCGATTGGGCCGAGTTCATCACCCAGGACTTCAAAAAAATCGCCAGCGTCATGCGCGGCAAACACATCTTCGACGGCCGCAACTGCCTCGCCAGCGGACGCGTCAGCGCCGCCGGCCTCTTCTACCACGCCGTCGGACGCCCCGAACTCAAGCCCGGCGAAGGCAAACCGGGGAACATCGGCATGGTGAACGCGGGGTAACCGTGCTGCGCGGGCAGGTCGGAACCGTGGTGCTCTGCCATGATCCCGACACTGTGGAAGTGGAATTCTGCGACGATCAAGGGCGCACCGTGGCGATTCTGCCGCTGGCGGTCAAGCGTCTTCTTCAACTGCGGCCACCGATGATTCTAGCCAGACCGCGCATTAAGCCGAAGCTCGTCGATGACAGGAAACGCACTTCGTAAACAGAGGACACCCGTCATGAGCCACTTTGAAGCCGTTAATCAACATGTGCGCCTGAGCCTTCAGCCCTCGGCAACGGCCACGCTCCAGTCGTGGCTCGATCTTGTGCAGACCTTGCATGCCGATATGGCTCGGCGGCATGGCGTGCTCCCCGATAGCGCAATGGACATTGCCGCGGATCGGTTGCGATGAGCGAACTTGTCATTGACAGCAGCCAGGCCAATCGCATTCTCGGAAAAAATCCGTTTTCTTGGCAAGAAAACACGCGTTTTTTGATAAAAAACGAGGGTGGGAATCTGCGGCCAACTTGATCATATCGGTGGTATGGCGATTTTTATGCCAACAATTCACACCTTGCAATCGCCCTGTGACAGCAGCGTGGTCGCCAAATGAATCCTTGATTCCCCGCAGGATCGCATATAGTATGTATCCAATACATACATGGGAGAAGTTAATGCCCACCATCACCAAAGCTCAGCGCTGGGGCGGCAGCGTCGCCGCCCCCATTCCCGCGGGCATCGCCAAGCGCCTGCATATCGCCCCAGGAACCTCCATCCAGGTCGAAGAGCGCAACGGTGCCGTCCGCGTCACACTCGCCAAACGTCCCCGCCGCAGAACCCTCAACGAACTCCTGCGCGAATGCAAAAAAAAATTCCCCAAGGGAAATCCCCATGGAGAAATCAGCTTCGGTCCCCCCGTCGGCAAGGAAATCTGGTGACCCATGGCCATACGCATGTTATTTCCGGATCGAGGCGACATCATCCATCTGAACCTCTCCCCGTCCGCCGGCGTTGAAATGACCGGCCCTCATTACGCCCTGACACTCTCCACACGCGACTACGCCAAAATCACCGGCACCGTCCTTGTTTGCCCGATCACCAGCCATATCCGGGGATGGCCCTTTGAAGTCCACCTGCCCAGCGGACTGCTCCCGCCAAAACAAGGCGTGGGTGAAGTTGACAGCGTTGTTCACGCTGACGCCGTCCGCCAACAGGATTTCCGCGGGCGGTCGGCCAGTCTCGTGGCAAAGGCCCCGCTTCAAACTGTCGAGCAGGTCCAGGAATTGCTCGCGGAGGTTCTCGGCATCCCGCAATAGAGGATCGGAAATCCATGCAACTCTCCAACCTCCCCCTCCTCATCACCGGCGGCGCCGGCTTCATCGGCTCCCACCTCACCCGCGCCCTCCTCGATGCCGGCGCACACGTCACCGTCCTCGACAACCTCTCCTCCGGCTCCCGCTCCAACCTCCCCGCCCACCCCCACCTCACCCTCATCCAAGGCGACCTCCGCGATGACGCCGCCCTCGCCGCCGCCGTCAAAAACCAACACATCATCTTCCACCTTGCCGCCCTCGGCTCCGTCCCCGCCTCGCTCGAAGCCCCGCTCCTCTACCACGAAGTCAACGCCACCGGCACGCTCCGCCTCCTCCAAGCCGCCCGCCACGCCGGCGTCCGCCGCATCGTCTACTCCGCCAGCAGCAGCGCCTACGGCGACACCCCCATCCTCCCCAAGACCGAATCCATGCGCCCCGATCCCAAAAGCCCCTACGCCGCCAGCAAACTCGCCGCCGAGCATTACCTCCGCGTCTACGCCGGGTGCTACGGCCTCCAAACCGTCTCCCTCCGCTACTTCAACGTCTTCGGCCCGCGCCAAAACCCGCGCAGCCAGTACGCCGCCGTCATCCCCGCCTTCATCGCCTCCCTCCAAAACGGCCAACCCCCAACCATCTACGGCGATGGCGAACAAACCCGCGACTTCTGCCACGTCTCCAACGTGGTCCACGCCAACCTCCTCGCCGCCACCACCCAGCTGGCCCTCGCCGGCCAGGTCTACAACGTCGCCTGCGCCCAGAGCACCACCCTCAACGCCCTCCTCGCCGAAATCCAATCCCTTCTCCACACCTCCATCCCCGCCACCCACGCCCCCGCCCGCACCGGCGACGTCCGCGACTCCCTCGCCGACATCGCCGCCATCACCCGCGACCTGGGCTACACCCCAAAAACCCTGCTCGCCCCCGGCATCGCCCAAACCGTCCATTGGTTCCAAAACCCCCGCTGACGCCGCCCGACACCGCCCGCAATTTTTCATTCGGATTTGCAATTTCCCCCCATTTTGTATACGTTACGCATTGCCCCGCGGGCGTGGCGGAATTGGCAGACGCGCTAGATTCAGGTTCTAGTGTCCAAAAGACTTGGAGGTTCGACTCCTCTCGCCCGCATTGCAAAGGCCCCGCAAAACCAACCATTTTGCGGGGGCTTTTCATTTTTGCACCCGGCATCACCTGCGTACAACCACCTCCCGCCGCAACCCGGCACGTACGCCGCCACTATTGCGGCAGCTTCTTGGAATAATCACGCGACAAAAACGCCTTCGGCAGCGGCACAACGCAAATATTCAGCGCCCGGTTGTCCTTGGAAATCAACGCGGATTCAATCTCAATCTTCGTGTTGTCCCCGTTGAACGTCGGATGGATGTGGTCCGCCCCCACGTGCTGCGGGCCTATCAGCAGATTCATTTCGCTGCTGTGCCGGTCGATCAGCCACAGCTCATACTGAAAATCGTCGCACACCGCCCACCGCCCGTCCGAAGACCCGTTGACGTGCCAGTCCGAACGCCCCGGACTGTCCGGCGGAACCTGCCCCACAATCTGCATCTCCCGCGTCTTCACGTTCACAATCCCCACCCCGGTGGGGTGGACCTTGGTGCCGGCGATCCCCCAGTCGGAATCCGCCGTGGCCTGGGCGATGCTCCGGTGCCCCAAAATGGCGATGGCCACTTCATCCTTGCTGATAAACGCCTCGTGCGTGATCCAGTCATACGGCGCCTCCGGATACAGCGGGCGAAGCCCCGAACCATCCGCATTCACATACCACGTGCGCTGCGGGGCCTTGCCCCCCGTCTCCCAGCAAAACACAATCTGCCCCGGCGTCCACGGGTTGGTCTGCACATGCCCGATCTGAAACCCCACATTGCAGATCGTCTTGACCTCGCCTGTCTTCAGGTTCATCGAACGCAGCCCGCTCGGCCCCGCCCCCATCCCCCGCGGACCCACCGCCTTCTGCAGCTCCTGCCCCGGCGAAAGCTCCGCCGTCTGCGGCCCGCCGACGCGGAAATACACAAAGTCATCATTGGCATCCACGCCCATGTTGCCGTCGGCCGTCAAACCCGCCGGGATCACCCCGCACACCCGCTGGTACGCCGCCGGCTCCTTCACCGTCTTGGCCGCAACATCGGTGAATAACTTATCGAGATCGATCTCGCGGATTTCTCGCGGCCCGCCGCGCGCCCCCCCGCCGCGACCGCCCGCCGCCGTGGCCGCCGGCAGCGTCGCCGGCGAAGTGGCCGCCCCCGCGCCCGCCGCCCCGGTGTTGGACATGATGTACAGCTTCATCGTCTTATTCCCCGCGCACAGCATCCCGATGAAACCATCCTGCGTCACCTGCACAATCTGCCCCGTCTCCTCATTCACGGCGAACGCCTGGGCCCCGCCCTCCCGCGTACCGCGGAAAATGATCCACTTGCCATCGCTGGTCCACTGCCGGTGCGTCTGGTAGATCTTCGATTGCGTATACGTGCCATCGGTGCTCGTCAAAAATTCCAGCGGCGCACCGGTCACCGGGTCGGGAACGATCTTCTTTTCGCTGGGCCACGTCCGCCCCAGTTGGGCCCGCGCTGCGGAGACCAGAAACACACCGGCGAGCGCGGCAACGCAAAGGGCGATCAGATGCTTGGACTTCATGTGGACTCCTGTTACACGGGTTTGGCGGGATGTGGACGCGTGCAATGCGGAACGCTTCAATCGACAGGATCAACGAAGGCGGGGAATTTTGATTGCAACCGCGCCGATGCGCCAACCCGATGCGGATCGAACCGGTGCGGAATGGCCCGATTTCGCGGCGCTTTGCCCGCAACACCCCGCGGGCGGAGACGTTCTCCCATTGCACCTGTCTCGATTCTCCCCGTCGGCATCGGCTGCATGAAAGCAATGCATTTGTACCTAAATGTATTCATTTGTAGAAAGGCGGAAACAATGAAATCGGCCAAGCGACTCTGTTGGGCGGCCTGCGCCATGGCGATCCTCTCGGGCTGCACGGCGGGACTTACGGATTCACGCACGCCCCACCTTGAAAAACGCGACGGCATGACCAGGCTCATGGTCGACGGCCGCCCGTTCATCTGCGTCGCCGGGGAACTGGCCAATTCCAGCTCCAGCGACCCGCAGGCGATGAAGGCCGTCTGGCCGCGCCTCGCAAAAATGAACCTCAACACCGTCCTGTCGGTCGTCTCGTGGGACCTCATTGAACCCACGGAGGGAAAATTCGATTTCTCAATGGTCGATTACCAGATCGAGGCCGCACGCGCCAACCACCTCCGGCTCATCTTCCTCTGGATGGGAAGCTGGAAAAACGGCCTCTCCCACTATCCCCCAGAATGGGTCAAGGCCGACCAGGACCGCTTCCCCCGCGTCGCCAACGCCGCCGGCGACACCCTGGAAATCCTCTCCACCTTCAGCCAGAACAACCGCGACGCCGACGCCCGCGCCTTCGCCGCCGTCATGCGCCACATCCGCCAGGTCGATTCCCTCGACCACACCGTCATCGCCATCCAGGTGGAAAACGAAACCGGCGTCCTCGGCAGCGCCCGCGACCACTCCCCCGCCGCCAACGCCGCCTTCAACGCACCCGTCCCCGCCGAACTGATGGATTACCTCGCGCGGCACGATCAACCCATCCCGACCATGAGCATGAACTTGCGGCCGCGAAACCAGCCCGCCCTGCTGCCGGAGCTCGCCAAAGTGTGGGACGACGCCGGCCACAAACTCGCCGGCACCTGGCAGGAGGTCTTCGGCCGGGAAATCCCGCGCACCGACGTCCCCGTCCCCAACAGCAAAACGCGCACCCTCCGGCCCCAGGACGCCCCGCTGCTCAACCCCAGCGACGAAATCTTCATGGCCTGGAACTATTCACGCTACATCGGCTCCGTCGCCGCCGCCGGCAAAAAGGAATACCCCCTCCCCATGTACGTCAACACCTGGATCGTCCAGCCCAACGACCTCGGACCCGGCGACTATCCCAGCGGCGGACCCGAACCGCTCGTCCACGACATCTGGCGCGCCGGCGCCCCCGCCATCGACATCCTCGCCCCCGACATCTATCTCAAACCCTACGCCCAGATCATGCAGACCTTCGCGCGCAGCGGCAACCCCGCCTTCAATCCCGAAACCCGCGCCGACGCCGCCAACTGCTGGGCCGCCTTCACCCAGTACAACGCCCTCTGCTTTTCCGTCATGGGCGTGGACAACGCGCGCGACAACACTCCCGCCGAGTTCGGCAGAACCTGCACCCTCGTCGGCGCACTTTCCGGTGCCATCGCCCAGGCCCAGGGACACGACGGAGCCATCAAAACAATCTCGCTCCAGCCCGGCCAAAACCCCGGCAAAGTGGTCATGGGAAACTACACTTTCGATTTCCTCTCCGACCAGGCCGACCAGGCCCCCGGCGCGCCGGCGGCCGCGCCCGGACCCGCCGCCGCTCCAGGATCGTTCGTCAACGGTCCCTATGTCGTGATCGTGCGCACCGGGCCGGATGAGTTCTACTTTGCCACCAACGGCAGCCACCCCTTCCGCGCCTCGGCCGACGTCCCCGGACAGAAAATCACCGCCCCCGCCAGCATCGACAAGGGGTCCTTCGTCAACGGAACCTGGGTGCCGGAACACCGCTATAACGGCGACGACATCATGGGCCTGGGATACGATCTTTCCGCTGCCGCCGCCAACCACCAGCCCGGCACGCAGGTCCCGCTGGGTGGGCGTGCCAGCGCGAACGCCGCGACGGCCCTCGGAGACCCGACCGTCTGGCGCGTCCGCTTTTACCACTACCATTGAACGCCATCGTTTAGCCCCGGCCCTTGGGCCGGGTAGGGATTCATGTCTATGGGTGGAATTCCCAAAATGGGTGCCATGCCCGTGCCATGCCCTGCGGCGCGGACAAATCATCATTCACCCGTTACTTCGGCTCGACCGCCACTGGCGGCCCAATGACAATAAACCGCCCCTCGTGCGCCGCCAGCGCCAGCGGTACCACAGCGCTGCCTTTCGCTTCCGCCGCATCGGCAAGCGGACGAATCTTCCCCGTAATGGCATCCCAAATCTGCACCTGCCCCGTTCCGTCAATCGTCGCCGTCCGCGCCTGGGCCTGGGCCGATTCGTTGAAGAAGAAATAAACGTCCCCATCCTTGAGCTTGCGATGGATGTACTTGACCGCCGGCGCGGGGGCATCCAGCTTGGCGTCGGGCTTGGGCAGGGCCGCGATCACCTTCGCCGTGATCGCCTCCGTCGGTTCCAGCGTCGCAAAACTCAGGTCCGGCGCGCCAGGCTCGGGATGCAGAAAACTCCTGTCCACCACCAGCGCCGGCGTGCGCCCTACAAAGACCACCTTGCCGCCACCGGCCGCAAACGCCCGCAGGCGGTCCAGCACGCGCTTCTCAATCACGCTGCAACTGGGCATGACCACGGCGCGGTAGACCTGGCCGCTCAGGTTCTTCAGGGTGCCCCCCTCCAGCGTGCAGACCGAGGCAAGCGCGTCCTCGTCGATGTGGTCAAAATCCACCTGTTGTTCCATGAGCTGGGAGACCAGCTTCACGTTCGCCGTGTCCGCCTCCCGGTCCCCCATCCAATAACTGTCGGTGGGGTGATACAGCGCCACCTGCGCCGCTGGCCGGCCAATGGCCATCAGATGCTGCGCCCGGCTGTAATACCAGCCGGTGCCGAACGTCGGATCAGGATTCGCCGGCGCGGCGTTGGCGGCGTTCATTCCCCGGATGTTCATGTAGTTCACGCCGCGAACCAGTTGGTAATCAAACACGAATTTTCCCGGTACGCCGACGTTGCCCCCCTCCTCCTCCCACACCTGCGCCCGGCCAAAAAGGTGCGAGGCGCTGGTGGCCAGCTTCGGGAAGTCCGCCACGATCCCCGGACCGATCTGGTTGAGATTGTCGATGCCCGGCACGCCGACGTAGCGCATGCAGCGGAAAAAGGACCCCTCGCTGTTGACCAGGGCCATCATGGTTTCCTCGTGGTTGATGTGGACCATGTAGTCCATGCCCCGGTCGCGGCACCAGTCCTGCTGCGGCTTGTAGAAGCTATTCTGAAAAATGCCGCTCCACACATCGTAATAATCGGCCCGCACGCGCTGCGCCTCGGCCGCGGCCCCGCCGCCAAACAAGTCCACAATGTACGGCTTGAGGTCATAACCCTTCTGCTTCTCAAACGTCTCCAGCAGCTTGGGCGTCCACGGAATCAGCCCCGTGTAGTCCGGCTCGTCCCCCCGGAACCCCAGCACCGTCTTGCCAAACTCGTCGCCCACCGCTTTGGCGTACGTCTCATGAATCAGCTTGATGAACGTCGCCGTCGCCTCCGGGTCCAGATAATCAATCAGCGAATAGTACCCGTCCTTGGTCGCCCCGGCGTCGTCGCCGTTGTCGTTCCGCGTCGGCGAACTCCGGTAGATGTGCCGGATGAATGTGATGTCCCACGAACCGTTGCCGGCTGGCGCGGTCCACTTGAGGTGCCCATCCGCGGGCAGGGGGATGACCGTGCCCCCCCCGCCGCCACCCCGCGCCCCGCGCGCTCCTCCCCCGCCGCCCGCGCCGCCGGCCGCCAGGGAGATACTCTTGGTGCCCGCCGGCACGGCGATGGAAAAAGGTTCCCCCGGCGTCAGCGTGTACCGCACTTCCGCCGCCGGAAGCTGCACGATGAGCTGGCCCCCTCCCCGGCGGGGAACGGTGTATTTGAAGACGCCATCAGCCGGAATCGGCATCGCCTGGCCGCCGGCGGGGTCCGCGGCCGCGGCCCGCGCGTTGGCCAGGATGCCCAGCGTGTCGGAAGGAAGCGGGATATCCAGCGTCGCTCCCGCCGCGACCGTGCAGTGCGCATCGGGAATGATCCCCTGCATCCCCAGCAGCGGATAATCCCGGCTGATCATCCCCCCCGCAAATCCGTCGGGATATCCGCAGTCGGTCTCAATCCAAACCTTCATGCCGTTCTTTTTGCACTCGGAAACGACGGCCTTGACCAGATCCATGTACTCCGGCGACAAATATTTCGGCAGCACCCCGCGCGAATTGTTGATCATGTAGACGCCCCCCCCGTTGGCCGCGATATGATCGATGTCCGCGATGATGCGATCCTTGCTCTGCTGCCCCCCCCATATCGCCCAGTGGATGGCGCCGTATTCCTTGGGCGGATTGGCAAACGTCGCCACGGCCTCGGCCGTCGTCGGCATCGTGATTTCCTGCCACGGCTGTGCCGCCGAGGCGGCCAGGGGAAGCAATCCCAGAACCGCGCACTGAAGAAGACGTTTCATGTTTTTTCCTTACATGGAGGGACAACTCATTTCAGTTTGACGGTGCGGCGGCGGAGTTATTGCAGCCAAAACGGGCCGCGCCGCCCAATCGACTGAAGACCCTGGTTTTGCTGGTTTTGAAATTGATTATTTTCTCCCAGTGGATAGTCTGGCGGCATTGCATCGCCAAACGGAGCCTCACACATGCCGATATGGCGCGAACCCCTGGTCCATTTCCTGCTGCTCGGAGCCGCGATCTTCGCCCTGTCGCAGGCCGCTGGTCCCGGCGGCGCCGACGCGGCGGGCGCCAAGGACAAGCGGATCATCGTGACCGCCGAGAAAGTCAGACTGCTTAAGGGCGGATTTGTCCTCGACAACGGGCGCGAACCCACCCCGGCCCAACTCCAGCGGCTCATCGACAACTTTGTGCGCGAGGAAGTGCTCGTCCGCGAGGCCCGCGCCCAGGGACTCGACAGCGATGATTCGATCATCCGCCGCAGACTGGTGGAGAAAATGGAATTTGCCGTCACCGAGCCGCCGATGCCGGCGGACGCCGAGCTGGAAAAGTACCTGGCGGCAAACCCGGAGGCGTTCCGCGCCGCCGGGGGACGGCTGCCGCCGCTGGCGGAAATCCGCGACGCCGTCCTCGCGGCGTGGATGGAACAGCGCCGCGCCGCGGAAGTGGACGACATGTACCAAAAATACCGAGCGGAGTACCGCGTGACGGTGGAAGCCGGCAACGCGGCCGGAGGCGGCACATGAAAACCGCCAACTGGTTGTTTGTGGCTCTCTGCCTGCTGCTGCCCCGCGTGGCGCTCGCCCACGATGTCCAGCCGGCCTACCTGGAACTCCAACAGACCGATCCCACCCACCTGGTCGCGACATGGAAGGTCCCCGCACGCGGCGGACTGGCCGGTCTTGACGTGGCCTTTCCGGCGCCCTGGAGGATTGAAACCGGACCGGACCAGGACCCGGCTCCCAATAACCGCGTCACGCGCTGGAGGGTCGCGACCCCGCCGGCGGGCCTCGACGGGCAGCGCGTCGGGATCAGCGGCCTCGAATCCCTGCCCGCCGATGTCATGGTCCGCGTGGTCCGCCTCGACGGCTCCGCGGTCGTGACTCGGCTCAA
>Ga0302320_10023299_pt1 | contig 12157 bp, 11 predicted proteins | sample Bog_T0_3_FD_202130 | JGI IMG/M metagenome (GOLD analysis project Ga0302320, IMG submission 202130) | Peat permafrost microbial communities from Stordalen Mire near Abisko, Sweden - Bog_T0_3 | ecosystem: Environmental > Terrestrial > Soil > Wetlands > Peat | place: Sweden: Abisko, Stordalen Mire...
CGACGGGTCGGCGCCGGCGAGCCCCGCCCAGTTCAGCAGGTTCGGGCCCGAAGGCGGCGTATCCCAGGGCTGCGCTTCGAGGAATTCCTGGCCCATGAACAATTGCGGAATGCCTGGCGCCGTCAGCAACAGTCCGGTCGCGACTCGGGCGCGGCTGCGGGCGTACCAGGAACGCGGGTTCGAAGAATCCGCGAGCGTGGCGATGCGCGGCTGGCGCCCGGCCATGACGAGATCGTGGTTTTCGACGCAGGTCACGGCGCGCCAGGCGTGATCGAAACCCGGAGGATACAAAGCCGCCGCGATTCCCGACATCGGCAGCGGCCCCGTTCCCCCCGCCGATGCGGCCCCGATCGCGTCACGAATCCGGCTGCGCAAAAAATCGTGCTGAACGACGTCGAAGCCGGCGCCGCCGGAACGCGCGGGCGCGACGATCGGCAGCGCCGATGTCGGGATGTCGTTGAATTCGCCCGGCCAGAATTCCGCGTTCTGCAGCATGCGGGGCTGCAGCGCCCGGAGTGAGGTCGTCAGTTCGCGGCAGAATTCCCAGCCGTTGCCCTGGTTGGTCGACAGCAGGATGCTCACTTCATCGTAGCGGAAGCCGTCGCCGTGAAATTCACTGGTCAAATGGCGGGCGTTTTCGACAAGAAAGTCGCGGACTTCGTCCTTCCACATGGCGAAGGCGAGGCCGCCGGTGCCGCGGTCCTTGTCGGTGAAGTAGAGGCTGTCGTTGTTGTTGCCGACGTCGGGCGCCCGGTCGAAATAATAAAGGCAATTGTCGTCGCGCGCGCCCGCGTAGCCGAAGCCGCCGGCATGATTGTAGACGACGTCGAACACGACCGCGATGCCGTGAACATGGCACAGGTCGACGAGGACTTTGACCTGATTGGGCGCCGGCGCAAGCTGATCGGCCGTCAGCGGACGCAAGCCTTTCGCCGCGAGCATTGCGTTGATCGTCGCGAGATATTGGGCAAGGTCAGCGGCGCCGGCGACATAGGGAAAATCGGGAGAAAACAGGTCGACGCCGCTGTAGCCCATAGACGGGTGCGCCTCCTGCTCGTCGATCGGCAGGGGTTGCAGCACGTTCACGCCGAGCGCGGCGAGATAGGGGACCTTGCAGGCGACGTCGAGCAGGTTGCTGGAGACCCCGGGCGTTCGTATCGCGTAGGTCCCGATATGCGCCTGATAGACGATCATGTCAGAGAAGTCGGGCGTGCGAAACCCCTGGTCGCGCCAGGAATAGCTCACCTTGTCGCGAAGAACGCAGTGACTGTTCGGAAACCCTCGGGGATCGAGTTCGCGCGCGAAAGGATCGCGCTTGAAGCCCGACGAGCCGGGCCCGACGACCCAATAACGATAGAGATCGCCGTCGCAGGCCCCCGCCTGGAACCCGGTCCAATATCCCGAGGCGTCTTTGCTGAGCAACCGATCGTCGGTTTGCTGATCGAGCGTCTGTCCGGCAAAATTGCCGTCCAAATAAACGGCGGTTGCGAGCGGCGCCCACACCCGGAACGTGGCGCCGCCGGGAACGAGATTTGCGCCCAGCGGCGTCTCGGCCGAAATCCCGGTTTGAGCAAGCATCGCAGGCGCTCCGCTTCAAAACGACGCGGACGATCAAAAAATAAGGGGTCGCCGCCAGCCCATCGTCGGCCAAGGCGGCGGCTTTCGTCAATGCCCGTTTCGCAGTTGCGAGAAAAGAATTGCGCGGCGCCCAGCGCCGCTGCGGCGTCCCGTGCAAAAAAATGTCCGTCAGCTCGAAGCCGGCGAGGTCGAGGCGGACGTGGTCGGGGAGATAGGCGAAGGCGGCGCGGGCGTGGCTGCTGGGCCCTGGCGACTCCGCCCATCGGGTTGCTTGCCAAGTCGGGGTCGACCTCATTGGCTGGGATTTGGACGTTGAGAGGGAGGACTCGAATGCTCCGTCAGCGCGATTGGTTCATTGCCCTGCTTGATTGTTTTACTGTCTTAGAATGCATTTACCAAAGGGAATCGAAACAACCTTAGGTGGATTGACAGTTGCCAAGACCATCCATTTGGGGCAAATTGCGGTTGTGCACGCACTAAAATGCGGCGCGCTGCGCATAATCCCGCAAGCGAACCGAACCCACGACAAATTGCGGATGCCCGTATGTCTGCATCGGTAGCACCGGGAATTCCAGTGAAGTGGGCAAACCCATGGGGAGTGCTATGATAAACGGTCTCTTGAAGCTGAGCGCCGCCGCCGTCATGCTCATTGTCGGGCTGACGGCGGCCCAAGCCCAAGCCCCCGCTGGACCACATCGTCCAGCGGCAGTTCCGGCAGATTTTGTCATCACGCCGTTCGGTTATTTCCATCCGACCTGCGTCGTCCACCTGGCTCAGCGCGACGAGTTGCGGCCAGATCAAGGCATCATCCGGCACACCAATGGCGCCATTGCCAGTATGCCCCACTGCTCATATCCACATTACAGAGGCGACGGAGAAAAGGTCGAGAGGGATGAGCGGGCCGTCAAGACCCCCAACATCAGCCATTCCTGGGTCGTGTCCGAAAGCGTCGTCACGGGCGGCGCCTATGGCACAATCACTGGCCAATGGAACGTCCCCCCGACGCCGCCCTCGAACGACGGCCAGACTTTGTTCTACTTCACTGGCCTGGAAGACGCCAATAACGTGGTGACCATCCTTCAGCCTGTCTTGGGTTGGAATTCGGATTACGCCTCGGCATGGGGCATCGCCAGTTGGAATTGCTGCGAAAATGGCACGACCTACGAGGCGACTCCCCAGCACGCAAATCCCGGAGATACGATCCTTGGCTATATCTTCCAAAACTGCAATGCAGGAACGACGAAGACCTGCACGAGTTTCGACGTCGTTACGCAGGACCTGCAAAGCGGCAATTACTCCGCACTGACCAATACCTCGAATTTCACTCAGACTTTCAATTGGGCCTTCGGCGGCGTGCTGGAGGTCTACAATATCGCCAAGTGCAGCGATTACCCCAACAACCCCAATGGGTTCACCGGCGGAACTCACACGATCAATTTCGATGCGCTGGGGCTCTACAACTGGAAGGGCCAGCTCGTGGCCGCTCCAGCCTGGACCCTCAACTTATGGGCCACTGGATTGACTCCGCAATGCAACTACAACGGATCAACGCCGAGCTCGGTAACTATCGATTATTGATCCGAGTCTCGGGTGTGGCGTGTCCGGAATTGGTAAGCAGGCGAGACGGCTATCGCCGACGTTCTCCCTGTCACGTGGTTCGTTCGAGCTGTGCAAGCGGACCACACTCACGCGCCAGTTGGCGTACACACTCATAACCAGTAGCATATTATCGCGAATCCGGCAGCCTGGATCGGCGACCAACGCTTCGTGAAACAACCCCCCCTGGCTTCTAGTGCGGTTTCCGGTCAGTCTGACAAGAAACGATCCGGTTTGATCGGCAACCGCTCTAGCGCCGCTACGGCGTCCCGTGCGAAAAAATGTCCGTCAGCTCGAAGCCGGCGAGGTCGAGGCGGACGCGGTCGGGGAGATAGGCGAAGGCGGCGCGAGCGTGGCTGTCGCGCCCCTCTCGCGTCAGCATCATGTCCAGTTTTACGCGAAGACCGTGGAGATACAAAACGTCGGAGGCCGCGTAAGTGAGCTGCGCCTCGGTCAGCGTGTCCGCGCCCCAATCCGAGGATTGCTGCTGCTTGGAAATCTCGACGCCGAGCAATTCGCGCACGAGGTCCTTCAGGCCGTGGCGGTCGGTGTAGGTGCGCGCCAGCTTCGAGGCGATCTTCGTGCAATAGACGGGCTCCGGCATCACGCCGAAGGCGTGGTTGAGCGTCGCCATGTCGAAGCGGCCGAAATGGAACAGTTTCAGCACGTCGCGGTCGGCGAGCATCGCCTCCAGAACCGGCGCGCGCGTCTGGCCGGCGGCGATCTGCACGACGTCGGCGCTGCCGTCGCCGCGCGACAGCTGGACGACACAGAGCCGGTCGCGTTTCACTTCGAGGCCGAGGGTCTCGGTGTCGATGGCGACGACGGGGCCGAGGTCGAGATTGGCGGGCAGGTCGCCCTTGTGGAAGCGGATGGTCATGGCCAGGGGCGCTAGCAGCCGGCCATAAAGGCGTCAAGCGCCGGCGCCGCCCGGGCTCGCGCCTCAAGCCGACTTGGAGATCGCGCGATAGATCAGCAGCACGACGATGGCGCCGACGACGGAGACGAACAGGAACCAGATCGTCCCGTAACCCTCCGCCCCGCCGAGCCCGAGACGATCGCTGAGGAAACCGCCGACGACCGAGCCCACGACGCCCAGGATCAGGTCGAGAAGGATGCCCGAGCCGGTCTTGTTGACGATCTTGCTGGCGATGAAGCCGGCGATAATCCCCATGATGATCGAATAGATGAAATGCATACGCGGCCTCCCAGGCTTTCCGAGCGCGGACGAACCTACGCCGTCCGCGCGGAAAAACACAAGGCGGCTTATTCCGCCGCCCGCTTGGTCGCGATCGACTCCAGCGCGTGCGCCAGATCTTCGACCAGATCTTCCGCGTCCTCGAGGCCGACCGAAAGCCTGAGCAGGCCGGAGCCGATGCCGAGCGCCGCGCGTTGCTCCGGCTTCAGCCGCTGATGCGTCGTCGTCTCGGGATGGGTGATCAGGCTCTTGGCGTCGCCGAGATTGTTGGAGATGCCGATGATCGACAACGCGTTGGCGAAAGCGAAAGCGCCGGGCTTGCCGCCCTCGACCTCGAACGCCACCAGCGTGCCGCCGCCGAGCATCTGCTTTTTGGCGATTTTGTGCTGGGGATGATCGCCGCGCCCGGGATAGAGCACCTTGGTCACGCTGGGATGGCCGCTGAGAAAATCGGCGATCTTCACTGCCGAGGACTGCTGCTGCATGACGCGCACCGTCAGCGTCTCCAGCGACTTCAGCATCACCCAGGCGTTGAACGGCGACAGGCTCGGCCCAGTCTGGCGCAGGAAGTTGTGGATATGCGCATCGATGAAGGCGTTCGAGGCGAGGATTATGCCGCCCAGGGTGCGGCCCTGGCCGTCGATGTGCTTGGTCGCGGAATAGACGACGCAATCGGCGCCGAGCTGCAACGGCTTCTGTAACAGGGGGGTGGCGAACACGTTGTCGACCACCAGGGTCGCCCCATGGGCGTGGGCGATCCTGGCGACTTCGGCGATGTCGACCAGTTCGAGCGTCGGGTTGGTCGGGGTCTCGATGAACGTCGTCTTGGTGTTGGGGCGCATAGCGGCGCGCCAGGCGTCGAGGTCGGCGCCGTCGACCAGCGTGGAAGCGACGCCGAAGCGCGGCAGCAATTCCTCGACGACGTAGAGACACGAGCCGAACAAGGCGCGGGCGGCGACGATGTGATCGCCGGCCTTCAACTGCCCTATCAGCGCCGCGGTGACGGCGGCCATGCCGGTCGCGGTGGCGCGCCCGGCCTCGGCGCCTTCGAGCAGCGCCATGCGGCGCTCGAACATCGCCACGGTCGGATTGGCGAAGCGCGAATAGATGAAACCGGGGGTCTCGCCCTTGAAGCGCGCCTCGGCCTGCTCCATCGTGTCGTAGAGGTAGCCCTGGGTGAGGAACAAAGCCTCCGAGGTTTCCTCGAACTGCGAACGCATCGACGCGCCGTGCACGAGTTGCGTGGCGGTGCGAAGGGTCGCGGGATCGCGGGATTTGCGGGGGCTGCTCATCTCAAACTCCTCGGAACACGCCCAAAGGCGCGGGACCACGAACGGAGTTTCTCAACGAAAACCCCGATCTTTTAGCCCTTGGTTTAACGTGGCGGCAAGCCGATCGGCTCAAATGACCACGGGACGTCCCCTCATAGGCCGGTTGTCGTGCGGCGTCAATCTTGTTGACGGCGGCGAATGCGGCGCGGCATGAGGGACGCATGGACGCCGACGCCCGCCACGGACTGATCTCCCGACAGCGCTTTCTCTCGCTGATCGCGCGCGGGCGCATCGGCGCCGATTCCGCCATCGAGCCGGCGCAAATCCAGCCGGCGAGCCTCGACCTGCGGCTCGGCGCCGAAGCGTTTCGGCTTCGCGCCAGTTTCCTGCCCGGGCGCGGCGGCAAGGTGCGCGAGCGACTTCTCAGTCTGGCGCCCGAACGGCTGTCGCTGGAGGGCGACGGCGCGGTGCTGGAAAAGGGCATCGTCTATCTCGCGCCGTTGCAGGAAAGCCTCGACCTCTGCGAGCCCATGTCGGGCGCGGCGAACCCCAAGAGCTCCACCGGGCGCCTCGACATTTTCACCCGCCTGATCGTCGACGGCTCCGAGGCGTTCGACCATGTGCCCCAGGGCTATCAAGGCGGACTGTGGGTGGAGATTTGTCCGCGCAGTTTTTCGGTGCGGGCGCGCAAGGGCTCGAAACTCAATCAGCTCAGGCTGCGCGAGCGCGCCCCGCAGCAAGCGGACGTGCACAATTTCGCGCTGGCCGATGAGGCGCTGCGCCGCCGCCACGAGGCGACGCCGCTGGTCGACGGGCCGCTGAAGCTGCGCGAAGGGCTGATCGTCCATGTCGGCCTCGCCGGCGGTCGCGGCGAGATCGTCGGCTATCGCGCCATCAAGAACGGCAACGTGATCGACGTCGACAAGCCCGGCTTTTACCCCGCCGAGGACTTTTGGGAGCCGATCCGCGCCCGCGCCGACGGCCGCCTGATCCTCGACCCCGAGGAGTTCTATATCCTCGCCTCGCGCGAAAAACTGCAGATCCCCTCTGACCTCGCCGCCGAAATGGCGCCGATCGATCCGGCGATCGGCGAATTCCGCGTCCACTACGCCGGCTTCTTCGATCCCGGCTTTGGCCAGGGGCCGAACGCCGCGCCCTGCGCGCGCGCCGTGCTGGAAGTGCGCTGTCGCGATGTGCCGTTCCTGCTCGAGGACGGGCAACCGGTCGGCCGGTTGTTGTACGAAGAACTCGCCGACGTCGCCGACGAACTCTATGGCGCGACGGCGACTTCGAATTACCAGGGGCAGGGGTTGAAACTGTCGAAACATTTTCGCGATTATCGCGAGGGGTAGCGCAAGCACGTTTCGAAAGGCGAGACTTGGAAGTCTATGCGCCTCCGTAAATTTGGATTATCCTGGAACGAAAGACATTATTCGAGCGCGCGCGGCGACCGCTCCCGCGGGGGATTTACCTCGTGACGCAAAGGCTTTCCTATAAATCCTCAGGCTCCCCAGGTCCGGACGAGGCTATAGGGCTCGCCCGCTGGTGGGAAACCAATTCCGACCGTTTCCGTGGCACGCAACTGTCGGTCGATCCTGAGAGTTCGATCCTCGCCAGAGTGGAAGAGCTGTCGCTCGGCCAGTTTCAGGTAGGCCTGTCGCAGGGGCCGATCCGCGGCTTTTACAGCGCCCAGAGGAAGAGCCAATTCCAGTTGACGTTCAATCTCGCCGCTTCGCCGGTAATCGCGACGGGCAGGGGGCGGGAATTCGAGGTTCCTCCGGGACGCGCGGTCCTCTGGGATTTCGCGCGCGGGGGATCGATCGTTTGTCCCGGAGGGAATAGAACTTTAGTCCTGACAATCCCAAGGCCGGCCATTCTCGGCGCGATGCGCAACGCGGAGGATCTCGACGCTACGGTCCTTTCGTCGGAAAACGAAGCGTTACGTCTTCTGCGGCGCCAGATCCGAGGGTGGATTGACGACGACGATGAGCTCACCGATCCGGCTTTGTCAGCGGCTGCCGGGCGACATTTGCTCGACCTCGTGGTCCTCGCTTTTGGGTCGGATCGCGACCAGTTCGAGGCCAGCCGGCTCGGCGGCCTGCGGGCGGCGCGGCTCAAGGAGGTTTTGCGGGCCATCCGCGCCGAATATGCCAATCCCGCGATTTCGCCGGAGCGCGTCGCCTCCCGGCTCGGCATGACCCCGCGCTACATGAGAAAGCTCTTGCACGAGACGGGGCTCGGTTTTGCCGAGCGCGTGCAGGAATTGCGGCTCGAAAAGGCTTTCGCGTTGCTGACTTCCGGCACGGGCCCGGCGCGCAGGGTGCACGAGGCCGCTTATGAAGCCGGTTTCAGCGACCTCTCGCATTTCAACCGCCAGTTCCGGCGTAAATATGGGATCACGCCGACCGCCGCGCGCGGGCGGGACGACTGAGTTCCGCCCGGTCCGAGGATTCGGGCCTTCCTGTCCAAGCGAGACAAATGCGCGGCGCGCAATTTCGCAACCGCGATCACTTCCGGTCGCCTGACGGGAAAGGACAAATCCCCATGCTGAAATTCGCTCTTCTGCTGATCGCAGCGACATTGGCCGCGGCTCCGGCCCAAGCCAGCCTGACTGCGAACTCCCTGACAGCCAACGGCGTCGACGCCAGCTGCGTGGGCGCGTTCAGCGACTCCCGCGTTGTCGACGTCGCGTTGCCGAACGAATGAGAAAAGGCGATGGCGCGAGCTGCGCGGCCGCCCTCATCGGCATTGCGCTCGCGCTTTCGCCGGTTTTTGCCGCGCAAGCTGCGGCGCCCGCGGCCGTCGAGGTCGAAGGCACGGAATTTCGGCTCACGCTCGCGGACGGGCGAGTGTTGACCTCGCCGCAACTCGTCGGCGCGCAATTGTCGATCCTGACCAACGGCGTGATGCAGCGCGTGCGCATCGAGGCTGTCCAGCCCGATCCCGGCGATCTGGCTCGCGGCATAAAACCTTCGGGCGAAGTCTGGTTGCACACGTTCTCGATCCAGGGCGGGGACGGCGGCTGGTCGAACCTGTGCGACGCCGGACCCGATGGCCGCCGCCAGGGCTTTCCGCTTGCCGGCCACGCCCGCCCCGATGGCGTGATCGGGCCCGGCGCGCCCGGCGAATTCGCGCTCACCTGCACCAGCGGCGCGCAGGGCAAATGCATCCGGCTCGGCTACCGTCCCTGGGACAAGGCGCCGGACGGCGCACCGCTCACGGGAGCCTTTGCCGCCTGCGTGCGCCTGATCCGCGCCGACTATGCCGGCGACGGCCGCTCGACCACGCGCAACGGCCAGCCGGTCGACATCTACGATTCGTTCGGGATCCAGACGCCCGCCATTGCGACGAGCTACGAGTTCGAAGCGGGCTTCACCCCGGACGGCGCCGTCTGCGTCCGCCATGTCAGGGTGAAGGAGAATGCGACGCTCGCCGCCGTCGAAGCCCAAACGCCGCGCCTAGCGGGCCACGTCGGCGAAGTCTGCACGGAAGCTTACGCAAGGAACGCCGGCGCCATCCTGTTCGTGCGCTCGCCGCCGTGAGGGCGAAAGGTTCTTTCACAAACACCCACGGGCCCGCTTGCCGATGCCCCGCCGGGCGGGTTATAGAGGAGCGGTCGCGGGCGTAGTTCAATGGTAGAACGGAAGCTTCCCAAGCTTCATACGAGGGTTCGATTCCCTTCGCCCGCTCCAAACCTAAGGGCCCGTTCAAGAACAATTGAATCGGAAAGTGCGGTTTTATGTCGAGGCTGGGATTCCCTGCGAGAATCGAAGCTTTTAGAATCGGCGTATGATTGACGAGATGGCGATACGGCTTCGTTACGAGGCACTGGGTCCGATATTGGACGAGCGAGGCCGTCGCCGATTTGGCGCGGCTGAGGCGGCGGCGTGAGCGTAGTCTCTCGGATCACGGGGATCGCTCGCAGCACGATCGGCCGGGGGTTGGCGGAACTGCGCGGCGAGCCTGAGCAGCCCTCGACGCCCGGTCGCATTCGCCGGGCGGGCGGCGGCCGCAAGCGTGCGACGGAGAAAGACCCCACGCTGCTCGGCGACCTCGAGCTTTTGGTGGAGCCGGTGACGCGCGGCGATCCGATGAATCCACTGCTGTGGACAGCCAAGAGCCTGCGCAATCTCACGGCCGGATTGAAGGACTTGGGTCACTGTGTTTGTCATAACGTGGTGGCCGGTCTGCTGCGCGAGATGGGATACAGCCTTCAGAGCAACCAAAAGACTCTGGAGGGAGGGAACCATCCCGATCGCGACGCGCAATTTCGCTACATCAACGAACAAGTGAAGGCGGCCATTGCATCGGAACAGCCCGCGATTTCGGTCGACACCAAGAAGAAGGAACTCGTCGGCGACTTCAAGAACGCCGGTCGAGAATATCGCCCCAAGGACCAACCCGAGAAAGTGCGCGTGCACGATTTCGTCATCCCGGAGCTTGGCAGAGCTTCGCCATACGGCGTCTACGACATCGCTGAAAACGCCGGCTGGGTGAGCGTCGGCATCGATCACGATACGGCGACTTCGCGGTCAATTCGATCCGTCGTTGGTGGAACGCCATGGGACGCCAGCGTTATCCAGACGCCAAGAGGTTGACGATCACCGCCGACGGTGGCGGCAGCAACGGCAGCCGGGTTCGACTCTGGAAGCGCGAATTGCAGGCGCTGGCCAATGAACTCGGCATCGAGATCACCGTCCAGCATCTGCCGGCCGGCACGAGCAAATGGAACAAAATAGAGCATCGCCTGTTCTCCCCCCGGATCACAGTCCGGGGGTGGCGCGGACGCCCGCTCGTCAGCTATCTCACCATCGTGCAACTCATCGCCTCCACCACCACCGACACCGGTTTGAAAGTGAAATGTGAGATCGACGCCAACACCTATCCCAAAGGCGTCAAAGTCGCAGACGACGAGATGGCCGCCCTGAACATCCACCGCAACGAATTCCACGGAGAGTGGAACTACACGATCAAACCACACCCGCTGAATTGAAGCGATAGTTTCTGAACGGGCCCTTAGCGGCTCGTCGGTTTCCAGGATCGCCGTCAAGAGCGCCGGCTGCCGCGTCTGGTCTATAGAAGCGAGGGCTGCCGCGAGGTCGGCGGCCATGGGTCTGTCTAGGGCTGGCACCCCGATCTGGTTTTCGAACCTTGGGGCGAACGCAGCGATGCGGCCCTTCTCCTTATGCTGTAGCGCGCCAACCCGGATAGCGGCGACCAGGGGGTCCAAAAGATCTGCCGGCGTATCCGTCGACACGCCGATGATCGCGCGGCAGAGTACCCGGATGTGCGCGCGCAACGCCCGTGCGACCGAATCCGCAAGGATGAACTCGTTGTCTTGAGGCGTCGCGGCAGCCAATCGGGCGCGAACGTCTAACGGATAAAGGAACTTGCTCCGCAGTGCCTGCGTCCGTCCGGCGATGCGGGCTAGCGCTGTCGCGCCGGCGATTCCTATCCGATGCGCTGAAAGCGAATAGTCGCCTATGGCGATGGAGCGCGCGTAAGCGGAAACGATGACGTCGGCGTCAACCTTTTCCTCGATGCCGCCCAAGTCCGATAGATCGAGAACAGCGGCAAACTCGGGCGTCCCCACGCCTTGGCGCAGGCAGGGTCCATCAAGCGACTGCGCCATCGCAAGTAGGATGCGGCCGTCGTAATTGGCGAGTTCACGCCGGAACGCCGCCATTTCCAAATCCACCCCAGCGACATCGTCGATGAAGCCACGATCTGCCCGGCGATGCAGCCAGTTGAGCAAAGCCGCCGCTTCGCTGGCGCCGGTCCTGTCCGCGCGTAGATTTTCACCGAGTATCGCTACCGCGTCAGTGAAAGCTTCTGCTTGGGCAAGCTTGTCTTTGGCTTCGACGAGTTCGCGATCCCACGCGCCCGGATGCGACCTCCACTGCGCGATCAGAAGACACGCCAATGCGGCGCTTCGCGGATGGATGACAAGGTCTGCGAGCAACCTCGGCCGCGCTCGGACTTGGAAAAGCAGATCGATGAAAAGCTCGGCGCGGTCGATGGCCAAGTCGACGATCTGTGCAGCAAGCGGGTGAGGTGCCGAAGAATTGTCCTCGGCGGCCGCGTCGGCAAGGAGAATCCTCGCCAGACTGAACAAGTCCCCGCAAATGTCCAGCGAATCGTAGGCGCTGCGCTCAAGTGAAGGAGATTCCGTCCAAAGCGCTCGGTCTACCAGCGTGTCAGGAGCCGGCGGAAACCACGGTTCAGCGTTGGCGCTGGCCACATTGCGTGTCAACGCCGCCTGTTGAACATAGCACGCACGCGTTTCGGGCCAGCCGCCAAGAGCTGGCTCCCTCGCAATGATCCTTATTGCGGCGTCCTGAAACGCCTGCGCGTCTGACGTCCTCAAAACAGTTTTAGGAACAAACAGCGGGTCTTGCAGCATGCGTTGCCAGTCCACCCACCGACGAAGGGCGACGTCCGTGTCGCCGTCTTGCGCCAGTGCGAATTCCGAAGCAATCCGGCCACCGATTCCGATTTGATGCCGGCCACCGTT
>Ga0302320_10023300_pt1 | contig 12157 bp, 8 predicted proteins | sample Bog_T0_3_FD_202130 | JGI IMG/M metagenome (GOLD analysis project Ga0302320, IMG submission 202130) | Peat permafrost microbial communities from Stordalen Mire near Abisko, Sweden - Bog_T0_3 | ecosystem: Environmental > Terrestrial > Soil > Wetlands > Peat | place: Sweden: Abisko, Stordalen Mire...
CATGCATCGGAGTTCAGAGTGGTTGATTCGGCGATTGATTCCTGTTTGCGGTCGCGCGAAGTGGCGAGAAGCAGTGCCTTGGCGTCGAGCCCCGGGAACTCCCGTGGCCTGTCGGCGAACTGCCGTCCAGCACGTTCCTGACGAAGTCCAGAGGGCGACATGGGTCGCACGCTCCTCGCGTCTGGACCTTATCTCGGGAGAGGAAAGAAAGTAGAAAAGAGCATTCGCCGATAACACCGGAAATGGGTGGCAAAATACCGGTTTGCGCTCCAAAAAGCAGGCGCTTACCCGAGTAGACCTCTCCCCGGAGATGGTCCGGCTGGAAGATTGAACCGCTGAGGAATCATTCGGATGTGCCTCAGATCACAGCTGCTTGTGATGGTGAGACACAGATTCCGGAATCACCCTTGAGGTTCCCCTGAAGAATCACTCCCTGCAAGAGGCTCATGGGGACACTCAGAGTCCACAACTTCAGGGGTAGGGGCGACAGGCCGCTCAATCTCGCCCACCTGGGCCAAGGACTCTCCTTGCAGAATCGCAGGATCAGCCTCCGGCAACTTGGCTTCAGGCTCTTCCGCGGAACCGTCCTCGGTCACACCCGGCTCGCCGGTTGGCGAACCAAGCAGCAGATCGACGCGATAACCGGCCGCCTCGGCCGTCTCCAGAGCCTCCTCAACCGTCTTGCTCATCTCTTCCGCCACTGTGCGGCTGGGGGCAGTCTCCCCTGCCAGACGAAGCAGCGAGGGCATCAGCAGCCACCACAACAACTCCTCATAGGACTCACGCACCAGGTAGGAATGGCCATCGGCCTCATGGACGCCGGTCAACCAGCGCACGTCCGGATCGAGCCACAGGCCCGGCAAGAGGGCTATCTTCTCATCGGAAGGCTCCGATTCATCGGCGGGGGCGCTCTCCGGTGTCAATTCGGGAGTCGACGCCTCTGCGGAGGCAGCGGGTGCTTCCTTCTCCGCTGGTGCCGGAGCCGGCACAGGCACCTCCTCCGGCTTGCCCACACCGGCGCCGGTAAGCAGAACCACCTTGATACGCGCGGCGGCGCGCCATGCCTGCTCGCCCTCAAAGCCGAGAGCCGCAAAGGCCTGGGCGAAGGGCTCGCGGAGGCGCAAACGGTCAAACAAGTCGAGCGCAACGCTCGATGGGTCTTCGACATCGATGGACTCGGCAAGCAGCTCCAGGGCACACCAACCCAGCACCGGACCCCACATGGCCGTCGCGGTCAACTGCGGGCTGGGACTGGGCAGCACGCGGCGGGCGGCTACTGTCCAGGGTGCCGGGAAGAGCGCCTCAACCAGAGGAATGCGCATGGCAGCGCGCAGCCGCTCGCGGAAGGCCGGACCGAGCAGCGACACATTGGTGGGATGAGCCGCTCCTACAAGCTGGTCCGGCCCAGCCGTCCGAGAGGTATACGCAGCCTGCGCCGCGCGCAGGAAGGCCTCGCAACGCGCCCAGGCCAGATCGAAGAAATCCCTGCGCTCCGTCGAGACGCTTTTGTCTGCCGCAGCGACGGCAGCACGCGGATGCTCGGCCAGATCGGCCAACAAGCGCACCAGGCTTGGCTCCAACTGCGCGCGCAGCGCGTCGTGCACGGGGCGCAGTTCCAGATTCACAAGCGCGTCTTCGAGATTGGGAACTCCCCGGCTGTTGAGCTGGTCGCAAAGGCTGTCCCAGGGCTTCTCGGCTGTTGAGATAAGCTCGCGCCAATCCAGGAAGACGTGGCACTGGTAGGCGCCGAGATCCAGCGTGAGGCCGCGTTCGGCCAGATCGCTGGCGCGGCGCAGATATTCGAGACCCGTAAGCGAGTCGCGCCACGCCAGCACGGCAGCATAATCGCCGATCAGGCCCAGGCCCTCGCGCAGCCGCTGCTGGCGCAGTTGCGCGGACCCCTTGTCCGCATAGGCCGCGGAGAAGTCGATGGTTCCACGCGTCGAGCCGTAGCGATTGTTGTAGACCACCAGGGCGGATTCACTGCCTGTGCGGTTGGAGTAGGCAAAGACGTTTTCGTCCACCGAGCCGGAGCCTTGAAAGTAGTCGTAAAGCAGGAAATTCGAGCTCTCGGCAAAAAGCCAGCGGCGCTTGAGCAGCGGAGCGATCTCGCGCTCGTGGCGCTCCACAAGCCACGGGTTGGCGGTCTCATCGTAGCGCGGCCAGCGGTACTCCATGCCGTACTTCTCAGTGAAGCCTTCAATCTGGCCGTGGCCAAACATGGGCAGACCGGGCAACGTGGCCATCAGCGCGGCCACGCCGAAGCACTTGTCGCCCTGGCCGAACTGATCAATCGCCGTGCGCTCATCGGGATTGCTCATGAAGTTCACATAGCGCTTCATGATGTCCGGATCGAACTCCAGCGTATTCTTGATCACCGAGCGGTATTTGGCGTTGTCTTCGTCGCGCAGCATCACCATGAAGGCGCTGTTGTAGACGCGATGCATGCCCAGCGTGCGGACGAAGTAACCCTCCATCAGCCAGAAGGCCTCGGCCAGCAGCAGAGTGCCGGGAACTTCGGCCGCGACGCGATCGACCACCTCGCGCCAGAACTCATGCGGCATGCAGCGGTCAAACTCCGCCTGGCTCATGCCATACTCGGCGCGCGAGGGAATGGCGCCGCTGGCTCCGGGGCCGGGAAACCAGAGCCGGTGGAAGTGGCGCTTGGCCAGTGTCATGGCGGCGTCAAATCGGATCACGGGGAACAGCCGCGCCACGTGGAGAATGGTCTGGATGACCTGCTCGCGCACGGCCGGGTTCAGGTAGTCGAGCTGCGCGGTGTCATTCCATGGAAAGCTGGTGCCGTCGTTGCCGTGATAGATGTAGCGCGTCTCGCCACTCTGGCGGTCGCGCCGCTGGAAGACCACGGCGGCATCGCTCTGGTCAAAGTAGTGGTCTTCAATCTTGATTTCGACGCGGCCGTCGTGGGAGAGGTCGGGACCGTTGAAGCTGTAGGCCGGGTAAGGCGGCTCGTTGCGGCTGATAAACCAGTCAGGATGCTCGATGACCCAGGGCGAATCGATGCCCATGTGGTTCGGCACCATGTCGCTGGCCAGGCGCACGCCGTAGCGGTAGGCGCGGTCGCGCAGGTTCGTATAGGCCGCCTCGCCGCCCAGGTCTTCGGCGATCGCGTAGTCAAACAGCGAATAGGCCGAGGCCACGGCATCGCGATTACCGCAGAGCTGCTTGATGGTCCGCGAAGCGCGGCTGCGCTCCCACACGCCGATCAGCCACAGCGAATTGATGCCGCGATTCGCCAGCGTCTCCAGCGCCTCGTCGGGAATCTCGTCCAGCCGCGCAATGTTGCGCCCGTACTGCTTGCTCAACTGCGCAAGCCACACATAGGTGCTCTTGGCGATCAGCACCGTCTGCGGCATCCATGCTGTGTCCGGCGAGAACTTCTCGTACTCATGCGCCGGATCGCCAAACACAGGAACCTCGGCCGTGCTGACGACAGAAGGACCATGCTGCTGGCCGCTCTCGCGGCGGCGCTCGGCTGCTGCTGCCGCTGCGGCAGCCGGGGGATGAAACTGCATCCAGATGGCGATCTCTTCCTCATGGAGGATCTCGCCTGCCATCAAGAGCAGCCGCTCGACATCCGCGCCCAGCAAGGGCTTCCAAAGGCGTCGAATGAGCGCCAACTGCTCAGCCAGCGAACCAGGCGAGCTGACAGAGGGCGCGCGGAGCAGCTCCAGCAGGCTCACCGGCTTGGCGCCTTCAACGGGAACCAGCGGGCGGGAGGCAAAGTACTCCGGCAACTGTGCCGTGACCTGCTTGTAAGCGGTCTTTTCGGCCAGCGGCTTGTCTTCAAACAGCTCCTCGAAGGGCTTGAAGGCCGGGTTGCGATTGGCGGCAAACAGCAGCACCAGCTCTTCTAGAGCAGCCGCGCGGTGGGGCACGCCCTCTGTCTGGCCCTTCAGCCACTCGACCGGCGTCTCCAACCCTTTGATCACGCTGCTGCCGGGAAACTGCTCCACAAATGCCAGCAGCATCGCATTCACGGCATCCGAGCCCACTTGCGCATAAAACCAGTCCAGGGCGCCGGTCATCACTTCGGGGTCGAACTGCTCGCGATAACGCGCCATCAGCACATGGCTTGCCTCGTCAATGAGGCCCATCGCATAGAGAGATCCGGCGTGGACGGTGCGCTCGGGAAACCTCTGCGCATCGCGCACCTGGTTCATGCGGTAGGCGAAGTCGCGGCATCCGGCCAGATTGGCAAAGACCACGTTGCCGTTATAGGAGAAGAGCGACTCCGCGAACTGGTAGCGCTGCCGCGCGCTTCCCGAAATGTGGAACTCCATCATAAAGAACCGATCTCCCGGACTGTTGCCTACCCTGCGCCGCGATTCAACTCAGCATTTCATCGATAAGACGACCAAAGGGTAAAGTAACATCATTGCGCGTGAGTCGGATAGCTCGCATGATGCAGGTCGGCGTGCGTCGCAGCAGAATCATCAAGGCCGTGGACTGGAGGAGGATGAAGTGCAGATTCACGGCCTGCGGTCGCTCAAGAGCGCTTCTGAACACTGCTTGTAATCTCAAATGAATGAATGGCTTAGGGGCACCCGAGCAATGACCCGCAATGCGGCAACCGGACAGCCCCTAATCCAGCGCTTTGTGAAAGCGAAGAATGGCCGTCGTCAGCAGAATGAGGCCCAGGCCCGCCATGGCTGCCATCTGCGGCCACAGAATGTCCATCCCGATCCCCTTCAGATAGGTTCCGCGCAATACCACCAGAAAATAGCGCAGCGGCACCAGGTAAGTAAGGTACTGCATCCACTGCGGCATCGTGCTGATGGGAAATCCAAAACCGGAAAAGCTGATGGCCGGCATGATGAAGAAGAATGCCGTGACCATCGCCTGTTGTTGCGTTGAAGAAACTGTCGAAATGAGCAGGCCCACGCCCAACATGCAGAACAGGAAGAGCACGGCCCCGGTCAGGAGCACCAGGATGTTACCACGAAACGGAATCTGAAACCAGAAGGTGCCCACAGTGCCGATGAGCGCCACATCGAGCAGGCCGATGATGAAAAACGGCAGCGTCTTGCCCAGGATGAACTCCGCCGGCCGAATCGGCGTCACCATGATCTGCTCCAGCGTGCCAATCTCGCGCTCGCGCACCACAGCAAACGCCGTCAACACCACCACCAGCACCAGCGTCAGGCTGCCGATGACTCCCGGCACAAAGAACCATCGGCTGCGCAGGTCGGGGTTATACCAGGGGCGCGGCTCCAATTGCACCGAGGGCATTGCCTCCACCAGCTGCGGCGCAATGCGCCCTATGCGGTCCTGCTGATAGCTCTGCGCGAACCCGAGCGCTATCTGCGAAATGTAGCCCGAAGCAATCAGCGCGGTGTTCGAGTTGGTCGCATCCACAATCACCTGCACCGGCGCGGTCTCGCCCTTGCGCAGCTTCTGGGCGAAGCCGGCATCCATCTCCAGGCCCACGGTGGCGGTTCCCTGCTCAATCAGGTCGCCGAGTTGGCGCGAGTCAGTCAGTTGCCGCTGCACATCGAAGTAAGGGCTTGAAGTGAAGCGCGACACCAGATCGCGGCTCTCCTGGCTGTGATCCAGGTCAAGCACCACGGTGGGCACATGGCGAATCTCGAACGTGGCCGCGTAGCCGAAGACCAGCATCTGGATCACCGGCGGGCCGATGAGCACAAAGCGCGTCCGCTTGTCGCGAAACACCTGGATGAACTCCTTGATCATCATCTGCTTCAGCCGTCCCAGCATCGCTCTCTCCTTTACTCCAGCCTTTTGTGAAAGCTGCGGGTGGCCAGCAGCCCGAGCACAAACGCGAAGATCGCAAGCGGAACCAGATCGGCGGTGAGCATGGCCGTTGGCGTTCCCTTGAGGAAGATTTTCTTCAGCAACGAGACGTAATAGCGCGCGGGAAGGATGCGCGTGATCCACTGCAAGGCAACCGGCATCTGCTCGATGGCGAAGAGAAATCCTGAGAGCAGAAACGCGGGAAGAAACGTGATGATGAGCGCAATCTGGCTGGCGGCGAACTGGTTCTTTGTCAGCACCGAGATGAGAAATCCGAGAGAAAGGACGACCACGAGGAACAAGGCGGAAGCAAGGAGCAGCGTGACGAACGAGCCGCGAAACGGCACATGGAACCAGTAGATGGCGATCAGCGCGCAGACAATCACGTCGAACATGCCCAGCACAAAGTAGGGCGCCAGCTTGCCCAGCATGATCTCCATCGCCGTTACCGGAGTTGAGATCAACTGCTCCATCGTGCCGCGTTCCCACTCGCGCGCAATGGTCAGCGAAGTGAGAAAAGCGCCAATGACTGACATCACCAGTGCCAGCACGCCGGGAATGATGAAGGCGCTGCTCTCAAGATCCTCGTTGTACCAGGTGCGCGTATCCACGCTTACCGCTGCGGGCTGAATGCTCTGGCCCCGCTCGCGAAGCCAGCCGACCTGCACTTGGGCAGAGTATCCCTGCACGACCGCCTGCGTGTAGCCGATCAGCACGTTGGCCGTGTTGTCGTCTGTCGCATCCACAAGCGCCTGCACTTGCACCGGCCCACCCGCGCGCAGCCGTTGCGAGAAGTCCCATGGAATCACCAGCCCCATCTTTGCGTGGCCGTCGTCGAGGGCGCGGGTGATCGCGGGATACCCATCCACAACGCGAACCACTTTGAAGTAGCCGCTCTCTTGAAAGTGCTTGAGCAGGTCCTGGCTCTGCTGGCTGCCGTCGCGATCGAGAACGTACACCGGCAACCCCTTCAGGTCAAGATTGACGCCGTAGCCGAACAGCAGCATCAGCGTTACCGGCATGATGACCACGATGAACAGGCTGCGCGAGTCGCGCAGAATCTGCACAACCTCTTTGCGAGCCACGGCAACCAGGCGAGTCAGCTTCATGGCTTGGCCCCCTCCGCTGTCCCGCGATTCGTCGTCAGCGAAACAAAGACGTCTTCCAGCGTGGGGCGAATCTTCTCAATACGGCTCACGGTCACGCCTCGCCCCTTGAGAAACTTCTCGATAACCGGAATTGCAGCTGCTGCATCGCGAACAACCAGGTGCAGCGCGTTGCCAAACACCGCCGCATCCATCACGTCGGGAGCTTGCTGCAGCGCCTCAACGGCTGCGCCCAGCGGCTGGCACTCAATCAGCAGCAGCTCGCCTGTCATCGCGTTGAGCTTCAACTCCGAAGGCGTGCCCAGGGCAACAATCTTGCCGCGAAAGATGAGCGCGAGACGGTTGCAGTACTCGGCCTCTTCCATGTAATGCGTGGTCACAAAGATGGTGACGCCTTCTGTGGCCATCTGATGGATGAGGTCCCAGAACTGATGCCGCGTAATAGGGTCAACGCCCGAGGTCGGCTCATCGAGAAACAGGACAGGAGGTTTGTGCAACACGGCGCAACCCAAGGCCAGCCGCTGCTTCCATCCTCCAGGCAGCGTGCCGGTAATCAGATTCTCCTGCCCCTTGAGATTCGCCATTTCGAGCGCCCACTCAATCCGCGCCTGCAAGTCTTTCGCCGGGACGCTATAAAGCCCTGCAAACAGGCGCAGATTTTCAATCACCTTCAGATCGTTATACAGTGTGAACTTCTGTGACATATAGCCGATGTTCTGGCGCACCTGCTCCGGCTGCCGCGCAACATCGTAGCCGGCCACCACGGCGCGTCCCGAGGTGGGCTTCAGCAGTCCGCACAACATGCGGATGGTGGTGGATTTTCCGGCTCCATTGGGTCCGAGAAAGCCGAAGACCTCGCCCTTGCGGGTCTCGATGTCGATGTGGTCCACGGCCACAAAATCGCCAAAGCGCTTCACCAGGCTTTCAACCACCACCGATTTCTGCGTCTCAGGCATGAGGACGACCTCCGCCGGTGACCGCGTCAACAAACAGATCCTCGATGGTGGGGGCTACCTTTTGAATCGCGTCGAAGGGAATGCCTGCGGCTTTGAGGCGGCCCTCGAACTCCGGAATGCGGCGCGCCGCATCGTCCACAACAACGTGCAGTCCCTCACCCGTCAGCACCAGGCTCGAAATTCCGTCGGCATGTTCAAGCGCAGCGCGCATATCAGCCGGGTTCGGCGAGGTAATGGACAGCACGCCTTTACCGAAAGCTGCTTTCAGGTTCGCCGGCGTGTCGCAAAACAGCAGCTTTCCCTCGTTCATCAACGCCACGCGATGGCAGCGCTCGGCCTCGTCCAGGTAGGCGGTCGAGGTCAGGATGCCCACGCCCTGCGCCACCAGTTCGTAAAGAATGCGCCAGAAGTCGCGCCGCGAAACCGGATCGACACCCGTAGTGGGCTCGTCCAGCAGAATCACCTTGGGCCGATGAATCAGCGCACAGACCAGACCCAGTTTTTGCTTCATGCCGCCTGACAATTTGCCGGCCAGCCGCTTGCGAAATTCGTTCATGCCGGCCGCCACCAGCAACTCAGTCGAGCGGGACTCGCGCTCTGACTTATTGACGCCGAACAGATCCGCATAAAAGCGGATGTTCTCATCCAGGGTCAAATCTTCATAGAGCCCAAACCGCTGCGGCATGTAACTGAGAGCATGTTTAGCTCCCTCGGGGTCGCGCACCACATCGAATCCGCCCACCATGGCCGTGCCCGCATCCGGCGGCATAATGCCGGCCAGCATGCGCAGGGTGGTCGTCTTCCCTGCCCCATCCGGGCCCACCAGCCCAAAGATCTCGCCGGCCTCGACATTGAAGCTCAGACCATCCACGGCACGCACGCCCGGAAAGCTCTTCCTCAGTCCTTCAACCACAATCGCGGATTGGGGTTCGCCCGTCATGGCTTGGTTGCGCCGGCTCCGGGATTAGATGCGGCCAGTACCAGACGGGCATCCGCAGGCATCCCCGGCTTCAACTCGTGATTCGGATTGTCGACATCGATCTTGATGCGGTAGACCAGCGTGACCCGCTCCTGCGTGGTCTGCACGCTCTTGGGCGTGAACTCGGCGCTCGATGAAATAAACGAAATGCGCCCGTGATACTGCTTGCCGGGATAGGTGTCGGTGGTTACGGTCGCCTCCTGGCCCCAGTGAATGCGGCCCAGGTCTGTCTCCGCGATGTAAGCACGCAGCCAAAGATGATCGAGGTCGGCCAGCGTCACCACCGGCGAGCCGGGTGCGACCACCTCGCCCAACTCCGCCTCGCGCACGGTAATCACGCCCGTTGAAGGAGCGCGCAGCGTGGAGTAGTCAAGGTTGATGCGCGACAGCCCCAGGCTGGCGTTGGCCTGATTCAGATTCGCCTGCGCGATGGCGATGTCTTCCTTGCGGCTGCCCTCCACTGCCTCGTTGTAGCGCTGCTGGGCTGCTTTGAAGATTGCCTCGGACCGCTTCAGCGCGGTGGCCGCCAGGTCGCGGTCCTGCGCGGAGACTTCGTCCTTGGCATAGAGCTGGCGGGCCCGTTCGTCGTCCAGCCTCTTCTCGGCCAGATCGGCCTGGGCATCCAGCACGGACTGCTGCGCCGCTTTCACTTCCTGCTCGCGAGTTCCAGCCAGCGTCAGCGCCAGGCTCGACTTACGCACGCCCACCGTGGCCTCATCGATGCGGACCTTCTGCTGGATATCGGCATCCTCAAGGCGCGCCAGCAAAGCGCCCTGCTCCACCTGCTGGCCTTCTTCCACCGGGAGATCCACAATGCGCCCGCCCACCTTGAAACTCACCAGGCTCTCGTGCGCCTCAATGTTGCCTGAGAGCGTGAGCTGATTCACCGTTTCAGGCTTCTTTACCAGGCGCGGGTAATAGTAGACGCCTGCGGCAACCGCTACGGCCAGCAGAATCAAAACCGGTATCAATCTCTTCATAATCCAAACCTCATGTGTGGGAATCCTGATGCCGAACTCAACAGCGGCCCATTTATGGATTGCCCAGATACTCAACAATGTTCTTCTCTGTGTCGCCCAGGGCGCGGGCCAGCGCGCACTTTGCGTCCACGTGACTGGAAACGGCAACGATGTAGTTCTCCTCGGCGCGGGCAAGCTCGTCCTGCGCCGTAACCACCTCGACATTGTTGGCCGTGCCGGACTTGAATCGATCCTGCGCGAGCTCGAGCTCGCGCTGTGCCAGGTCCTGGCCGTCGCGGGCAACCGTCACTTGTTCTTGAGCCGAGTCAAGGTTCAACAGCGCCTCGCGCAGGTCTTCCTCGATGCCGCGCCGCAGGTCGGCAATCTGGTCGTCCATGCGCCTGACGCGGCTGGCCAGCTGCTGCGCCTCTCCAGTGCGGTCGCGATCGAAGACGGTGAAATCAATCTGGCCCTGGATCAGGCCGGTCGGCAAAACGCCGCCGATGCTGCGGCCAATCCCGCCAAAGTTGCCGTTGACACTCATCTTGGGATACCAGCGGGCGACGTTGGCCCGCTGCTGCTCCACCAGCCCCTGGCGTTGGCTGGCCAGCGAAAGATAGTCTGCGCGCGCCAGCAAGGCCGCGGGCACCAGCGTGTCAATATCCTGCTGATTCAAATTCCGATACTGCAACGGCTCGGCCAGTTCCAGCGGCGTTCCGGGGTTCATGCCCATGGTCCGCGCCAGCGTCAGCAGCGACTGCTTGAACTGGTTTTCGGCCACCAGCAGCGCTTGCCGGTCATTGGCCAGTTGCACCTGGGCACGCAACACGTCTACGCCGGTCGCCGTTCCCGCATCGTGCTTGTCTTTGGCGAGTTTGAACAGGGCCGTAGAATCGGTGACCCGCGATTGCGCTGCCTCGGCACGCGCCGCGGCACTCTGCGCATTCAGATAGAGCGCGGCAATCGCACGTACAATCATGTCCCGCGCATCCTGAAGGCTCAGCTTGCCCGCATCCACGGCCCGCTCGCCTGCCTTGAGTTGCCGGTAGCTGGCCAGATCCACAACGTTCTGTTGTGCATACACGCGAAAGTCGTAGTTGGAAAACGGCCCTACCACATGCGGAATGGGAACGCCCGGCAGCGACAGACCGAACGCCTGAAGGTCGCGGTTCTGCACGTTGGCATAGCTCTGCGCGCTCACCCGCGGAAGCAGCGCGGCTGACAAGCTGCGCACGCGGGCAGCTTCAGCCTCTTCCACATTGGTGCCGGCAATCAGAACGCCAAGGTTGGCTTGAAGCGCCTTTTGGATCGCATCCTGCAACGTGAGTCGATAAGGCGGGGGCTGCTGCGCCGCGGCCTTTGACCCGGGCCCGGCGCAGACACTCAGCGCCGCCAGCAAAACAAAAACAACACGACGAATGTCAGATTTCATGGCCCTGCTTCTCACTGGTTGTGGTGATTGATGCCCAGAAGTGCTGAAAGCTGTTCTCGACCCTCGCCGTGAAGTCCGGTTCGCCCTTCAGCGACCATAGGACGGCTGTGCCGAGGAGCGCCTCCTGAAGGTGAAGGGCGACCTCATCCTTGTTCAGATGCGCCGCAATCTCTCCGCGCTCCTGGCCGGCGGCGACGATCTGCGCAATCCATCCGCGCCCCTCAGACAATCGGTCCTCGACGATCGCCCGCACCGGCTCATTGGCCACAAAGAACGAAATCAGAGTGCGAGCAAGGTTGGCGTTGCGCCCAGGCTCTTCAGCCAGGCGAAGGAAGACACGGCGCAGCACGGTGCGGATCGGATGCTTCCCGCCCGCAGCTTGAGCAACTGCCTCGGCCACCTTTCCCAACTGAATCTCAGCCATCACGCCGAGCACTGAGTCTTTGCTCTCGAAGTAGTTAAAGAAGGTTCCCTTGCCCACGTCGGCGGCTTCGGTAATCTCTTCCACCGTTACATTCGAGAAGCCGCGCTCGGCGAACAGTTCCAGCGCGCACCGGAAAAGCCGCAGCCGGGTTTCGGCGGCACGGCGCTCCCGCCGCCCAGCCCCCGGGGATGCTGGAACATGTCCAGAACTCGAAGTTTCTAAACCACTTGCACTCCGCGATGCGAGAACGTCAGCCATATATGCCCGATGGTCATTTCCGACCAATGGTCATAGTGTACGCTGAATTCAATCAATGTCAACTCCCCGATGGCTCCGCTGCCTCTCATCAAACGGGCACTCATAACTCAACGTTTTTCAGAGGCTCCCTGGGTTAGTGCATGAATTCTGAAATTTGAATACTCTTGTCATGACCGCGCACGTCACCCGTGCTGCAACAGCTGCCGCGGACATGGAGCACTCCATGGACCACTTCGGCCAGATCGTGGAGTATCTGCGCATGAACGGC
>Ga0302320_10023301_pt1 | contig 12157 bp, 14 predicted proteins | sample Bog_T0_3_FD_202130 | JGI IMG/M metagenome (GOLD analysis project Ga0302320, IMG submission 202130) | Peat permafrost microbial communities from Stordalen Mire near Abisko, Sweden - Bog_T0_3 | ecosystem: Environmental > Terrestrial > Soil > Wetlands > Peat | place: Sweden: Abisko, Stordalen Mire...
TTTTTTTTTTTAATTTTGCAATTTTTTTATTTTTTATAAAATTATTTTTTTTTGAAAAATAAAGTTAAAAAATTAAAATTAATTTGATTTTGCAAATTTTTTTTTTTTTTGTTCATTTTAAAATGGATTCCATTTTTAAAGTGATAAAATATTCAAGATTATTTTGTAATTTTTAAAATATTTTTTGTTTATCCTCTTTTCTGTAATAAGAAAGCTTTACTACATCAGGATTTTCATCAAACCAAAAATATCTGATTTTTTTTTCTTTCCTTTCATGATAATATTTAAATGCCTTCAGCAATATTTGAGTCATTCTACAATAAAATTACAACTTTTAAAATTTCCAATTTACTCTTTCACGTAATAAAAGCTTTGCAAAAAAAGTCCGACACAAACGAATTTGGTAAAAAATACAACATTACTAGAATGCAAAACATTGAACACAACCCAAGGAACACAGAAGCCTCGTGAAATAATATAGATAACTATTTTATTTTATTTTTCAATAAGAAAAATTTCAAAAATATTACTAAAATAAATAAACTCAAAACACTCATGTGAGTTAGTATACCGCAAACCCAAACTTCTCAAAATTTTTCTGATGTGCATTGGGCAATTTGAGATTTCAGCAAAAAACAAGCCCACTAAAAAAATAAAGTAAAAAAAATGAATGAAATTTTCTATACTTAAGGTTTCTGTTCCTCCATATCCATAATATTCATCAGTTGCATAGCCGAAAATCACTAAGCAATGATGAAAATAAAGCCCAAAATCTGTCAATCCATAATATGTGCAAGCTATCATATCGTAAGTAAAATAGGCAACCGAAATCAGGATAAGGATATGTTGAAAATTTGTTATTGGCTCATTATATTGAGGGCAATGTTTAATAATATGATAACCTGTCATTAAAAAAGAAAATAAACCGTGTGTAATTGAAATCATTCGATTTCTAATATCATCTGCCTGCTTTTTTAAGACTTTCCGGGATTTTTCGGGTTGGATTGAGTTGTTTACGAGAAGAAAATATGAGGTCCAAATGAGAAGCCAAACAAAAAAGAAATAAATTTTATCTAGAACAGTTGGAAACTCATAAACATAAAAAAGATTCAAAAAATTATCGAACATTTTTCCACCTAATAGATAAAATTTAATATTATATAAATTCCTATTTAAGAAAAAAAATCAAATTATCGAAACAGCTTTAAAATGAAAAAAAATATAAAAAATAACGAAGATATTCAATATAAAAAAACCAAAGAATCCGAAACTCTGGTTTTTGCCTTAAATTTAACCAAAAAAATTTTTTAATAATCAAAATAAAAGCTTGTAAAAAACATTGATTTCATATTCCAAAGTTTTCTTTCTAAAATTCGAGCAAAATTATATTTTCAATATTATCTCCAGCCCTGCCACATTCATAATAAGCTCTCCTTCCACTTTGAAAGATAAGGATGTTAAAAATACTCAACATTTTCAACACGTTGAACCAATATGCTCCCAAAACTCAGGAATTCCCTCAAACTCTTCCAGTTTATTCAAAGAAAACAAAAAGAAACCATTTCAAGTACGGTGTCTGTTCCATCCCACATCCAGATAAAGTCAAAAAAGGAGGTGAAGATGCCAATTATACAAGCGATTCACTCATAGCAATAGCAGATGGAGTTGGCGGTTGGGCAGCTTTTAATATTGATCCAGCATTATATTCCAAAGAATTATGCAAAAATATTGAGCAATTACATTCAAAAAATCCTAAAAATTATGAAAAAAACCCAAAGAAATTAATAGAAGATTCTGCAGAAAAAACAATGAGCATCGGGTCGAGCACTTGTTTGATCCTTTCAATGAACGAAATGAATCCGATATTATATTCATCATATATTGGGGATTCTGGGTTTTTGATTTTGAGAAAAATAGCCCATCATTTCCAGATAGTGTTTCGTTCAATAGAGCATTGCAGAAGCTTTAACTTCCCTTATCAAATCGGAAGCAGTGGAGACTCGCCCAGAATGGCTCTTGACCAAGAACACCATATCGAAAATAATGATATTATTATAGCAGGAAGTGATGGGCTTTTCGATAATTTAGATGATGAAAAAATAGTGAGTTGTGTTTTGCAATTTGTTGATTACGGGGATAAATTAATTGACGTAAACTTGATTGCAGAAGCTTTGGCTGAAGCAGCTTATCAAATATCAATTGACCCAAAAACTGATTCAAAATTCGCTTTGAAGGCAAAAAAAAATAAGTTTAAGTTTAGAGGAGGAAAGAAAGATGATATTACAGTGATTGTGGCTCAAGTTGAACTGATGAATTAAGGGAGGATAAAGTTTTTTTATTCTTTAAGATTCTTTGGAATGATAGGATTCATTTCGATAATTTTATATGAAGATTTAATTTAATTTAGAATTCGATATTTAAAATATGTATGTTTACATTATTAGAACTCTGAATTTTTTCCTTTTCTATTTCATATTTTTTTTTTCTTCTTAAAACAACGTTTAAAGAAAGAAAAAATAATTTTAATTGTTAAACCAAAAAATTTAATCATAAAAAAAAATAATAGATAGATAATATGACAAAACATGAAAGAAAAAGAACAGAACATCTACATGTTCCTTATCAATATGTGCCTTTATGCAAAAACTTCCATCCAGAAAAGGAAATGTTAAGAAGCAGACTAAAAACGAAATCGATTGATCATTCTGTTAAATTTCTTTTTGCTAAGCCTGAAATTCAAATCGATACTCCCAAAATCCCCCCAAAAATGTTTTCCCTAGATATCATCAACAAAAAAAAGACCAGAGAAATTGTTTCTACCTATAGTCTACACACCAAAATGAAACTTCAAAGAAAATTGAAAAATGACCAAGACGAATGGAAAAAAAAAGAACATTTCAGAAATACAATTACCTTGGCTTCTCATTTATTAACACCAATATTAATTGAAAATGACACAAAATCAAAAGGTGATGATATTCCGCAAAAAATGATGTTTCAAGTCAATTCAAAAACCCTCATTAATAATAAAAAATTTCCTGAAAACGTTTCAAATTTAAAAAGCTCGACAAATAAAAAAACATTGCCTGAAAACCCTTCCAATTATAAGAAAGCTGTTGAACTTTTAAGTAAAAAAATCGAGAAAACGAAAAGGCATGGTTTGATTGATGAAACTCCTGAACAACATCATGAACAAAATCAGAAAATTGATAAAGTAAAATTAATTGAAAAAACAGGGATGAAAATTTTTGGACAAGACAAATTTAATCAAGACAAATTAAAGCAAATGTTTAAGATTTCAACAACGGATGTAATAAGTGAAACTTTGAAAACGAAGAAAAAAAAAAAGAAAAGAAAAAAACAATTATCTTTATTTTCCAAATTTGAACCCAAGGACGTTTCATTCTCAATGAAAGAAAGTGAACTTCATAATAAAGAGAGTACAATTCACAAAGAAAATTTGAAAAATGAAGCGATCACTCTCTGGAAATACAACAGCATAACTGATGATTTCGAGTTCAAAGAGGATGATGACGAATTAATTTTCAACCTTTTTGATAAAAAAAATATAGAAAATTATCTGAATTTCAAGAAACAGGGAACACATAATATTGCTCTCCAAAGACTGAGTTATTATCGAAAATCTTATGAAGAAAATGAAAAACAAATTGAAAGAAACAAAATATTTTTAAATAAATTGTCATCGAGACAATTGTTCACAGATAATTTCAACAATGAGGATGAAGATGAGAATGAGGATTCAGGTTCGGAAGAGCATTTAGCATGCTGCAAAGAGAAGGAAATTAGTGAGTTTGACGAACTAAAAAGAAATTCACTACCGATGATCATCAACAAAGAAAAAATAGAAGAAAATAACAATAGAGTTATAAGGGCGGTCAACCAATCTTTACATTCAAATAATAATCCTGAACAAAATCACGGAAGTAATTATTTCTTGAGTTTGGCTGAGACCATAGAGGGAATTTGCAAAATGGAGCATATAAATCATAGGAAATTTCTAAAAAATTTCAAAAATGAAAATCGACTTGTTAAGACAAATATGCTGAAAATTATAAAAAAATTTGAAAAAATTTGAAGATTACTTATACTCCCTGGAAAATTAAACTTAATCTAAATACATTTATTAATTTGAATGAAATTTACAAAACTGTTCTTTAACTCCAAAAGGGTTTTTACCTCTGCTTTCTCCATCACGGCTTTTGGAAGTGTTTTAGCTTATAACTTTTATTCTCATTTCAATGCCGAACTAACTGAAGAACAAAGAATAGTTCTTTGTCTTGAAAAATTGAACTCTTTTAATGAAGATTTGAAGCTCAAAAACCCAGAACTGGATGAAAATAGAGTTCTCACTCCCCAAAACTCAAATCTTGAAGCCATTGACCAATACGCTAATGCCAATCATTCATACCACACCGGAGTTAAACCTATAGCAGTTTTTTACCCATCATCCACAGAAGAAGTAGTTCAGATTGTGAAGATCTGCAATAATTTAAACATTCCTATAACCGCATTTGGAACAGGAACCAATTTAGAAGGTAGTGTTGTTCCTTTAAAAAGGTGTGTAATGATAGATTTCGAGAGAATGAACCAAATCAAGAAATTATATAACGAAGACTTTCAGGCAACAGTGGAACCTGGGGTTCAATGGATGTTGTTGAATGAAGAACTAGAAAAGCATGGTCTGTTTTTCCCCATGGACCCTGGTCCAGGTGCGAGCATTGGAGGCATGGTCAACACCAATTGCAGCGGCACCAATGCAGTCAGATATGGCACAATGAAAGATTGGATCATTAATTTAACAGTTGTTTTATCAGATGGAAGAGTTATCAAAACTGCAAATCGAGCCAAAAAAAGTTCTGCCGGCTATAATTTGAATAGTCTTTTTTGCGGAAGTGAAGGAACCTTGGGCATCGTAACTGAAATAACAATAAAACTAGCTCCTTTAGAAAAAGAATACTCAGTTTTCAATATCGCTTTTGATGATATTCAGGATGCAATTAATTCATGCACTCAAATAATTCAAGCTGGAATACAACCTTCTGCTTTGGAGTTCTTGGATGATCAACAAATTAAAGCTAACAATTTGAGCTCTCATAAAAAATTATTAGAAAAACAGCATTTGTTAATAAAAATTGGAGGTTCAGAGCTTTATAGAAAGGAAGTTATTAATAAAATTTTGGATATCACTAAGAAAAATCATGGAATGGAACCGAATTATGCCTTGGACACCAAAGAAGCTTCAGAAATTTGGTTGATCAGAAGACGCTCTTTGTGGTCAACACAAAAAATGAGACCAGGTTCAAAAATTTATATTACCGATGTTTGTGTTCCTATCTCGAATCTCACAACAAGTTTGAAGGAAGTCAAGGAAGATATCAAAAAATCAGGAATATTGGCCACCATTGTTGGACACGTTGGAGATGGAAATTACCATTTATTTATATGTGTTGATCATAATAATAAAGAAGAATTCAAAAAGGTGGAGGAGTTGCATGATAAATTAGTGAAAAGGGCTTTGGAGTTAGAGGGAACCTGTACTGGGGAACATGGCATTGGAATCGGAAAGAGAAAATATTTACTCAAGGAAAAAAGTGAAGAGACGTTCAAATTTATGAAACAACTTAAAAGATTCATTGACCCCAAAGGAATTTTCAACCCAGGAAAAATTTTCTTTTTAGATGAATGATGAAGAGAATCAAATGCTTCTTATTTTAATTAAAGAACAAATACAGATTTCAAAAAAAAATTTAAAAACTTTTTTATTTTATTTTTTTTTAAATTAAAATTTTTAAATTTTATATTTTTATTTTTTCGTCAGATTATAAAAAAATCAACCGTAGTTAGATTTTAAAAAATTGCATTCCTGCAAATAAAATTTTATTTTTTTACGATATAACATAACATTTATGGGAGGAGATTATTATGACAGGCCAGTTCTCCCTGCCCCAAAAATCGATCAACATCAGCAACCACATGAGAAACCTGTTAAAGCAATGGAATTTTCAGATGATTCTCACATGGTTTTTGCAGGCAACGGGGGCCTCCACAAAAGCAATGATCCAAAACGTTTTTTTTCTGAAAATCTCATCTGTAAGCATCAAAGCCCCATCGTTTTCGCTTTGGATGTGACAGGCAGCATGGGTGATTGGCCAAAAGTAATTAGAGATTGTTGTTAAAATTTGAAAATTCTTAGATCATATATGACAAATTGCCGATGTTTTATGGTCAAATAATGATGAATGGTTATCTGGAGGATCCAGCAATCAGTTTTTGCGCCATAGGTGATGCATCTTTTGATCGGGCTCCTCTTCAAATCACTGACTTTGGCCAAGGCAATCAATTAGATCAATTGATATCCAAAATCTATTTAGAACGTGGAGGTGGTAACAATATTCAAGAATCATATGAATTGGCGGCCTTTTTTTATGTGAATCATTGTGAGTTACTGAAAAGTGAACTGCCATATTTTTTCATCACAGGGGATGAATATTACTATGAAAACATAACAGGAGCAAGCTTATCAAAGATTTTCGGAATTCATGCTGACAAATATAATTACAATATGAACAAAATCTCATCCAGTGAGATTTGGTCTCTTCTGATGAAGAAATTCAATGTGTTTCATTTGCATAAAAACTATAAAAAACAGGACCAAGATGAGGATATCCTTGATCATTGGGTCAAAGCATTGGGAAGAGATAGGATCTTGGAAATAAAAACCCCAAAGGCTTGTATTGATGTGATTTTGGGAGCAATCTCCATGACATCAGGTGCTAGAACTCTGGAAACTTATATTGATGACATGAAGATCAGAGGACAAACTGAGGAAAGAATTCAGGAAGTAACCAATGCCTTGAAATACGTTAAGCCTGAATGTCATTCAAAAATAGTTCCGAAAAAAATTAATCATAAGGATTTGAAGCATGAGCAAGAAAAAGGAAAAAATAATAAAACAGAAGAAAAGGTTGAAGAAGAAGAATTGAAAGAAAACGCCTTTGAAAAAATCTACGACCTTTATTTCGTGCAAAAGTTTGTCAGAGAAAACCTTGCTCATGATGAAGAGAAATATACAGAAGAAGCCATACAAAAAAGAAATGAAAATGAGCATAAATATTGGATGGAAGAAAGATTCAAATGTCCGATCACAGAAAGGATGTTCATTTATCCAGTGAAAGCTGCTGATGGAAACACGTATGAAGAAAATGCTATCCAAATGTGGTTGAAATTTCATAGTTCATCTCCTTTGACAGGAGTTCATATAAGCCAAGTTCTAATGCCCAACACCAAAATAAGAAATGAAATAGATACGCTAATTGATCCTGAGGCAGCAACTAAGAAAAGCCCGAAGAAAAAACCTAAGAAGAAGAAATATGAGAAGAACGTTGCTGTACAACAAAATCAAGAAAATAAAATGACAGAAGAAGAAATAAGAGAGTGGGAACTGGCTTTAGATTAAATTGCTAGACGGGGAGGGGATTATTATAATATAATTAGAAAAAATCCATAAGAATTTTATGATCTTAAAAAAAAAAAAATTCGATGGTTGGTTTGAGATAAATAATGAGAAAAAGAAAAAAAATTTGAAATGTATTTTATAAAAGATTTTATAAGTTTATAGAAAATGATTTTTTTATTTAAAAGTTTTGGAAAAAAAAATTGGTTTCATGTTCTAGAGAAAAGTTGCCAAAGTCGTCCCTGTTTTTCCTTCTCTGAGGAAAAAAAACAACCTACTTCCCAAATTCTCATAAAGAAAAAAAGCGAAGATGAAAGTTTGAAAATCGACGAGAAATTGCTTTTCAATCTGAACGAATATAAACAGGCTCTATTCTATTTTTCCAATGAAAAATTCCGAATCAGCCAAGAATTCTTCAAAAGGGTGCTCACTTTTCTCGAAAATAACGACCAAAAAAGCAGTGATAACTATATTTACATCTTGAAAAAGTGAGAAAAATACATAATTTTAGCATTTTATTGAAATTTTTTTTTAGAATAGTAATCAATGCAATTCATTTAAAAAATTACATACAAGCGGAAGCAACTCTTGAAAAAATTGTTGAAATTTATCAAAACAGAGAAGATTGGGCAACTGCTTATAAATATTACAATAATCTGGTTTTGCATTTATTGAAGACAGATGTCAAAAAAGTAACACTTTTAAATATTGTTAATGGGGATCGAAGTTATTTTTATTTAAATTTCAGGCGATTAAACTGAGCAAAGCTTTGATAAGTGAAAGGGAAAAAGTAAAAATTCCAAAAGATTTGGCCAAAGCATTTATTTTCAATTTGGGGGTATTATAATAAATAAAAAAATTTTGAAAAAAAACAATATTTGAATTTTTTTTTTTTGTTTTTAAAAAAAGACAGCTTATCTTCTGAAAGGAAACTTCGTTGACGCTAAAAATCGTTTGAGAGAATGCTTATTACAACAGCCACATTATAGCTTGAAAGGTTTATACTTTTTCTTATTATATTAATTTATGTTAGGATATGCATTAAACAATTTGGCTGTTGCATCATGGTGGCATAAGTCTCCGAATTATAGAGAACAATCTGATAGTGAATCAGAATCTCAAATGGAAGTCCGATTATTATTATTATAAAATATCCAATTTCGATGAAAAACTTAAAAGAAAGCTCCATGTGTTGAAGACTATCCTCCAGAATTAATTGATCTGGATTTCAGCAATGTTCTCCCAATATTGAAGAGCTCTATTAACCATATTGAACAATTAGATTTGAAACCTGAAGGCGAGATCAAAGAAAAAATTAAAAGATTGCTCGATGATGAGTCGATTTTAAAGGGAGAACAAAAATTTGAAATTTTGTTGGAAAAGAAAGAATCACAAATTCCTTTGCTTAATATGGCAGAATTTCTATATTTTGCGAAACCAGACAAAACCGTGGTAAAAAATATCAAAAATATTTGATGATTTTTTTTGAATTTTAAATAAAGGATGCTACGTTTTGGATTCGATATGTTCTCAAATTTTATGAGAAGTTTGATCCTTTAAATATGGATAGATGCATCATTTCAATTGCACAAATATGTAAAACCTCTTCTAGGGTTTGTTGATATTTTTTTTTTTTTATTGCTCTATCGTTGTTTTGAATTTTTATTTTTTATCAGTATGACATCGCAGAATCTTTATTTAGAAAGGCGTTGGAAATGCTTGAGGATGTAATTTTTTATTTTATTTCATGCACACTCAAGGTCGAAATTAGAGTGATTCATATAACAAGGTCCTTTGTTTGCTCTTATATGGAAAAATGCTGAAAGAAATTTCAAATAGAGGGAAAGAGGGAGAAAGTAAGCCTAAATTTTTAATTATTTTTTTACGTTTTCTAATTTTTCCGAGAATTAATTGCACAATCCTATGCTTTGGGAGCAAATTTGCCATCTTGGTCCAACAAACTGTCCAATGTTTTCATCCCAGATTTAGATTTATAATATTTTAAAATAAATTTCTCAATGAAACCGCAAAAAATGAAAATTTTTTTTTTTTTATAAATATTGCCGATAGGAACAACTTTATTTTTAGATAATTTTTGGTTTTTAAAAAAAATTTTTAAAAATTTTGAAATTTTGTCATTTTTTAATTTTTTATTTTTTTTTTATAACATTTTATTAATGAAGTTTCTGTCAATATTTCTTCTCATTCTAGGAATAATATCAAGAAATGACACTTATAACATAAATGAAATCAAGATTCAACATGCCAATTCAAGCTCCTCATTCAATAATGAATATTCCCCACCCAACGTATATTTTTTCCAGATTTTATTTAAAAAATTGTTAGGTTCTCATTGAATCGAAAGGTTGGCAATCTCAAGTCCAAGATTCTCAGAATATGTTGGCCTTAAATGATTCTTTCTCATTAGGGTTTGAATATTTTGAGATCGAGCTAAATTATGTTTCCAAAATTAATCTCTTAAATATCGTTTGGTCCTATCCCCCCTCGAAATATTTCATTTTGGGCTCAGAAAATAAAAAAGATTATGAAAAACTCACGGAAGTTAGATCTTTCAAGCTGGAAAATGAAGAACTGATTGAATCTCATGCATATTTTGAGGAAATTACCTTTAGACATGAGCCTCTTCTGAGATTTCTGAGAATTATTTTCATAGAGCCCTGGTTTCAATTTTATGGGATATTTTCGATCAAGGCATATTCCTTTTATCATCCACATCTCATAATTTCAGGTATCAAATTAAATAATGAGGAAATGTGTCTTGTGTATGATGAGATGAATTATATAATGTTAAAAAATTGCATGAATTTGTTGATTTCCAATGAAAATTCGTATTTGTGGATTATTTATAATGACAACACGATCAGACCTTTAATTAATCAAAGTTTATGCATTCAAAGTGATTTATTAAAGGAAAATGACCAAAACTCAGAAAAATTTAAAGGGGACCTGATTCTAAAAGGGTGTAATAGTGAGATTCAATACTCAAATCTATTGGCATTAGAAAAAATAGAGCAAAAAATCTATAAAGATGAGTTTTCAATTAGAAATTCTTTGATAAAAAGTCTTAAATCCGAAGAAATCAACAATTTGAATCAAAGAACTCAATATTACTTTATAGACAATTTGAAGATAAAATTAAAAATAATGGATGTCATGTGCTTTACAAGCAATCCAGACTCCCCAAATTTAATCCCTGACCTCAAATATATCAACTCCACATCCAATCGTCTTAATTATGAAATTGAAAATATTCTAAGCCATAATACTGAGAAATATTGGGCTTCGCAACCTTTTTCCCAATTACCAATCATAATTGAAGTAAATTTATTAATTTATGAATATTTTTTTAATTTAATGAATATTATTTTTTTATAAAGTTGGGCTTTAAAAAACCACAAATAATCAAAGGAATTCGGATAAGTTTTATTTTCCCAGCTAAAAAATATAAAATTTTCGGTCTTTTGAACGACATTTCAAATAAAAACTACGTTCTGTTAATCAGTCAAGAAAACAATGACCTCTTTGAGCTTTTCCATGAAATGCAGGAAGTCAAAGTTCTTGCTCTCCGTATCATTTTTGAAGCTTATCATGAGACCAAATCATTTTTTCATGGACAATTTCTGTTTGCTATGAAATCACTGAAATTCATATCATCGACTTCCAAAGTTAAATTATCCCAATGCCTTCCGGAATCGGATTTTTCAATCGCAAGCCAAGAATACAGCAAACAGAATTTTTTCTTTGTTCCACATATTCAGAAATCACCCAAAAATCAAAATTTCAAAGAATTTTTAGGTGCCAACCAAGAAAAATCATTGGCTCAATACCTTAGATTTATCAATTCTAGTGGAAATCAGATTTTTTCCAATGAATATCTGAACTTTCTTCAGATAAAAGTGACGCAAATGGTGGATGATTTTTTTGTTTTTATACTTTTATTTATTAAATGAAAAAAGAATTCTCAGTTCGGGCTCAAATTTGAACAATTTAAGGAGGAAATCAGCGAAAAGATAAACTTCCTCAGAAAAAATTTCCCTTTAGATATTTTGAATAATATCTTCGCTTCGACATTCAAAATCAATAATGATTCCGAAATCAAGAATAATAATAACTCCATAGAAAAATTAACTAAAAATTGCAAAGATCTTCAGAATAAAACTAGTGGAATGCAATGGGTCAGACCTCAATGTTCCAATGAAACAATAGAAATTTATTGTGACTTTTCCTCCAAAGAAACACATGGATATAATATTCTCAATGCCACAACAATTGAAAATTTCGGCAATTTCATTGAAGGTTTTAAAAATTCGAAAAATAAGGAAGATTTCGATTTTTTCTTCAGAAACTTTAAGTAAAAAAATAAAACAATAATAATTTTCTGTTAAAATTTTCAATTTTATAAGAGTATTTGAATTTCTATGCAGCCAAAAAGGATTGAAATTGGCCGAAATAAAAAATAAATATGATTTTTCACATATTTTGCATTTCATCAACATTTCAAATTCTCAAAATTTTGTAAAAAAATCCAATTTTTCATTTTTTTAATCTTATTAATTTTTCCAATTAAGCTCATTCCATTAGGTTTCATCAAATATTCATCAGAAGGAATTAGACAGTTCAGAGATTTTCATTCCCACACAGACATTTCATTTTTCTTTCGAT
>Ga0302320_10023302_pt1 | contig 12157 bp, 10 predicted proteins | sample Bog_T0_3_FD_202130 | JGI IMG/M metagenome (GOLD analysis project Ga0302320, IMG submission 202130) | Peat permafrost microbial communities from Stordalen Mire near Abisko, Sweden - Bog_T0_3 | ecosystem: Environmental > Terrestrial > Soil > Wetlands > Peat | place: Sweden: Abisko, Stordalen Mire...
ATCGGCGATTTCAGGGATCCGGACGTGATGCGGTTCGGGATTACGCCGCTCTATCTGGGCTATGAGGATGTGTGGCGCGCGGTGGAGACTCTGGCGGACGTCATGGAGACTGCGGCGTGGCGGGACGTCGCGCCCCGGCAGGCGGGGCGGGTGACATGATCGATTCAGGAGCTAGTGGATGAGCTATGCCCTTTCCCGCCGCGCGGTGATGGCGACGCTGGGCGCCGCGGCCGTGCCGCTGCCGGCGCTGTCCCAGTCCCCGGCCGGCGGACCCGACGCCGCCTTCGCCGCCCTCTCGGCCCGCTGGCTTGAAATGATGACGCGCTTCAGCCCGGTGTCGGCGACGCAGCTGGGCGACCATCGCTTTGACGCCGAGCTCGACGACGCTTCCGCCTCTGCTCGCGCGGCCGAGGTCGCGGCGACCCGCGCCGTCCTGGCGGATCTAGCCGCCATCCCGCGCAACGCGCTGTCGCGTGCCAACCAGATCGATGCGGTGATTTTAGGAAACGAGCTGCGCTACGAGATCTGGACCGAGGAAGTCCTGCAGAGCTGGGCCTGGGATCCCCTCATCTATACGGGCCTCGCGGGAGAGGCTCTCTACAGCCTCATGGCGCGGGATTTCGCGCCTCTGCCGGATCGTCTGGTGTCGGCCACAGGCAGAATGGAGAAACTGCCCGCCTATCTGGCCCAGGCGCGGGCGAATCTCGACCCCAAGCGCGTGCCCCTCATTCACGCCCAGACGGCGGCGAGCCAGAACAAGGGACTGATGGGCGCGGTCGCGGAGCTGATCACTCCGCACGCCGGGGTTCTCACAGAGGCTCAGCGTCAGCGTCTGGAGATGGCCACGGCGGCCCTGACCGCGGCGGCGGCCGAACAGCAGACCTGGTTCGACCGGACTCTGGTTCCGGGTGCAAAGGGCGACTTCAGACTGGGCGCCAAGCTTTACGACGCCAAGCTCGCCTTCGTGCTGCAGTCGACCCTCAGCCGGCGGGATATTCGCGCGCGTGCCGAAGCGGCGGTGATCGAAACACGCGCCGCCATGTACGCCCTGGCGAGCGGCGTTCTCGCGGGCCGGCCGGGGGCGCCCGCCGCGCCGCCCAGCCCCACCCCCGCGGAGCAGCAGGCGGTGATCAAGGCCGCCCTCGACATCGCCGCCGCGGACCATCCCGCGCGCGACCAGGTAGTGGATGCGGCGAAATCCGGCCTGGCGGCCGCGACCGCCTTCGTCAAGGCCAAGGACCTGATCACCCTTCCCGAGGCCCCGGTGGAGGTGATCATCATGCCCGAGTTCGCCCGCGGGGTCTCGGTGGCCTATTGCGATGCGCCAGGACCCCTGGACCGGCGACTGGCCACCTTCTACGCCGTGTCACCGATCCCGGGCGACTGGACCGCCGCGCGCACTGAGTCGTTCCTTCGGGAATACAACCGCCGGGCCATCGACGACATCGCCACCCACGAGGCGATGCCAGGACACTATGTGCAGCTCGCGCACGCCAACGCCTTTCCCTCGACGCTGCGCGCCGTCCTCTCCTCCGGACCGTTCGTGGAAGGGTGGGCCGTCTATGCCGAGAGCGTGATGGCGCAGGAGGGATTTCTGGACGGCGATCCGCTCTACAAGCTGGTGGTTATGAAAACAAAGCTGCGCAGCATCACCAACGCTATTCTGGACCAGGCCATTCATGTGGACGGCATGACGCGCGAGCAGGCGATGACCTTGATGACGCAGACCGCCTTTCAGGAGGAGGAAGAGGCGTCGGGCAAGTGGGTGCGCGCCAGCGTCAGCTCGGCGCAGCTGCCCTATTATTTCGTGGGTTCCGAAGAGCATTGGACCATCCGGCGCGAGGCCGAGGCGCGCTGGGGCAAGGATTTCAACCTCAAGCGCTACCATGACACCGTGCTTTCGTTCGGCTCGCCGCCCGCGCGCCTGGCCAAGGCGGCCATGTTCGACGAGCCGATCACCTGAACGACCCGCCTTCACCGATGAACGTCTATTTCGTCGGCATCGCCGGGGCGGGCATGAGCGCTCTGGCGTCGATGCTCGCCTCGGAAGGTCATGCGGTCAGCGGATCGGATGACGGCGTCTTTCCGCCGGTGAGCGACTACCTCACCCGGATGGGCATCGAATGGCATGAGGGCTTCGACGCCGCGCTTGTCCCGCCGTGCGTGGATATGGCGATCATCGGGTCGAGCGCCAAGCTCGGCCTGGCGGACAATCCCGAAGTGGCCGAGATCGTCCGGCGCGGCATACCGCGGCGCAGCTTCCCGGCGTTTCTGGGCGAGCACACGGGGGGCCGCGACACGGTGGTCATCGCCGGCAGTTTCGGCAAGTCCACCCTCACGGCGCTTTGTGCGGTGCTCCTGCGCGAGGCGGGGCGGGATCCGGGATATTTCATCGGGGCGGTGCCCCTCGACCTGGAGACCACGGGCCACGGCGGGTCGGACGCCACCTTTCTCATGGAAGGGGACGAATACATCGTCGGCGGCGACGACCGGCGATCCAAGTTCCTGCTCTATCATCCCTCCAGCCTGCTGATCAGCTCCCTGATCCACGATCATGTGAACGTCTTTCCGACCCTGGCGGACTACGAGGCGCCGTTCGAGGATCTCATCGATCTTCTGCCTACAGACGGTCTGCTCGTCTGCGCCAACGGCTTTGCCGGCCTGCGCCGCCTGACCGCCGGACGGGAGGTGGTCTGGTATGGCCTGGCCCCCTGCGAGGGCTACTGGGCCGAGGATATCGTCATCGGGGAGGTGACGAGGTTCAATCTGGTCACGCCAACCGGAGACCGGATTGGTCTGCAGACTGAGCTTCTGGGACTGCACAACATCGAGAATATCGTCGGCGCCGCGGCGCTCCTTCTGGAGCGGGGTCAGATCGATACAGAGGCCCTGAGGCGCGGGGTGGCGCGGTTTCGCGGCGTCGCCCGTCGATTGGACAAGAAGACAAACCGCTCCCGGATTCCCGCGTATGAAGGTTTCGGCTCGTCCTATGAAAAGGCGCGCTCCGCGATCGAGGCCATCCTTCTGCATTTTCCAGGCCGCCCGGCGGTGGTGGTCTTCGAACCGCACACCTTCAGCTGGCGCGATGCGGACGCCCTGGCATGGTACGACACGGTGTTTGCCGGCGTGGCGCGCGTGGTGCTTCTGCCGCCTCCGGGCCACGGCGCTGAAACCCATCAGCAGCTCACCCAGGGCCAGATCCTGGATCGGGTGCTGGCGGCGGGGGTTTCGGCGGTGGGCGTCGCCGACGGCGCCGGGGCGCTGGCGGACCTTCGCGGCGCCCTGACCGGCGACGAGGTTTTGCTCCTGCTATCCTCCGGGCCCCTCGATGGATTGACGGTGACCGCGCCGGCGATGTTGGAGGAGCGGTTCGGAGTCGGCGCTTGACAGAGCCGGGCGCGGCGGCTGCAACGACGGGCGCTCGCCCCTGAAGGACCCCCATGCTTTCCCTTAAAGACTCCGCCTTGCTTCGCGCCGACGCCTACATCGACGGGGCCTGGCGACCGGCCGCCGATGCAAGGCGCTTCGCGGTGAACAATCCGGCCACGGGCGCGCTGCTGGCGGAGGTGGCGGATCTGGGCGAGGAGGGCGCCCGCGAGGCGATCGCCGCGGCCCACCGGGCCCTGCCGGTCTGGCGCGCCCTGACGGGAAAGGAGCGAGCGGGCCTGATGAAGGCATGGTTCGCGCTTATCAGCGCGGCCAGCGAGGATCTGGCGCAGCTGATGACCGCCGAACAGGGCAAACCCCTGGCCGAGACCCGAGGCGAGGTAGCCTATGGCGCGAGCTTCATCGAGTGGTTCGCCGAGGAGGCCAAGCGGGTCTACGGCGATGTCATTCCGGCGACCCAGGCGGGCAAGCGCATTCTCGTCACGAAATCCGCCGTGGGGGTGGTCGGGGCCATCACGCCCTGGAACTTCCCCAACGCCATGATCACGCGCAAGGCGGCGCCGGCCCTGGCGGCGGGCTGCACCTTTGTCATCAAGCCGTCAGAGGAGACGCCGCTGTCCGCCCTCGCTTTGGCGGAGCTGGCCGGCCGGGCCGGCATTCCCAAGGGCGTGTTCAACGTGATCCCATCGACGAGGGCCAAGGCCGTGGGCGAAGTTCTGACCAGCGACCCGCGCGTGCGGAAATTCTCCTTCACCGGCTCGACGCCGGTGGGCCGGCAGCTCATGGCCCAGTGCGCCTCAACGGTGAAGAAGGTCAGTCTGGAGCTGGGCGGCAATGCCCCGTTCATCGTCTTCGACGACGCCGATCTGGACGCGGCCGTGGAAGGCGCCCTGGCGAGCAAGTATCGCAACATGGGCCAGACCTGCGTCTGCGCCAACCGCTTCCTGGTGCAGGACACAGTGTACGACGCGTTCGAAGCCAAGCTGGCGGCGCGCGTGTCCCAGATGACGGTGGGAGACGGCGCGGCGCCGGGCGTCACCCAGGGACCGCTGATCAATGCGGCGGCCGTGGAGAAGGTCGAGCGCCTCCTCGCGGACGCCGTGGCGAACGGCGCGACCATAGCGCTGGGAGGCCGAAGACATGCAATGGGGGGGACCTATTTCGAGCCGACGGTGGTGACCGGCGTGACGCCGGCCATGGCGATCTCCCGGGAGGAGATTTTCGGGCCGGTGGCGACCTTGGCCCGGTTCTCCAACGAGGCGGAGGCCATCGCCATGGCCAATGACACGGATTTCGGCCTCGCCTCCTACTTCTACGCCCAGGACCTTGGCCGCGTGATGCGGGTGTCCGAGGCCCTGGAATACGGCATGGTGGCCGTCAATGACGGCATCCTTTCCACCGAGGTGGCGCCCTTCGGCGGCGTCAAGCAATCGGGCCTGGGCCGGGAGGGATCGAAGTATGGAATCGAGGATTATCTGGAGATCAAATATGTGCTTCTGGGCGGTCTTTGATGTCGTCCCCGGCCGGTAGGACGAAGATGTCGCGGGCCGCGGGCGCGGTTCTCGTCGTCATGGCGGCGCTGAGCGTGGGCGCGTGCTCAAAGACCCAAACGGCGAAGACCGGACAGGCGCTGGGGGATGTGAAAGCCGACGGCGCGGCTGCCGATGCGGCGGCCGCCCAGACGCTCAACGCCGCCGCTCGGGATGCGGACGCAGCGACCCGCGATGCCGAGCACGATGCGGCCGAGGTGGGAAACAGCGCCAGCGCGGCCCTCGACAAGGCCGGCGCCGACGTGAAGGCGGAGGCGAGGGTCGCTCGGGAACGCGGGAACTAAAGACCCGGCCTACGATCCCTTCGGTGCGATGGAGAGCAGTTCCACCTCGAACACCAGGACCGCGCCGGGGCCGATCACGTCGCCCGCGCCCTTATCGCCATAGGCGAGGTCGGCTGGGACAACGAGCCGCCATTTCGATCCCACGGGCATGAGCTGCAGGGCCTGGGTCCAACCCTTGATCACCCCGCTCACGGGGAAACTGGTCGGCTCGCCGCGACCGTAGGAGCTGTCGAACTCGACACCGTCGATGGAGGCGCCGCGGTAGTTGCAGACCACGGTGTCGTCGAGTTTGGGCGTGGGGCCGGTTCCGGCCTTGAGGATCTGGTACTGCAGGCCGCTAGGAAGGGTGATCACGCCGGGCTTGGCGGCGTTCGCCTTGAGGAAGGCCGCGCCCTTGGCCGTGTTGGCGGCGCTGGCCGCAGTCGCAGCCGCCTGCGTCCTGGCTTTCATATCGGCCTGGAAGACGGTCACGGCCGCGCGCATCTGGTCGTCGGTCAAGCGCGGCCTGGCGCCGCTGATACCGTCCCGGATGCCCTGTGCGAGGATCTGCGGATCGATCGCCACGCCGTCCTTGCGGAACTTGTCGCCCATGTTGAGACCGATCGCGTAGCTCACCTGGGCCGCGTTGTCCTTGAGATCGGCCGGCATGGGCGGAGCGGGCGCCGCCGGTTTCGCCGCCGGCGCGGCAGCGACCGGAGGTTTGGCGTCCTGGGCCCAGGCGACGGGCGCCCAGGCGAGAGGCGCGGTGGCAAGGCATGTTGCGGCGGTCAGAACGAAGGCGGACGTCTTCCTGGGCAAGGTGGTCTCCGGGGTCGATGGCGGAGCGGCCTTATGACGCGGCGGCCAGCCCCTGCCAAGTCGCCATGATCAGGCCCATGGCGCGCATATCGCCTGTGGTCGTGGAGGCCATCCTGTTCATCACATAGGCGAAGGTGGTGCGGGCGTCGAAATCGATGATCACCAGAGACCCGCCGTAGCCGCCCCAGAACATGCTGTTGGGATTGGGCAGAGGCACCATCGGGCCCGGAAGACCAAAGCCCAGGCCAAAACGCGCCTGAATGCCGAGGATCAGGTCCTCGCCCTCGATCTGGAACTCCAGGGCTTTTCGGCAGCCGGCTTCCGACATGAGACGCTTGCCCTTGGCCACGCCGCCGTTGGCCAGAAGGGCGTGGATCTCGGCCACAGACCGGGCGTTGCCATGGCCGCCCGCGGCGGGAATCTCCGCCGCCCGCCAGGCGCGCGTGCGGGTGTCCAGCGGATCGATCCCCGGATTGGTGGACATGTTGACCATCAGAGGCGACTGGGAGCCGTGACCCAGGGCCCCGCCGGGCGGCGGCGGGATCAGATCGGCCACGCGGTGGTCTTCGGAGGCCGGCAGGCCGATGTGGAAGTCCGCGCCCAGGGGCTCGGCGATCTCCTCGCGAAAGACGGTTCCCAGAGATTTGCCGGTGATCCGCCGAACGACCTCGCCAACCAGGAATCCCTGGGTGACCGCGTGATAGCCGCTGGCCGTCCCGGGGGTCCAATAGGGCTCCTGCGCCGCCAGAAGGGAGGTGACCTTGTCCCAGTCGTAGATGTCCTCCTTCTTGATCGGCTCCTTCCAGCCGGAGAGCCCGGCCGAGTGGCTCATCAGATGGCTGACCTTGACCTGCGATTTCCCGGCCTGGGCGAACTCGGGCCAGTAGCGGGCCACGGGCGCATCGAAATCCAACTCGCCGCGATCAGCCAGAAGGAGGGCGGTGAGGGCCGTCATGGTCTTGGTGGTGGAATAGACGTTGACGATGGTGTCCTTTTCCCAGGGCCGGGTGCGGGCCTCGTCAGCCCAGCCGCCCCACAGATCGACGACGGTTTCGCCTTCCTGAGTGGCGGCGAAGGAGGCCCCCAGATCGATGTCGTTTTCCAGATTGGCGGTAAAGGCGTCGCGGACGCCGGCGAACCGGTCCTGGGTAAATCCTGCAACCGATCCGTCGGCCATGTCGTCACTCCCCGTATAGGTTTGACGCAACAAAGCACGGGATGCGGCGGCGGGGTAGGGCGAAGATGTGGGACGGGCGCTACGCGCGCGGCTTTGCGCCCCCCTGTCTCCCCCTCTGGCGCGGTGCTGCGATAACCTCCCTTGGATCACGTTTTGACCTCATAGCGCGGCGCAGTTGCAATTCGCTAACTTCTGCTTTTGGGACGAAGGAGCCTAAAGAGGCAGATGGCATGTGGCGCTGCTTGAGGCTGAACCGAAGGGCGTGGACAAGGCGTAATGGGCGAGCCTAGTGAAATCTCTCCGGTTTGACGCCGAATGAAAATGACTAAATCGCTTGCCAAAAAAGCTCGGTACGCCGCCAATTTCGTGGCGGCGCGCGAGCAGATTATCCAAGGCGACTATCTTCGGGCGTTCAAGACCGTCACGGGCGTCTACCGCGATTTTGGCTGCGAGGGGCCTTGCGGAAGCGTCCCGCCGGTCATGAATGCCCTCTATGCGTTATCCGCGTGGAACCTCCAGAAACCGAGAGAAACGTTTGCCGGATGTGCCATGGCGTCCGGCCAGATTCTCGGCACGGCGATCAAAAACAGCCGAAGCTTCTCTGATTCAGACCAGACCTATCTGCTGTATTATCTCAAATACCTACTGCAATTTGCTGAAAGTGATTTCGGCTATAGCGATGATTCAAGCCTAGCCGATCTACGAAATTACAGAGGGGTCAAGATCGACCTGCAAAAGATTGCTGGCCTCCTCAGGCGGTCATTTCCGATCGACCAAGATTGGCTTGAGAGCCAGTGGGCAGAGGTCTGATTTCCCCCTCAAAGCAGCCGTCGCGCCGGTCCCTCCAGCCGTAACTCGCGCAGGTGGACACCCTCACGATTTGAATGCACGTACCAGGAGGGGCGTCGTTCTGACGCCGAAGCAAACGAAACGATCAGCATATCGATGGGGAAAGCTATCCGTTCTCTGTTTGCTGCCGACGCCTTCCTCGATCGCAAATTGGGATACCCGAGCAGGGACTTGTACAAATTTCTCTACGCTTGGGACTTCGACCAGGCTGACTTGGCTGACGCGCCCCTGATGGCGGCGGATGCAGAGCGGGACCGAGTGTCTGAAGCATGGGCAACTCGAACGCGCGATCCTGCCGCCGCTATGGGCGTCCTCGAATGGGCGGCGGGCCAAGGGTCGATAGGCGCCATGGTCGATTTGGCGTGGTGTTATAAGGCGGGAGAGGGCGTAGGCGCCGACGCGGCAACCGCGGAAGCGTGGAATCGGCGCGCTTTCGAGGCTGGCTCGATGCGGGGTCTATTGAGTTATGGCAGAATGCTTTCGGACCGGGGGGAATTGGCCCTGGCGGAGGCGGTATACCGCGTCGGCATCCAAAAGGATTTCGTTCCGTCGTACTATCGGCTCGCCTGCCTTCTGCTTTTGAAATCGCAATTGCGTGAGGCTTATCGTTCGGCCCAGCCACTGTTCGAGCGCGCCGTCGCGGGAGGCAGCCCGCTTGCTCGGTGGCACTATGGGAAATACCTTCTAAAAGGCCGATATGGTCTTTCGAACATCCCACGCGGACACGCGATGATGATCGGCCTCGTGATAGGAAAGAATTCGGTCCCGACCTGATCGTTTGCAGCTATAGGTTTGGGGCTGCTGTCCCCCTCAAAGCAGCCTTAAGCCACCGCAGCGGTCGAGACAAAAGAGCCCCTGAGCAACCGATATGATTGCTGCGGAACGCGCAATCATCAGCGCCAGCCCCATGCTTGTGCGACCTCGTGCAAGACATCCTCGCGCTCGAAGCGATGAGTCAGCATCACGCGCGGGCGGCCGGAGGCGTTGGGCGCGCTGGCGTGCAGCACGCGCAGGTCCATCAGCCAAGCGTCTCCCGGAGAGCCCGTCAGCTCCAGAACCTGAAGAGGCATCTCGTGGACGGTCGTGGCGGGCAGACTCGAGTCTGCCACCTTGGCCGAAATCATCTGATGGAAGGCTTCGTCCTTCCGCAGCCGCGCCACCAAGTCCCTTGGCCTAATGTGGCGACCCTCATTGATCAGACGGTGCGACCCGCCGATGACCACAGTGCCGCCGCCCTGCGGGTCCACCCGTTCAAGGAAGGTGAAGAGCTGCACGCCCGCGGAGGAGTTACTGGCCAGCCGTGGACTGTCAGTATGCCAGCCGTCTGGAAGGCTCCAAGTTTGAGCGTTTGGTAGAGTGAAAAGCACCTGGGGACGCTTGTAAGCGCCTCGCACGGCATAAGCTCTCCCGCCGAGGAGCGCGTCGACAACTGCGCACAAGGCTGGGTCGGCGATCAACGCCTCAAGTTGCTCGTGACGGTTGCCGATCACCTTCGAGGTCTTCAGGCCGTGATCCGGCCAATTTGGCCTCGGCAAGGCGTCGAGCCTCCAGGCCCCATCTCGCCAGAGCCCGATCTTCGCGAGTTGGCGTAGAACCACCTCGCGGGCTGGGCGCACGATCTCGTCGGACAACAGTCCTGCGAGGCGAACGATGCCGTTTCGCTCGAACTCGTCGATTTGGCTGGGAGTAAGCGAAGATGTCTGTGGCACGGCCGTCTCCTGATGAAGACGCCCCGCAGCAGATCAAACGCCCTGACCGAAGTCGAGACATTCAATCTACCGCGAGCAAAATGCCGGCGCGGCACACCGCAAGGCGCGGTGAACGATGCGCAAACAATCGCCGTCAGGTCGGGGCCCTGTCAAGTGAGACCGCGCTCAACGGCCCCTGTCCCCTCGAAGGAGGCATTCCGGTTGGCGGTCGTCACGGCTCCACGGCCCGCGGTTCGGGCTACGGGGAGGCGCTATTCGATATTATGAAGTTTGAGTCTCTGGGCCGCGGCCGACCGCGAGCGCGATGCGCCCGCGGTCCAGCTTTGGTCGTAGTCTGACCGGCGCGCAGGGCGCCGTTCGTTCGTGGTCTTTAGAAGAATTTGTAGTTCACGCCGATGCGGAAGATGTTGGCGTTGCCGGAGTTGCCGGAGCCCTTGATCACCACCGGTCCGGTGTTGAACTCGTTGCAGACGGCCCCGTTGACGGTGTCGACGCAGACCGTGGGCGCACTGCTATTGCCGGTGTTGACGAAGATGTCCTCGGCCTTGACCGACCACTGGGGCGTGAGCTTGTACTCGAGACCGCCGCCCAGCGCCCAGCCCGTGCGGGTGCTGGTGCTGCCGCTGGTGGTGAAGCTTGCCGTCCGGATGGGAAGGCTCGCGGAGGTGTAGCTCAGGGTCGGCGTGCCGGTGCTGGTGGCGAAGACGCCGCCGCCGGTGAAGTAGACCAGGGCCTTGCCGCCGAAGTCATAACCGATGCGCGCGCGGATCTCGCCGATGGCGCCCGGGGTATGGTTGCCGTTGAGGCTGTAGACGCCGGCCGGGATGGTGGCGTTGCCGGCCGTGGTCGCGGTGTAGGTTTCGTTGGCCTCGGTCCCGCCGCCAATGCCGGCTTCCAGGCCCGCGACGACGTGAGTGTCGCCGAATTCGTAGTTGTAGCCGAACTGGCCGCCGCCGATGAAGTGAGCGGGGTGTTGACAGCTTGAGGCGGTCTGGGACGCCGTCCCGTCGGGCGAGGATATCGAGACGCTGGCGCAGCCGGTCTGCCAGGCGCCGCCGAGGTACACGCCGGCGTAGCCGCCGGTCCAACTGGCGTCGGCGTCCTGCGCCGCAGCGGCGCCGCCGACGGCGGCCATGGCCAGAAGCGAGGCCGAAAAGAGCTTGAAGTTCATGAAGTGGGTCCTTGAGTGAGAAGAAATCGCGTCGTGCGCGCACGAATCGAGGGTGTGCGTCTCTACCGCTTGCGCAGCGGCGGCGGTTCATATCGATCAATCGCCCCGAGGTCCACCACTGGTTGTGGCGTAATTGTCGCACCCCGCCCCTGAACCGCTCTTCGGGGCGATGCGGTCCGTCTCAAGGTGCTTCGTTGACACGGCTTCGCCTTCTGTTCATGCGATCCGAACTCCAAGCCAATGACCGACGCCCAATACAAAGCCGCACTGGACCTGCACCGTCAGGGACTTCATCTCGAGGCAGGCCGCGTACTGAGGCAGGCTGCGGATGGCGGTCACGCGCCGGCCATGTCGCTGCTGGGCTATCAGATGCTCGCAGGCCGCGACGCGCCGCTCGATCGAGTGGCCGGGGTGCGAATGACCGTGGCCGCAGCGGACAAGGGCGACGCCGCGGCCTGCACAGTGGCCGCCTCCCTGGTCGCCGCCGGGGTGTTCGGCAAGCCCGACTGGCCCCGGGCCCTCGACTATCTGGGGCAAGCCGCCGAAGCCGGAGTCCCGATGGCCCGGGCGCAGCTGCAACTGTTGGCGGGCAGGCGGGGCGACGACTGGCGAAGTCTGCGCCGAGAGATCGATATCGACTCCTGGCGCGCGGCGCCCGAGCCGCAAATCCTCTTCCGCGACCCGGAAGTGCGGGCCTTCGAGGGCGTTGCGGACCCGGCCGTGTGCAGCTGGATCATCGGCCGCGTCCGAAACCAGCTGGCCCCGGCTACGGTCTACGACGGGGCCGGGGGCAAGGCCGTCGACGCCACCCGAAACAACAGCGCCTGCGAGCTCGGCCTCGCCGACCTCGACCTCGTGGTTCTGGCTCTGCGCGAGCGGCTGGCCGCGGCCGCCGGACTGCCGGTCATGAATTTGAACGCGCCCCAGGTGCTGCACTATGCGGTCGGCCAGAGCTTCAAGCCTCACGTAGACTTTTTCGATCCGGCCATCCCGGCGCAGGCCAGGAATATCGCCAGCTCCGGCCAGCGGGCCGCCACCGCCCTGGTTTATCTCAACGACGAGGGGCTGGAGGGCGGCGAGACCGACTTTCCGCTATTGCCCCTTCGCCACCGCGGCCGAAGGGGCGACGCGCTGATCTTCTTCAACCTCGACGCCGCGGGCCAGCCCGACCGCCGCACCGTCCACGCCGGCCTGCCGCCGACCCGGGGCGAAAAATGGCTGCTTTCGCAGTG
>Ga0302320_10023303_pt1 | contig 12156 bp, 6 predicted proteins | sample Bog_T0_3_FD_202130 | JGI IMG/M metagenome (GOLD analysis project Ga0302320, IMG submission 202130) | Peat permafrost microbial communities from Stordalen Mire near Abisko, Sweden - Bog_T0_3 | ecosystem: Environmental > Terrestrial > Soil > Wetlands > Peat | place: Sweden: Abisko, Stordalen Mire...
AGACGATTCCTTCTCACCGTATGCTGGCTATCCGCCGCGGCGAAGGGGAGAACGTGCTTTACTTCCTGATCGAGATTGAGCCGGAGCGGGCTGTCGGAATCATGCGGCGGCATGTGCTGCGGCAGGAGGGCGATTGGACTCCGCAGCTTGAGTTGGCGATTGACGACGCGTGGAAGCGGCTGCTGAATTCATCGATTCAGGGAGAGATTCGGCTGGAGTTGAAACGCCGTTCGGACACGGAGGCTATTCATGTTTTCCGTGACAACCTGTATAACCTGCTGCTGGCCCCGCCTGCCGGACCTATCTCCGTACTGGGGATTGATCCCGGCCTGCGGACGGGGTGCAAGGTCGCCGTGGTGGATGAGACAGGAAAGCTGCTGGCGCACGACGTGCTTTATCTGCACACTTCAAAGCACGGCAATGACGAAGCCGCGCCGAAGCTTGAAGCGCTGCTGCGGCGTCATCATGTTCGCGCCATCGCGATTGGCAACGGCACTGCTTCGCGCGAGACGGATGCTTTTGTGCGCGGTTTCTTGAAGGAAAAGGGCATTCAGGACATCTTTTCGGTTACGGTGAGCGAGTCGGGCGCGAGTGTTTACTCCGCATCGGATATTGCGCGGCAGGAGTTCCCCGATCTTGACCTGACTGTGCGTGGAGCCATCTCCATTGCGCGACGGCTGCAGGACCCGCTTTCCGAATTGGTCAAGGTCGATCCAAAATCGATTGGCGTGGGACAGTACCAGCACGATGTGGATCAGCGGCAGCTGGCGGAGTCTCTGGAAAAGACGATTGAGAGCTGCGTGAACCGCGTGGGCGTGGATCTGAATACTTCATCGTGGACTCTGCTGCGGCACGTGGCCGGCATCAGTGAGCGGACGGCGCTGAACATCGTGAGTTATCGCAACGAGAAGGGCAGCTTTCGGTCGCGCACGCAGGTGTTGGAGGTTCCGGGCATCGGCCCCAAGACTTTCGAGCAGGCGGCGGGGTTTCTGCGGATTCGCAACGGCGACAATCCGCTGGATAGGACGGCGGTGCATCCTGAGTCGTATCCGGTCGTCGAGCAGATTGCGCTGTCCTTGAAGGTTTCAGTCCGGGAAGTAATTGAGCAGCCGATGCTGTTGGAGAATGTGGATCGCAAGCAGCTTTCGGCGGGGACTTACACCGTTGACGACATATTGACTGAGTTGCGGAAGCCGGGGCGCGATCCGCGCGATAAGTTTGTTGCGCCGAGTTTCGACGACGACGTGCGTGGGATTGACGATGTTACGGCGGGGATGATTCTGGAAGGCGTGGTGACGAACGTGACGAAGTTTGGAGCCTTCGTGGATATCGGCGTGCACCAGGACGGCCTGGTCCACATCAGCGAACTATCGAATCGCTATATCAAAGACCCGTCCGAGGCGGTCAAGACGGGCCAGGTGGTGAAGGTAAAGGTACTGAGCGTTGATACGAAGGCCAAGCGGATTGCGCTTTCGATCAAGGCGCTGACCGCGCCTGCGCCGAAGCCTATTGCCAAGCCGGCACCTAAGCCAGAGCCAACGATGAATGAGAAGCTGGCGGCATTGTCGTCGAAGTGGAAGGTTCGCTCGTAACGTCATTTTTTTAGCAGCTAGGAAGGCCGCAGTTTGACGACACTTCGTGCGTTTCGGCTATGTGCTTTCGCAAGCCGCTATCGCATCTTCTTCGGATGAGTAAACACCGAACAAGCTGAGAATCCCAACCATCTTGAACGTTTTTTCAGCGAACGGCGAAGGATTGATGAGCATGGTGTGTCCGCCCAGCTGCCTGGTTTGCCGCAATGTGCTTACGATAGCTCCAATGCCGGCAGAGTCAATATACGGCATCGCCGACAGATCGAGGGTGATATAGATGCACCCGGCTGCGAAGGCTGATTCAACTGCGGAATTGAGCGCCTTGACGGATTCAACCGACTTGAAGGGTCCTTTGAGTTTCAGAGAGCAGATGTTGCCGTTTTGCCGAATGTCCAGATCCACGAAATCTCCTACGTCTTAGAAAGAATTTGCTTTACATCGAAATGAACGCCTGCTAGCCTCCGGTTATCAAAGCATCACTCCTCCCTCTTGTCCCCGTCAAGAGATGCCAAATAAATGTTTCCTTGATGGCCAATGATGCCGCTTTCAGACGACTTCGCGATTGAACTGGCTTCATCTCTGCTCGCTGCGACAGACTCTGCCGCTCGTGCGAGACTGATCGCCTCGGCCGTGATTCAATTGCTTCCCGACAGTGCCTGCATTATTCATCGGCTTTCATCGGTGGGCGGCGAACCGTCATTCCATCCTGTGGGACTAGCGGGGGAATTGTCATTGGCGGACAACGTTTTGCCCGCGGATCGCAGCTTGCTGGTTCCCTTGTCTTCGGATCCACCGAGTGCCGTCCTCTATTCGAGCGGAGAGTTTGCTCGCGAAGATTATGCTCATCTGAATGTCTCCCGGTCTGTTTCATCGCTCGCCTATCTTCCTCTGCTGGTTCAGGACCAAGTGGTTGGGGCAATCGAGGTATTGGTGTTTGCCGGCGCGCTTCGGTCTGCCGATCTTGACGCGCTTACGCCTGTTGCGCAACTCGCAGGGCCGGCAATACTGGCTGCCGAAGAGTTTGAGCGTCAACGCCAGGATCTGCTGGATTCGGTTCACCGCATGAGCCAGCTTTACGATCTGGAGAAATCGCTCAACGCGACGCTGGAAATCGACGAAGTAACCGCACTGGCGCCGGAAAAGGCTGCCGCCATGCTGGATTGTCAGGCTGTCCACCTTTGGCTCTTTGAGGGGGACGTTCTGAAGCTTATGTCCACAAGCGGGGCCGATGTAACGGTCGAACCCGGCATGACCATGGCTCCTGGCGATGGCTACGTGGCGGACATGGCCGAAGAGGGCGAACCGCTCCTGATTGCGGATGCCGACGATGAACGTTTGCTTCGCCGCAACGCTGTTCTTGGCGACCCGCCGGCGACTCCTCCGATCACAACTACCCTGATCGTCCCGCTGATGCAGGAGGATGCTGAGGTGGGCGTGCTTGAGGCCGTGAACAAAACAAACGGCAGTCCCTTTGATGACGACGACCAGTTTTTTCTTTCTGCCATGGCTGAAACCGTCAGCAGCGCGCTGAAAAACGCGAGCCTGATGAATGCGGAACGCAAGCTTGTAATTCTCAAGGCGCTGGTGAGTGTGAGCTCGGAGATAACTTCGACACTCCGTCTCGATCGGCTGTTCCAGATCATCGTCAACAGCCCGCAGAATGTTCTTCCGTTCGATCGCTGCACAATTGCTCTCGATAATCGCGGAAGCTTGCAATTGAAGGCTGTTTCGGGAATGGCCGCTATTCCTCTGGGGGATGGCCAGGTTGACAGGCTGAGTCGGCTGATCAACTGGCTTTCTGACCAGCCCGATGCGCTACATCTTTGCCAGCGGGAGGAAGCCACGCCGGACGCGGATCTTCCAGAAGCAGTTGCGCGCCATTTTGAGCAGACCGGTTACCGCGCACTTTATTCCCTGCCCCTTGTGGATGACCAGGGCCGTGTGGGGCTCTTGCTTTACGAATCTGAGAATCCGGATTTTCTTGAAGAGCCGCACTTTGAAATGATCAAGATTCTCGCCGGACAGACGACGGTCGCAATTCGAAACGCCCTGCTGTATCGCGAGGTTCCACTCATCAGTCTTCTTGAGCCGCTGATGCTTCGCAAGCGAGCACTGATGGGCACCAGCCGCGGCAAGCGTATCGCCTATGAAGCAATGGCAGTGGTGGTGATGGCCTTTCTGGTGCTCGTTCCGATCCCGATGCGCATTGTGGGTGAGGCAGTTGTTGCTCCGCAGAGGCTTGTCACTGTCGCCGCGCCGTTGGATGGCAATGTGGCGAAGGTTTATGCGCATGAGGGGCAGCGTGTGGCGGCGGGCGATTTGTTGGGGGCTATGAACGACCTGCAGTGGCGGATGGATCTGGCCTCCGCCGAAGCCAAGTACCGATCCGCGCAACTGGTGATGGAATCAAGCCTGGCCCATGGCTCGTCTCAGGCCGGAGTTGACCGCGCACAGGCGGAGTATCTGAAGGCGGAAGCAGAACGTGCTCGGAGCCGCGTGGAGAACGCGCAGTTGCGCTCTCCCATTGCCGGCATAGTGGCCACTCCAGTTCTGGAAAACGCAGCGGGAGAACATCTGGATGCGGGCGCGACCTTTGCCCAGGTTCTCGACTTGTCTTCAGCTGTGGTGGATGTCGCAGTTGCGCAGGGCGATGTCTCGCTGGTGCATCCGGGACAGGCCGCGGTGATAAAGCTGGATAGTTACCCCCGAAGCTCGTGGCGCGGCGCGGTGGACGTGGTAAGCCCCGAGGCCCAGCCTGGTGACGGCGTACGTACCTTCGCAGCGCGTGTTCCAGTGTCCAACGACGAAGCGGCACTTCGCTCCGGCATGACGGGCAATGCAAAGATTTTTATTGGCTACAGGCCTGCCGGTTACGTGTTGCTGCGTAAGCCAGCGCTTTGGCTATGGCAGACTCTGTGGAATTGGATCGGTTGGTGACCTAATGAAACATGCACTGTCATCCCGTCTTAGCTTCTGGTCCGCTTGCGCGGCAGTGGCGCCCATTTTATTGTTATCCGGTTGCCACACACAGCCTGCCGTGCAGGCGACCCCTGTTTCTGCCGCAAGCGTGCCTGTCTCTTCGGAGCCGAATCCACAACCAGTCACGAGTCCGAAAGACAGCTCTGACGCATTCGATTCCAAAACATTCACCACGACCGGCCCCCTGGTTGCCGAACAGCAAGCCGATATAGCCGCGGAGCGCGACGGACGCGTTGTGAGCGTAGCCGTACAGATCGGCGATCATGTTCAAACCGGCCAAGTGCTCGCTACACTCGATGATCGTGCGTTGCGATCCGTTTGTGATTCGCAAAAGGCAAAGGTCGCCTCGCTACAGGCGCAGGTCCATGAATGGGAATCGGAGCAAAAAGTCGAGGAAGCTGACCTGCGTCGCGCTGACATTATGCGCACCGAGAAGATCCGCAGCGAAGAAGATTGGGAGCACGTAAAGTTTCGGCTGGATGAGACTATGGCCGAAGTTGCGCGTTACCGTGCGGACGAAGCCGCGGCTGAAGCTGACCTGCAATTCGCCAATCTGCAGTTGGAGCAATCGCAGATTGTGGCTCCATTCTCTGGAGTGGTGGGCCGAAGTTCGCTGCGCCTTTCTCAGGAAGTGAAAAAAGGCGATGTACTATTTTGGATTACCGCAGAGGCTCCGCTGCGCGTGCTTTTCACCGTACCTGAATCAGCCATGGCCGCGTTTCCAACTGGCGCTCCGCTTGAGCTGACAACCGCGGACTACCCGCAACTTCACCAGCAAGCGAGCGTTCTTCGCGTGAGTCCCGTGGTCGATCCTGCGAGCGAAAGTCTGCAGGTGATTGGAAGTGTGGTTCGACCCTCTCCGCTGCTTAAACCGGGGATGACCATGCAGGTACGGCGCACGCAATGAATCTAAGCGAAGCACTGGATGCGGCCCTTCCGGAGATTCCCCAGACGCGCATTCAGCGCAGCCGTCCGCCGCGCATCGATCCGAACCTTGTGGTTCGCGAAGACGTGCTGGACGGTGTGCCGATCGTGGGTGTGTTCCAGCGGGGGAAAGGCACTTTCTATCGTTTCTCTCCGGCGCAATGGAACCTCGCATTGCTGTTCGACGGCACTCGATCCTACGATGAGATTTCGGCGCTCTATGAAGAACAGAATGGCGTGCCCGTGTCGGGCGAGGACATCCGGGCCTTCGCTGAGAGCATGGAAGAATGCGACTTCTGGTTCAAGACTCCGCAGGAGAAAAACCTGAGGCTGAGTGAGCGCTTGTCAGCTCAACGCAGCCGCCGCGCACAACGAACATCCAAGCTCAATCTCGTCCACATCAGCTTCTCCGCATGGGACCCGGATCGCTACCTGACATGGATGGACAGGCACATTGGCCGGTTCATTTACAACCGCTGGAGCGTGCTTGCGGTGCTGTCGCTTTTCATATTTGAGACGATCGTATTCTTCAATAATTGGAACATCCTCGGACCCGATATTCCGCTGTACTTCAACTTCACACATAAGTCTCTCTATGACGTTGCCGAGTTCTGGCTGCTGCTTTTTGGACTTGGCTTTGTTCACGAAACAGCGCATGGGCTGACGTGCAAACACTTTGGCGGCCAGGTGCATAGCATGGGCCTTATGTTTCTCTACCTGACGCCTGCGTTCTTTGTGGATTGCTCAGAAAGCTGGGTGACTGCGTCGCGGGTGCAGCGTCTGGCCACAATCATCGCGGGCATCTGGATCGAGATGACCATCTGTGGTTTATCCATGATTGTCTGGATTCATACCTCGGCCGGGCAATGGCTGCACGACTTCATGTACAAGATTATTCTCATCACCGGGCTGGCCGTAGTGGTGATGAACCTTAATCCCCTTCTGAAGCTTGATGGCTATTATTTTCTTACCGAGTTTATCGGGATACCGGAGTTGAAGGAGCGCTCCACGGCCTTTGTATCCGGGTGGTTTCAAAGTCGAGTGTTGCGCTTGCCGGTTGAAGTTCCCTCGATCCCGCGAAGAAGAGCGACCTTGTTTGTGATCTATGCACTCGCCTCGGGAGCATACAGCTACATGATGCTCTACTTCGTAGTCCGGCTTTCCTTCAACGTGACATCGAAGCTGCTGGCGGACTTCGCGGTGATTCCAGCGGGGGCGCTTGCGTTTGCCATGTTCCGTTCTCGCTTGAACTCCCTGGGCTCCGTAATTCGCCAGATGGGTAAGCACAATTTTGGCGAGGGCTTTCGAATCAGGCTACGCACCATCGTCGCTGTTTCAGCTCTTCTATGCCTGCTGTTCATTCCGCTGTGGCGCGATCGGGAGAACGCCTATTTCATCGTCGAATCGGCGCAACCTGCGACGCTCCACGCCCCCGTAACTGGACTGGTCACTGCGAGTCTGGTCCGCGAAGGTGAACTCGTCCACGCAGGCCAACCATTAATTCGCATGACGAGTGCCGGCGCATCTTCAATGCGATCCAGTGCTGAAGCGGCTGCAAGCAATGCGCGCTTTCAAACGGTTGAATCCGAACTGCGCGGACAATCCGTCGGTACGGCGGCCGCCGACCAGGAAGCCGCGACCCGTTCTCGAAGTCTGGCTCGCGAGACACAAACTTCTCTGCAGATCACGGCGCCATTTGACGGCGTTGTTCTTACTGAGGACCCTGGAGCGTTGCTCGACCAGTCAGTGAGTTCTGGCCAGCCTCTACTGACGCTTGCCGCCAATGGCCCACACATGGTCCGGGTGTTTGTTCCTGCCGGTGAAATGGATCGAGTTCACGCCGGGGATGAGGTGGCGCTTGCGCCGATGGTCCACTTCAAAATTCCCCGCCTGACCCTGGCGCCTATGGATGGCGAGCCGGTTCCGCTTCCATCCGGAATCATCGCCCGCCAGGCCTATGTGGGCATTGTGCTGCCCACGTTCTACTCCGCACGGATGACGCTCACCACACCGAATGACGACTTGCCGCTTGGCACAGCCGGACCGGCGGTTGTTTTTGGAGAGCGTCGCAGCCTGATTGGACGCGCTGGTTCCGTGGCGATCGATTTGCTCCGTGCGCATGTTTGGTAGGCCCGCTGAAAACGAGAACGGCGACCGCGTCGGCGGTCGCCGTTCTGTCTTACGCTAAGGCTCGGAGAGAAGTGTGGAGCCAGGAAATGGCTTCTTGAGTCGACTAAACGATGCTGCGCATCGCAGGCTTCAAGGCGCTCGCGGGCTTCAAGGCACTGGCGGGCTTGAGTGCGCTGGCGGGCCTCATGGCCATGGCGGGCTTCAACGCGCTGGCGGGCTTCAAGGCACTGGCAGGCTTCAAGGCGTTCGCGGGCTTCAAAGCGCTGGCGGGTTTCAAGGCGCTCGCGGGCTTCATTGCCATAGCGGGTTTCAAGGCACTGGCAGGCTTCATGGCCATTGCGGGCTTCATGGCAGCGGCGGGAACCATTTTGCTGGCAACCACGGAGTTCGCGGCGAGGGTGACGGATGAATTCAACTTGCTTGCGCTGGGGGCGGCGGATTTGCTTACAAGTGACTTTTTGAGAATGGCCATTGTCCTGTTCCTCGGATGTGAAATTTAACTCATCGTTCTACGCCCATACTTATTGCATGTCGAGCGCCAAACTCTTAGCTCGCTTGTTGAGAGTTAATAAGCCTATTAATATGAGCACTTAATTCAGCCATTCGCCTTTTCGCTAAATCCGACGCGAAAGCCAGATTAGGTTAAAAATTAAACCATGAACGGTAAATTTTTAACCTTTCGTCCTAAAGCGAATACTTCCGGCATAGATATTTCATCCGTTGAATATCCAAACAAAGCAGCCGCGCCGCGGCGGTTTTGCTGCCCTGGGTGCGGCGAAGCGCTGTTGTCAGCAATGCAACCTCGACCCGCTGGATCTCCGCGTCGAAGTCTGCGCCTTCCTCCGGGAGCAGTGCTGCCTCCTGAACCGCAGTGTTCTGCGCGAGCAAGCGGGGAGGCAGATTGCTGGCTCGGATTTCTTCTCCTCGAACCGTTATGACGAGCCTCTGGATAAGGTTTTCCAGCTCTCGAACATTGCCCGGCCAAGTGTGCTCTTCAAAAGCGGAAAGAGCATTATCCGCAAGTCGCTTTACCGGCAGCCCGTTCGCCACACAATGATTCTCTAAAAAGTATTCGCACAGCAGCGGGATGTCTCCGAGGCGGTCCCGAAGTGGCGGCAGTTGAATGGGAATTACGTGGATCCGGTAGAAAAGATCCTCTCGAAATCGCCCGGTGCGCACCATCTCCTCGAGCGGTTCATTGGTTGCGCAGATGAGCCGGAAGTCGATTTTTCGCAGCGTGCGTCCGCCCAGGCGCTGCACCTGGTGGTCCTCAAGCACGCGCAGCAGCTTGGTCTGCAACGGCAATGTGAGAGTAGCAATTTCATCCAGGAAGAGCGTGCCGCCATCGGCCAGCTCAATTTGGCCGGGGCGCGCTTCTGTCGCTCCTGTGAAAGCTCCCCGCTCGCTTCCGAACAATTCTGACTCGATCAGGTTCTCTGGCAACGCGGCACAGTTGAGGCGGATGAACGGCTTTTTGGCGCGACGGCTCAAGGCCACAATTGCGCGTGCGGCGAGTTCTTTTCCGGTCCCGCTCTCACCCCGGATGAGTATATTCACATTGCTGTCGGCCACCTGCTGAATGGCGTCGTAGACGAATCGCATCGGCTCGCTGGCCCCGATGAATTCCTGAAAACGGCTGCTCTCCAGGGTCTGTCGGCGGATCTTTGCATGGGCGAGATCTTCAGTCCGCCTTTCCAGCGCAGTCACCAACGCAAGGCGCAACTCCGAGATGTCGACTGGGCTACGGAAATGAAGATCCGCGCCTGCTTCCAACGCCCGCTTCTCTACCGTGCGGGTGCGTGAACGGCTCAAAGAAACAAGGACGAATTCCTGATTCAGCTTGCGCAGCTCGTTCAGAACCGGTAAGCCGCCCTGCACTTCCTTGCCATCCACTTCATCCGTGTCGATATCCAGCAGAACTGCTACAACGCCTGCTTCGCGCGTCAATCGTGCCAGGTCCTCATAGTCTGCGTGCAACACCACCTGGAACCATGGAATCAGTTCAGGAACAAGCTCCTCAAGGAACTGCTGGTCGGTGGTGACCACGCACACGACTGGCATGGCCTCATCCGCAGACTCTGAAGAACCAGGTTCCACCTTATTTCGCTTCGCCATTCGGAGATAGTAAATCGAGTGGTGGCCTGCGACGGCAATTAATCGCACAGGCGTGCAGTTTCCGTCGATTCTTTCCGTTATACAGCCTCTGTTCGAACCCCTCTCAGGAACATGTATTGGTTCCACTACTCGCGACAATTGGGTAACTGACGGGGCCTGTCCCGGTTTGCGCATTCCAGACTTTGACGTAGAGCTGATCACCGGGACTGATGCACCAGCCATTGGTTCCGTAGGAGCCGGGGAGGCCGGTGATCACTATCTGCGTATCGGTCCACGAGGAGACCGACAGGCCCACCATGTTGCCTGTGTTGCCTGCGAACCAAGTGCTTGTGCTGTCGACCAGCTCAATGTAATTCGAGTCGCCGGTGTAGGCGGCCTGGGTGCCAAAGCCCACTCCGGTGATGGTGAACGTTTGCGTTTGCTGCGGAAGGATCGGGCTGACGGAAGTGATCTCCGTGGGGCAATTATCCGTTCCGCCGCTTGCGACAATTGGGTAGACCGCCGGACCGGACCCAGTTTGAGCATTCCAAATTTTGATGGAAAGCTGATCGCCGGGGCGGATGCAATGATTCGTTCCATAGGAGCCGGAGAGGCCGGTGAGAACGATCTGCGAATCGGTCCACGAGGAGACGGCGAGGGTGACACCGTTCCCGGTGTGGCCGGCGTACCAGGGGGATCCGGAGTTGTCGGCCAACTCGATGTAGGGCGAGTCTCCCGTGTAGGCAGCCTGTGTGCCGAAGCCCGCACCGTTGATGGTGATGGTCTGTGCTTGCTGCGAAACGATTGGGCTGACCGAGGCGATCTCCGTGGGGCAGTTATCGGTGCCGCCGCTCGCGACCAGCGAATAAACAGCGGGACCCGTTGCGGTCTGTGCGTTCCAGACCTTGATGGCGAGCTGATCGCCGGGCCGGATGCAATGATTGGTTCCGTAAGAGCCGGAGAATCCACTGAGCACAATTTGCGTATCGGTCCATGAGGAGACGGCGAGCGTAACGCCGTTCCCGGTTTTGCCTGCGAACCATGGATTTCCACTGGAGTCGGCGAGCTCGATGTAGTTCGAGTCACCCGTGTAGGGAGCCTGTGTTCCGAAGCCCGCACCGGCGATTGTAATGGTTTGAGTTTGCTGCGAAACGATTGGACTGACTGAGGCGATTATTGTGGGGCAGTTATCAGTTCCGCCGCTCGCGGCAATTGGATAAACCGAAGGGCCATTCCCGGTTTGCGCATTCCAGACGCTGATGGAGAGCTGATCGCCAGGCCGGATGCAATGGACAGTTCCGTAATTTCCTGAGAGTCCCGCGAGCACAATCTGCGTATCGGTCCATGAGGATACGGCGAGGGTAATGGAGTTGCCAGTTTGCCCTGCGAACCACGGGTTTCCGCTGCTGTCAGAAAGAGCGATGTAGGGCGAGTCGCCGGTGTAGGCCGGCTGAGAGCCAAAGCCAGATCCGGTAATGGTGATGGTCTGGGTCTGCTGCGGCAGGATTGCGCTGACAGCAGTGATTGATGGCGAGCCACTGTCGATATTCACTCCAGTGCTTGCCAGCGATACAAGGTTCAACGCCGCAGGGAGATTCGGGTTCAGGCTGAGGGACGCAGTGAGCGGGTCGTTGCTTTCAACCGAGGAGAAAATGAGATTGCTGAACGCGGCTGTTCCCGATGAGAGTGCTGTAGAGTTTGTTCCGGCGAGGGATAGCGCACCATCGGCGTCGGTCACCGTGACGGTGCCCGCTGCCGGCGTGAATACTGCGCCACTTTCAGTCAGGGTCACAACCGGCGCTGGAGAAATCGCCACTCCAGTGATGGCGTTGGCGGGCGGTTCGGTGGTGAATGCCAACGCGTAGTTACTCTGCACCGCGCCTGCATCCACGCATGGACTACCGGCGGAATAACCGGCGTAGGTTGCGTTGGTGTTCGGGTAGCCGCGCTGGTCGGCCGTGGTACCGCTTGCAATGCCCGAGTTTACGCCTGCGCATATCGACGCGCTGCCCGGCAATGAAACCATGGTCTGCGTCGGGCCACCGAAATTGCCCAGCGGAGCAAGCGTGACGTTCGTGCCGTTCTGCGGTTGGTTGTTATAGACGCCGATCAGGTTTCCGTTAATCACGCTGCCATTCCAGAAGCTGCCGCCCGTGCCGCGGTCTTCGAAGTCGTCTGCGTTGGAGCTGCCGTTCGTGTTTCCCGCAACGATGGTATTGGCCATGTTCACGGGTTGCAGCCAACTCCAGATGCCTCCGCCGCCTTCCATCAAAAAGTCGACGGAGTTCCCAGCAATGGTGCTGTTGATCACTGTCAGTGTGCAGCCGTCGGGCTCGTTGTTGATTGCGCCGCCGCGACCGATGCCGCCATTCGCCGCTGTGTTTTGGAAGAATGTGCTGCTCGTTATCGTGGCAATACCGCAGTTGGAATTGGTGGC
>Ga0302320_10023305_pt1 | contig 12155 bp, 10 predicted proteins | sample Bog_T0_3_FD_202130 | JGI IMG/M metagenome (GOLD analysis project Ga0302320, IMG submission 202130) | Peat permafrost microbial communities from Stordalen Mire near Abisko, Sweden - Bog_T0_3 | ecosystem: Environmental > Terrestrial > Soil > Wetlands > Peat | place: Sweden: Abisko, Stordalen Mire...
ACGCCGAAAAGAAGTCCACCCCGAACGGCGATGTAGTCAACTTCAGCATTGCCGTCAACGAGCAGTGGGAAGACAAGGACGGCGCCGAGCACAAGAACACCGATTGGTTCCAGATTCAGGTTTGGGGACCGTTGGCAAAGTTCGCCGCCACCCTCAAGGCCGGGACGCCGGTCATCGTTGAAGGCAAGATCAAGCCCGAGACGTACACAACTGACAGCGTGGAGCACAAAACGTTCTCGATCAAGGCCGACTACATCCGCAAGATCGACTACTCGGCACCGAACGAAGCCAGCGATACCAAGGCGGCCAAGCCTGCCAAGAAGAAGGTCAAGTAGCGCCCGCGAAACCTAGAGGCGGCTCTTCAGAACCGCCTTCGACAGTGCCACGGAAGGTTCCCTGAGTATTTGTCGCTAGCCTGGCAGAAGGAACTGCAAAACGTTGCTTTGCCTTCCATGCAATCGAAGTTCGCTCGGTCTCGATTGAGGCGTAGAGTATTTCACGTGTGATGACCGTCACCGCGAAGCATCACCGTCGCCACACTAGCCTGCTTGAGAGCTCTCTATTCTCCCGTTTCCCATTTGAAGGGGTTGTTATGATCCAGTTGAGCTTGACGCTTTTGGGTGTTGGCCTGCATGATCAGCCGACCGCAGGAATGGTATAGCCCTAACTCGGTATCTACTGAGCTGTGTTACGTAAGGAGAGAATTCGATGAGGAAGAGTGTGTGCCGTGGATTGTTGGCGCTTGTCGTTTGTATCGCAGTTACTTCGTCAACCCTCCTATTTGCAGATGAGTGGGGCGATGCGAAGAAGGCTTACCAAAATGGGCAGAATGACCAGGCATTGAGGCTTGTGTTAGTGAAGCTGAGGAAAAATAACAGTCACCAGGATGCGATTGCACTCTTCAAGACGGTACTGAAACTGGTTATCGATCACCATGAAGCGGCAGCGCAACAGGATGAAGCGGCCGGGAACTATGAAGCCGCCATCGGAGAGTACCAGTTTTTGCAACAGGTCGCCACAGATATATCCTCTGTCACGCCGATTGAAGAAGTCAAGATCGATGGCAAGAAAGTGAAGCAACCGCTTGAGATGCCGAAGATCGATGTCCGTGAGCAACTCCAGAAGGCCAACAACGCTGGCACTGAAGCGCATTATCAAAAGGGCGTTTCTCTAGCTAGCGCCCCTGGCGGCTCGGCAGCGGCGGCGACAGAATTCTACGCGGCACTTAGAATGGTCCCCGATTACAAAGACACCCGTCAACTTGCCGCCGAGGCTTACTACCGCGACGCGGTCTCGCTCGCGAGGACAGCCGGGAATTCGCAAAAAGCAGCAGCAGCGTTCGACGGGGCGATGGGGTTTGTTCCGAACTTCAAGGACAGCAACCAACTTGCTGCTGAGTGCCTCTATCGTGACGGTGTCGCTGCGAACACTGCAAAAGACTATAAAAGCGCAGTAGGGCTGTTTCGGCGCGCTGCAAGCTACGTCCCTGGATTCAAGGACGCAGAGGCTCTCGCCGAGAAGGCCAAGGTGGCGGCCACTCGACGAATTGCGGTCATGCCATTCGCAAACCTAAGCGGCAAACAACAATTTGGCGAGATTGGTCAGGTTCTGACTGATCAGATCATTTCAGGAGCAATGGAAGGCAACCCCGAGTTCATGGAATTTGTAACCAGAGATTATGTACAGGAAATCTTGCAGGAACAATCCTTGAGTCATTCGGGTGCAATTAATGAGAGCTCTGCCGCAAAGATTGGAAAGCTGGCTGGAATTAACTCCTTCATTTTTGGCAAAGTCCTCTCGATTACCGTGTCCTACCCTCCAGAACTAGCTGAAAATGGGACGAACACCGCGACGGCCTGCACGGCGGTTATGCTCTTCGGCATCTGCCCGCAAGGTAGTGCAGTTCTTATTGCGGCCAATTATACGAAACACACGCTGCAGGGATACGTCGAGATTAGCGGCAGTTTTCAAATCATCGATGTTGAAAAGGGCACGATCGTTAAGAGCGCCAGTATTACCAAGCGGCTCGAAGACCATGCACAATGGGTTACGTACGAGGGAGACCAGAGAGCCATTCCGCCATCGGTTATGGAAGGTGACACAGGACAGAAGGCCTTGAATCCTCCCGAGCAGTTGGTCCAAACCGCAATTCAGCAAATCGGCAAAGAACTCGCCGGGAATCTGGTGCAATACTTTCGATGATTTCTCTTGCAGTTCATCCTCTGGAACTGGACAGAGTTAAGGTAGGCCATTTTTGTCCAATCCATCGGGACGGCCTAAAGAGCGTTTCGATGGTTGCGAGTGCGAAAAGTGTGCTGGCACTCCCACTGCGTCGGTTCCGATGGACAGATGGGCCGTTTGAAAGCTATGCAAGAGCCGTTGCGAGAATTAGAGCGGCGTGCGAAAACGATGCCAATGTTGCGGGTTTCTCCACGATGAATCCTACCGATACCCAATTGTGAAGTCACAGTAGTGCTATTACGGGAAGTCGGAAACATCGAGAAACGAAAGGAACAGTGAACATGAAAATGACGAAGGCACCCACTTTATTTGTACTTCTCGCGTTGTTATTTCTAGCAGGCTGTAAAGATCGCAGTCTCTCTCGACCAACCGCTGCGGCAGCGATTACGACCAAAGCCGGTTTCCCGGTCGCAGAATACCGTGGGCTGGCACCGTCACAGTTCAATAAGATGGATTCGAATGGGAGCTTCTTCATCAACAACTGGCCCTTCGGTACTTCGCCCATTCCTTCGGATATAGCTCACTTCATCCAGGCTGGACTGCTTACCGCTGTGTTTGTCGATCATAGCGGTAACGTAATGTCGACGGTTCGTTTGGCTTCCACAGCGACAACCAAGGCATACGCAGGCCCGGGGGCCAGGGGCGCGTTTCAAATCAAGATTTGCGACCAGGTCTTCGGCGACGTAACTGGGATTCAGACGGACGAGCAAGCGGGAACCTCGATCGTGGAGTACTCGATCAAGCGAACGAACTGGACACCATTTGGCGAATACTATCGCCAGCAGAATCCGCAACAATATCCAGAGATCATCGAGAGGAAGGCGACATTCAAACGATATGACGACGGATGGAGGCTGACTCAATAAGAATCTCTCAACATTTTGAAGTCACAGTAGAGGTATTTGGGAAATTGGAATCTCCGAAAACAGGAGGACAAAGTGCTGGGGACTCACACCTCAATTCCCGAAGGTATCGAGGCACAACAAGCGAAGGCAGAAGGGTACCTCGACAAATTCGCCGAGTTCACTGCCTACAAGCATCGTAGGCACAACCCCTACCTCGCATGGCTCAAGAGCAAGCCATTGCTTGAACCGGACGCGATGTATCGATTCTTCAATTATTGGTATCCAGTAAGCCGTCACCAGCCGCAGATACTTCTGCGCATTGCGGCGGCCTATCCGGATTGGACTGATCGAGGTCTGATCATGCAGAACTACTGGGAGGAAGATGGCAGGGCCAAGCCGGGTGATGAGCCGCACTATGACCTCCTGGAGCAACTCATCGTAAAGCTTGGCGGCAAACTTGACGTTGATCCGCAAGCCGAGGAATTGGTCAGCGTTTTTCACCGATCCCTCGAAGCAATGACCGCGGCCCAAGCGACTGGGTATGTCGCTGCGATAGAGCACCCTGCGCTCGACATCTCGGACTACTTTCAACAAATCACTCGGCTCCGAGGCCGTGAGGAACTGCTAAAGGACGACCCGTATCTCTCAATTCACGTAGATGTGGAACCGAGGCACATCATCTGGTCGCATGGGAACGCACTAGATTGGATTGAAGACAAGGAAAAGCAGCAGCGGCAGGGGTACACGGAAAAAGAGGTTGTGGAGGCATTTCAAAGTGCCATGTCTTTCTGGGAGCAATTCTGGAAACTTGCTTTCCGCAAGCTCGGTTATGTCTCTTCCTCTTAGGCGGAGTTAAAGCCTGATTGAAGGTACTATGTTCAGTCGGAGTCACCCGAGATCAGAACCAGTGCATCTACAAATTCCTCTCCTGTGACCTGTCGGAGGCATCTGCCTCGGCCTTTCAATAACATGAGATTTACGGAGGGTGTTTCCGAATGAGAAAGATCGGATTTTTGACCTGCGCGTTGGTGTGCTATTTCGCATCTGCCTCAGCTTTGCCACAAAGCTGTAAGCCCGATATTTCAAGGGAAGACAGAATCACAAAAGAGCAAGTTGAGGTTTGGACTCAAGTGTTGTCCTCCACCAGCTTCGCCGCCAGCTTCATGAGTACATCTGAGTTAACTATTACGGCAACCGTTGGAAGATACGGCGCGCTAAACGCAGTGAATCTCCAGATTCAGAAGAAGGAAGAATCGGCAACGAATGCGGCATTTGAGTCTGCTATGCGGGGGGCCAAGGGTAGCCCGTTCTATTTCGGTTTCAAGAGTGGATCCCCCGCAGCTTTCGTGGTGACCGACGTTGGCAACAACGCAAAAGTGGAACAGGGTCTTCTGGGCGCTAAAGGAGTAACAACCGTGATCCTCTCTGCGGTTGTGACGGACGGGGACATGGCAGCCCTTCGGAATGCACTCACTTCCCAGCAGATAGATGGCATCAGGATTGTCCTTGCGGGCAATGATGGAATAGAGAAATCTGTAGACGATAAGAACGGCAAGAAGTTGATGGAAAAGTTCTCATGCTTCTATCAATCCCTCGATAGTAGAGGGATCGCTCTGTCAGGGGCCGCGCAACCTAAGAGCCAGCCAGAGCCGCCAGCCTCCGTGAGCGATAACGGCCCACCGGTACCGATCACCGGGCAGTACATTACACCTGGAGGGTCCCATCTCCTTCTTTTTCCCGACGGTTCATTCACAAAGTTTGTAGGAGGCGGGCAAGGTCATGGCCAGTATGCCCTCGATTCGGACAATCTGACGCTTAAGTTCACTTCGACAGGGTTCTCCCAGCAGTTCAAGGTTCAGGGCGGCAAGCTGCTGAATGTGAATACGCACCAGGGATGGACTAGGACGGGGGATTCGCCCGAAACTTCTTCAGCGAGGTCCGCAGCTTCTTCCGACGCCCCAACGCCTCCGCCTCCAGCCAAACCCACTGACAGCGGTCCGACGCTGGCAGCGACCATGCAATTCATTCAGGAAAAGTTGAGCGAACAGGGGCAGGTTGCCTGGGCAGAAACAGTCAGCGTTCAACCGGATTTGATCCATCGCAAGTTCATCAGCGTCGCCGACGTGATGGCCGACCCGGCAGCCTGCACTTTGTATACCACCGAAACGGTCGACGACAGCGTCTACCTACCGAAGGGAAAAACCCTCACCGTAGGGGGCAAACCGGTTACTGCCGATCATCTGCGCAGCCACACAGTGGAAACTGACACAATCTCCTTCAGGCAAGTCGAGAGTGTCGCCGTCGAGAAGATGCAGGATATTGAAAATCAGGCATATAGGGAAGAGGCTCACCCTGAAATAACCGTGACAGAGACGCCGCCTGTCTTCTATCTTAAGGTGTTGGCATCGAATGTCGTTTTCTCCGCGCATACCTCCACTTCAAAGGGCAACCAGGCTCCCGTAGAGAAAGACGCCACGAGCAAGATGAATGGCCACACCTTCCGCGATGAGGACACAGCCAACCATGTAGCCAAGGCCATGATTCATGCCATGGAGTTGTGTGGCGGCGGCGTCACCAAAAAGGACCTGTTCTAAACTCTCGGTCGGGTTCCAGAGCTCGGCGCGAGTCCTTGTGCCGAGTGCCCCTCGATTACACCCGCAAGGGCGACGACTCGGCGCCGAACGAAGCCAGCGAGCGCCGTTGAGATGATTGTCGCGTCTGCGCGAAAGTCCATTTCAGGTGGTCGCACGCCAACCGTCAAGCAAAAAAACCGAGGATCACGCCCGCTTCCTTGCAATACAGTTGTCGGTGGTGATCTCGCTTCCCTCCAGAAAGGGTGTGGTGATTGACGATCCTTGCGGGAAAGAGAACCCGCATCTATGAAACAAGTCTTTGAATGATTTAAGAGGTCTGCAATAGGCGGTGATTGGTCTTTCGCTCCACTTTACTACCCTGTCCCTTGGCGAATTACTTAAGCCAAGAAGCAGTATTGCCTTCCTTCTTGAAATCCTGTGCATTTCTCTCACGATCGGCTCGTGCTGTTCAAAACAACAGCAATTAAGCAGGCCATCAGCAACAAGTATGTCAAATGATTCGTCACAGAATGGCGTCTCTTGCGCGGGGGACAGTAGCGGCACAAATGGTACACTCCGTCGGATTCCCTCTAGGAGCGCGTCTGGCAAGAGGTCCAGGGCAGCGACATCTACACTCGCGTGCACGTTAAAGCCCTTCACAAATTCGACCAAGTCGATTGGATTGGCCCAATGAGAACATCCCACAAGCAGGCACCGGACATTTTTCTTCCTGCCGAGAAATTGGGACAGAATGACGTTATTGACACTGCTGCGCGAAATGTCCCTTAAGAAACCGAAGAGTCGCCTGGATCTATGTTTCTTGTAGAAATCAAAAAATGCCACCCGATCCGCAGTGGTCATCGGGTCAGGGCCTAGTTGCCTAAAACCACGCGGCTTCAATTCGACGAGGAGTCTTGCCGTCTTCTTCCCGTCTAGTCCACGCTCGGACGCTGCGCGCTCTTTGCGGCGGGGTAGGTCCACTTTAGGCTCTTACCGGTTTGTACTTGAGGACATCAAAGTACGTTGCCCCATCCGGAAGGTTACCGGATGCAACGACTGTCAGTGTCTTGCCATCGACAGAAGTTGCTCGTCTGTAGGCCGCCACAATTCTCCCCTTTTTTGTAAACGATCCAATCGTAATCAAGTCCGTAACCTTATGTTTCTCAATCGCATCCACGTCCGGTCGCCCATAAACGGGACTTGGTTTACCGTCGTACTGGGCCGTGTAACCCCATTCGTAGGGCTGCCCGTCGCGCGTACCTGAGACCGTGAGCTTGTAGCCTCTACCGACCTTTTCATAGAGGCGTGTTTCGGTTGCGGGAGTCGCCAACTCAGTGAATTTCGATTGGCGTTTGTCTATCTTCCAAGTTTTGCCGAATACTGGATCGCTCATTCACGTTTCCTCTCGTTTTGGCGCTCGTCCCAACCCCGCCTGATTATACATCAAGGTTTGCACGGTCGGCGCGAATTTCAGCGAGACGCCGACCCACGTCTCAAGAATGAAACAAGACCTTGAGACCCCGGCCCTAGTTGACCCTCTATGCAGAGAGTTGGAACCTTCCATGCTGGCGCGGCACGTCGGTTTCATTTTTACCTTTTGCGGTCAACGCGCCAAAACAAAAAGAGCGGTTCTGGTTAGATCGCCCATTACGCGAGACTCTTCGGTGACTGCTTCGTGCAGATCAATGGCGAAGTGCAGCGTCATGCCCAAACGGCCGTTTGCCCTAAAAGCAATGTCGGGGCGCGAGCGTTTTCGTCTCGCTGGCGTTCTTCCTGGTGCAGGCGAACTTGCGAATGGCGTGGAATGTCTGTGTAAACGCCGCCGTTTCCATTCTCATCTTTCCTTTAACTGGGCTTCAAACTGAGGCAACCAACCCCAGACCAAACTCAATCCCGAACCTTGTAAATCAAGAATCGAATGCTCGAACAAATGTTTTCACGCCAATGACACTCGTTGGCCTTCCGCCAAATCAGTCAGTAGTGCTGTGGATGTCTTACAGGTGGCGCGCCCGTCTTAACCAACCGCGGCTGTTTCCTATATTTTCCCGTTGGTCGCTCAAGTTTCAGCAAGGTCATTCACTCCTGCCAATCCAAAGTCATCATCTATTTCAGTTCCAGTGAGGGCTCCTGCCCTACGCTCCAGGCGCGCCGCAGTAAAAAACGGCGCGTCTTGCGCTACCCCTCTAGCGGACTTGTGTCCTGTCCGCAACGCCTACCCTTTAGAAACCCTTCCTAAGGAGCTCCGCCCCTCGCGCCCGCAAGCCACTCCCCAATCTTCCGCGCTTCGCTTGTGCAGACCTCCGCTGCGCTACGCCCTTTCCACTTCCGCTGCGCTCTCGTTGCAAGGGTGGGGATACCCCTCGGCTTGCAGTTGCTACCCCCGCAGGCGTGGGCCTGGGCCAAGGCGTTGTTGTGTGAACAACAACAGCAAAACCATTCAAGAGCAAAGACAAAGGAGAATCACCGATGAGCAGCGCAGCTATCACCACCGCAAACACTGTCAACCCGTCAACCTATAACCCCAACCAGCCGCAGCAGAAGCAGACCGCGAAAGAAGCAATCGCGGCCAACGTGCAAGCCCTGATCGAGCAGTTGGAGCAGGGACACTCGGAAGGACTTACCGCCTATCTAACCGCGATGGGCAGATTTCACAACTATAGTTTCGGCAACATTTTGGAGATTGCGCGGCAGAAGCCGGACGCGACCCGCGTAGCTGGCCTGTATGCGTGGAACCAGCTTAAACGCAGAGTGAGGAAGGGAGAGCACGGCATCCGCATTCTTGCCCCGGTTATCGGCATCAAGCGCAAGAAGGACGAAGAGGCCGAGAAAGACATCCGCACAGAGAATCAAGCCGTATTGGTTGGATTCCGTTCGGCCTATGTCTTCGATGTAAGTCAGACCGACGGCGAAGAGCTTCCAGAACTTTCAACCAAAGTTAGCGGAGATGTGGGCGAACGGCGGGAGCGGCTTATCGACTTCATTGTCGCTCAGGGCATTCAGCTTGAGTTCAAGGAGTCTATCGCTCCCGCGTTGGGTGCCAGTTACGGCGGAAAGATCGTATTGCTTCCCGGTCAGTCAACCGCCGAAGAGTTTTCAACTTTAGTCCATGAACTTTCACACGAGATGTTACACAAGGCCGACCGCCGCACAGAAACCACCAAGATAGTACGCGAGACAGAAGCCGAAGCGATTGCCTTTGTAGTGGGCAAGACCATCGGCCTCGACACTGGCCGAGTATCGGCGGACTACATCCACCTGTACCACGGCAACGCGGCACTATTGGCCGAGAGCTTGGAAGTTATCCAGCGGACCTCAGCCGTCATTCTTTCCGCGCTTGAAACACCCACAGCGGAATCCGCGCAAGAAGCGGAACCGGAACTAGCGAAAGCCAGCTAACCAACCCTTTTCAGCGGCGGGCGGCCTCATGCCGTCCGCTCCACCACCACAGGAACGCCAACCCGCTCAAGGAGAGCAACTATGAACCCGAACACCACCACCGAATACCGCGACCTTCCCCTCGCCGTCCTCACCGAGTCCGCCACGAACCCACGCCGCATCTATGACAATGCCGCATTGAAAGAGCTTGCCGAAAGTATTCGCGTTCAAGGAGTGCTTTCGCCTTTGCTCGTGCGGCCTTTGAATGAGCGCGGCTTCGAGATCATCGCCGGAGCGCGGCGCTACCGAGCCGCACAGATGGCCGAGGCCGAAACTGTCCCCGTTCGCATCGTTAACCTTACCGACGCCGAGGCATTGGAGGCGCAGCTTGTCGAAAATCTGATTCGCGCCGACGTGCATCCGATGGAGGAGGCAAACGGCTTTCGCGCTCTTCTCAACTTGGAAGAGCCGAAATACTCCATCGAGCAAATCTCCGCCCGGACAGGAAAGACGCCCGCGTTCGTGGCCTCACGTTTGAAATTAACCGAGCTTTCGCCCGTTGTGGTCGAAGCCTTCTACCGCGAGGAGATCGGCACCGGACACGCGCTGTTACTGGCGAAGCTGCAACCCGCACAACAGGAAGAGGCGCTCAGTGCTTGCTATCAGGAGCAGTACGGCACCAACAACAAAACCAAGCGCACTCTGTTACCCGTGCGCAACCTTCAACAGTGGATTGAGCACAACATTCTGTTGGAACTCGCCACCGCGCCATTCTCAAAAGCAGATGCGCAGCTTGTACAGGAGGCTGGTTCTTGCGTCGATTGCCCGAAGCGTACCGGCCATAACAAGCTGCTCTTCGCGGACATGGGAACAGGGCAGAAGGATTCCTGCTCAGACCCGAAATGCTATGCCGCGAAGTTGGACGCGCATATCCGGCAGACCATCGCAGCGAAACCGAAGCTGGTACAGATCAGCACCGGATATGGTCAGCAGAAGGAAGGCAGCACCACGCTTCCACGAAACAAGTATGTCGAAGTCCGGCAGGAGAAACCCAAGACGAAAGAGGAGGCCAACCGCCCGGAGTTCAAGATCTGCAAGTACACCACCGAGGCCATTGTCTCCGAAGGCAGTGAGCGGGGCGAAACCCGGACGGTTTGCGCTCAGGCAGATTGCCCGGTGCATCATGCCAAGAAGCAGACCAGCACATACGAACCGAAATCGAACGTCGAGGAACAGAAGCGCCGCCGCGAAGAAGCACTAGCCCAAGCAACGGGACTCCGCACACTTGCCGCCATCGTCGCAGCCGTTCCGGTGCGGTTGATGAAGCGCGACCTGCTTTTCGTGGTCGAGCGGCTGGCGACATTGCTTGACGAACGCCGTCTGGAGATTGTTGCCCGTCAACGAGGCATCAAGAAGGCAAAGGACAGCGATTCTATCGGGAAGCTGTTTACGGCCTATCTGCGCCATGCCGAGGAGAGCGCGTTGGGTGGTTTGCTTGTCGAGATCACCATCCTACACGCGGCCAGCAAGCAGAATGCTGCACAGGTGCTCCGCGACGCCACCACCGCATACAAGGTGGACGTGGACGCCATCAGCCTCAAGGTAAAGCAGGAGTTCGCCGCGAAGGAGAAAGCCAAGCTGGCGCCAAAGCCGGCAGCTAAAGCCGTACAGCCGAAGGCCAGAAAAGCGGCTTGAAGTCAGGGATGAATTCGGGGTCTGCTTCGGCAGGCCCCATTTTTTCGTGCGCCCGTCTTCCCACCCTTGTATGTTGCGAACTGAGGCGTGACGATAGGTTACGTTTCGGCGGAGAGGCCGCTCCCACCCGAGGCCAGAGCGATCTGAGCCTGACCGTTAGACTGGCCCCCGCCCCTCTCTTTTAACGCCGTGGAGAATCGGAGGCCTTTTGAGCCTGCATGTTCAAGGTCGGCGCGTAGAGTAAATCCGTTGACGCGGAAAGGGGCGGTTGCCGAGATAAATCGTACCCTCAAGGAGCGTTATGAGCAAGCCGATCCAGTCCCAGCAAGCGATGGTATTTTGCGGCATTGATGTGAGTGCGGCGACCCTGGCGGTTGCTGTTCAACAGGAAGACCAGCCATTGGAAGAGCGTAATTTCGAAAACACCGCCGGCGGCCATAAGACGCTGATCGGCTGGTTGCAGAGACGTAAGGCACTGGTGCGCGTATCGCTTGAAGCGACCGGCATTTACTCGCTGGACCTTGCCCTGGCGCTGGATCAGGCCGAGGGTATCGAAGTGGCAGTGCTGAATCCGAAGCTGATCCACCGCTTTGCTCAGACGCTGCGCCGATCCAAGACCGACTCGGCCGACGCTCAGGTGCTGGCTGAATACAGCCGCCGCATGCCCTTCGCGCCGTGGTCTGCGCCGGAGCCGAGCGGGCTCCAACTGCGCACCATCAGCCGCCATATCCAAGGCCTGGTGGTCGAGCACACGCGGCAAAACAACCGCCTTCATTCCGCGGAACAGTCAGCGTCTACGCCGCGTTGCGTGGTGAACGACTTGAAACGCTCGATGGCGTCGCTCAAGCTGCGCATCGCGCGCCTGCGCCACGAGGCGCTGGAACTGGTGCGGAGCGATGAACAGATGCGGAAGCGCTTCGATCTGTTGATCCGCATCCCGGGAATCGCCGCCATCAGCGCGCTGCAACTGCTTGGGGAGCTGGCTCCGCTGTCGCCGGAGATGTCGGTGCGTCAGTGGGTGGCGCACAGCGGTCTGGACCCGGCGCACCAGGTCTCGGGAACCTCCGTGCATAAGCCGTCCCGCATCAGCCGGGCGGGCAACCGCCATCTGCGCCACGCACTCTACATGCCTGCTCTGGTTGCGGTTCGCCGCGATCCGCACCTGAAGGCGTTTTATGAGAGCCTGTTGAGCCGCCACAAGGCCAAGCTGCAGGCACTCATCGCGGTGGCGCGCAAACTGCTCCATGCCATCTATGGCATCTTGCGTACTCAGACACCCTATGACGGGAGCAAACTGTTCCCTCAGCTAGTGGTGGCATGAGCGCTACAATCGCCTCACCAGGTGAAACGGAAGCGGGCTCTGCTGGGAAGCAACCATGCCGAGGGATAACTTGGCGGGCTCATCCTGACGATGAACCAGAGGCCG
>Ga0302320_10023307_pt1 | contig 12154 bp, 10 predicted proteins | sample Bog_T0_3_FD_202130 | JGI IMG/M metagenome (GOLD analysis project Ga0302320, IMG submission 202130) | Peat permafrost microbial communities from Stordalen Mire near Abisko, Sweden - Bog_T0_3 | ecosystem: Environmental > Terrestrial > Soil > Wetlands > Peat | place: Sweden: Abisko, Stordalen Mire...
TGTGATCAGGTCTGCGGTCCGCATACTGCCCAGTTAGAAGGCGGCCGTGCGCGGGTCAATGGCCGCGAAGCAGTGGAATTAACGGCAATGCGCCACAGTCAAGCCTTGAAGCCGTCACCCGCGCTGGCGCATAGTGTCCGGTCATGAAATCCGACAAGAAAACCCAAAAGCCCGATTCTCTATTCGATAAAATCCGCGTCAAACCGGATAAGGACCGCCGTGCCAAAACCAGCGGTCCGGTTTGCGAATGGCATGGCTGCAAGGAAAAGGCGACCAATAAGGCGCCCAAAGCGCGCGGCACCGAAAAGTCCTATTGGAACTACTGCCTCAAGCATGCGCGCGAATACAATCAGTCGTATAATTTTTTCGCCGGCATGAATGACGCCGCCGTGCTGGCCTTCCAAAAGGACGCGCTGACCGGCCACCGCCCGACTTGGAAAATGGGCACCGGCAAGCAGAAAATCCGTCCCGACCTGGGCGCGCTTGGGCCCGGTGACGATCCGTTCGGCCTGTTCGGCGCCGGCATGAAGACCGAGCAGAAAAAACAGACCGAACAGCGCCAGATCCGCAACGCCGAACGCAAGGCGCTCGACCGGCTGGGTCTCGATGTCGGCGCGACGCCGGCGCAGGTGAAGGTCCGTTTCAAGGAACTGGTCAAGCAGTTCCACCCCGATGTTAATGGCGGCGACCGTTCGACCGAGGACCGCCTGGTCGAGGTCATCCAGTCGTACAATTACTTGAAGTCGGCCGGTTTTGGCTGAGTGCTTTGAGAGCACAACGCAGGTCAGCCCCGCCGTTGCATGGGGCCTCCCAATACCTATCTCATTGATATAATTGATGGTGTTATTCGCCGCACCCGGGTTTTTTGCGGCGCAATCGTCTGCTAGGTTGGCGCCATCAGCCGGACCGTACTAGTCGGACCGCATCAGGCTTCGGGGTGTCCCGAAGCCACGGAGGATCAATGACTGCCGCAGTGCAAGAAGTTACAGGCCTTCCCGACATGAAAGTGTCGATCCGCCAGGTTTTCGGCATCGACAGCGATATGGAGGTCCCGGCCTATTCCAAGCCCGACGAGCACGTGCCCGAGCTCGATCCGGATTACCGCTTCGACCGGCCGACCACGCTCGCCATCCTCGCCGGCTTTGCCAAGAACCGCCGCGTGATGGTCACCGGCTATCACGGCACCGGCAAGTCGACCCATATCGAGCAGGTGGCGTCGCGGCTCAATTGGCCGCTGGTGCGCGTCAATCTCGACAGCCACATCAGCCGAATCGATCTGATCGGCAAGGACGCCATCGTCATCAAGGACAATCAGCAGATCACGGAATTCCGCGACGGCATTCTGCCGTGGGCGCTCAAGAACAACATTGCGCTTTGCTTTGACGAATACGACGCCGGCCGCCCGGACGTGATGTTCGTAATCCAGCGCGTGCTCGAGGTCGCCGGTAAGCTCACGCTGCTCGACCAGAACAAGGTCATCAAGCCGCATCCCTCGTTTCGCCTGTTTGCGACCGCCAACACGGTCGGCCTTGGCGACACGTCCGGCCTCTATCACGGCACGCAGCAGATCAACCAAGGTCAGATGGACCGCTGGTCGATCGTCTCGACGCTCAATTATTTGCCGCACGACAACGAAGTCGAAATCGTGCTGGCCAAGGCCAAGCATTACCGCAACGAGCAGGGCCGCGACATCGTCAACAAGATGGTGCGGGTCGCTGACTTGACGCGTAACGCATTCATGAATGGCGACATCTCGACCGTGATGAGCCCGCGCACCGTGATCACCTGGGCGGAGAATTCTGAAATCTTCAACGACATCGGTTTCGCCTTCCGGCTCACCTTCTTGAACAAATGCGACGAGCTGGAACGGCCGATTGTGGCCGAGTTTTATCAGCGCTGCTTCGGGATCGAACTGCCGGAGAGTTCGGTAAACGTGGCGCTGTCTTAAGTCTGTTAGCGAGCCAAATGGCCTCGAACATAAAAAGCAAACCGTCGTCGAAGGAATCGCCGACCGAGCCGTTCAAGCGCGCGGTCACCGGCTGTTTGCGCGCGCTCGCCCGCAAGCCCGATCTGGAGGTTTCCTTCGCCGCCGAACGGCCCGGCCTGATGGGCGGCAAAGTCCGCCTGCCGGAGCCGCCGCGCAAACTGACCAAGGCTGAGGCCGCCATCGTGCGCGGCAATGCCGACTCGCTGGCGCTGCGCATTGCCTGCCACGATCCGGCCATGCACCGCCGCTTGCAGCCGGCCGGCCAGCAGGCGCGCGCGGTGTTCGAAGCGGTGGAGCAAGCCCGCGTCGAGGCCATCGGCGCGCGGCGCATGGACGGCGTTGCGATGAATCTCACCGCCATGCTGGACGAGCGCTTTCACAAAGCCAAATTCGACGACATCACCGATCGTGCCGATGCGCCGATCGAAGACGCGCTGGCGCTGATGGTGCGCGAGCGCCTGACCGGGCTGGCGCCGCCCAAGGCCGCCAAAAAACTGGTCGATCTGTGGCGCCCGCTGATCGAGGACCGCGCCGGCAAAAATCTCGACGCGCTCGAAACCCTGGTCGAGGACCAGCGCCATTTTGGCGATGCCGTACATGATTTGCTCGACGCCTTGGAAATGGGCGAGGACCGCAGCCACGATTCCGAGGACGAAGACGAGGAAGGCGAAGAGGACCGCCGCAAGAAGGAATCCGGCGAGGACGGCGACGCCGCCGATAGTGACGACATGCAGCGCTCGAGCATGGAGGACACGCAGGTGTCGGCCGAGGACATGCCCGATGCCGCCGCCGAAGCCGTCGATTCGCCGACCGCCGACATGGCCGACGACACCGACATGGGCGACGCCGAAACGCCGGGCGAGCCGCAGCGCCCGCGCCAATTCGGCGCCAACGAACCGCGCGGCCCGGATTATCGCGCTTTCACCGTAAAATTCGACGAAACCATCGCGGCCGAGGAATTGTGCGAGCCGGAAGAACTCGACCGTTTGCGCAGCTATCTCGACAAGCAGCTGTCGCATTTGCAGGGTGTGGTCGTACGTCTGGCCAATCGTCTGCAGCGCCGCCTGATGGCGCAGCAAAACCGCTCCTGGGAGTTTGACCTCGAGGAAGGTCAGCTCGATCCGGCGCGGCTGTCGCGCGTGATCACCGATCCGATGCATCCGCTGACCTTCAAGTCCGAGAAGGATACGCAATTCCGCGACACCGTGGTGACGCTGCTGTTGGATAATTCCGGTTCGATGCGCGGGCGCCCGATCACGGTGGCCGCGACCTGCGCCGATATTTTGGCGCGTACGCTCGAACGCTGCGGCGTCAAGGTCGAGATTCTCGGCTTCACCACGCGGGCCTGGAAGGGCGGCCAGGCGCGCGAGCACTGGCTCACCGCTGGCAAGCCGGCCAATCCCGGCCGCCTCAACGATTTGCGCCACATCATCTACAAATCCGCCGACGCGCCCTGGCGGCGCGCGCGCAAGAATCTGGGCCTGATGATGCGCGAAGGCCTGCTCAAGGAAAACATCGACGGCGAAGCGCTCGACTGGGCGCATAAGCGCCTGCTCGGCCGCACCGAGCAGCGCAAGATCCTGATGATGATTTCGGACGGCGCGCCGGTCGACGATTCAACGCTGTCAGTCAACCCCGGCAATTATCTCGAACGCCATCTGCGCTGGGTGATCGAAGAGATCGAGACCCGCTCGCCGGTGGAATTGATCGCGATCGGCATCGGCCACGACGTGACGCGCTATTACCGGCGTGCCGTCACCATCGTCGATGCCGAGGAACTTGGCGGCGCCATGACCGAAAAGCTCGCCGAGCTGTTTGAGGAAAACGCCGTTGCCGAGCGGCCGGTGCGCCGCCCGCGCCGGCGCGTTGCTTGACGCTCAGGCGGCTGAAAAGCAAATGCCCCGCCTTCGCGGGGCACTAAAATATCCGAATAAGCGCTTTGCCCTTACGCCGTCGCCGGCTCGGCCGCCTTGGCTTTCTTCTTGGCGATCTGGCGCTTGAGTTCGAGCATCTTAGGTCCGAGCTCGGCGTCCTTGGCCTTGAGCAGGAAAGCGTCAAGCCCGCCGCGATGATCGACCGTGCGTAGTGCATTGGCTGAAACGCGCGCCCGCACGCTGCGGCCGAGCGCATCCGAGATCAACGTAACGCTGCGCAGGTTCGGCATGAACCGGCGCTTGGTCTTGGTATTGGAGTGGCTCACTTTGTGGCCGGACAGCGGCTTCTTGCCGGTCAGATCGCATCGCCAGGACATGGCTCATTCCTTAAAATAGCGCCGACGCCAGCACGGCACCGGTATGGTCATTTGGAAGATGGCCGGACGTATAGAGAGAGGGGGGAGACGCGTCAAGCTACGGATTTAGCGTGGTTTTGACATCTCGGTCGGCCCCGTTAAGCATTGCGCCAAGTCCGCTAATTCCGCCAAGTCCGTGCCGGTGGCCTGCGCGGCATCACAGATTCGACTTAAATAACGCCGACGAGACAGGCCGCCCGGCCGCGCGGATTTTCGCGCGTGTCGGGCGCGCAACTGGCGCCCAATTGGATGGAGCTTTCGTGCTGGCGAAACGGCAAGCCCTGCATAGCGCGTTGCTGGCCGCGGTTTTGGCCGTGCTGGCGGTCCCCGCCTGCGCCCAGGGCAAACTGGACGCGCAATATTCGGTGACGCTGGCCGGCATTCAGATCGGCAAGGGCACTTGGATTATCGATATCGGCGATACGCATTACAGCGCGACGGCAAGCGGCGCAACGACCGGCCTGTTGCGCGCCTTCACGCGCGGCGATGGCACCAGCGGCGCGCGCGGCACGCTGCAAGCCGGCCGCGCGATCTCGTCGACCTATACGTCCAGCATCAATTCCAGCAAGAAGAGCGACGAAACCCGCATCACGACCGCCAATGGCGGCGTCAAGGAACTCTCGGTCGATCCGCCGCAAGACAAAAATCCGGAGCGCGTGCCGCTCACCGAAGCGCATGAGCGCGGCGTTCTCGATCCGATGTCGGCGTCGCTGATGTATGTCGCCGGCACCGGCGATCCGCTTTCGCCGGAGGCCTGCAAGCAGACCCTGGCCATTTTCGATGGCCGCATGCGCTACGATCTGCAACTGGCCTATAAGCGCATGGACAGCGTGAAGGCCGAAAAGGGCTATGCCGGCCCGGTGCTGGTCTGCTCGGTCTATTTCATGCCGATCGCCGGCCACAACCCGTCGCGCTATGCCATCAAATACCTCGCCAAGCTGCGCGACATGGAAGTCTGGCTGGCGCCGATCGCGGGCACCCGCATGTTGGTGCCGTTTCGCGCCGAGGGCCCGACGCCGGTCGGGCATATCGTCCTGCAAGCCACCGAATTTGTCTCGCTCGCGGTGCCGACCCGCGCCTCGGTCAACGGCACCAAGACGGCGCAGTGATTTGGACCGCTTGACTCGCGCTGCGATGTGGAATCCGCACGCCATTAACACTTGCGCGCCATTTCAACGGGGCAAAATCTGCCTAGTACACTTGATCTTGTGTGACTCGGTACAAGCTAAGCCAGATATCGCCGTGAACGAACGCATACAACCCCCGAGTCAGTGATTCGGGCGCGTTTCGTTCCAGACTCGTTCTATTACTTAACCGGCAACAGGTGCGAAGCACCGTCTTCCCGGCAAAAAGGTGCATTCCGTCGCATTGTGATACAGAACCTGCCCGAATTGGATTGCGTCATGGCCATTTCTTTTTCCCAACAACCGAACCGGACATCGCGCGCCCGTGGCGCCGGCGTCACCGCCGTGTTGGGTCCAACCAATACCGGCAAGACCCATCTGGCGATCGAGCGGATGCTGGCGCATTCCTCCGGCATGATCGGGCTGCCGCTGCGCCTGTTGGCGCGCGAGGTCTACAACAAGGTGGTCGACCGCGTCGGCGCCGCTTCGGTGGCTCTGATCACCGGCGAGGAGAAGATCAAGCCGCCCAATCCGCGCTTCTGGGTGTCCACGGTCGAGGCCATGCCGCGCGATCTCGACGTGGCCTTCCTGGCCATCGATGAGGTCCAGCTCGGCGCCGATTTCGAGCGCGGTCACGTGTTCACCGACCGCTTGCTCAATTTCCGCGCCCGCGAGGAAACCCTGGTGCTGGGCGCCGCCACCATGCGGCCGATGGTCGAAAAACTCTTGCCCGGCGCGCACATCATCAGCCGGCCGCGGCTGTCGATGCTCACTTACGCCGGCGAGAAAAAGCTCACCCGGTTACCGTCGCGCTCGGCCATTGTCGCCTTCTCGGCCGACGAAGTTTACGCCATCGCCGAACTGATCCGCCGCCAGCGCGGCGGCGCTGCCGTTGTATTAGGCGCGCTAAGCCCACGCACAAGAAATGCGCAGGTCGCGCTCTATCAATCGGGCGATGTCGATTATTTGGTGGCGACCGACGCCATAGGGATGGGCCTCAATCTCGACGTCAATCACGTCGCCTTTGCCTCGGACCGCAAATTCGACGGTTACCAGTTCCGCAAGCTCAATCCGGCCGAACTGGCGCAGATCGCCGGCCGCGCCGGCCGGGCCACGCATGACGGCACTTTCGGCACCACCGGGCGCTGCGACCCGTTCGAGCCGGAATTGGTGCAGGCGCTGGAGAGCCACAATTTCAAGCCGGTCCGCATGTTGCAGTGGCGCAATAGCAACCTCGATTTTACCTCGATCGGGGCGTTACAGGCCTCGTTGGCGATGGTGCCGAGCGAGGAGGGCCTCACCCGGGCGCCGACCGCCGAGGACATTCTCGTCCTGGAACACGCCAGCCGCGACCAGGATGTGCGCGACGCCGCGCGCAACCCGGCCGACATCGCGCGGTTGTGGGATGCCTGTCAGGTTCCCGATTATCGCAAAATCGCCCCGGCTACTCATGCCGAAATGGCCGTGACCCTCTATGGATTCCTGATGCGAGAGGGTAACATCCCCACCGATTGGTTTGCTCAGCAATTAGCTCAATCTGACCGGACCGATGGCGACATCGACACTCTCTCCAACCGGATCGCGCATGTCAGAACCTGGACTTACGTTGCCAACCGCCCGGATTGGCTTGCCGATCCGGAGCACTGGCAGGGTGTGGCCCGCGCGGCGGAAGATAAACTGTCCGATGCGCTGCACGAGCGCTTGGCCGAACGCTTCGTGGACCGTCGCACCAGCGTCTTGATGCGGCGGCTACGAGAGAACACGATGCTGGAAACTGAAATCGGAAAGTTGGGTGAGGTGACCGTCGAAGGCCATGTGATTGGCTGGCTCGATGGATTCATGTTCGCGCCCGATGCCTCCGCCGCCGGCTCCGAAGCCAAGGCGCTTAACGCCGCCGCGCAAAAAGTTCTGGCCGGCGAGATCGAGGCGCGCGCCACCAAGTTGAGCCAGGCTTCCAACGACCAGCTTTTGCTGGCGAGCGACGGCACCTTGCGCTGGACCGGCGATGCGGTCGGCAAACTCGTCGCCGGCGACGATACATTGCGCCCGCGCCTGCGCATTCTGGCCGACGATCATCTCACCGGCCCGGCGCGCGAATTGGTACAGACGCGGCTCGATCTGTGGCTCAAGACCCATATCGAAAAACTGCTGGCGCCGCTGTTCGTTTTGTCGGCCGCCGATGATGTCACCGGCATGGCGCGCGGCGTCGCGTTCCAGCTTGTCGAAGCGCTCGGTGTGCTTGAGCGGCAAAAAGTCGCCGAGGAGGTCAAGGGTCTCGACCAGCCCTCGCGCGCGACGTTACGCAAATACGGCGTGCGGTTCGGCGCCTATCACATCTATTTGCCGGCGCTGCTCAAGCCGGCGCCGCGCGCTTTGGCGACGCAATTATGGGCGCTCAAGCATGAAGCGCCGGACGCGCACGGTGTCGGCGAATTGCTGACCTTGGCCGGCAGTGGACGCACATCTATCCCGATCGACAAGGAAACGCCCAAGCCGCTCTATCGCACCGCCGGTTATCGCATCGCCGGCGAGCGCGCGGTGCGCGTCGATATTCTGGAGCGGCTGGCCGACTTGATCCGTCCGGCGCTGTCGTGGCGCGAAGGCGTGCAAACCGCCAAGCCAGACGGCGCATTCGATGGCCGCGGCTTTCTGGTCACCGGCGCGATGACGTCGCTTACCGGCGCGTCGGGCGAAGATTTCGCCTCGATCCTGCGCTCGCTTGGCTATCGGCTCGATCGCAAGCTTAAGCCAGCCGAGTCTAAAGCTGAGCAAACCAAACCGGCGGAAGCTTCGCCTCCTGCGGATTCTAACGCGGCCGTGTCATCGGAAGCTGCACCCGATCCTGCGGCAGCCGGCATCGCGCCGGTCGCCGAACCCGCGCCTGAAGCTGCGCCCGCGATCAGTTCGTTAAATCTATTGCCGTTGGCCGATTTCGCTCCGGTGCCGGACTTTGTGCCCGCCGCGCCGGCGCCCGAACAGGCGGTACAGGCCGCGCCAGAACAACCGGCGTCAGTTCTTGAGAACAACACCGCTGAACTGCCCGAGAACAGCGAAGCTCTTGCGGCGGCGAAGCCAGAGGAACCCGTTTATCTCGACGTCTGGCGGCCGGGCGGCCGCTCCGAAAAACGTCCGCCGCGTCCGCGCCGCCCGCAGCGTGCCAAGTCTGGACCAACGCCTGCGCCGGTTGCTGTGGTCAATGGCGGCGATGCCGCCGTTGTCACGCCAGTCGCCGTCGTTACGCCGGAAACCACCGGCAATTCAGGCGCCTTCCGCAAGGACGGCCCCAACCGCGAGCAGCGTCAGGACCGCCATGCCCGCCAGCAGCGCGTGGAAAAGCAGGGCCAGCGCGGCGAGCGTCAAGGCACGCATGGCGGCATGGCGCCGCCGCGTGGCGACCGCCCGCGCCGCGACAAAGGCAATCAAGTCGAACGTGCCGAGCGGGAACAATATTATGCCAAGCCGCACGGCAGTTCGGCTTCCGACCGCAACAAGGCGCCCGATCCCAATTCGCCCTTCGCCAAGCTCGCCGCGCTCAAGCAGCAGCTCGAGCAAAACGGCAAGTAGCGACGCCGGCGCGCGCATGATCCCGAAAAGTGGGAACCAGTTTTCGGATAAGATCATGCGCCAGCCAAATGATCGCCAGCGCATCGACAAATGGCTCTGGCATGCGCGCATGGTGCGCACGCGCAGCGATGCCGCGGCACTGGTGCAGGCAGGCTATGTCCGGATCAACGCCGCCAAAGTGAGCGCTCACGGCCATCCGATCCGCAAAGGCGACGTCGTGACGCTCGCGCTCGACCGCACCGTTCGGGTCATCCAGGTCGAAGGCTTCTGCGAGAGGCGGGGCGATGCGCCGGCCGCCCGCGCGCTATACCGCGATTTGACCACAACGCCCGTCGCCAAGGCGTAAATGCCTTCAAATCGGTTCTGCTTGCGGCGAATTTAGCGGTACGCTAGGCAGCGTGCTGCGTTTGGTCTGGAGCCGAGATGACTTATATCGTCAATGAGAGCTGCATTAAGTGCAAATACATGGACTGCGTCGAAGTGTGTCCGGTGGACTGCTTCTACGAAGGCGAAAATATGCTGGTGATCCACCCCGACGAATGCATCGATTGCGGGGTCTGCGAGCCGGAATGCCCGGTTGATGCGATCAAGCCGGATACCGAGCCGGGTCTGGAAAAATGGCTCGAAATCAACGCCGAATACGCCAAAACTTGGCCGAATATCACGGTCAAGCGCGAACCGCCGCCCGATGCCAAGGAATTCGAAGGCGTACCGGACAAATTCGAGAAATTTTTCAAGCCGGAGCCCGGCGAAGGCGATTAGCGCCGTTCGGGCCCGAGCCGGGTACCGTTTTAAGCCTGCCCTAGCCGATTGGGCGGCTCGGCATTAACTGATTCGGCAAGATTGCAGCCGTTGCGCACCTGAAATGTATATTTGCAGCACTATAAGGCTTTGATTTTGGCCAAAAATGTGCTATATGTTGATTAATCCGATGAAAATGAAAAACGCCGCTACGGACACCGCTCCCCTGTTGGGAGCCTTATTTTTCGCGGCAAGGCTTGTCTCAATAGGTTGTCCCAAGGGTCTAGTGAGAGGGCGTGAAGTTCCACGCGTGCGCAGTGGCAGGAAAAACGCGTCAAAAAGCTAAGAAAGGTTCCCCCGGCATGAGCCGGAGACCCAAAAAGTCTGCCGAAGCGCGGCGGACCTCTCATGCCTCGCGCGGGTCCGCCCGCAGCGTGGCTCCCGCAGCCAAAATAACCGGCAGCCCCAAGGGTGCCGGCGAAGGAGTTTTGCCCGGAATGACCGCCAAGAAGACCACCCAACGCCAAGGCTTCAAGACCAACGAATTCATCGTCTATCCCGCTCACGGGGTCGGCCAGATCATGGCCATCGAGGAGCAGGAAATCGCCGGCGCCAAGCTCGAATTGTTCGTCATCAACTTCATCAAGGACAAGATGACGCTGCGGGTTCCGACCGCGAAAATCGTGTCGGTCGGCATGCGCAAACTGGCGGAGGCCCCGCTGGTCAAGCGTGCGCTCGAAACCCTCAAGGGCCGCGCGCGCATCAAGCGCACCATGTGGTCGCGTCGCGCCCAGGAATACGAAGCCAAGATCAATTCCGGCGATATCGTTGCCATTGCCGAGGTGGTGCGCGACTTGTTCCGCTCCGACTCGCAGCCTGAGCAATCCTATTCCGAACGGCAGCTTTACGAAGCCGCCCTCGACCGGCTGTCGCGCGAAATCGCGGCGGTGCAGAAAATCACAGAAACCGAGGCGATCAAAGAGATCGAGGGTGCCCTCGCCAAGGGCCCTAGGCGTGGGCCAAAGCCCGCCGAAGAAGCGGAGGCGGAACCCGCCGCCGAAGAAGAGGCGGCCTGAAGGCCTCACGATCGCGACAACGAATAACCAAAAGCCCGGCAGCGATGCCGGGCTTTTTCGTTGGGCCGGCGGGTTTGCCCCGTACGCCATAGGCGGTACTATGTGCGTCAGCCATCCAGTCCACGATCAAGGGATCTACCCAAGGGATCTAACAATGACCGCCATTGCCGGTTACGTCGCGCCCGAAGCAAAGTCGGGCGACCTCGGCGTCCATTCGCTTGACCAGTTCGTGCTCGCCGTGCCTGACGCCAATGTGGCCGAGGATTTCTACACGAATTTTGGCCTCAACATGGAGCGCAACGGCAATACGCTCGCCATCAAGACCTTCGGTCATGAACACCGCTGGGGCTCGGTGGTGGAGGGCAAGACCAAGGCACTGCATCATCTGTCGTTCGGCTGCTATGCCGAGGACATCGCGCGGCTCAAAGCGCGCATCGAAGGCGCCGGCGTTAAGCTGATCGATCCGCCACCCGGCTTCGAGAGCAATGGCTTCTGGTTTCGCAACCATGAAGGCGTGCTGATGGAAATCAAAGTCGCGCCCAAAGTGTCGCCCGACCACAAATCCGACAGTATCTGGAGCCCGGTCGGCCCCGGCGCCGCCGGCGCTACCACGCGCGAGAAATCGCCAAAGGTTCGCCCGCGCCGGCTATCGCATGTGCTGATCTTCACCGCCGATGTGCTGGCCTCGATCCAGTTCTTTGAGCGCACGCTCGGCTTGCGCCTATCCGACAAGGCTTCCGACTTGGTGGCCTTCATGCACGGCATTCATGGCAGCGATCATCATCTGCTGGCGCTGGTGAAATCCTCGGCGCCCGGCTTCCACCATTGCAGTTGGGATGTCTCAAGCGTCAACGATATCGGGCTCGGCGCCATGCGCATGGCCGACAAAGGCTGGACCAAAGGCTGGGGCCTCGGGCGCCACGTGCTCGGCTCGAATTATTTCCATTATGTGCGCGATCCTTGGGGCAGCTTCTCGGAATATTCCTGCGACATCGATTACATTCCGAAGGAAGACCGCTGGCCCGCCGCCGATCACAAGCCGGAGGATTCGTTCTATCTCTGGGGCCCCGAAGTGCCGCGCGAATTCACGCTCAATTGCGAGGCGGGTGAGAGCTGACCGCAAGGTCAGACTATTCCACTACCACCTTCAACTTCTCGCCGGCCTTTAGTTTGTCGGTGTCCGACAGGCCGTTGAGCGCGCGGAAACGCTCAACTTGATGATCGGTTGCCATCCGCCGCGCGATCTTCTCGACGTTGTCATGCGCGCCGGCCGTGACGATTTTGAGCCGCAGCGGGTGTATCTGCTCGCTTTCCTTCAGGCTCATGCGCCGAAACGTGGACACCGATTCGCGGAACGATTTGTCGGCCTGCG
>Ga0302320_10023308_pt1 | contig 12154 bp, 10 predicted proteins | sample Bog_T0_3_FD_202130 | JGI IMG/M metagenome (GOLD analysis project Ga0302320, IMG submission 202130) | Peat permafrost microbial communities from Stordalen Mire near Abisko, Sweden - Bog_T0_3 | ecosystem: Environmental > Terrestrial > Soil > Wetlands > Peat | place: Sweden: Abisko, Stordalen Mire...
CTATGCTGGGAAGAAGGGGGGGGGGGGATTGCTTTTGGTGTTGGTAAAGTCAGAGAACAGACAAAACGGTCCAGGTGATGCGACCGAGCCGGGAGTGCAGTGGAGATTGGAGATCCTTCTTCCTTTGCTTCTTTTTCCCATTCCTAATACATCAAATCAGATCAGATGAGATGTATGCAGTATCATGTCCCGCATGTCACGATAGCTGCTTTTTTGTACTAGAAGGGAGGGATGAAGTGAGAGTGGACGCCCCCTTAGCTATTACCAACACATACCTTGAGTAGGGGCTATTACGTGAACACTGTACGTACATGATAGTGGGACAAGCACTTTCGGGATTAATTTGGGACGAACAGAACAAATTCGATACTTATGCTAAACGTGGATCTGCAGCTGGTGCATCTCCACTGATGTGCCCAATATAGCTAATCTTATAGGGCCTATCCCTATAGGGAAAGCTATGACCACTACCCCATTATAGGCTGCCAAAAGCCTTCAACGTACGACAACCCCGCTGCATTCTTCATTCTTTTCAATAAAACCACTTCTTTCTTCACCCAGAATGGAGATAACATTATTCATTCATGCATTTATTCTTTGTATCAGTGTATCCAAAAGACCCTCATATCAACACCTTATGCTTATAAAGCACTAGCTTTAGCTAGACCCCGAGTCATGACTTTGGCTAAGGAGGCACAGAAGGCCTTGGAATAAGACACCGCAATTCAGGTCTGCGGATCAATTGATTCTTGGGGCTTTGGAGTTCCCAATTATAAGACTTACGCATCCTAAGCGGGCGTATACATCTTGAATAATGGATCTTGGGCGCGGTTATGGTTAGAGGAAGTTCGTTTTGTTATTCTCGGATTGTGGGGTATACGTAGGGAAGTGTTGTCATTCTCACATGTACTAACATAGCTCTATGATATTCAAAACTAAGAGGGACGTCGTGGCCAGGTCAGGTCTCTTACAAGATGAGTACGTGAGGATTTCTTGTCATTCAAAATGATATTGGATTTAGGAATAATGCCCAGCTGGCGCTTAGAGTCCGTCTTTGCCTAAAGGTGAGTCCAACTTCCAACCCAACAGCGCTTCCTTTCGCGATCAACCTCGGGCTTTTTGACTAACACCCAACAGACAGACCTCGCGCGAGACCGATCCTATCCTTCTAGAATGTGGCTTCACAAGAGACTATCTATTTGCAGCTATATTTGACGTGAGCTATAAGCAATCCATGATGATGGAGATCTCGCCTTAATGCGCCCCCGGAAACTCCTACATAGCGGAATCCAACCCAACCGGAGAAGCCTTGATCCAACCTAACCCAGCAGTATCTACGACAATCTGATGTGGCAGGCCAGCCCCGTTCAATGACTTTGCCGTACTCCTTCTCATTGCGAATGCGAGTTTATCCACACTCTCTTGTTCACAATCCCCGCACTTCCATAGGTACTATACCATGCCCTACTTAGTCGGAACATGCATGAATTTGAAAGGATTTTCGAAATGACAGCAGAGAGCAAAACAAGACCTATTAGCTCTCCGAGACAGCTCTGAGTCCTTATCTTTTTGCAAGGATAACGACGTTCCTTCTACATACAAAACTTCTCACTGCTCCCTATTTGCTATGATTTGTCAGTTCTTGAAGTCATGCAAAACTCGGTCCTAATCCACCGCAGAGACAGTCCCTCTTTTCAGAGGTGCATTTCTACGCTGTTTCTTTAATGGTTTCTCTCTCCCACTCTTCTCGGAGTACGCGGTCCACACTCAGGTCTTCATGCTTCAACAGGCTCAGCAGTCGGAAGACACAACCAATCGAACCAACAGTATCGAAATGTTGCCCTCCCTTATCTTTGCAATGGACTTTCTTGTGGCGAATTATTAGTAGTTTTGAGTCAAGCTATTAATTCTATTAATAGTCTACCCTGCCACCCACGTGTCGACAATGTCAGAATCAAGATATTCTCGAGCACTTTTGCGATTATTATGCTGCATTCCAAAATATAAAAACGCATTCCAGCATAAAAAGCACGGAAAGTCCGTCAACTTATTCATCCTAGTATTAGCAAGGTCTTTCCTTAGTATTCTGCCTGCACTCGTAGCTTTCGACTAAAGCCAGAAAACCTACTCTTGTAAAAATGAACATAAGCGACTTCTAGTACCTCGCTTGCTTTCGTTCTTTCCAGCATGCCTTCCCCGCAATATCATCTATGACAGAAGTCACATTCGAGAAGTGGGGGCCAAGCCACAGTGGAAGACTTCCAAGCCTCTTCTCGCATCGTTCCTATTTATTTGGGTAAGCAAGTGCAACGTTCTTCCGATTTTACAATCTGAGGCTTAGTTGGGCCCCACTATTGGCTATTACGCCTCTATCCAACTTGCCCACGTGAATAGATTGTCTTTAGTACAAAGACCAACATGACCTCTCATGACCTCTTCGCGTTGTTTACTACCAGGCTTCGTTCTATTTGCGATTCCCTCGTCGTATAATTCCCTATTTTGAAGCTCGATCCTGTCACCCGTGCATCCAACGCCTTCCTCGCACGTATCCGAGCATCCTCTGTGGCTTTGCCGCCAACTCTTTGCTGCCCATAAGCATCCACATGATACCCACATACGCAATATCACGGGTCCCACAAACTTTATCTCTATCCTTACAAGAATATGGGCAAATACCGAATCTAATATGTGCCCATTTTTGAGGTATGCATTTTAAGGCAACCCAAAAACCGTTCCCATGACGTGGTTCGATTGATTAAGGTTTGAGGGCGGGTCCTGTTGGTAACTTGATGTAACGCTTATGCGTGGAATGGTTGTTTGGATAGCATGAATACAAGCTATGGTGGCTGGATACTTAGGGGGCAAAGATGCGGCGAAAAGTTAGGATGCACGTGTTGTATGATGTTGTATTATACGGCGCGGGCCATACAACACGTTTGAAATAGAAGCAGAATCACGTATGTTGAGCCTCAGCCTTATGCAAATGATTTTCTAACAGAAGGTAGATAAATGAAACCGGTTTCAGAAGTGTCGATACCTGTGCCTCTATTTAGAAGCAGAGCGAGATGCCCATAAATAGATTCAGCCCTATCACCGATCTCTGCCTCGAGGACTAGAAAATTTCATTCTGAAAGTAAAGATGGAACTAGGAGAATGTATCATGAAGTTAGTAACTTTATCTCTAATGTGTTGGTTTAATGTGGAAGGAAGAGGACGGGAAGGAATGTGTTATGTTGCGTGGCGCGGCGCCATGAACGAGGGAGTGAACGAATTCGGTTTACTGTAAGGCTAGCCTTGTGGGGACGATTCTCTGGCTCAAAGGAGAAAGGTAAAACTTCATTCCTGGAGATCATACTTTATAACTCCACATTTAACACTGAGATTCTTGGCAAAAAAAAAAAAGGATTACGCAAGGAAAGTCAGACTATCTGGATCCCCTTTAGCCCTACAACCAGCGAGGTAATATACAGGCGTGTAGTCGCTATTCAACAAGCATTACGGAGATTTCATCTGGGTTTGGGAAAAGAAGGAAGAGGATAAGTCCGTCGTGCGACTCGTGGGGCAAAGAATAGCCTTGTGTAAATTGATCCTTCGACAAAGGTAATAGGCGAATTGCTTAATATCGCCCAAACAATTCCTTTTCAAGCACCGGGTTTTCTTTCCCCTTCGGTAGCAGAAATTCTTCAACTTCATAAAAGAAGGCCTCCCCCACTCCGCCAGGAGCGCTGGCTCTGTGCGTCTCAGTCAGTATGCCATCAGCGCCTACTTGAGCTTTTAAGGTAGTGGGTTTCTGATTCAAAGGCGAGAGTTTTGTTTTACTTTGACTATGACAATGATGTCTTGTAATGATGGAGACAGTTTCGTTCGAGCTTCAGTCCAGAATACGAGGTCTCACCTATTGAGAAACATGTCTATTCTATGCCTCGAGCTTCTGCCTTCCATCTGATTGACTGCATGGCAGGTCCACATTGGCTTGGAGATCCTTTATCGAAGCAACTCAAGTCAAGCAGCTTCGAACAAAGAGAGAAATAAACTCTATTCACCACAAAGAGTCACCAAGAATCTTAATGCCGTGTTAGATCAGAAAAGATCAATTTAGATATGACTGAACCAATTTCTCAGACATACTATTTTACCGCTACCGTTCATCAGAAGCTTTGATATATCTGCTGTGTTTGTATATCTCAAGTGGCTAAACTTAATTGTTGAATAGAGTCAATGGGCAGGCAAGTGCTATCTAGGTACATACTTTACACCATTGTTAACTTATAATCGAATTCCTCTATCTTTGCATTTCTCAACCTCAAGCATATTCACCTTCAGAATTTCATGCTAAAGTTGCATCTTCCTCTAGTAGATATCCGTACCATTGCCCATCTAAACTTCAAGCCTCAATCCCCAATGCCTCTTCGAACATTTTTCAGATGGGCTACTTCGTTAATGTAATGTGTCTCTGCAAACACAAGGCTTGAAGGAATACGAAAGAGAAACAGTAAAGAGGCCTGCGGGTAGAGTTTTGACGAGATGCTCTCCTAAGAGGAAATATTATTTTTCAGAGGCCTCAGGCTCGGGCTTGAGTAATGTGAATACATGAGTCAGATATTAACTCTTATATTGCTTGGTGGTAGAGCTGCTTGCACTATCGTCAGCTTGCAGTTCTTGCCAGGTCTGAACAAACGTTCTTTTTTACCTAGAATATTCCCCTTGAAACAGCTATGCTGCTCGGTCTCGTCCTGTTTGTATTTGGGGATTTAGCTCAACATCCGTGATCTGAAGGGGAAGTCGAGAAAAGTTAACTAGACAGCTCCTGGAGATTAGCACGATTAAGTGGTCATTGCAGTGCTCTGATAATTTGACTAGTCATTTCGTGATTTACTTTATCAAGGATTCAAATTTTCTAATTCGGCCTATCTCTACCTGAAATTTCGATCAGAGCTCACGGTTGCATCACTTAGTCTTCTACCAGTTCTCCTATTAGTTCATATCTTCATCTTTGCTGTTAACTCTTCTCATTAGCCTTCCTTGAGTTTTATTGCAATCAGTTACCTTCACTCGTTCCGTGCATTCATTCCACCAGCTTCTATACTGCTCCTTTCATCCGTCTCTTTATCGATTCTCTTACTCACCCCATCAAAACGAATTCTCTCACCACGAAGTTTCAAGACTCGCAGCTCTGCTCGAATTGCACCTCTTTCTTATCCTAGCCTTCGGGCTCTTAGTCTAGCATCGAAGTCTCGAGTGAGCTTAAAGAAATTCTAAGGACAATATATATGTATGGTTCTCTATTTTGAGAAGGAATTCAATGGCCTTCAGAAGGAAATAAGGGGGTTGTGCTATTCCGCCGCATAATTGCCCTGGGTTAGTCCTACTAGTTGAGGAAGGGAGAATAAAAGTGTGTAAGATGAAAAACTGAGGTGGGTGTGGGTGTGGGAGCAATTGATTTTGGCACTTTCTAAAGGAACGGGGATTTTGCAGTTCTGTATTTCATAGTGCAAGAAAAGGTTTAGAAAGACAATGAGACACACATGTTTCGCAGACTGAAATTACTTTGAAATTTATGTATGCCACCGGACCCGCTTTAGCGGGGAGGTGGGTAGTTGAAAAAACGTGATTTTCGCGCGTTTGTCTGCCATCTATAGCTTATTTCAGGGCAAAATAAATCAAAAATAAATTCATACCATTTTTTATTCAATTTAAAACAAAGACTTTATATTATCCAACTTATCCAACTTATTCAGCTTATCCAGCATATTTAGCTTAAATAGCTTAGCTAACTTCTTCGTTTTACTAGCCTAGCCAGCCCAGCCAGCTTAGCCAGTTTATTGATATCAGTCAGAATGGCGCTGACGTGCTGATTGTTGACGATTCAAATGGGGTGTCTCTCCAGCTTCGGGCTCATATTTATGTTGAACATAACGACTGGTGAATTGAAACCGGAATACCTGTTTGTCTTGAAAAAGAGCTCACGAATAAGTCGACGCTGGCTCCTGTCGGCTTTGCCTTTGAGGACATTCCAAAGTCTGAAGTCCATCGCTTTAGATTTTTCCTGCAACAAAGTTCAAGCTCCTTCTAGGAATATTTGGTGAGTGATTCACCCGCCTCCAAACCTTGAGAAGACACCACGCATTCCGTGACAGTATCAACTGCCATGCCCATCCATTTCAGCACATGGAGTGGCACAGTGTTTATCGCCGTTGGATATTGCAGTATTAGGGGGTAATTCTTGCGTGTGAAGTGTGGGTTCTTTGTGGTACAAATTCTGTAGTTCAGCTGGAGGTCCGATTTCATAACCAATATCATGTGCCATTTTGGGAGCTGCTTGAATTGCTCTTTGTTTTGTTGGCCTGGTGGTCCAAAAGAGAAACCCTATAATTCCCAATGCCAATATTCCCAGGGGAACACTAACTGCAATAGCAATCGTAGCTCTTGGGGTTATTGACGATTTCGATGCCGAGCATAATGATGTGGGACTGCTAGATGAGGTTGGAGAGCTTATACTTGGGCTGGTTGAGGCTTGTGAAGTTGTGGTAACATTTCCTTCGGCCTGTGAAGTAAGAGATGCGAGTTGTTTAAGAAGCACATCGTTCCCAGGTGTGTATGCATGCCCGGTAGTCGATAGCTGAAAAGTAGAGCCGCAACAAGCTTTTCCCCCTATTGTGTTCCCACAGCAGAATGTATGATTGAAAGTACCCGGCGTCCCTGCACAAGGCAAGAGATCCGCAAAAGTCGTATATGCAGTGGCTGTAATTGGGTCTGTTGATATGAGTAAGACTTTGCTAAGTATAGTTTAGGCCGTTAGACTTACCTGTGTGACATTGCGAGGGGCAATTGGTAGACTCCCACGTTTCGTCCGTGCAGCTTCCACGATAAAGATACCCAAATGCACCCAGGCACAAGCCACTCAACGAGCACGCGTCTGTTGGTGCACAACATGCGGAATTAGCGATAGTTTGGTTGCATGGAGTATGATCTGAAGCTGTTGATATCCCATCCGGATAATAACATGTTGCAGCTGAACCAAACCCGATTGCGGTAAGCAAACATAATAGAAGCCCCAGACGTAGCATTATGGTAAGACTGTGGAAAAACAGAAATGAGGTATTAATCAATAGATAGCGAGAGAATCGATTTTTTTTTTTTTGTATGTCTGGTGTAGTGATATGCAGCTATGCGTATAGTGCTAAGAAATTATGCTGTTCTGCCAGCGATGAGATTGAGAGTTGCATATAGCTGGAAATAAATAGTAGGAAATTTTGAGAAGGAATAGTTATTTAATACAGCGTTGCCTATCCAGCTTCTATATAAAACGTCTCAACAATGGGATGATGCGAGTATAAAAATACGACAGCAAGCATCTGGATCCTGAGTGCTTAGCTCTTCTAAATTTGCCCTGTGCTAGAACTACTGTATGTACACCGGACATCGCCGCACTTGCTCACTGGCATTATCATTGATTGACATCCATTCAATGCTTCCCTAGATCGAGATGCAAAACTTGACCGGAAATTATTAATGTTGAAAGGTCTAGATTTGGGGGTGGAAGAGTGCCTGCCCGCGCCGTTCCACTGCCTGCTGGGGGCCGCTTTAAACGAAATTCTGCACTTTTGAAACGGAAGATGGTGTGAACTCAATGTTAGTGCCTTATATTTCAGGGTGGGGGCCATACCCCACCAAATCTAAGGGAACCTTTTAGGGTTTGCGGATCGCTATGTAGTTATGTGACCGAATAAATATAAATGCAGTTAATATATTACTGTATTGAGAAAAATCGCTGTTAAATAAGCAATAATCTATATTACCCCACATTACCCATGTCTAGTAGCCCTCCGTAGAACGTAAGAGGGACCTAGAAAAAATTCTAGGTCCCTCTTATTCATGAGATTGGACCATCGTATCTTTGAATTAGCTCATTGTATAGAAATCATTAGACCTAACCTATTCCATTTCTTTTGAAATTTTTACACAACATTTTCTTTTCAACTTTCAGTTCTTATTCATTTACAAATTTTTACATTGACTTGGCTCCTAAGGGTTTCGAGCCAAACAGACCCTGAGAAAGATTATAAATGATTGCTAAATATAATGGATGATTTATAGAGTATATATACTGCTCGTTCTTAGCTTTTAATTCTTATTTATTACCTATTAACGAGAATCCTAAATAATTCAAGGTACCTTAATATAGAATAGCTGTGATTAGAAACTTCTATATAACCAAAGAAGGCTTTTCAAAAAAGCAGTCACAAATAAGTAATTTGAGCCAACACAATAAACATATGTATTTTAAGTACCATGATATCCCGAAACGATTTTATATGCGTAGTACTAATACAAAAATGCTAGGCTGAAGATAGGTATCTCATCTACAACATAGGCTTCAGATCATCCGCTACCTTAAATGGAGCTTCTGTTTTGCTCTTGATTTCTTCCACTGTTACTCCATCCGCGATCTCGATTAATGTCAGGCCGCTTGTGAAATCGACATCGAAGACTCCCTATTTCCAAGATTAGTATATTTAAACCCCAAGCATTATGTCTCTTAAGGCTAGTTGAAAAGATAACTTGATCTTACCAATTCCGTAATAATCCTACTAACACACGCCTTCCCCGTCAACGGGAATGCACATTGCTTCATAATCTTCGCATTGCCCCTCTTATCTGTATGTTCCATCGTAACCACAACCTTCGTCTTCTCAGGATTACTCACCAAATCCATTGCTCCCCCGAATCCCTTTATCTTCCCTGGCAGCATCCAATTCGCCAAATCCCCGTTCCCACTAACCTGCATCGCACCTAGAATGGTCAGATTCACTCTTCCACTCCTAATCATACCAAAACTCTCTTCGGAGCCAAAAACCGCCGCGCCAGCCTTCAACGTAACAGTTTCCTTCCCCGCATTAATCAGATCTGCATCTTCGAACCCCTTCTTCGGGTACGGGCCAAGACCTAAAATACCATTTTCGGATTGGAGTTGGACTTCGACTTCTGGGCCAACGAAAGAGGGTGCAAGCATAGGCATGCCAATCCCAAGATTCGCATACATTCCATTTTTGAATTCCTTTGCTGCTCTCCTCACGATCTTCTCTCTCTTCGCAGCCGTTTCACCACTTCCTAACACAGCTTTCGCATCTACGGGATCACTATCATCTTTCGCAAATGTATATTTCTCAATGCTCTTCGCAGACGTAGACTGTATCACTTTCTTTACGTAAATTCCGGGCAGGTGGACGGCTTCAGGAGGGATTTCGCCCGGTTCAACGATGTGTTCGGCTTCCACGATGGTCATCTTGGCGTTGCGGCCCATGGCGCCATTGAAATTGTTAGCAGCGAGGCGGAATTGACAGTTTCCTAATTTGTCGGCTTTATAGGCCTTTACAAAGGCGTAATCGCCTCGGATGGCCTCTTCTAAGAGATATTGTTTGCCAGCAAAGACTTTTACGTCTTTTGGATAGGAGAATTGAAGGGGAGTTCCGTCCGGGTTGTTGAGTAGGGGTAGTTCGCCGGTTTGAACAACGGTACCAAAGGCGGCTGAGTAGATGAGAAGGTTAGTATTTTTTGATTGAGGTAAAGAAGAGGGTCTAGTTTTTATACTTATAGCTATTCTAGAGAGAAAATTTTGAACGCCCTAGATGCCATAGGAGGTTGATCTCTCATCTGATGTTTAGAAAAGTTTAAACAGCTGAAACATACCTGGAGTATAAAAAGCCGGTATCCCTTTTCCCCACGACGCACACCTCTCCGCCAAAGTTCCTTGCGGAGACAACTCTAGCTCAATCTGCCCCGTCAAATACATCTCCTCAAACGTCCTATTTTCACCAATATAACTGGCGATCATTTTCTTGATCTGTTTTGATTTCAACAATTTCCCCAGCCCGGATTCGTCTGTGCCAGCATTATTAGATACAGCCGTGATACCCTTGATATGTGGTGCCTTTAGGACTTCGTCGATCAGCTACACCACAACGAGGGGTAAGTAAATGCCTAATTGGGAATATCTTAGGAATACCTGCCGTATCTGGCACACCACACAGGCCAAATCCTCCACAGAGGAGAGTAGAATTGGATTGCATGTCTTTGATGGCTTCGGCCGCCGAGGGAACGACCTTGTTGATCTCATGTCGACGAGCGGTGGATGCGAATGTGCGCGCTAACAGTATGGATTGCTGGAGACAATGTGTAAGGAAGTATAGACGGGCAGTTGGAGTTTGGAAATACCTTTGTGCTATTCCGTGTGAAGGCTCTGGCCGTTCGGTACAAAGTAAAAGACATATCGGCGGAAGGAGAGATAAGATCGGGATCTGAAGTCTATCGACAGCCTCAGAGGGATTTCAACATTCAATGTTGAGACTTATATTTCGACAGAGTCGTTCACCGACGAAGCTCAAGGTGGGAAAGTCTTTTTCCGCTTCCCCGCATCCGGACCAAATTCACGGTAATGAAGAGCTGTACCGAGAAGTCGAGTCTGTGGGGGAAACCCTTCTGGGGAAAAAACTTCTTAAGACGGATTCGAAAGAGGGAAGTGTTGGTAGTCAACGAAGAGTAGATGGGACGTCTGAAAGACTTTACTTCCTTCAAACATCTATTCTCGAATAGAAGAACTCAAGTTGGGAAGAGGAGCGGGATTGTTCCGAGATCCGCTTGATAGGTGTGAGGAAAACCGGGCCGAAATTGGCACGTGCACTCCAGCAACCAAAATATTAAAAACTAAAATTTATTTAATTATTAATCCTTTTTGATGCTTCAATTGCAGCGGCTCGAAAAAACAACAACAGCTAAAAGGCAAAGCCATTGTAAGAGGTAAATAATTAAAAGCAGTAACTAAATTCGTGGTGATGCGACCCCTTAATCCTCACACGGAGAAACAGCGCTGTCTTGCTTACTAAGTACGTCGATTCTCGATCGAATAAAGCTTTGACCATTTACCACTAAAATCGCTTGCAAAACCAATGAGCTTCGTCGATCGAGAATTCACATCACGATCTAGGGGTTCGTCTAACTTACTCTATACTCCATCTGAAAGAAACATTTAAGCTCTCTCCATTAAGCAAACTACTCGAACAAGAGCTAGGCTAGAATTGCCTTTACAATAACCAGATAGGTTGCACTGATACAAAGCAGATGTATCTGATACACTGCTCCATAAATAAGCAGTTTCTGTATTCTTCTTTTCAGTTCCGAGAACAACCGCATCAAAGTGGCACATGACCTGAAATCGGCGATACCAAAGATAAGATGCATATGCAGCGTCATCGTGCGCTTTTATCCGCAATTATGGCAGAGACTCTCCGTTACAATATAATGGTAGCAAAGAAAGAGCCATATCGATTAAGGGGTTCTCCGGTCTCGTAATTTGGAAATCGCTATATGCGCTTGAAGTATAATTGCTTTATCGTTAATAATTAATAATAATGCGAGTTATTGCGGGTTCGAAGAAGCATGCGCGCGAGATCGATCTGAGTAAGGCCCAAGGTAGGTAAGCCAAAGTTGCATTTGTCGCATAGATGATGCATGTCATTGGCCCGATCTTCGGTTAATAAAAAATGTCGTCAGGATCGTGAACTTCAACCCAAGAATTTGCACCCTCCCAAATCCTTAACCAATGCTCCCAACCAGTCAATCAGATTTTGCAGTTCTTGCAATGCTGCAAATGACGTTGGGATGGGTTGTCGCTCAGCTAATTACCACTCCACTCCCTCTTCCCGACGAGTGTCTAGAACGGCCCGCTCCAGCCACGCTCGCACTCAACGCTGCCTTTTCCAGAAGAATGGCCTCATTCATATGACATCGGAAAGCTAAGTCAGGGCCTGTCTACTGTTCTTGACCTTCTTTCCTTCCAAACACATGTAAGTCTGTTAGTGTTAGCCTTGCACTTGCATTTTTTTTTTCTAAGCAACATGCAATAATCGGATCAGCATCTATCATTGTTTCGTAACTTCTATTCAATATCTCCTTTCGTATCTAGGCCTACATCGACATCCCAAAGGCTGAAGCACGACGCCCTTCAATCCTTCTTCCTGAAACGACCCCAATAACGAACAATCTCGAGTTTCCGAATGGCCATGCCTTCCCTGGCAGTTCTTGAATTTCCACCACTCGACGATGAATGACGTCTCTCGATCCTCTCATCCTATTCCGCGAAGATCTTCTACGGCTT
>Ga0302320_10023309_pt1 | contig 12153 bp, 8 predicted proteins | sample Bog_T0_3_FD_202130 | JGI IMG/M metagenome (GOLD analysis project Ga0302320, IMG submission 202130) | Peat permafrost microbial communities from Stordalen Mire near Abisko, Sweden - Bog_T0_3 | ecosystem: Environmental > Terrestrial > Soil > Wetlands > Peat | place: Sweden: Abisko, Stordalen Mire...
GAAGGCTCCCGCGACGCCGCCGCCCATGCTCGCCCAGCCTCCCCACGACGACTGCGTGGAGACGTTGTGCCAGATGGTCCCGTCGGTTCCGAGCGCGAAGACCTCGATGTGGTCGTCGCCGTACGCGAGGGTCGACAGGTGCGACAGGCCCGAGCCGCCGAACGAAGCAAAGGACGTGTACGCGGACGACTCCCACTCGAGCGACTCCGTGGTGCCGTTGCCGAGACCGTCGAACACCTCCGCGAGGTGCCCGCTGCCGGGAGCCCACATGACGCTCGCGACGCCGCAGTCGGCCGTCCCGCCGAGCATGGCCGGGCTGCTCCACGCGTCGCCCGTCGTCGTGGTCGACATGTGCGCCGCGACGCCTCCGCTCTCTGTCGCGAACAGGTCCATGTGCCCGTCCGCCCAGCTCACGATGCTGAGCGCATCGTTGCCGTTGGGCTGCGAGGGGGCGGCGAACGGCGTCGTGGGCGTGCCTCCGTCGCTGGGCGGCGGCACGGTGCCGAGGAACGCCGTGAACTGGGCCATGGTGCCGAGGAACTGATCGAGGTCCCCGCCGCTCCCGATGCCCGGCACATCGCCCGTGAACGAGTACTGCCAGATCGCCGCCGTCGTCCACGGCGAGGGAACGTCGAAGCAGGAGGTCGTGGTCGGGTACGCGATCCAGAGAGGGTAATTGGTGAGCCCCGTCGTATCGACGCCGTTGTCGGCGAACCACGAGCCGTAGGAGTAGACGATGGGCGTCCGGCCGGTCGCCGCCTGCACGGTCGTCAGGAAGTCGTTCATCCCCTGCGTGAGATCGGCGGCCGACGCCGCGCCGCTCGACCCGTTCCCGAGGCAGTCGTCCCCCGGGGTGCCGTCCGGGCACTCGATGTCGAGCACCGGCGGGAGATCCGTCGGCGCGATCGTGCCGACGACGCCGAGGAAGTAGTTGGCCTGGGTGACCCCGCTGATCGTGCCGTCGAAGAAGTGGTAGGCGCCGCGAACGATGCCGTTCGCCTTCGTGCCGGACCAGTTGTTGGAGAACTCGGAGTCCGTGAAGTAGTTGCCCTGCGTCGCCTTCATGAAGGCGAACTTGATTCCCGCGCCCGCTGCCGAAGCCCAGTCGAGCGACCCTTCGCCCCCGGACACGTCGACGCCCTGGACGAACGGCCCGCTCGAGCAGACCTGCGCAGCCTGGGCCGGTAGCGCATAGCCCACCGCGACCGCCGCAACGACACCCGCCAGCGCCCACGAGCCATGAAGCCTGCTGCCGATCATGCGGGCAGGGTCGCACGCGAGACGTCCCGTGCCCTTCCCTTCGACGTCCCGGCTTCGTCTCGATTGATGGATCGCGCGCGCTGGCAGCCCTTCATTTGCAGCCAAGAGATAACTTTCCGTTCGTCTTGCCTCTTCCGGACCGCTCTGAGGCCTCCCGAGTCGAACGCTGAGCTGGTGGTGGTTGCATGTGTTCTACGGCCGACTAGAAGGTGCCTCAGCGAACCTCGCCCGGCACCATCGCCGCGAGCTCGCAGGGAGCAAAGCCATGCCGGTGACGAGCACGAAGGCCCACCCGACGTTCCTCTCCATGTCCGCGCTGCCGGTCCTGGCGCTCTTCGCGCCCATCATCCTCGCGGGCTGCTCCACCGCCCCGGCGACCACCCCCGCGCCTGGCCCATCGGCTTCGACGCCCTCGAAGCAGAACGTCCTTCTCACCGCTCCGATCGACGAGAGCCAGCTCGTCACCCTCGTCGGCAACACGCACCCCAAGGCGAACGCGAAGTACGACCGCGGCCCCGTCGACGCCAGCCTGCCGCTCGAGCACATGCAGCTCGTCTTCAAGCGCTCCGCCCTGAAGGAAGCGATGCTCGAGTCGCACATCGACCGCCTCCACGATCCCAGCTCGTCGGCGTACCACCAGTGGCTCACGCCTCAGGAGCTCGGCGACGACTACGGCGTCTCGGCGGAAGACGTGGCGACGATCTCCGCGTGGCTCGAATCGCACGGATTCCGGATCGACGGCGTGCCGACGAGCCGGATGTTCCTCGAGTTCACGGGGACGGCCGGCCAGGTACACGAGGCCTTCCACACGGAGATCCACGCGCTCGACGTGGGCGGAGCCCCGCACATCGCCAACATGACCGACCCGGCGATCCCCGCGGCCCTCGCGCCCGTCGTCGTCGGCGTCCACGCGCTCCACGACTTCATGCCCCACCCCCTCCACCGCGATCTCGGGACCGCCACCCGGAGCGTCAAGACCGGGCAGTGGACCCTGGCGTCCCCGAGCTTCACCGTCAACGATGGCGCGAGCGGCACGTACTACGCGGTGGCTCCGGCGGACTTCGCGACGATCTACAACCTGAACCCCCTCTTCAGCGAGGGGTACCGCGGCGCGGGCCAGACCGTGGTGGTCATCGAGGACACCAACATCAAGAACGCCGCCGACGTCACGTCGTTCCGGAGCGCCTTCGGCCTCTCGGGGTACGCCGGCACCTTCACCCAGGTCCACCCCACGGGGAAGACCACGTGCACGAACCCCGGCGTCAACGCCGCCGAGGGGGAAGCCGCGCTCGACGCCGAGTGGGCAGGCGCATCCGCTCCGGACGCCGCGATCGAGCTCGCGTCCTGCGCCGACACGCGCACGGTCTTCGGGGGGCTCATCGCCATCCAGAACCTGATCAACGCTGCCAACGCGCCCAAGATACTGAGCGTGAGCTACGGCGAGTGCGAGGCCGAGAACGGCGCGGCCGCCAACAAAAGCTACGTCAGCACGTACCAGCAAGCCGCGGCCGAAGGCGTCTCGGTCTTCGTCTCCGCCGGCGACGAGGGCGCCGCCAGCTGCGACGCCGACGACGACTACGCCACCCACGGCATCGCGGTGAGCGGCTTCGCGTCGACGCCGTACAACGTCGCCGTGGGCGGCACCGACTTCATGGACGACTACGACTCCAAGACCGGTGGGCCGGCGCTGTCGACGTACTGGAGCGCCACGAACGGGACGACCTACGCCTCGGCGCTCTCGTACATCCCGGAGATACCGTGGAACGACTCGTGCGCGAGCAAGCTGATCTACAGCGGCAACGGCTACTCGGAGGCCTACGGAAGCAACGGGTTCTGCAACAGCAGCGCGGGGAACCCGAGCTTCTTGACGACGGCCGCGGGCAGCGGTGGTCCGAGCGCGTACTCGTTGCAGCCTTCGTGGCAAACGGGCGTCGCCGGCCTCCCCACGTCCTCCGGTGGAGTCCGCTACCTGCCCGACGTCTCGCTCTTCGCGGCCAACGGCGTGTGGGGGCACTTCTACGTGTACTGCATGTCGGACGCCGCGCAGCAGGGCGTCGCGTGCAACTACACGAGCGCGACCGACACGCTCGATCTGGCAGCGGGCGGCACCTCGTTCGCGTCTCCGGCCCTCGCCGGCATCCAGGCGCTCGTCAACCAGAAGACCGGCAGCAGCCAGGGAAACCCGAACTACACGTACTACCGGCTCGCGGCGACGGAGTACGGCGCGAACGGAGCGTGCAACAGCGATCTCGGCGCCCCCGCCGACCCGACGCTCCCGGCCTCAGGCTGCATCTTCCATGACGTGACCGTTGGCGACATCGATCTCCCCTGCACGGGTACGGACGATTGCTACGGGTACTCGAAGTCCGGAAGGAAGCTCACGTACGGCGCTCTCTCCAAGTCCTCCGTCGCCTTCTCGTCAGCCTACGCCGCGAGCGCGGGTTGGGACTACGCAACCGGGCTCGGCTCCGTCAACGCGTACAACCTCGTCACCAACTGGTAGCCGCTGCCGCTCGGCTCACGGATCAGGGCTGAGCACGAGCGGATACTCCACCGTGACGATGCCGCCGGTCGGCTCGGGGAACGATAGGTTCTGGAAGCCCCGTACCACGCACTGAACGACGTTCTTGTCGGGCAGGTCCGACCCTCCGTCGGACGCGACGGACACGCCGCCGCTGCGATCGATCACGAACTTGACCGAGACGCGCCCACGCAGGGACGGGTTCGTGCGAAGCCCGTCCTCGTAACACAGGCGGAAGCGGCCAAAGTTCTGGCGGATGACGCGCTGCACGGCCTCCGCGGGCAACCTCCCGTTCACCATCACGCCGTCCCCCTGACCCGTCCTGAAGCGCGCCTGGTGGGTACCAGGGACGAAGCCGTGACCGTAGCCGGCCCCGGTGACGCCGCGGCCAAGGCCGTGGCCGATGGTGCCCAGCCCGCAGAGGCACGCGCCCTCGCCGCGACCACCTCCCCCTTCCCCGATACCCGACAGCTCCATTCCTCCCGCGCCGACGGCGTCCCCGATCGCGTCGCCCCACATGTTGCCGAGCGCGCTCTTCGGGTCCTCGCCGAGCGAGTCCTCGCGACCCCACGGCGCCGTCAACGCGTTGGGCGAGCCGCCGCTGTCCGCGGCCAGGAGGCCGATCATGCCGAACGCCGCCGCCTGCTGGAGGGCGCTCTCGCGGGCGAGGTGCGGATCGGGGTTATCGAGCGGGCCCTCGATGCCTCGGCGGTGGCCCAGCTCCACGGAGCTCGGATTGCCCATGCCACCCTCGCCTTTGTCCGCGCCCGCCGCAGCGCCGTTCGCACCGATCTCCGAGCCGTCGCCCGGCGCGGGACTCACCGCGCCCTCGGAGCGCTCGGCCGACGCGTGGAGCAAGTGCTGCATCATCAGGATGCGATCGCGATCCAGGGCCTCCGCGTCGTCTGGCCCGAGGCTCGGCATGAAGAACGCCAGCGACGCCAGGATGCCGACGTGGAGCAAGGTCGAGAGCCCGAGATAGGCGTGCGCCGGCTCGACGAGGGCCGCGGGCGGGAGGGCCCTCCCGGCCTCTACGGCGCTGATCCGTAGCGTGAGCGCCGAATCGGGGAGGGTCACCTCCGCCCGCGTGCCCCGGACGAGCTCGAGTTCGTGGGCACCAGGCGACTCGACCGAGGGCCGCGCGCGTCCGGACGCGACGAGGTCGTCGAACGTCACCCGACCTGTCCCGGGCACCTCGACCGTCCCCGAGGCCCCCGGCACCAGGACGAGCGACGCTCGCCGCCTCCTCGCCAGGATGACCGGCGTGCGCGCCTCGGCACCCCCCTCGGCGCCGACGACGTAGGTACGCGGCGGCGTGAGATGGTCGACGCGAAGAACGGTGGTGTCCCAGAGGACCACCACCTCGATCGAGGTGACTTCGTCCGTCGCCCCCTCGTGCGGAGCCCCCTCCGCCTCACCCCCGAGGAGCGGATGCTCCGAGGCTACCGTCGCACGGAGTTCCTGCATGGCTGGCTGGGTGACAGCGAGCCAAGGGCTCAAGTTCCCGGTTCTCGCCGGGCGTGCCTCTGTTCAGCCCGGGGTCACCCGCTCGAGCTGGCCGCTGGCGAGCCCCACGAGGATGGTGTCTCCGTCCCACGCCACGTGCGTCGCGGTCCGGGGAGCGAGCGGCGTGACCTTCGCGCGCTGGTCCAGCGCAACGACCACGGCCGACCCGTTCGCCAGCACCGCGGCGAGCCGGCGTCCCGTCGCGTGAAAGCCGAGGGACGTCGGCGTCTCGGGGACGCGCACGCGCGCGAGAACACGGCCCTTCGCGGCATCGACGAGCGCGATGGTGCCGTCGTCCGAGCCGGAGGCGACGATGCGACCGCGCGGATCGGTCGCGAGACAGGTGACGCCGAACGCCTCCTGGTGGGCGTCGATGCGGTGCATGACCTTGGCCTTGGCCACGTCGACCACGAAGATCCGCCCGTCGAGCGCGCCCGTCCCGACGACGAGCAGCGCGCCGGGGAGACGGACGAGGCCGGTCACCGCCGCGTCGGACAGGGCATAGTCGGTGACGTGCGCGCCTCGATCGAGCCCGTAGACATCGACGGCGCCGTGCTCGGTCCCGCTGAAGGCGTACGCCGCGTCCACCGCGAGCGCCGTCGACGGGCTCTGGAGGAGGATCGGGTGGGGCTTGGTCCAAGGCTTCGTGAGGCGCACGACGAGCGAGCCTGCGGACGCGGTGACCCAGCCGTCCTGCCCGACGGCGACGGCGCCGATCGCGCCTGCCAGGCGCAGCGACCCCACGTCTGCCCCCGCGTCGCGGACGCGCAGGAGACCTGCGCGATCGCCAAACGCCACCAGGGCCCCGCGCGCGGCCACCGCCGTGATGGGGGCGCCCGGGGGCGACGAGGACAGCGCGGCCTCGTCCCAGGCGCGAATGGGCCCACCTCGAGCCGCCGTGAACAGCGAGCCATCCGCCATGGCGACCCCGATGACCGGCCCTGCGTGAACCTGCGCGGCGGCGCGCGGCGAGCATGTGAACGCGTCGAAGACCTGGAGCCACCCGTCTTCGAGGCCGACCGCGATGCGCTTGTCGTTCGCGGCGAGCGCGACGACGCGGGCACGCGCGTGGATGCGCCGGACGATCTTCTCGCTGGTGACGTCGATGACGATGACCCAGTCCCCGAAAGCCACGGCGACCCGAGCGTCGTCCACCGTCTCGAGGTGCCAGTCCTCTTCCGTCGTGGCGAGCCGCAGCGACCCGGTCACGGTCCCTTTGCGAACCGAGACGAAGACCAGCTCCCCGTCCGCGCGAAGCGCGACGAGCGCACGTCCTGCGAGGGCGACGGCGACGAAACGCCCCTCGGGCAGGCGCCAGCGAAGCTCGTTGCCGAGCGTCCATAGCTCCACGCTCTCGCGACGCACGACGGCGACGTGTTCACCCGAGCGGTCGAACGCGTGGATCGTTTCTCCTCCATCGGCGAGCCGTTGCGCGCGATCGCCGGCAACACTGACAAGACCTCCGCCGCCCCGGATGACTGCGAGCCATCCATCTCCCGATGGGCGCACCTTCGCGGCCGGCAGCCCGGCCGATTCCTCGCCATGCTCTCCGCCCCTGGGCAGGGGCAGCCGCACGGCTCCTGCCGTGGTCCCGTCTCGATTCAAGAGGGCCAGGGCGCCGTCTTCGAGCAGCGCAGCGACGCCCCCTTCGGTGCGCCGAGCGAGCATGATCGGAGCACCTTCGGTGCGGTGCTCCCAGCGCGGCGACGGGGTAGTCGCCTCTTTTCCTGCGTCCGGTGTCACAGCGTCGTCCCGCACGTCCGTGTAGTCGCTTCTCGGACGAATTGCGACCCTCGGTTGTGGTGCGCGCGGGCGTGGCCCGCGGCCCTGCGTTCGTTCGTCCCGCCGCCCAAGGTGGGCTACCCTCACGTTTCTTGGGCGAGTAGGCGGAAGGGCCCGCTATCAGTGGCCCTGGATCAAGTTGACGGCGAGCTGCGGCTGCTGGTTTGCCTGCGCGAGGACGGACTCACCTGCCTGCGCGAGCACCTGCTGCTGGGCGAGCGACGCGGTGGCCGAGGCCACGTCGGTGTCCTCGATCTGGCCGAGCGCCGCCGCGGTGTTGGTCTGGATGGACTGGAGGTTCGTGACCGTATCCGCGAGCCGGTCCATCGCGGCACCGAAGCCTGCGCGGTTCGTGCTGAGCGTCTGGATGGCGGCCGTGATCGAGGTGATCGCCAGCTGGGCGTCGGCGGCGTTGTCGACCGCGGCTCCCGAGAGACCGAGGTGGGTGACGTCCGTGGCGCCGAACGTGACGCTGATCTGGTCGTTGGCCGTCGTGCCGATGCCGACCTGGAAGTTGGACGCGGTAGCCGTGCCAGCGAGCACGTTGGTGCCGTTGAAGCTCGTGACGTTTGCGATGCGATTGATCTCGGCCAGCTCCGCCTGGAACTCGGTATTGAGGTTGGCGGAGTCACTCGAGCTCATCGTCGCGTTGGAGCCCTCGACGGCGAGCTGGTTCAACGTCGTGAGGATGTTGCTGATCTGCTCGGCACCGCCGTCGGCGGTCTGCACCATCGAGATGGCGTTGTTCGCGTTCTGCTGTGCGGCAGTGTAGCCGGCGACCTGCGCGCTGAGGCGGCTGGCCATACCGAGGCCGGACGGGTCGTCGGCTGCGCTGTTGATCTTGTACCCGGACGACAACTCGCCGATCGTCTTGTTGATGGCGAGCTGCGTCGCGCCGAAGTTGCTCTGAGCCTGGAGAGACGAGACGTTGGTCTGCACGAAGAGCGACATGTTCGATTCCCTTCTTGAACGGGTGAATGGACAGGAGCCTTCTGAGAAGCCCCCGAAGGTCTGATGCGAATTGCGCACCACCGCGCGCCGAACGCCGTGAGGCGCATCAAATGCCGCGCCGAGCGTGTCCGCTGGGCTCGTCGCGTGCCCGAGCACGAGCCGAGGTCTGCGTGTGCGAAGCCACGCACCGCTGGCTGCGGGGCGCCAACGCGATGACACGCCAGGCCACGGGTCGTCACGGCGTTGACGTCGCGCGTGGCGACCATGCGCATCGCAGCGCAGCGGCTCCGCCACGGTTGAACCATTCCAGCGAGAGCCGACACCACGAGCCGCCCACATGACGCTCACGGAGCTTCCGACTGTTGGTTTTGCATGGACCGCGATCCACGGCAGTGACGAGCCGTTCACCCGGAATTCGGGTCGGCGAAGAGGCGAGATCTGCGAGATTTGCCGAGGATCTGCGCGTGGCGCACACGTTGCTAACGGCGGGCGCCATGAGCGTCTCCCTCCGTCGCGTCGCCCCGTCAGCAATCCTCTGCCTCATCGCAAGCCATGGGCTCCTCGCCTGTTCGGTGCCGAACACGAGCAGCGATCCATTCACCGGGTTCGAGAACCCCGGGACCGGCGCGGGTCGATCACCGACTTCGCCCACCGGACCCGCGCCGAGCCCGATGGGCCAACCCGTCAGCCTCGAGCCTGAGCCCCAGGCTGCAGACGGCGATGGCGGTGCGCCGCGTACGGACATCGTCGTGCGGACAACCCAATCCACCTCGCCGTCCAGCGCAGAGTCGGCGGTCGCCAGCGCTCCCGTCGGGACGCGAACGCTGTTCTTGAACCGCAACGGGGGTACCTATTACCCGGGCACCGACAACTCCTCGAACAACACTTCGAGCATCATCTCCGCCGCCGTTCAGGCGCCGCCTTGGAGTCGGACCGATGCCGAGTGGCAAGCCCTCCTCGCGGGCGCGCAGGCGGCATACGCCCCGTACAACGTCTTCGTCACCGATCAAGATCCCGGCGCAGCGCCGCACGTCGAGGTGGTCGTCAGCGGGAACCCCACCATGATCGGGGAACCCTCGTGGACCGCAGGCATCTCCCCGATGGCGCCCGCCGGAGAGGTGATCGAGCGCGCGATTTGCTGGGTCTTCGACACCCAGCTTCAAGGGACCGCCGACCAGGTCCGCGTCGTCACCCACGAGGCGGCGCACGCCTACGGCCTCGACCACGAGTTCTATTGCCCGAACACGATGAGCTACCTCTTCGACTGCCCTGCCAAGTCCTTCGAGGACTCGGCGGAGTACTGCGGGGAGTACGCCGCCAGGACGTGCGCGTCGGGTGGTTCTACCCAAGACAGCGTCCAGTCGCTCCTCAGCTCGCTCGGCCCGAGCCAGGGGACGAGCCCGCCGCCATCACAGCCTCCGTCCGGCACGGACGCCGGCACGACCCCGGGCGAAGACGCGGGACCGGGGGCCGACGCGGGCCCGCCCGGAGCGGAGGACGGGGGTTCCGAGCCCGGCCAGGCGTCGATCACGCTCGTCTCTCCGGACGACGGCGCCACCGCAACGGGCAACCAGAACTTCAACGTCGTCGCGGAGGTCGCGAACGCGGTCAGGGTCATCCTCAACTGGGAGCTCAACGGAACGGTCCAGACCTACGACTGCGCCGCGATGCCACAGGGCATGAGCTGCGCGCAGAGCGGAGGGCAAGTCACCTGGACACTCGACGTCGGGACTGGCCCCCGCTCGTGGTACGTCGAGGCGATCGACGCAAATGGCAACTCCACGACCTCGGAGACGCGCTCGCTCGTGCTGGTCGCCGGGTCGTCGAGTGGCGGCACCGTCTCCTTCACCACCCCCAACGACGGAGACAGCTTCAACCCGGGTGACAACGTGACGGTCAACGTCGACACCGGCGCGACCGCCGGGGTGAACGCCGTCTGGCTGACCTGGACGGCGCCCACGGCGCAGGTCCAGTATCCGCTCACCTACCTCGGCGGCTCCGCGTGGGGGTTGACGGTCAGCACCTCCACCGCCGCAGTTGCAGGCGACCGCACGCTCACCGCGACGGCGTACGACGCCTCCAACAACCCGCTCGCCCAGTCCACCCTCTCGGTCCAGATCCAGTAGCTGCAACGACGGGGCTGGTCAGGACATCGGATGCTCCAATGGCCAGCCCTGCCGAATGCCGAGCCCAGCCCGGAGATCTCGTTCCCATCGTCAGCCGCGGCAAGTGCGAGGGGAAGAACGCCTGCGTGGAAGTGTGCCCCTTCCACGTATTCGAGGTCCGTCGAATCGACGACGCGGACTTCGCCCAGCTGGGCATCCTCGGGAAGCTGAAAAGCGTCGCCCACGGACGCAAGACGGCCTACACGCCGCTCGCGTCCGCGTGCCAGGCGTGTGGAAAATGCGTCACGGCATGCCCGGAGAAAGCCATCAAGCTCGAGCCGACGGCGAAGGCCGCCAGCCGTCGGCTCGGCCCTACCCCCTGACGAGACTCGCGCGCGGGGAGAGCGCGCGAAGAAAGGTGCTAGACCAGACCGTATGGCTCAAGCAGCGTTGCGCCTGCTGCAGAACGCGCCGGGCGAGTTCTTCGTCGATGAGACGTGCATCGACTGCGCGACCTGCCGCAACATCGCCCCTTCCGTGTTCGCTTACTCCTCGGACGCCGGTCGGTCCGTCGTCGCGCGGCAGCCTTCGGGAGACGGGGAAGCCCTCCGGGCCGCCATGGCGCTCGTGGCGTGCCCGACGAGCTCGATCGGGAGCGCGAACAAGGTCTTTGCGCGCGAGGCGTCCCGGGCATTCCCCGAGCCGGTCCCGGGAACCGACGGCGTCTACTACTGTGGGTTCGCCTCGGAGTCGTCGTACGGCGCATCGAGCTGGCTCATCGTCCGCCCCGAGGGCAACGTGCTCGTCGACTCACCGCGCGCAGCGCGACCCCTCATCGACGGGATCGCCGCCCTTGGCGGTGTCCGGACGATGTTCCTCACCCACCGCGACGACGTGGCGGACCACGAGGCCTTCCGGCGTCGCTTCGGCTGCGAGCGCGTCCTCTACCGTTCGGACGTCAGCCACGGCACGCGCGACGTCGAACGGCAGCTCGAAGGAAACGACCCCGTCCGTCTGGCGGACGACCTGCTCGTGATCCCGGTCCCAGGCCATACCCGCGGAAGCGCGGCACTGCTCTACCGAGACCAGGTGCTCTTCACGGGTGACCACCTGTGGGGCGAAGAGAACGAGTCGACGACGACCGGAGGGCGCCGAGCCAGAAGCGGCCACACTTGCGAGATCGCCTGCTGGTTGGAGCAGAGCATCCTCTGCGTATTGACGACCCCCTTCGGGGTTCCCGTGGAGCCCGACGTGAACAATATCTTGGCAACCGTATCCGGACCAACCACCCCGTTTGCGCGCTCGAGCGCGGGCCCCGGCGACCTGCTCTCGAGGTCGCTCACGATCGCCGCGGCGGCCCCGCGGCTCGACACGAGTGGCACGCCCGGGATCGCAGCAGCGATGGCTGCGGCGAACGGTGCCGGGTCATCGACGTAGGCGACCCCGGGTCGCACCGTCTCCACGATCTGCCGCAGCTTGGTGAAATCCTTCGTCGCGAGCGAATACGGCGGGGATATGGGCGCGGCGGGCACGCCCGCGTGCATCGCTGCCAGCTGGACGAGGGCGTGGTCGATGCCGTTGTCGGAGAGCAGGAGAACCGGGCGCTCGCGCGAAGCGCCTAGGTCGACGAGCCCTTGAGCTATGGCCGGGACGCGGCGCCACGCCTCGCCGTAGGAGAGAAGCCTCCAAGCGCCGCCACCCGCGCGACCCGTTCGCTCGGCCAGAAACGTCCGCGCCGGCGCGCGCTCGGCCCACCCAACGAGCCAATCCCCGACGCACCTCGCATGAGGCGCGAGTGGCTGCTGCGAGCGCAGGATGACCGCGCCCCCTCGCCGTTCTATCTCGACGGAAGGGGATGCGAAGAGCATGGCGCCAGATCCTCCCAGATCCTCCAGAGGGGAGGCTCAGCCAAAAACCTTGGCCGCCAGGTACACGGGAACCATGGCGGGCGCCATGGCCCACTTGGCCGCGCGGAGCAGGAGGGGTGCGTACGACTTCGGCTTCTTCGGACCCGCGATCTTCTTGTGG
>Ga0302320_10023310_pt1 | contig 12153 bp, 8 predicted proteins | sample Bog_T0_3_FD_202130 | JGI IMG/M metagenome (GOLD analysis project Ga0302320, IMG submission 202130) | Peat permafrost microbial communities from Stordalen Mire near Abisko, Sweden - Bog_T0_3 | ecosystem: Environmental > Terrestrial > Soil > Wetlands > Peat | place: Sweden: Abisko, Stordalen Mire...
TAGTAGGGCAGGCCTTGAAGAAAGGCGTTGGCGGAGAGCTGTTTCATCGCCGCGGAATCCTCCGGCGGGCGGCTTTCACTCCAGACCTGCTGATAAGATTTGCCCGGGGGCACGTCCAGCGGGAACACTTCCTGGGCGCCCTCGAGGTTTTGCACGGGGAAATCCCAATAAAACGGCGAGTTGGCATCCAGCGCGCGTTCACGCCATCGCTCCCCGCCCTCCACCATGCCGGAATTGAGGATGCAGCGGGTGCGACGCAAGACTTCCCGGAGACGTTGCTCGCTTTTCCGCAAGGCTTCCTGGGTCTGCTTGAATTCATGAATGTCCCGCGTGACCCCCACCGTGCCGAGAATCTCGCCGTCGCGTCCGCGCCAGAGCACCTTGCTGGAGAGCGACCAGAACTTCTCACCAACGGGCGCACCTGGCCGGGCCTTGTATTGCTCCTGATTGATCATGGCGTCGCCGGTGGTGATGATCTTCTGTTCGTCCGCAAAAAATTGTCCGGCCAGTTCGCCCGGGAAAAAATCATGGTCGCTTTTGCCGCGCATGGCCGCCGGGGACGGCGCACCCAGGTCCCGGGCGTGGGCGGGGTTGTTGAACAAGAAACGGCCTTGCAGGTCCTTGGCGTAAATATTGTCAGGCAGGGTGTCAACCACGGTCCAGAGCAAATCCCGCTCCTGACATAACCGGGTGTTGGTGGCGTTCAGGCGCGCATTTTCGGCAGCGGTGCGCCGGTAACGCAACATGGCCCCCCCCACCGCCATCAGGGCGGCCAACCCCAAGCCGAGGCACCATGAACGGGGCAGCACCAAGTTTTGGGGAGAGCCGGACCAGGCCTGCGAGAGGTCCAAAGCGGCCCAGAGCACCATCCCGAACAAGGCCGCCACCCCGGCAAACAGCAACCACCGGGTGGGGTCCTGACGCAGCGGCTGCGCCGGGACGGGAGGGGAAAAAAACTCTATCCCGCGCCGGTGTTTGGCAGCACCGGCAACGCTTGGCAACGCAGGCTCTGTCGAATAACGATCCATGTTTTGATCAAAGCAACCATGTGCGGAGGCATCCAACGCTGGCACAGTCATAAATTGGCAGCAGATTAAATGCCGCAACATTAAAGGCTTAATAAGCCTTATAAACAAGTTCCAATATCCAGAGGTTGTTCCATAAAAGAAGACAAGCGTGTCAAATCGCGTCTAAATATGGTACATAAACTGTAAATAGTGTGGCCCCCACCCAGACTCATTGCTGGGCAGGAATATAAGGGTGAACTGAGAAAGCGCAGATCCCAATAAAGATCCCAATCGAGAATTAAATTGGTGAAGAGATGAAACCGAGCTTGGTTCAGCCGGTCATGGGGAGACTTTCAATTTGCGCTGGGCCAGCACCCTTTCGGAGGGCTTGAAATGGGCGATAAAATCGCCGTAAAAATCGGCGAAGGTGCCGGCGGCGAGATGCTTCCGGATATCGGCCATGGTCTTTATGTACATATGGGTGTTGTGCACGCTTAACATACGGAGGCCGAGGATTTCGTTGACATTCAGGAGGTGCCGCAGGTAGGCGCGGGTGAAATGCCGGCAGGCAAAACAGTCGCAGCCCTCCTCGACCGGGCGGAAGTCGGCCTTGAACTGGCCGCCTTTGATGCCGATGGCGCCGCGGCGCGTGTAGGCGGTGCCGTTGCGGGCCACGCGGGTGGGCAGCACGCAATCAAACATGTCCACGCCACGGGCAACCAGCTCCAACATTTGCGCGGGGGTACCGAGGCCCATGGCATAGCGGGCCTTGGTGGCGGGCAGATGCGGCACGGTGAATTCGACCGCCTTGAGCATCACGGGCTCGGGTTCGCCCACACTGACACCGCCAATGGCGTAGCCGTCGAAATCCAGCGGCAGAATGGCCCTGGCACATTCGTCGCGCAACGCGGGATTGCTGCCGCCCTGCACGATGCCGAAGACTTGCTGACCGGCGGCGCGCGGTTGTTCGCGGCATTCACGCGCCCAGCGGATGGTGCGTTCGACGGCCAGCCGTTGTTCGCGGGCGGGAGCGTCATGCGGCGGGCATTCATCGAAGACCATGGCGATGTCCGAACCCAGCAGGCGCTGGATGGCCATGCTTTCCCTGGGACCCAAAAACAGGGGCGAGCCATCGAGGTGCGAACGGAATTCCACGCCGTGCGGTTTGATTTTGCGGATTTTGGCCAGGCTGAAGACTTGGAAACCACCGCTGTCGGTGAGAATGGGCAGTTGCCAGTTCATGAATTGGTGCAGGCCGCCGGCGGCGGTGATGATGTCGAGACCGGGACGGATATTGAGGTGATACGTGTTGCCAAGAATGATCTGGGTGCCGCATTCCAGCAGTTCGCGCGGGTCCATGGCCTTGACACTGGCCTGGGTGCCCACGGGCATATAAACCGGGGTATCCACCACACCGTGGGAGGTGGTCAGGCGGCCGAGCCGCGCCTGCGTCTGGGAATCAGTTTTGAGGAGCTCAAACATCCGGCGGATGATAATTGAAAACGGCGCGCAGGGAGATGAAAAACTGACAGGGGGAGCGGGCCAGCAGCTTGTCTCATTTGAGCAGCTAAATCTCCCGGTCAACCATTCTGTGGAACGGTTCCACGCTGAAATGGCATGCTGATTCCGGGGCGTTTGAAGCTTGTCAAACCAGCATCAGCGGCTAGAGAATTCAGGCCATGAATTTGTTTACCAGACGGGTCTTGTTTTTTCTCTTCTTCGTGTCGGGTTTTTGCAGCCTCGTCTATCAGGTGGTTTGGACCCGCATGGCGTTTGCGTCATTTGGCATCATCATGCCGGTACTGTCAGTGGTGCTCTCGGTTTTTATGCTGGGTTTGGCCATCGGTTCGTGGGCGGGGGGGCGCTGGATTCAGCCGCTCACCGGACGGAGTGGGGTTTCGGCCGTGTACTTTTATGCGGTCGCCGAACTGGTGATCGGTCTGGGCGCCTTTGGGGTGCCCAAACTGTTCGCCGCCGGGGAGCAACTGCTGCTGACGAGCGGGCAGACTGATTCATTCCGCTATCTTTCGCTGTCGGCGCTGGTGCTGGCGGGGGCCATCCTGCCCTGGTGTATCTGCATGGGGATGACGTATCCGTTAATGCTGGCTTTTATCCGGGAGCGGGAGCGAGGGGAAACGTCGGGGTTCAGTTATTTGTATCTGGCCAACGCGCTCGGGGCCATGAGTGGAACCTTTTTGGCGGCGATGGTCTGGATTGAGGTTCTGGGATTTCACCATACCCTCTGGCAGGCCGCGGCGGGAAACTTTGCCAACGCCTTCATCAGCGTTTGTCTCGGCTGGGAGCAGCGGGCGGGGGGCGGGGCCCGAGCCACGGGGCGGGACACCGGGAAAACCGCCGCCGTCCCTCGATTCGCCGTCACCGGGCCGCCGGACGCGGCGCAAAATGGGATGCTCAGAGGGATCTTGTTTTCGACCGGATTCCTGGCCATGGCGATGGAAGTGGTGTGGACGCGGGCGTTCACGCCGGTGCTGAAAACACAGGTGTATTCGTTTGCGGCGATTATCTTTGTCTATCTGGGCGCCACGTTTCTAGGTTCGTGGCGCTACCGCCGGGATTTGCACGCGCACCGGCAGATTTCGCTGGCGGCATTGATGGCGGCGCTGGCCGGCCTGGTTTTTCTGCCGGTGGTGCTGGACGATTTCCGCATCGTGGTGGCGGCGGGACCCCGGCTGGCGCAGACGAATCTGCCCAGCGCGATCCTGTTGCTGGCGAGCATTTGCCCGTTTTGCGCCGGGCTGGGTTATCTCACGCCGGGCCTGATTGACGAATATGCCGGCGGCGATCCCGGACGCGCGGGGCGGGCCTATGCGATCAATGTGCTGGGCTGCATCCTGGGGCCGCTGTTTGCGTGCTATGGGTTGCTGCCCCACCTGAGTGAGCGGTTTTCGTTGCTCCTGTTGAGTGTGCCGTTGCTCATTTTTTGCCTGTGTTTGCGGCGCAGGTTGTCCCGTCCATGGAAACTAACCCTGGTCCCCGTCCTGACGCTCATTCTGGGCTGGTCCGTTTTTGGCACGGAAGATTTTGAAGTGCTGCTGCGGAAGACCAACCGGGAGGTGGTGGTGCGGCGGGATTATGCCGCCACTGTCATCTCGTTTGGCAGCGGACCGAGCCGGGCGCTGCTGGTGAATGGCATCGGCATGACCTCGTTGACGCCCATCACCAAGTTCATGGTGCATTTGCCATTGGCCTGCCACACCGGTCCGCCGAAATCCGTGCTTGTGATATGTTTTGGCATGGGCACGTCCTACCGATCGGCCATGAGCTGGAACATCGACACCACGGCGGTGGAACTGGTGCCGAGCGTCGCGCAGGCCTTCGGGTTTTACCACGCCGACGCCGAGCGCTTCCTCAGCGCCACCAATGGGCGCATCATCATTGACGATGGCCGCCGATTCCTGAAACGCGCGGGCAAAAAATTCGACGTCATCGTCGTTGACCCTCCGCCGCCGGTGGTGGCGGCGGGTTCGAGCCTGCTTTTTTCCCGGGAGTTCTATGATCTGGCGAAGCAACATCTGAACCCGGGCGGAATCATTCAGATGTGGTATCCGGGATCGGATGATCAGGCGACCAGCTTTGCCGTCCTCCGTTCGTTTTATGAATCATTTCCTTATGCGCGCAGCCTGCCGTCGGTGGAGGGCAGCGGTGCGCATTTGCTGGGATCACTGGAACCGCTGGAAAAACTCGACGCGGAAAAACTTGCAGCCCGGATGCCCGAAAGCGCGCGGCTGGATCTGGTGGAATGGAACGCCGTAAAAGATGCGCGTGCTTATCTGGCCTCGATATGTGACAAGGAATTTGACCCGGCCGCGCTTCTGTACCCAGACCCCAGCATAGAAGTCACGGATGACAAGCCATTCAATGAGTACTTTTTGCTCCGCCGGCTGTTTAACCGGGAGCCGCATTAAGAACACTCATTCACGCGAGGGGGGCCGGTTCGTCAAAATGCCGGGTTTGGAGCGTGGGGGTATCCTTTGCCGTCTCGCAACGGCTGAGGAAACCGGGAAGGGGGTCATTTCCCACCTGAAAAAATGCCGGGAGGAGGGCCTCCCGGCATAGGATTTTTCAGTGATCAAGGCACGGAAATGAGATAAAAGGACTGCGGTTCGCCCGGGGTAACGGGAAGCGCCACATTGAAGTTGCCGCGGTTGTCAAAGTTGGTTGCGAGGATGGACACCCAGTTTGTGGGCGGGGTGAGCAGGTTGGTCGTGGCCAGGATTTGAAAGGAACCGCCCGCCGACGCGCCGGCACCCTGCAATACAATATTGCCACCGGACACGTTTGCGGTGAAGGCGCCGGGGGCCAACAAAGGAACGACTGAGATAAGGACGGCGCCGGCAGTGGTGGTTCCCTGGCTATCGGCGATGTAATAATTGAACTCATCCTGGCCGAGATAATCGGTCACTGGCGTGTAAGTCAGCACAACGCCGTTTTGAATGATGCTGGCGCCATTGGTGCTGGCCGTGTCGAAGGGAGTGGGTGCCAAGCTCAAGATGCTGTGGTTGGCATCCGTGGCGGCGGCAAAGGCGTGGTCGAGATTGAAGGTGGCCGTGGTGTTCGAGTAAATCACCAGGCTATAACTGACCGTCACTGGCGGCTGGTCCGTGCTCAAGAGGGTGAGCACGGCGACGCTGCTGGTGATGGAGCCGGAATCATTGTTGACCACCACGGAGAAATTAGTTCCCGGTTGCGCCGTAGAGGACGGGCTGTTGAACACCAGCGTACGATTGGTGGCGCCGCTGATGGCATTGCCATCCGCCCACCACTGATAGGTAATTGGCGGACGCGCGAGCGCCACCACGGAGAAGGTTGCCACGCTGCCGGGAGCCACGTTTGCATCCTCGACGCTCTGACTCACGGGTTGATTGGCGATGACGGGGACGCCGGCGGGCAAAGCCTGGCCAAGGCCCCTGATTTCCACGCGCACGGCGGACTCCTGATAGTTACCATTGCTGCCATCTTGATCGATGACAAAATCCAAGGTATTCAGACCGGGCTGGAAACCGTTGGTGATGATGAAGGCATTGGGAGCCTGGGCATTGTTATGGACTCCGGTGTTATCGGTGGGCTGACCGTTCAGCAGGATGCCGACGCCCGAATTATTCTCCCACCAGGTTCCACTGATCGTGATGGGCTGGCCAAGATCCACCGAGTCCAGCAAGAAAGTTGTCCGGTAAATGTACTGGCCATCAGGGGAGACATAGCTGTTGCCCTGCGTTCCAATCCACTGCGAAACGCCGTCGGCATTGGCGAAGGCGCCATTGAAAGCGGCAAGCGGATAAGCAGCCATGTTCCAAACGATGGCGATTGGCCCAAGATTATTGATGTCCGCACTCTGCACGACGGTATAATGAGGGTCGGCAAATCCCGCGAGGGCAGGGTCAAGAACGCCATTGGTGTCATAGCCCGTGTTGAACAGTTCATCCGGTACGGCACCAATCTGGACTTGGGCCACCGCACTGGTCACGCTGTTGGCCGACAGGGCGGCATTGGTGGCGATGAGCCGGTAGAAACCGGCGTCGGCAAAAGTAACTCCGCTGACTGCGTAGGTGTTATTCGTCTGCCCGGCCACGTTGGACCAGTGGCCGGAAACACCATTGGAAATCTGCCACTGGTAGGAAATGGGCAGAGTTCCCAGCACACTTGCGTTCAGGGAGAGGGGCTGACCGTACCCAAGGAAGGTGGAGGCTGGAGGCTGACTCCCAATGATGGGCGGGTTAATCACGGCGTTGGTGGTGAACACCATGTCATTAGGTTGGCGGGCGATGGCGCTGACGCGGACTTCGTCGATGAAACCCTGGAAGGATCCCGCATTACCCACGCCATGGGTGGTTCGCTGGCTGCCGCCCACCGCCGGCGACGGAGTGCCACCAATGGTACCTAACGCGCTGTTGGTGACGGCGGCCAGGAAATCCGCGTTCGTCCGGCTCTTGTCCAACAAGGTCCAATAGAATGTCAACACCCCCGGCAGATCACTATTGGTGGGTGTGTTCCCGGTGAAAGTGACAGCAACGTGGTACCATTGATTGGTGGCCAGGGCGTCAATGCCGCTGGTCGGAAGGGGCACAGCGGTGTTGATTGGACTTCCCCCCGAGGCGTTGATGAAGTTGAAATCAATGGCGGGCGCCGCACCGTTTTGAAGACGAAATTGCCATCCCCGCGTGCCCGCGCTGTTATCCCCGCAAAAAATCTCCCACTCCTGGCCGCCCGCGGCGGAGCTGAAAATATTGCCCTGCGGATTCACGAGTGCTTCAAACGTAAACGCCCCGCTGCTGCTGTTGGCAAAATTCGTGGGCGCCAGGTCGGCCGGCCCCGCGCACATTGCATGCGAGGCGGCGGCGGCGGATCCGCCGTCACCGGGCAGAATGCTCAAGGAGTCCTTCAAGGCGGCCGTAATATCATTGGTCACCAGAAAGATATTGGTGAAGGGCGGCTGGCCGCCAATGCCCAGGCCAAAATTGGTCAGGGTGATGCCGCCGTTGGTCACCGCATCGGTCACGGTGACAAAATTGGTGGTGCCTTGGTTCGCCGTTGAATCGTCAAAATGCCAGAGGTGAAGCGTATTGCCATCGGGCGCATACGGAATTTGCAAGCCCGCCCGCGCGGCTCCGATCCCGATGGCAAAACCCAAATACAGCAGTGGTTTCAGGATTTTCATACGATTAAAATGATTGATTCGATGTTAAGGTTGATTGAATAGGAGACGCTGCTTAATTTAACAAGGAACCCGGCCCCGGCATATCCCCCAAACACGGGAGGCAATAATCAGGAGCTGGCAGCCACCATCAAGAACGATGATTTGCGGGGCACCGGAGCAAGCCTTGGCCATTTTCGGCAGTGCTTCCGCCCGGCGCAATATGGTTGCGGAAAAAAAGGCGGGGTGAAAATTGCGAACAATCTTCACCCCGCACACGGGTATTGGGCGGTACCAGGGTCGAACAGTTTTAAAAACTACGAAGGCAAAACTAGCAGACTTTCCCGGTCATCACTATCCCGTAAATGGAGGATGGTCGCGCTGGCTCAGCCGAGCAGGAACTCTTCAAGCTGGGTCTGGCGGACGACGGTGCGCACGGCGGCGGTGGCGTTGTCAAATTTCAAGAGGATGTCCCGGCGTTTAAGATTGCGCTTGAACCGGACCATCAGACCGATGCCGGAACTGTCAACGAAGGTCACGCGCGAAAGGTCAATGACGACGGTCATGCCGGAGGAGATCTGGGACATTTCCGATTCCGTGTAGGCGCCCAGCTCGATGGCATTGAGGGCAGTCACCTCACCCGTCCAGCGAATTTGGAGTTCCGCGTCGCGGACCCCGCTGGTGACCGGTGCCAGGCAGGCCATGCTTTCCATCACACTGCGCGCCCCCGCGACCGCGGGCTGGATCATGAAAAATTCGTTCAGCTTCATGAGTTTCAACGCGGCCTCCACCGGGGGTCGCAACCCCACGAGAAAGAAATGCCAGCCCAGTTCCCTGGAGCGGCGGCGCAGCCGGATCAGCGCGCCCACGCCGGTACTATCGACGAAGGCGGTGTCGGTGAGGTCGAACATGACGTGGCTGTGTTCGACCGCGCGGAGCCATTCGGCCAGACCGGCCTGGGCCGCTGAGGCGTCGAGCCGTTCGGGCGCACGGATGACCAGATTGCCATACGGGTCGGGAACGACATCGGGGGCGGCGGCAGCGGACGATTTCCTGGCGCGCAAGCGCCACCATTGCCGGAGCACGCCGCGCACAAACTTGGTAAACGGTTTGCCCGTTCGTTTGGGTGGCTCGGGTTGGCCGTTCAAAAAGTCAAACGTGAGGCCCGCGCCCAGTACAAAGGGCACGTTGGCATCGCGGAAATTCATGTTGATCCATTTTTCCTGCTTGGGGGAACCGAGAGCGACAAGCAGAACGTGCGGCTGGACGGCACGCAACCGCTGCTGGATTTCGCCATGATTCATTTCCAACAGCGGTTGCTCGGGCGGCGTGTAGGCCACCAGTTGCAACTGGGGATGGCGCGCCCGCATCCGCTGCGCCGCCGCCTCGTCGCCGCCCAGCAGAAAGACCCGCCAGCTTTTCTGCTCGGCCAGCGCCAGCAACTGGGGAATCAGATGCGGAACGGTAACGCTTTCCGCCAGTTCATTGCCCAGAATCCTGGACGCCCAAAGCACCCGCTTATCCTCGGCCATGACCAAATGCGCGTCGAAAAGAATGCGGCGCAATTCCACGTCGTCCATGGCCTCAGCGATGAAATCCACCCCGACGGTGGCGGCGTAATGGGGCTTGCCGGAGGCAACCATGGCCTCGACCATGACGAGGGTCTCGGCCAGGTTGACATTGTCAAAGGGCACGCCGAGAATGGCGATGGGGGCGCGATCAGGCTTGATCGTTAATGGCATGGCGGGCGGCATTTGAAACAAGCAACTGTTACCACTAATCCCCGGGAATGTCCAAATCGTTTCATCGCCGCGAAGATTCAGGGAAGTGGATTTATCTGGTTTGACCAGGCTGATTTCGGCCAGGATGCCGGGTCGGGAGCCCGGCCTGCAACCGGCGGCGGTTCAAGGTCTGATTTCATAAACACGCCCATCGCCAAGACCGTCATTTACGAGGCACATATCAAAGGGTTCTCAAAGCTGTGGGATGTATTGCCAGAAAAGCTGCGGGGGACATATCTTGGTTTGGGCAGTCCCCAGGCCATCGAATATATCAAGCGACTGGGCATGACGGCGGTCGAGCTGCTCCCGGTTCATCATCGCATTGATTCCCAGCATTTGAATGACAAAGGCCTATCCGATTATTGGGGCTATAATTCGATTGGATTTTTTGCCCCGGACTGCCGTTTTGCGAGCTCAGGGTGTTTGGGGGAACAGGTCACTGAATTCAAGACGATGGTCCGGAATCTTCACGCCGCGGGCATCGAAGTGATTCTCGACGTGGTTTACAACCACACATCCGAAGGCAATCACCTTGGGCCCACGCTCAGTTTTCGCGGCTTGGACAACGCCGTTTACTATCGTCTTACGGCGAAAGACCCGCGCTATTACATGGATTACACCGGCACCGGCAACACGCTGGCGGTATATTTGCCAAATCCGTTGCAGTTGGTCATGGACAGTCTGCGCTACTGGATCAAGGAAATGCACGTGGATGGTTTCCGGTTCGATTTGGCGGCCACGCTGGCCCGTGAATTGCATGACGTGAACCAATTTCATCACTTCTCACGACGGCTATACGCTGGCCGATCTCGTGAGCTACCAGGAAACCCACAACGAAGCCAATGGCGAAGAAAACCGGGATGGCGACAAGAATAATAACAGCTGGAACTGTGGCGCGGAAGGCGTCACGGACGACCCGAAGATCAATGCATTGCGCCGCCGGCAACAGCGCAACTTCCTAACGACATTATTTCTGTCCCAAGGCGTGCCCATGCTGGCGGCCGGGGATGAATACGGGCGCACGCAAGGCGGCAATAATAATGCCTATTGTCAGGATAACGAAATCAGCTGGTTAAAGTGGGAGCGGGGAGAGGATGCCAATCGTTTGACGAGGTTCGTTTCCGGGTTGACAACGTTCCGCCAGGAGCATCCGGTTTTCCGGAGGCTGGATTTCTTCCGGGGCAAAGCGGTACGCGGGAGTAAATTCAAGGATGTGATCTGGTTGAATGCCGAGGGCAAGAAGATGACCGACAAGGAATGGGATTCATGCCATCGCTGCATGGAAGTTTTCCTCAGCGGCCACCTCACCGGCATCCAGGGCGAAATCATCCATGACGACTTTTTTCTGATTTGCATCAATGCCCATCATGAGTCAGTGACATACCATCTGCCGGCCCTCGGCGCGCAGGCAAAATGGGAACGGGTATTGGATACCGCCATCGAAGAGGGGTTTCTCCCAACGAAGGATGAGGTTTTTGAAAAAGTCAGCATCGAGGGGCGGTCCCTAACGGTTTTAAGGCTGAAGGAACCGGAAAAGCTAAATCGCGCGGCCGTGATGGATAATTTTTAACAGCAGATTCATTTTTGGTTTTTGGTTAACACTTCAGAGATTTCGCGCCGCAGGGCACTGGGCAAGAAGCCCGTTTGCGGGGACGGTGCGCAGGCGGCGACAAACTGGTCAACGGCACTCCCGAGAGAGGTAACCACGGGGACGGCTGAAGGGTGAAGCTCCGGGTGCGGAGTGCCGAAATTGGGGGCAGTTGGTTTGACCTGGTTTGACCCGACGGCCCCCCGGGTTGGCGACTCCTTAATTTGGTCTGACCCAAAGCGGTCCGTTCGAGAGGATAACGTATTACAGGGGACGCCCTGGTCAGCGGCATGCTTAGCGGCGGCACTTCCAGATGGTTTGTCAGTGGCACTCGCACGAGCCATTACCACGGAGGACATTGGGACTGGAGCTGGTGGTTGCTGGCGCCTGGGCAATAGATCGTCAAGAGCACCCCCGCGGTCTGTGTTCTGCATGCATTCGGCCGTCACGGCGCTGATGGATTCAATTCCGTTCCGGTGGCGGGGGGCCGGTTCGGTTTTTTGACTCGCCGCGCTTTGGAGGATGCGGCGGAGGGCGACAAGGTCGCGGGTCAAACTGTGCAAAATGCGCAACTGGGTGCGGAAGGTTTCGTTGTCCCCGCCATCCCACCTGGCAAGGAGTGCGGCGTGGCGCACGACCAGCATGGTGGCCATGTTTTCAGTGAGTTTGCCGCAGGTAGCGGGGTCCCATGGGCCGGCATCGACAGCGAGGTCGCGGGCTTGTTCGAGCAGATCGAGGCGTGTCTGCCATTCGAGGAGTCCACCGTTGCGCCATTCATGGAGGTTCTGTTTGCTGATGGGCTCACCGGCAAAGTCGCGGGCCAGCATGGCCTGGACATCGGGTGCGGCATTGAGCCAATCGAGGAGGGTGCCGCCGTCCTCGTTATGGGAGAGGCGGCAGTTGAGTTCGTCGCGCAGGGGGCGCGGCAGACGGGCGATTTTTCCTTTGCGAAGCATAATTATTTATTTTATTATTATTCACTATGACGTCGCAATGATAGCGCGCGGTTGCACTTTGTCAACCAAAAATTCACTAAGGAGACCATTTTGGCAAGGGCTGACTCATCTGAACGGGCTGGAAGCTGGCGTTAAAGGAGGCGATGCAAAATGACTGGACATTTTGGGG
>Ga0302320_10023313_pt1 | contig 12152 bp, 16 predicted proteins | sample Bog_T0_3_FD_202130 | JGI IMG/M metagenome (GOLD analysis project Ga0302320, IMG submission 202130) | Peat permafrost microbial communities from Stordalen Mire near Abisko, Sweden - Bog_T0_3 | ecosystem: Environmental > Terrestrial > Soil > Wetlands > Peat | place: Sweden: Abisko, Stordalen Mire...
CATCATGTCAGCGAAGGTCATGGGGCGCTTGGCGGGGGAAGTTTGGGCAGCGAGCGGCAGCGCGGCGAGCAGGGTCATCATCAATAACGAACGGAGTCTCATCGCGCCAGTTTACGCCAGCGGGCAAAAGCAAAGGCAACGGCAAAAGCGTTCACGCGGAGGCCGCGGAAGAAAGGCGCAGAGGGCGCGGAGGAAGGCAAAGACGTTCCCCAGAACCTTTTGCCACCAAATCGCGTCTATCCTGTGGAAGCACCATGAAGCGCGCCCTCCTCATCCTCGCACTGTCGCTCGCCTCTGCCGCGCAGGCCCAGCAGGGCTTCGGCCCGCTGGATTCCTCGCCGCCCACCGGCATCACCGTCGCCGAGATCATCCAGAAGATGGGCGCGCAGGAATCCGCCTTCTCCGCCGCGCGCTCGCAGTACACCTTCCGCCAGGACGTCCGCTTCAACACCATCTCCGACGACACCAACCGCCCCGATGGCGAGTACCACCAGGTCACCGACATCACCTTTGACAAGGACGGCCGCCGCGAGGAGCACGTCGTCTTCGCGCCGCAGAACACCATCCAGCGCGTCATCATGACCGAGAGCGACTTCAAGGACATCGAGAAGCGCCTGCCCTTCATCCTCACCGCGCCCGAGCTGCCCGACTACAACATCACCTACCTGGGCAAGCAGAAGGTCGACGACCTCGACACCTATGTGTTTGATGTTGCGCCCAAGGTGCTGGTCAAGGGCCACCGCTACTTCCAGGGCAAGGCGTGGGTCGACCAGCAGGACGACGAGATCGTGCTGGTCAACGGCCTGAACGTGCCGCAGGACACGCGCCCCGGCCACGCCGACCTCTCGCCGCCCTTCACCACCTACTACCAGCAGATTGACAACAAGTACTGGTTCCCCACCTACACCAAGGCCGAAGGCACGCTGCACTTTCCGCCCCAGAACGGCGCCATCAGCGAGGACATCCACGTGCGCCAGGTGGTGAAGTACACCGACTACAAGCGCTACCACACCTCGGTAACCATCCTCTTCAACGGGCAGGAGATCGAGAAAGAGCCGGACGCAACGAAGCCGCAACCACCGAAGCAGTAGCCGCTGCTTACGTGTCGGTGGTGATTTCGTCCCATTCCTGCTCCTCAAAGATTCCGTATCGCCGGAGCCAGTTGAGCGCATAATGCCGCTCGTAAACCACTCCTCGCTCCAATCCGGTCAGCGGTTCCGTTCCATTCATTTGCGTATGGCGGGCTCTCCAATGCTGGTCATAGACAACCTCATACGCAGAAATAATCTCGTCTAGGGGTCGCACCCTGGCGGTCGAGAGAAACTTGGCGGTTCCCTCATCTGGACCGGGAACCATCTCCAGCATTTCGGCAAAGCTTTCCGTTTGGACAGGCGAAGGCATTTCGCTCACGCGTCCCAATGACCAAAGTAGGGTCAGCAACGCTTCGCTTCGCCACGAAGCATTCTTCACCTCCCGCTCGGAAGGCGTGTTGTTCAACAAAAACTGCTTCTCGTTTGGACTTACTTTCTTCCAAAGCTGTTCGGTCTTTAGCCAGCCTTCGAACGAAAGCGAAGGATCCTCAGAGTGCGCCACAACACAGCAAAGAATAATGCAACGTGCGGCGACCTCGTCCCCTGAGCGGAGCACCATCATGAACTTGTCGGGATCGTCGAAGTCACTCTGATGGTCGGTCATTCGAGAAAGCTTACGCCGCCGCCTCGCCCGACTCAAAGTACAGATACTTGCGCCAGTTGGCGTCCGCGCTGCCGATCATCCGCATGATGTGGCGGCTGGTGTGCAGGCTGAAGGGGCGCGGCTCGCGCAGCAACCGCATCTCGGTTAGCTCATGCAGCATCTGGTTTCCCTTGCGGCGGTTGCAGTCGCGGCAGCAGGCGACCAGGTTCTCCCACGTGGACAGGCCTCCGCGCGAGCGCGGCGTCACGTGGTCCAGCGTCAGTTCGGCGGCGACGAGCACCTTCTGGCAGTACTGGCAGGTGTTGCGATCGCGCAGCAGGATATTTTTGCGGCTCAGCGCTCGCGTCTGGTGCGGTATGCGGCGGTACTCCAGCAGGCGGATCACGCTGGGCATCTGCAGGTTCAGGCGGTGGGAGTGCAGCACCGTGCCCTGCTCCTCTTCCGTGCGTGCCACGCCCTTGAGCACCAGCACCAGCGCCCGCCGCGCGCCGCAGATGTTGATGGGCTCATAGCTGGCGTTCAGCACCAGCACCGGCGTCTGCATCGCCGGCTGGCGAAAGACACCCATGCGGATGTCGATGGCCTCCGCGCGCGCCGTGCCCGCCACCGGATGCGTGGTGTGGTGTCGGTTGCCCGTCCGCTTCGTCTTCATCTTGCTCGACTGCATCACTGCCCTCCGAGAAGAACTGGTCACTGAGAACTCAAAAGCTCACCCTTCGACTCACATCCGGTTCAACAAAACTTGTACTAGTGCCCCACATCGCCACATCCGCAGGCACCATCCCGCGCACGCTCTCTGCCTGCGCCCGCGCGACGGTGGCGACCCAGACCTTCGCCGCACCCGCGCGCATCAACACCCGCGCACACTCGCGCGCGGTAGCGCCGGTCGTCATGATGTCGTCGATGAGGAGAATCTCACGCCCGCGCACGGCGTCCTTGTCGGCCACGCGGAAGGCTCCGCTCAGGTTCCGCCGCCGCTCCCCAGGGTTCAGCGTGAACAGCGCGTGCGTGTCGCGCACCCGCAGCATCGCATAGGGAAGCGCGCGCAGCTTCCACTCCGGCCGCTGCTTGCGCAGCTTCTTCACGGCGGCCTCCGCCAGCAGCCGAGCCTGGTTGAAGCCCCGCTGCCTTTCGCGTGCCGGAAACAACGGCACCGGCACCACCAGCAACTCAGACGCGGCAAAATCCTTCGCCAAGTCGGCCTCCAGCTTCAGCACCGCACTGGCCAGCCGCTCGCCCAGCACATGCTCCGCCATGCGGCGCTGCCCGCCGAACTTCAGCAGGTGCAGCATCTCGCGCATCTCGTGGTCGTAGCTGCCAAAGGCCACGGCCCGCTCAAACTCCGGCGGCGTCATCCGGCACAGCGAGCACTCGGTGGCGCCCATCGCCGCGGCAAAGCGCGCGGACTCCATGCCCAGCGCGTCGCCGCACCGCATACACAGCACATCGGTCTCCGGCTGAGCGGCCGCGCGCATCAGGCACAGCTCACAGACCCGCACCTTGCCCAGCGCCACCATAGGCGCGCCGCACACACGGCAGTCGGTCGGGAAAAATGTATTGCTGACATCGGCGACGGCCCACACCATCGCACGCTTCACGGTATTAAACCCGCCGGTACTTGGGAGCGCGCGCATCCCCGCGCTGCTTCCGGTCCCGCTCTGGCCCTCGCCAGGCAGACCACCCATCCCGAGTTGGACTTTCTTCACGCTTTCGCTGAAGACGGACCTCACCCGCGGCACAAGCAAAAGAAGCTCCAGCTGTGCCGATGCCCAAAGTATAACCGCGCACCGGAATCGCTGCAATACAGATACGTCCGGGTGGCCCATCCATGACAGCTTTATCGTCATGGGTGGGGTATCGCGCTATCCTTTAATCTGCGTGTCCATCACCGCCACCTCCGCCGCCAGCCCCGCCCGTGCCCGCAGCCAGTCCCTGCTGGCCGACTATGCCGTGCTCGTCAAGCCGCGGGTCTCGCTAATGGTCATCATCACCGCCGCTGCGGGCTTCTATCTCGGCTCGCTGGCCTCGGGGATTTCGCCCTTCAACCTGCTGCTGGTCAAGGCGCTCTTCGGCATCGCGCTGGTCACCGCCGGTTCCAGCGCGCTGAACCAGGCGCTGGAGCGCTCGACCGACCTCAGGATGCCGCGCACCGCCGCCCGCCCCATGGCGCAGCACCGCATCGGGCTGGCGCACGGCCTGCTGCTGGGCTTCGCTCTGGTCTGCGGAGGCTCCATCTATCTCGCCCGCGTCACCATCCCGCTCACCGGCACGCTCACCCTGCTGACCGCGGTGGGCTACGTGGCCGTCTACACCCCGCTCAAACGCATCACCACGTTGAACACCTTCCTTGGCGCCTTCCCCGGAGCGCTGCCGCCGCTGATCGGCTGGACCGCCGCACGCGGCCTCATCGAGTGGCCCGCCGTGGCGCTGTTTGCGGTCCTGTTCGTCTGGCAGTTCCCGCACTTCATGGCCATCGGATGGCTCTATCGCGCCGACTACGCCGCCGGCGGCGTCCGTGTGACCGCGACGCAGCAGCCTCTGCGCTGGGCGGCGCGCTCCTCAGCCATACAGGCGCTGTTCTACGCGGTGCTGATGATCCCGGTGAGCCTGTGGCCCTACTGGCTACGCGTCACCGGCCTGCCGTACGCCATCGCCGCGACGTTGCTGGGCCTGGGCTATCTCGCCGCCACCATCCGCTTCGCGCGCATTGTCCCCAATCCCGACGACCCAGCCAATCGCGCCCTCGCCCGCGCCCTGCTCAAGACCTCGGTGATCTATCTGCCGCTGCTGCTGGCCGCGATGATGCTCGACGCACGCGGACGGCTGCTCTTCTGAATCGCGCAAAACGTCCCGATCTGCGCGCTTGAGATGAACGCCTTTTCATCTGATTTCCACTCTCTGGAGAACTTTCTCAGCGCATCCTACGGGGATGCCTGTGACGCAACGGAGGCGGCGCCTTGCCGTCCTCTTCATCGCCGCGCTGGGTTGTCCTGTTTGGGCTTCACCGTCCCCATGTCAGGCCCCGGTAACGCTACCCTCGGCACCCGTCGCCGCGCGGCCTCCTATGCCGAACTTCATTGAAGAGTTCTTCCTTGCCGAAGCCGTTCGCAGCGAAGCGCGCGGCGAACTGCAATCGACGCTCGGCGCTGAGGCCTTCCGTCACAACGGCTCAGACGCCTATCTCGAATTCGAATACGGCATCACCAATCGCCTGCAACTCAGCACGGAGCTTCCTTACGGGCTCGCCGCCACCCCGACGTCGCTCGAGCCAACCAACTTCAGCAGCATCGGACTCGGCGGCCAGTATCAGATCATCCGCTCCTCGCAACCTTTCGCTCTCTCTGTCGGACTCTCTGCGGGCGTGCCGGTCACCGCGCGCGCAGACTTCGATTGGGAGCCCGAGGTACTCGTTGCCAAGCAGTTCCACTCCACGCAGTTGCACGCCAGCTTCATCGCCGATCTAGGCGAGGACGGCCACGCCTACACCTACAACCTCGCCTCGGTGACCAACCTGCACAACAACTGGCTCCCCACATTGGAATTCAGCGCTCGCCAACTGCCTGTCGGCAACCAGTTTTACATCGCGCCCGGCATCTACCGGCATCTTCCCCACCGCCTGGAAGCCGGCGTGGCAGCTGCTACCGGCTCTCATCTCGGCGCTCTGTTCAAGGTCACCTGGGAGGTCGGCGGCGATGACGACGACGATCACTAGTACCCGGTATCTACTGCGGGAATCGCGTGAACTTCACGGGGTCATAAACCTCTCCCCGCAGACCCGGTAAACTGGAAGAACGCTCATGACCGCCCTCTCCGCAGAAAACCCGAACTACCGCACACCGCCTGCCGTCATTGCCGCCATCCTCGGCGTTAGTGCGGTCGCATCTCTCTTCCTCGTCTGGCTCGTTTACTACCATCCGCCCATCGATGCCGCCGGAACCCACCTCTCCTTCCTGCCCGCGCTGGACGCGGTGCTGAACGCGCTCTGCGCCATCTTCCTGCTCAATGGCTTCCGCCACATCCGGGCGCGGCGCATCGCCGCGCACCGCAACAGCATGTTCGCGGCGTTCATCGTCTCCAGCGCGTTCCTGGTGGCCTACATCGCCAACCACGTGCTGCACGGCGACATGCTCTTCCCCACCGAGCACCCGGTGGCCCGCTTCGTCTACCTGTGGCTGCTGCTCACGCCGCACATCCTGCTGGCGGTCGTGGCTCTGCCGCTGATCCTGATTACCTTCTTCCTCTCGCTCACCGGGCGCTTCCCGGCGCACCGCAGGCTGGCCCGCTGGACGTTCCCTATCTGGCTCTACGTCTCGGTCTCCGGCGTGGTCGTCTACGCGATGCTCGCGTCCTACCGCTGATGCAACCGGATACCCGCAAGCTGCTCACCACCGGCTCGGCGATCTTCCTTACAGGAGCGCTCGCGGCGCTGTTGCTCTATGCGGCCTTCGGCGGCGTCACCGCGCAGGGCCCGCACTCCAACGGCGGCTGGCTGGCGCTGATGCTGGCCATGGGCTGCCTGCCCACCGGGGTGCTGACGCTGGCGCTCGGCCTGGCCAAGCTGGCCGGCGACCGCCGCCGCTGACTCTCCGCCGGGCCCTTACCGCGAATCGGGGTCTCTCTGCTATCCTCGTCTCCTGAACGAACACCATCTGGAGAGCACTTATGGCTAAAGGCGTCAACAAAGTCTTTCTTCTCGGCAACGTCGGCAAAGACCCCGAGATCCGCACCACAGCGGGCGGCATGACCGTCGCGACCTTCTCGCTGGCCACCGCAGACCGCGCCAAGGACGCGCAGGGAAACTGGGGCGACAAGACCGAGTGGCACAACCTGGTCGCCTTCCAGCGCACCGCGGAGATCGTCCGCGACTACGTCAAGAAAGGCTCGCAGATCTTCATCGAGGGCAAGATTCAGACCCGCTCCTGGGACGATAAGGAGACCAATGTGAAGAAGTACCGCACCGAGATCCTCGTCAATGAGCTTTCCCTCCTCGGCGGCCGCGGCGGCGGCGAGGGCGCAAGCTCCTCCGGCGGTTACAGCTCGCGCGCTTCGTCCTCCTCTTCGAGTGCCGCCTCCGCTCCGGCATCCGACTACGCCGACCAACAGATTACCGACGACGATATCCCCTTCTAAGCACCTCAGGTTGCTCCGTTCCGCCTTCATGCGCCCCTTCCTCTCTGCTCTCGTTGTGGCCGCCATCGCGCTGTGCGCGCAGACCACGGCGGTCGCGCAGCGCCACAACGCCGGCTCGTCGCCGCCCACGGCCCCGCCGCTCAGCCGCAACGGGCCGCAGCCCATCGTCCCGGCCAGCTCCGGCATGGGAGCGCTGCAGTTCGTCGCGGTGAACTACGGCGTCCCGGCGCCGCAGGCGCTCACCCGCCAGTTGGAGGTCGACGACGACCGCACCCGTGCCGCTTCGCTCTCCGCCATCGGCGCTCCGGGGCAGTACCTGGTGCACGGGCATATCCCCTATCCGCGCTCCATCCAACTCAACTTCGTGGCGCTGGGCAACAATGATGAGCTGGACGCCATCCTCACCGTCGAGCTGGACCAGCACATCGTCAGCGCCATCCTGTTTCCGCAGGACGGCAACTGGCGCCGGGTCGCCACCGTGCTCTACGCCACACCCTTCAGCGATCCCAGCACCACGCCCGCCACCTTCCTGCGCTTTGACCGCTCGCTGTTGCAGCAGGAGCGCTACCGCGCCGTCTTCCACGCGCTCACGCCGCTGCCCAAGGGCGACTTCGCCGAGAACGAGGCCGACCTGCGCATCCTGAACAGCCGCGCCGCCATCACCATGAGCTTCGTCAACCGGGCCCGCTCCTGCAGTGTCGCCGGTCATCCCGGCTGCGAGATCACCCGCCGCTGGATGCAGTCCGATCCCGCCGACCCCACACACCGCGTCGTGCTGGTCACCGCGACGGGACACCTGTCACCGCATGACATCAACGGCCCGCTCGCCGCCTCCACGCAGTTCCAGGACGCCCACCTGCACAGCTTCTCCTGCCAGCCGTTCATCTTCTCCGATGCGAGCTCGCGCTACGAGCCGGTGGCCAACTCCGCGCCCTGCCCCTTCCACTGAGCGCCAGCAGTTACACTGGGGCCTGCATGATCGATGAAACCACCTTTCGCCGCGAGTCTGACTCCGCCCTGGACGCCCTCGAGCAGTCCCTCATCCACGCCGAGGAAGAGGGCGGCTTCGAGACCGAAAAGAAGAACGGCGTGCTGAATGTGCTCTTTGAGGACGGCGCGGCCAAGTTCGTCTTCACGCCCAACACTCCCGTCCGCCAGGTCTGGATCTCCGCGCTCTCCACCAGCTTCAAGCTGGAGTGGAATGAGACTGCGCACGCCTTCACGCTTCCAAAGACCGGCGAAGACCTGCGCACGCTCACCGAGCGGCTGCTGCGCGAGCAACTCAGCGACCCCTCCATTACGCTCAAGTGATCGCTCTTTGTTCCTCGGAATGATTTGTCATCTCGACCGGAGCGTCGCGGTATCATCGCGATGCGGAGTGGAGAGACCCGCAATTTGGACCGCCTTGACTCTATGCCATCCCTCTCTGTCGCCATCGTCACCCGCAACGAGGAGCACAACATCGCGCGCACCCTTGCCGGCGTCGCGTGGGCGGACCAGATCATCGTCGTGGACGCGCACTCCACGGACCGCACCGCCGAGATCGCCCGCGGCTGCGGCGCTACCGTCCTCGAGCGCGACTGGCCCGGCTTCGCAGCGCAGAAGAACTTCGCCCTCGCGCAGTGCACCGGCGACTGGATCCTCTCCCTCGACGCCGACGAGGAACTCTCACCGGAGCTGCAGCAGCAGATACAGACCACGCTGGCCGCTGGCCCCAGTGTGGATGCCTTCCATTTGAAACGCCGCAACTACTTCCTCGGCCGCTGGATGCGTCACGGCGGCTTCTACCCCGACCCGAAGCTGCGCCTCATCCGCCGCAACGCGGACCCCGAGCTCACGCCGCGCTTCTCAGATCGCGCCGTGCATGAGGTCATCGTCTTCTACGGCGCGACGGCCACGCTGCAGGGCGATCTCCTCCACCACGCCTACCCCACGCTGGCCGATTACATCGCCCACATGGACCGCTACAGCACGCTCGGCGCGCAGGTGCTGGTGGAACGCGGCAGCACCAACGCCTCGCTGCCGGTGTTTGTCAGCCGAGTGTGGCTCTTTCCCTGGCTGAACTTCGTGTGGAACTACGTCTTCCGCCTCGGCATCCTCGACGGCCGCGAGGGCCTGTTGCTGCACCTGTACCACGCCACCTACGCGAGCTGGAAGCACGCCAAGGCATGGGAGAAGCAGGGAAAGGCAGAGAGAAGCAGGGAGTAGCAGGGGGAAGGGAAAGCAGGGGGAGGCAAAAGCAGATCGTTCGCCTGCGGCTCAGGATGACAAGTTTTTGTGTTCTCTCGCTGCTCCTCCCCGCTTCTCCCTGCCTTTCACTATTCCCTGCTTCTTCTCACCACGCTATCGCCTCGCCCATATGGAAGAAACCGCCCGTCGGTCCGTCTTCGCCGAGCGTCGCCAGCTCTACCTCGGTCTTCGCGCCGTCCACCACGTTCATCGGCGCGGCATCGCCGCCCAGGTCCGTCTTCACCCACCCCGGGTGAGCCGAGTTCACCTTGATCTTCGTCCCACGCAACTCGTGCGCCAGCGAGATGGTAAACACGTTCAGCGCCGCCTTCGATGCGTTGTACGCGAACAGCTTGGTGCTGTACGTCGGCGAGCCCTTGGTCGCCTGCAAACTCACCGAGCCCAGGATGCTGGACACGTTCACAATCCGCGCGGCCGGAGCCTTCTTCAACGCCGGCAGCATCGCCTTGGTCACCGCCAGCACCGCAAACAGGTTGGCCTCAAAGGTCGCGCGCAGGTTTTCGATGGTGGTCTCGCTGGTCACGTTCTTGGTCCAGCCCTTCTCCAGCATCACGCCGGCGTTGTTCACCAGCGCGTCCAGCTTGCCGAACTCCCCCTCGATCATCGCAGCGGCGGCGTCAATGTCATGCTGCTTGTTCACATCCAGCTTCACTACGCGGGCGTCCAGTCCGTCTTCCCGCAGCAGCCGCGCCGCCACCTCGCCCTTCAGCGGGTCGCGCGAGCCCAGCAGCACCGTATAGCCCAGCGTGCCGAGCTGCCGCGCCGTCTCCAGTCCCAGCCCCTTGTTCGCGCCTGTAATAAGCGCCACCATCTTTTCACTCATCTATTCACCTCCGGTTGCCGGGTGACCCATCCTTTCGGAGTTTCATCCCGAAAGGGTGGGGTCCTCTACTCCGGCTTCACCATCCTATGCATCAAAGCGGCAAACCGCTCCACATATTTCTCCGGCATCTCGCGCCGTTTCATGTCCCGTCCAACAACCAGGTGGACTGTTTCACCCTCGCACAACAACATTTCATCGCAGGCCCGCAGCACGGCGTAGCGGAAGCGCACAATCGGCCCGCGCACGCCGGCCAGCGACGTCCTGACCAACAGCTCGTCATCATAGCGCGCGGGGGCCTTGTAGCGCGCGGTCGCCTCCGCCACGGCGATCAGTGCGCCCTCCTCCTGCTCCATGCTCTTGTAGTCCAGCCCCATCTGCCGGATGAACTCCACCCTCCCTACCTCAAACCAGATGAAGTAGTTGGCGTGATACACCACGCCCATCTGGTCGGTCTCCGCGTAGCGCACCCGCACCCGCGCCTCGGCGTAGCCCTGTTCGCGTAGCTTCTCGATCTCACTCATGCCCATCAGACTATTCCCTGTACCCTGCTGCCTATTGCCTGCTTTCCCCAAACCGCCGCTCGATCTCCCGGCTGGCGGCGATCAGCCGGTCCAGCGGCTCGATCTCCGGCAGCGCAGCGCCCAGTTCCTTCAGCGTGGCCAGCAGCAGCTCGGTTGGCAGATTGCCCACCAACGCCTCTGGCTGAAACAGCCCCGGCAGGATGCCGCCCACGCCGCCGATGGTCACATCGAACCGCCGGCAACCCGCCTCAAATGCCGCGCGCACCTTGGCTGCCGCCTCGCCCGCGCGCGAGCGCAGATGAACACCCACCTCCAGCCCTTCATGCACGCCCAGCACGCACGCCACCACATCGCGCACCTGCGCCACCGAGGCCGTTCCCGCCGTATCCGACAGCGAGACCTGCGCCACGCCCAGGTCCACCAGCAGGTCCACCGCGCTCACCACCTCATCAATGTCCCACGCGTCGCCAAACGGGTTGCCGAAGGCCATCGCCAGGGTCGCCACCACATCCTGCCCACCCTTGTAGGCCAGCTCGCCGATCTGTTCCAACTGCTCCAGCGCCTCCTCCGGCGTCTGCCGCTGGTTGCGCTCCAGAAACTGCGGCGAGATCGAATAAGGAAACGCCAACGTCGTCACCCGCCCCGACTCCACCGCCCGCTCCGCGCCCCTGGCGTTCACCACCACGCCGATGATCTCGACCTCCTCCGCCGCGTCCAGGTACTCCAGCACGAACTCCGAGTCGGCCATCTGCGGGACAGCTTCTTTGGAGACGAAGCTCACCGCATCGATGTGCAGAAACCCCGCCGCAATCACCGAGCGCAGAAACTCCGCCTTCACCTCCGTCGGTATCACCTTCGGCAGGCCCTGCCACGCATCCCGCGGAGACTCGATGATCTTGACGACCGACATCCTTGCTTCCTCATTCGCCTACTGCGTTGGATCAATCACCTTCATCCCCGACGCATCATCCGGCCGCTTCTTCAACGGCACCGAGTTTACCGTCACAAAGACCTCCAGCGTGGGGTTCACGTTCAGTTCGAAGACGTGCCCGCCGGTCGTCGTGCCGTCCGGATGCCCCAGCACAGCGTGCATGTGCACCACCGGCTTGCCGTTGAAGGTCGCCACATCGCCGATGAGCGACAGCACCTCTACCTGCTCCGGCACCGAGATGCGGTGGTAGATCTTGTTCGGCGCGTCCAGCCAGGCCACGGTCGCGCCGCTCACTGCGCCGATGCCCGTAAAGTGCGCGTCGCCGACGTTGTACTTCAGCGCGAAGTCGGTCAGCCCGCTCAGCGCCTCATCGCCCCTGTAGAAGACCACCGCATAGACCTTCTGCTGCGGCGTGTCCATCACCAGCTTCACCTGCATCCCCGGCGCTTTGCCCACCGGCACCGGCCGCGAGGGCGAGATAAGACGGTCGTCCGGAACCTGCGCGCTCGCAATGCCCAGACCCACCACCAGGCTCGCACACACCACCAAACGCCCCATCGCTTTGGACCTCATCGAATCATCCTCCCCACGATGGCCGCCATCTCGCCATACCCTGCGGCTCATACTAATCCCACTTGCCCCTTCCATTGCCAAGTGGCATCCTAATATCCATATGGCATCCCCGCGCTCCATCTCGCTGACTGAGCCCCAAATGGCTTTCGTTGACGCCCAGACGGAAGCAGGCGACTACGCCTCACCCGACCAATAAATCGGCGACCTCGTTCAGCAGGAAGCCGACCGT
>Ga0302320_10023316_pt1 | contig 12151 bp, 16 predicted proteins | sample Bog_T0_3_FD_202130 | JGI IMG/M metagenome (GOLD analysis project Ga0302320, IMG submission 202130) | Peat permafrost microbial communities from Stordalen Mire near Abisko, Sweden - Bog_T0_3 | ecosystem: Environmental > Terrestrial > Soil > Wetlands > Peat | place: Sweden: Abisko, Stordalen Mire...
GCGTCCACCGGCCAGTGCGGAAACAGCGGCGCAAAGAGTTGCCGGCTGACCTGCCCATGCAAGCGACTGACGCCGTTCACCGAACCGCTCCCGCGAATCGCGAGATAGGCCATGTTGAAAGCCTCCGCTGCGTCATTGGGATTTTCGCGGCCCAAGGCCAGCAAGTCGTGGAGCGAGATGCCAAGTTTATCCGTGGCATAGTGACCGAGGTATTGTTCAATGAGCGCCGGCGGGTAGCGATCAAAGCCGGCGGCCACGGCCGTGTGCGTCGTAAAAAGATTTCCTGCGCGCGTGGCGGCCAGCGCGACTTCAAAGGGTTGCTTGATTTCCTGCATGAAACTCCGGGCGCGTTCCAACACCGCAAACGCCGCGTGACCTTCATTCAAGTGACAGACATCGGGCTTGATGCCGAGCGCGGCAAGCAGCCTCCAGCCACCAATCCCCAGCAGCATTTCCTGCTTGAGGCGCAGCTCCGGTCCGCCGCCGTATAACTCGCTGGTGATGCCGCGGTGCGCGGGAAAGTTCGCCGCGTCATTGCTGTCCAGCAGGTAAAGTTTTACCCGACCCACTTGCACTTCCCACGCGCGCAGCCAGACAGAGTAACCGGGCAAAATAATTTCCAATCGCAACCACTCGCCGTTCGGCTGCCGCAAAGGTGTGATCGGCAACTGGCCGGGATCGTTATACGGGTAGAGCGCTTGTTGCGCACCGTCCTTGTCTATCACTTGACGGAAATAACCCTGCTGGTAAAGCAACCCCACACCGACCACCGGCACACCGAGATCGCTCGCGGCTTTGAGTTGATCGCCGGCCACATTGCCCAATCCTCCGGAATAGATCGGCAACGCCTCGCTCAACATGTATTCCATGCTGAAATAGGCGACGCACTTTAACGGCGACTGCGGATGCTTTTTCTGAAACCACGCGGGCGCATCTGCCGCCTGACGCTTGGATTCCAATCGCTCGTTCACTTGCTTGCGAAAGACTGGATTGGCGAGCGCGGTTTTCAACTTGTCCTTGGAGACCGTTTGCAGCACCACCCAGGGATTTTGCGTGAACTCCCACAGCGCTGCATCAAGCTGCCGCCACACGTCGTCGGTGGCATGATTCCACGACCAGCGCAAGTCCAGCGCCAGCTCCGCAAGAGAATCGTATCCTTCAATGTCCGCGTGCAAAGAGTTGTAGTTTGCTTGGCTAACCGGTGTTTTTTCGGTCATAGTTTTTACTTTTTTGAAAACGCTTTTTGTCCGGTATCAGTTTGGATCGCCCTCATTGCGCCAAACTGCCACCGCTTCCGAAACCGTCATCTCATGCGGTTTCAACGGCGCGCAATGTTTGCCCGTCACGCTTTTCATTTCCAGCGCATCATTCACAATCGTCTGGGCTTCTTCCTGAATCCGGCGCAGATGATCCGCGCCTTGAAAGCTCTCGGCATAAATCTTGTAAATATTTTCAGTGCCGGACGGTCGCGCTGCGAACCAGCCGCTTTTGGCGATGACTTTCAATCCACCAATGGGCGCATCGTTGCCCGGGGCTTGGGTGAGCATGGTCAGGATTTTTTCGCCCGCCAGCTCTGTCTGCTTGACCTGCGCGGGTGAAAGATTTGCCAACCGCTGTTTTTGTTCCGGCGTGGCGGGAGAATCTATCCGTTCATAAACAGGTTCACCAAATCCAGGTCTGAAATCGCGGTAGACGGCGGCGGGATCGCGACCCGTGCGCGCCGTGATTTCCGCTGCCAGCAATGCCGGGACAATCCCATCTTTATCCGTCGTCCAGACGCTACCGTCCAGACGAAGGAAAATTGAACCGGCACTTTCCTCGCCGCCAAATCCCAGCGAACCATCAAGCAAGCCAGACACAAACCATTTGAAACCCACCGGCACCTCGAACAGTTTACGGCCGACCTTGGCCGTGATCCGGTCAATCATCTGACTGCTAACGATGGTTTTTCCGACCGCCGCCGATTTGGACCACTTCGGCCGGTTTTGAAATAGATAGTATATCGCGGCGCAAAGATCGTGATTGGGCGGCAGCAAGCCTTCGTTCTTGGTGACAATCCCATGCCGGTCATGGTCGGTGTCGCAGGCGAAAGAAAGATCAAATTTATCCTTCAGGTCGATCAATCGTTGCATGGCATAGGTTGAGGATGGATCCATGCGGATCTGGCCGTCCCAATCCACCGTCATAAAACTAAAAGTGGGATCAACCACCTCGCTGACCACGGTCAGGTCTAACTTATGTTGCTCCGCGATCCTCGCCCAGTAATGAACGCCAGCGCCGCCGAGTGGATCAACGCCCAAGTGAAGCTTCGCGCTGCGAATCAGATCCATGTCAATCACGTTGACAAGGTCGTTGACATAGGCGGTGACGTAGTCGTGCCGGTGCGTCGTGACCGCACGCAAAGCCTGGGCGTGCGGAATCCGGTTCACATCCTTGAGTTGGGCTTCAATCAGCTCATTCGCTTTGGCTTCAATCCAACCGGTAACGGCGGCATCTGCGGGCCCGCCATTCGGCGGATTGTATTTGAAGCCGCCGTCATGGGGCGGATTATGCGAGGGCGTGATGACAATCCCGTCGGCCAGTCCATGTTTGCGGCCGCGATTGTAATTCAGGATCGCGTGGGAAATCACCGGCGTCGGCGTGTATTCGTCCCCTGCGGCGAGCATCACTTCAACTCCGTTCGCCGCCAGAACCTCCAGCGCAGTAGCGCAGGCTGGAACAGAAAGCGCGTGCGTATCAATACCGAGATACAGCGGGCCAACGATGTTCTCTGACTTGCGATAAAGGCAAATCGCCTGCGTGATCGCGAGAATGTGCCATTCGTTGAAAGCCAGATTGAACGACGAACCGCGATGCCCCGACGTGCCAAACGCCACGCGCTGCGCCGGCACCTTGGGATCCGGCACGCCGGTGTAATAGGCTGTGACGAGCCTCGGCACATTGACGAGGATGCCGGCGGGTGCCGGTTTTCCGGCCAGCAGACTCATCTTCATGTTGTCTTAATTGGGGTTCGGCTTTCGAGCTGCGCGACTTTTTCCAGCCGGCGACGAAAGCGTTCCGCCCCTGTGAATCGCGCGGTGAGAAACGTCTGCGTCAATTCCCAGGCGAGGGCGTGACCGACCAGCAGGCCACCAAAACAGATCATGTTCAAATCGTCATCTTCGACGCCTTGATGCGCGGAAAAGTTTTCATCAATCAACCCTGCCCGAACGCCCGCCACCTTGTTCGCGGCGATGGATGCGCCGACACCGCTGCCGCAGATGCCCACGCCGCGATCCACCGTCCCGGCGGCAAGCGCGCGAGCCAGGGGAATGATAAAATCGGGATAATCATCGTCAGATTTCAACTGGCGGTCGCCGAAATCAGTGACTTCAAAACCGGCTGCGCGTAATTTCCCGGCCAGAAATTCCTTCAATTCAAACCCGCCATGGTCGGCGGCGATGCCGATGCGTTTCAGCGGGTTTGGTAAAATGGCTTCGTTATGAATTTTCATCATCTTTCGACAAGTTGCGGTCCCATCGCGGGATAATCGGTATAACCCTTTTCCGCGCCGCCATAAAAGGTTACCTCATCCAGCGGATTGAGCGGCGCGTTCAAACGGAACCGTTCAGGCAAATCAGGGTTGGCAATAAACAAACGCCCAAACGCCACCGCATCGGCCAGATCCTCCGCCAATGCCTGCGTCGCCGTGGCGCGTGTAAAATCATTCGCGACTATCAACGGACCATGAAACTCTTTGCGCAGTGCGGCCAGCGGCACGGGCACCGCGCCATGTCGCAAATCATCTTCCGTGGACACAATCAGATGTGCGTAGGCCAGATTGAAGCGATTCAGTTCGTGCAACACATGGCTGAACGTCTCCAGCGGATTGGAATCTTGCATGTCATTGAACACTCCACCCGGGGAAAAACGAATGCCCACATGGTCAGCACCCCAGACCTGCGTGACGGCATCAGTTACTTCCAACGTGAGCCGCGCGCGATTCCGCGCCGGGCCACCGTATTCATCGGTGCGCTGGTTTGTGCCATCGCGCAGAAATTGGTCGAGCAAATAGCCGTTGGCGTTGTGAATTTCCACGCCGTCAAAGCCGGCGGTTTTCGCGTGCTCTGCCGCGGTCGCATATTGCGACACGATGCCTGGCAACTCATCTTTTCTCAATGCGCGTGGCGTAACGTAGGGCTGCATCCCACGTTCCGTAAGCACCTGGCCGGTGCGCGGAGCGATGGCGCTGGGCGCGACTGGCAGTCCGCCGTTCGGCTGGAAACTAGGATGCGAAATCCGGCCCATGTGCCAGAGCTGGAGAAAAATCCGCCCACCCGCGTGATGCACCGCATCGGTCACCTGCTTCCAGCCGGTGACTTGTTCCGCCGTATAAATGCCAGGCGCATTGGGACAGCCCGTGCCTTGCTGGGAAATCGCCGTGGCTTCGCTGACCATCAGTCCCGCCGCCGCGCGCTGCACATAATATTTCGCCATCAACGGGGTCGGCACCCGGCCGCGTCCTGCGCGCATTCGGGTGAGTGGAGCCATGACGATGCGGTTCGGCGCTTCCAAAGCACCCAGTCGGACGGGAGTAAAAAGTTCAGGTGTGTTCATAAGTTTACCAACCTAAGCTGTGGTTTGTCGCCTCCGCTAACAATGGGGTGAACACCCCAGCACAAAATTCCAGCTGCGCGCCAAAATGTCATCTACGGTTAAGCTAAAAACCGAAAGAACCAGCATTAGGAACAAGAGCCGTTCCGTCGTGGCGGTTTTAAAATTCACTCCAGTAGGCGGACTTTGACCTGAAGAAACTCTCAATCGTCGGTCGTGACTGCCACACCGACGAAAACGCGGTCGGCTACTACAACAACCACGACCGCATGAAACACCGGGGCAAGCTGAGCGCATTCAGCAATTTGGAAACCGTCAAGGCGGCGACTCAAGTTAGTTTAACCACCATCTTACCGATATTGCTTCCTTTGAAGAGACCTATGAAAGCAGCTTCAGCCTGATCAAGTCCTTCCGCCACTGTCTCTTTGTTCTTCAATTTGCCGGACTGCAATAGCGCGCCCATTTCCTTTTCAAATTCGCCCTGACGGTCCAGCCAGTCGTGAACGATCATCCCGCGCATCGTCAATCGCTTGGTCGTGATGTTAAATAGATTCGATGGGCCGGGGCGCGGCTTTTCCTCATTATAGCCGGAGATGCCGCCGCAGGCGATGATCCGGCCATGCACGCGCAACATCGAAAGCGCGGCTTCGAGTGCGTCACCACCGACATTGTCGAAATACACATCAATGCCATCCGGGACTTCGACCTTTAATTGCTCCACTATTGGCCCGGTCTTGTAATCGAAGGCGATGTCAAAGCCGCATTCCTCCCGTAGAAATTTCACCTTCTCCATCGAGCCGGCAGAACCGATGACTTTGCAGCCGCGCAATTTCGCCAATTGCCCTGCGACATTGCCGACGGCACCAGCGGCTCCCGAAATATAAATGATGTCGCCCGCTTTGACCTCGACCAGATTCAATCCTGTCCACGCCGTCATGCCCGTCATGCCGAGCGCGCCGAGATATACCGAGAGCGGCTGAACCGCGCGGTTGACCGGATGCAGGTCTTTGGGAAAGGCGATGAAATATTCCCGCCAGCCAAAGTTGGAAACGACGACATCTCCGGTTTTGAACTCCTTGGCGCGCGACTCGACCACTTCACCGACCGCACCGCCATCCAACACTTTGCAAATTTCGAACGGCGGTGCATACGACTTGCGGTCATTCATGCGCCCGCGCATATAGGGATCCACCGACATGAACAGATTGCGCACCAGCACCTGCTGGTCTGGCAGTGATTTTAATTCAACCTGTGCATGCGTAAAGTTGGCTACGGTCGGCAACCCTTGCGGGCGGGAGGCCAGCCGAATTTCGCGGCTTGTGATTGTTTTCATTGCTGATTTTATTTAAGGACGGCCAGTTTCATGGCTTTTCGGGCGTGTTCTTATCAATGTATTGCATCAAGCGTCGCTGCGTGGCCCGGAGCGACTGAGTGGTCACTACGGCGATTCGCTTCATGAGTTGATACCCCAGCTCATGGTCTCGTTCGCATTGTTCGCGCAGACGTGTGCCATAGAAAAAAATCGTGGTGGTTGGCTCCAAAGCGCGAGCCGTAAAGTGCATGGCGTAGGGAGGAAAAAGCCACGACCAACCCAGGTCATCGCCCGGCCCGAGTGTTTGAATGGGAATCACATTCCGGTCTTCCATTTCCGACGAGAGCTCCACCCGGCCGGTCAATATGAGATAAAACCGGTTGGCGGGACTGCCTTCCTCAAAGATTGTCGCCCCGGTTTCAAATTTCATTTCCAAGGCCGACGCCGCGAGCATTTGAAGTTGCTGCGAATTCAATCCCTTGCAAAAATGGCTGTTGCGCAATGAGGACATAAAGCGCTGCCGCCAAGTCAGCGCTCGGATTAGCTCCATCAGAAATGGGTGCGACCTGAACCGCTTGCGAACCAACGCCCGCCGGTGGATTCATAAATCCTTTTTGGCGGCAGCTTTGGTAGCCTGGAAACTTTGTTCAATTCCAGCTTCGGCGATACCGCCTTCGACGAGCCGCTCGATATCACTTCGGCCTTCATCGTCCTCATCTTCGCTTGGCGCAACTCGCATTTTGTGCCCGGTTGAGCCGGCCACCGGATCCCAGCGTTCGGACTCAGGCGCGGATTCAAGAATCGCATCGTTCGGGTCCTCATCCAGAACGCCGGTCAATTCCCGTTTCGCCTGCGCAAAATGAGACTTGGTTGCGGCGCTCGACAATAATCCGTCTATGACCGCCAGCTCCGCCGCGCGGGTGCGCACCATCTGGCGGGTAACCGTGCCGACACCGGCGAAATTTTCCGAGATGACGCCGTCTTTCAGTGGATTGGTTTTCATAAGTTAATAATTACTTCGCGTGATTGGTTTGGTCTTTATGCGACGTTTTCATTTCGCGCGTGCCGCGATCCTCTCGCACGTCGCGGGATTTGGAGAACGTGTTGTCCCGCTTCGGCGGCTTGGAACTCGCGGTTGGTTCGGGAGCGGGTCGGAATTGGTGTGCCGTTTTCGGGAAAACGGGTGTTTGCACGATAGCCGCAAATTCGGCGATGTTTTTTTTCATAATTTATTCTAGGTCTGGTTGTGGAAGCCATGGACGCGAGTCAGATTGCGTTCCGCTAACAAATCCGCCTCCGCTTTCAGCCAATGTTCCACGTCATGACCGGGCTGAGAGCGTTCGTTTTCATAGGCGAAGTAGGCCCTTCTGGCCACTTCGTCCGGCGAGGGCGTAAAACTAATTTCATTTTGACATATGCCCGCAGCCGAAGTTGGCCGGGGTGCAATGACCGTTTGGTGAGTTTTGGAAAATTTATGTTGTTTCATAAAGTGATGGCGATTTAATGTTGAGTTGTAAAAAGAGATGAACCCGGATGGATTTGGGATCCGCGCTCAACCCCTCCGAGTAATTGCGCCTCAGCCTCCAGCCAGTGCTTCTCCTCATTCCCAGGCTGCGAACCTTGTTTCTCATAAATCTCGTAAGCGCGGCGAGTCACCGCTTCCGGCGATGGTGCAAACGCCGGCTTGCTGTGGTTTGAGTCCGCGCCCGCCGGTGAGTTTTGTGGAATGGCTGTCTTTAAGTTTGCACTCGAGGAAAATGGATTTGTCTTCATGTCGTAAACTTGGCTGGAAAACCAACTGCCGGCTATGGGGTGTTCACCCCATTTGGCTCTCTAAACGGGCCATTTTTCCTTGATTATGGGGAGCGAATATATTCTACTAAATTTGATGAAACAGTTGGAGTGTCTTGAACTGAAACAGGGGTATGCGGTGCTTTCTCCCGTTGGCGCATTTTCATTTGACGAGATAACTCACTTGCTGAGCCGCGCGGTAGTTTATTGCCGCCGGCGAACGATCGGAAAACTCATGTTTATTTCAATCGGAGCGTCCGGATTTCAATCGGCCGGAATTGCGGAACAATATGGTTATGTGGAAAAATTTGCTTCTGACTCAGCTTCATTGGTCAAGATTGCGCACGTGGCCAGTCCAAAGTGGGTTCATTCGGGAAAATTTAGAATCACGGCAGCCAAGAATCGGGGGCTTGAATTAGGAAACTTTAAGGCGGAGTCAGCCGCATTGAAATGGCGGCTGCAGCCGGCCAGAAAATCGAGCGACAAATTGAACAACCCTGCTTTTGAATCAGGCAGCCGTTCTCTGATTGAAGGCTGATTCAGCCGCCAATTCTTTCCACAAACGCTCTGCCTCTTTGCTGATGTGTGAGGGAACTTGAATGGACGCCTCGACGTAAAGATCGCCGCGTTTGGTTGCCCCGGCGGGCAAACCTTTGCCCCGGACGCGCAATTTATTTCCCTGTTGAAATCCGGCGGGAACTTTGACAGAAACGCTGCCTTCCAATGTTTTCACCGGAACCGTCGCTCCCAACACCGCTTCCCACGGTGTCAATTCCAAGTTGCCCATTAGATCTGCACCGCGCACTTGCCAATCGGGATGCTGCGCATAGCGCACCCGCAAATAAATGTCGCCAGCACTGCCACCATTCGATCCCTCGCCGCCTTTGCCGGATACCCGGATAGTCTGGCCAGCCTGGACGCCTTTAGGAATTCGAACTTGGTATGTTTCCGTTTCTTCCCGACCGGTGCGCGCATTGGTGCGCCGCACCGAAATGGCGCGCGTGGCACCTTTGAGCACTTCATCGAGCGTGATGAGAATGTCGCCTTGAATGTCCTGACCACGTGCGACTTCCGGCTCCTCGTTGCTGTTGGCAAATTCCTGCGCATCGAACGGCGAAGCATTGCGCGATCTTCCGGCGCGTCCCCCAAAAAACTGTTCAAAGAAATCACTGAATCCCGTGCACTCGAATTGGAACTCATCTTCTCCGCCTCGGGTTGTGCGTCCGGCTGATCGGCCTCCGCCATAGCCCGGTGGGGGCCCAGGCTGAGCGCCGGTTTTCCAATCGGCACCAAGCTGGTCGAATTTCCTACGGCTCTCCGGATTACTCAAGACCTCATGGGCTTCATTGATTTCCTTGAATTTTTCCTCCGCCGATTTTTTATCCTTGGCAACGTCAGGATGATACTTCCGCGCGAGCGAGCGGAATGCCTTCTTGATTTCGTCGTCGGTCGCCTTGGGCCTCACGCCGAGGACCTGATAATAATCTTTGAATTCAACGGCCATGGCGGGCGGGTTTGGCAGCCGTCAGGTCATTCACCTCCACTTTGGCCGGGCGAACAATCTTCGTTCCCTTCCGGTAACCACGCTGAACTACTTCGAGGATGGCGTGGTCAGGTTGAACCGGATTGTGGCCTTGTGAAAGCGCTTCGTGGCGGTGTGGGTCGAACGGTTTGCCTACGATTTCCTCACTCTCGACGCCGTGCTGACGTAGCAACTGTTGCAGTTGCTTCAGCGTCATCTCGCCCCCCTGATGAAACTGCGCGGAGTCCCGCGATGCGCCGACGGCCAACGCGCGTTCGAGATTGTCAATCACTGGCAGCAACTCGACGATGAACGTTTCCTTTTGCGCCACCGCACGGGCTTCGCTTTCCTGCCGGCTGCGTTTTTTGAAATTATCAAAGTCTGCCGCCAGGCGCAGATGCAAATCTTTTTGCTCGGCAAGATCTTTGAGGAGCGCCTCTGACTCGGTGGCGGCAGTCTCGTCGGTGGCAGCAAGGTCAAATGCAGTTGCCGGCAGATTTTGGGATTGGTTATTCGTGGACTGGCTTCATTTTAATTCGTGATTCTTCCTGCCAGAGCCGCTCTTTTTTCCGCCACCGGAAAGTTTGTTCACGGTGGCCCAAGCCCGCGCCTCCGCCGTTTTCACACTCGCACCACGTTGCTTGTAGCCGGCCTCGATGTGCGCCGCCTGACGTTTCTGTTTGTCGGTGTAACTGGATTTATCGCCTTGGGGCATGGCTCATTCTTGCTTGGGTTTACTTGCAACCGCAGGCGGCAGAGTATTCCTTGATTGTATTTTCGACCACTTCCCGTGTTTCGCCGGTGAGCTTTTGAATCCGGCCGACCAGTTCTTCCTGCTTGCCTTCGGTGTAGCGAAGGTCGTTATCGGTGAGCTTGGCCCATTTCTGTTTCAGCTTGCCCTTGGTGATGTTCCAGTCGCCTTTAATTTCAAGTGTATTCATACTTTTTTGTTTGCCGCCAACGTCACGGGAAATGTGTTGTTGGCCGCAGCCATGAGCATTACCTGCCAGACTTGCGGGCGCTATGGGGTGTTAACCCCAGCCGTTGACTTGTCCGGCTGGTGGTTAAAATGGCGGTCGTCTTTCAAGACGCTCATTTCTTTCAGAGTCAAGATGCGGGTTGGATGCCGCTCAAACAAGCGATGATGGCTTCAATCACCCGCTTCGACTCATTCGGATCACGAACCTGGATGGACACAACGCCCGCCTCTTTGGCCGGATAATCGTTCCCGCCAGGAAACAGGGCGTCCCCAACAAAAATCATTTCCTGAATCGTGATGCCCAGCGTGTCGCGCAGTTTTCCAATGCCGTAGGCTTTATCTATGCCGGGCTTGGTGACATCCACCGCGGTCGTGCCGCCCAGGCGCACGGAGAATTCGGGGATGAGTTTGTCGAGCAGCGATTTCCTCCGCTGCCGCTTGGAGAAATCAGCGTCCCATTTCTTCTTTTCCTCAATCGGCGCTTGTTGCCCCAATGCCGAGAACGTGATTTGGCTGCCCCGGTCTTCAATGACTTCGCCCCAAGTCTGGTGAACTGCGAAATCCGATGCGGACATCACCTGCTTCAGGGAGCTGATAATTTTCTCTTTTTCCCCGGCGGTGAAATCTTCCGAGTAAAGTAATTTCCAGCCGGTGTCGTACCGGTAGAACTTTGTCCCGCAGGTGGGAAGGAGGGACAAATTATTCAGCCGTTCATCATGGGGAAGATTGGCGAGCACTTGTTTTTCAAACTGCGGCCAGTTTCCGCCGGAGATCACCGCTACTTTTACAATGCCCATAAGAACCGGGAGAAGTTTTGCCATCTCCGCATCCAGCGGTGATTTACTTTCAGCCAGCGTTCCATCCAAATCGAAAACGATGAGTTTTTTCATGCGATTACGTCCGTCGGCTTTCAGTTCACAGAAACGCCGAGGATGCGGCCGATTAAAGCGGTCACGGTCATGGCCAGTGCGCCGCCAATGGTGACTCGCAACGCGGCCCGCCCGAGCGGCGCGCCGCCAAGGTGCCCACCAAACGCACCCAGCACCGCGAGGCTTGCCAATGAGAACACTGCGATCATTGGAATACGCAGAGTCACTGGTGCGACGAGCAGAGCCACAATGGGAACCACGGCGAAGAACGCAAAACTTGCCGCCGATATCCAGGCCGCTTGCAGCGGACGCGCGAGGGATGCCTGATCAATCCCAAGCTCATCGCGCATGTGCGCGCCAAGCCGGTCATGCGCGCTGAGTTGCTCCGCAACTTTCAGTGCGAGGTCTTGCTCCAAGCCGCGCTTCACATAGATCAGCGCCAATTCCTGTAATTCGGCTTCCGGCTCAGTGGCCAACTCATGGGTTTCAAGGCCGATGTCCGCCTGTTCAGCGTCGCGTTGTGAACTGACCGACACATATTCGCCAACGGCCATGGACATAGCTCCAGCAACGAGTCCTGCCACGCCGGCAACCAGGACGGCCGCCTTGGGAGCGGAAGAAGCGGCCACACCAATCATGAGGCTCGCGGTTGAAACGATGGCATCGTCCGCTCCAAGCACGGCGGCTCGCAACCAACCAATACGTCCGCTGCGATGCGTTTCGCCCAACTTATCGGTGCGGTGCTGCTGATGCTCGACGTCCTGCAGCCCGTCGTCAATCCACTGGGCGACGCCCCGATTTTTTTGCGAATGACGCCCGGATGTGATGAACTCACGCGCGCCTTTTTGGCGAAGCGCATTGCGTTCTATTCATTTTTCCTGTTGTTGGGTTCGCTGTTGTTTGGCTCATTCGTGCTGCTTTTGTTCGGCCTTTCGATACCCGTAGTGGAAGTGGCGGGTGGTGCCGTCGTGTGCGCGCTGGGTTGGAAGCTTCTGGCCGACGTTCCCAAACCGGCCGACGTGACCCTGGACCCAGCTCATGCCAAACTCATCGCGTTGGGACGGGCATTCTCTCCGCTGACTTTG
>Ga0302320_10023317_pt1 | contig 12151 bp, 13 predicted proteins | sample Bog_T0_3_FD_202130 | JGI IMG/M metagenome (GOLD analysis project Ga0302320, IMG submission 202130) | Peat permafrost microbial communities from Stordalen Mire near Abisko, Sweden - Bog_T0_3 | ecosystem: Environmental > Terrestrial > Soil > Wetlands > Peat | place: Sweden: Abisko, Stordalen Mire...
GTCCAGTGCCGTAGCCAGGCGGTTGTCAAACTCCTGCTGTGCCGGCTGCATTGCTTCCGGTAACTCGAATCCCGGCAGGCCAGCACGGTACCTCCACAAGACGATGCGGGTGATAAACAGCATACGCAAGGTCGGTTGCCATTGTCGGATGCGATCACGCACAGCGAGATCCTGCTCGCGGGAAGGCCCGAATTCAAACAGAACACCGTCTGCAAGAGCTCGTACCTTGTCGAGGTTGGCATTGATTGTCTCTCCAAGAGCAAGACTCCGTGCGATTGCAGTTTTCCGGTCTTGCGAAAGCGGTTCCCTCGCGAGCTGCGCTAATAGCCGAAGATTGGAAATGAACGTCCTCCTCATCTCAATCACGGCGGGCGCCCCCCATAACTGATCAAACACCAGCCACATTATGAAGAGACCCAGCAAAATGCCCACCACGCGATCTCGGGCGGCGGCGAGTGAGGTCTGCATTTTGAATTCGCTCACGTTGACCAGGAAGAAAGCCAGAGCGACCTGAATTCCAAAGTATGACAACCGGGGACTCGATGTCATGAACCAGGAAGACAGGGCGGTGACAGCAACGAAAAGAACGACAAATCCGGCAACCGAATCGAGATAGGGCAGGATGAATATCTGCGAACCCATCCCGACTAGAAAGCCGCCGACGGCTGCGCCTGTGATACGAAGAAGCTGCTTTTGACGAGATGAACCAATTGTAGAGAGCGCGGTGAGCAGGCATGTGGTCACGGCCGTGCTGATGCCCGGCCATGCGATCGCATTGTAGATCACGTAGCAAACGCTCGCGGCCAGGCAGCCTTTGAGCGCGAACTGAAGGTGCTCAGGGTTGCGGAAAGCGTTGGGCGCAAGGAGAGTTCATTGCCCTGTATCCTCTGTTGTTGCCAAGTCTGGTTGGCTTGATCCGGAATCCGCAAATGCTTGGGGTATAAGAGTGACTGTATGCTCCATCTCTCCCAGTAAAGGCACAAAGGGGGCAGATTCTTCATTTGAATCGAAGCGAACCGGACCCGGAATCCGCCGACCCATCAGATCATCGCGAATACTTCGGACGGCCGAGGCCAAGTTGCCGAATCGCCTCTGGTCAATGGCGGAAAGCTCGATGCTGAGCTGAGGTAAGGTCGCTGCAAGGTCGACGAGCCTGCCTACGAGGGCTACAACACCACCCATCTCGACGGAATACTCGGGCGAATAAGCCGCGCGCCGCAATGCCCGCCGTAATAAGGATGTTCCAAGCGTCCCGAGCCGCATGACTCTTTGCTCGATACCAGGATCTACGGTGCGGCCCTCAGCGTAGCAAGTCATCAAATCTTCGACCGCAGACAATCGGTCACCAATGGGTAACACGACCTCGTCCCCCGGCCGCAGTCGCACAAACGCGAGCTCTACAGCCGCAGTGATCACCACCGCTACCAAAACGGCTAAGCACAGCCAAAGTGTATCCTCCACACTGGTTTCGGCCGGTACACGCCGATCCCACAGTGGAATTCCAACGGCGGTCAGGTTGACGAACGCCACAGCCGCTGTATAGTTCGTCAGCACACTAACTCCATAGAAAGCGAGGAAGAAGGTCGCAATAACCCAGAGAAAATGAAGCAGGGGAATATTGATGACAAACCAAACAGATGCTAAGAGATAGGCAGCGCCGATTCCGGTCACCAGGAAAATCGTTGCCGCAGACTGCAGCGTCGATCGAGTGTTTTCCCGAGAAACCATGAGTGCATAAACGGCACCTTGCCAGCTGTACGGAATGCGGAAGGTCATTCCGACAATCACGATGAGGGTGGCGGCAAGCGTCATCCTGCCTACCAGTGCAGCCCTGCCTGGGTAAGGCGCAAGTTCCTCTTTGAGAAATTCCCGCAGCCAGGTCAGTGCGCTGGATGCTCGAGGCAGGCTCTGGGCGATGGTTGCCATTCTCAATCGCCTCGAATCGTGACTACGGCCGACTCACTGATTCGAAACAGGTCAGGGGTGGGATTCTCCACCCGTACACGGACCGGAAAGCGCGATGCGAGATGAACCCAGTTTAATGTGCGCTGCAGGTCGGGAAGGCCCGGTTGCAAGCTGCCGATTTTATCTGGGTCCGGGGTGACCCCGAATCCGACGCTATCCACCACACCAGCAAAGCGGAGATTCGGCATCGACATCAGATAGACATCAGCCCGCATGCCTGGCGTAATACGCTTGAGTTGTCCTTCTCGGAAATTACCAACTGCCCACCAAGTGCGGGCATCGATGAGCGTGAACATTTGCTGGCCGACGTGAGCATAAGCGCCCTCGGAAATCGTAAGGTTGGTCACACGAGCATCAAACGGAGCATAGACGCGGCAGTTGTCCAAATCGTACCGAGCCTTCTTCACCGCCGCGGCTTTTGCTCCACGCTGATTGATCAAGGGTTCGAGCGTTGTGACCGCATGCCTGGCCTGTTCGTGCTGCGCCAAGACAGAGCTCAATTCCGCCTTCGCCAACTGCAATCGAGATTCAGCTTGCCTTATCACTCACCTCCGGGGTGCACTTCAGGCCAAGGTGCTCAAGTCCAATCTGACCGTGCAGGATCTCAAAAGAGTTCTGAACGTGGCGTACGAACGGCATCCTCGGTGGATCATATTTATGGCCGAAATAGCCTCGAAATCACATTTCCTACGTTATGCGGCTCGATACATTCGCCGCCCGCCACTCGCGAGTTGGCGTCTTTTGGAAGTCACAGATCGGGAAGTTGTGTTTGTGGCAAAGGACACGAAAGCAAAAAGCCTGGTCCCCACGCGATGTCGAATCTCTGATTTTGTGCGTCTTCTGGCACCGCACGTGCCAGACTGGTACCGACATTCCGTTCGCTACTACGGACTTCTGTCGCCACGTGCACGAGGCCGAATGCAAGCTGCCTTGTTCGCACTGCTCGGCCAATCCGCAAAACCTCGGCCCCACCGCTTAACCTGGCAGGATTCTCTAAGGAAATGTTTCGGGGTGGATCCCCTCGTTGACAGCTGCGGCCAAGCAATGCGTTGGGTACGACGGGAGAGGCCGGTTACAGGCTAAGTCTGAACCTCAGTCTGCGCCTCTGCCGGCCGAAGAGTGGCCCCACCAGCTCAACTCTTCGGAAGAGTCCATCCCCCCTAGTCGTCAACCCCATCAGACCTGGTGTAAACCTCCGGTATTGCGGCTCATTTGAGAGACGCCCGGGGCCGTAAAAACGCTGCGACTCTCAATGGACTCTGGAAAAAACGATTTTTGTTTTTCCTATAGTTCAAGTTGAGTAATCATCTCTTCAGTCAGGCCGTCGGCGAAATATTCTTGCTCGGGATCGCCCGTGAGATTCTGGAAGGGTAAGACTGCCAGCATCACCCTGCCTGCACCAGCCGCATTCTTGTGATGGGAGCGGTGCCAGATCGAGTAACCAGCGAGCACCAGGGCGACCATCCCTGCCATCACAGCCATCAAGCGGAAGCGACCGCGTCCCAGGAGCGGAGCGGGCTTAGGATCGGGCGCACTTTGCTCCTCGACCACCACGCGGGTGATCGAGTGGCTTTGCAACACGATGTCGTCCTGCTGCGGAACGAGCCGAACCTTCTCCGCGAATCGGTACCCTCGTCCCGGGACGGTGACGATGTAGCGACGTTCGCCAGTCTCCCCCAAGGTCTTGCGCAGCACGAAAATGTGCTGGGTGAGGTTGGACTCCTCAACAAATGTGTCCGGCCAGACCGACTTCATCAGATCGTCCTTTAAAACGACGGTTTCAGTGTTCCGGACCAACACCAGGAGCATCTCGAAGGCCTTGGGTTGGAGCGGAACCGGCTGATTGTCCCGCGTCAAAAGCCGTTGATAGGGATCCACCCGGTAGGGACCAAACTCGTAGAAGTGTTTTGGTTCCTTGTTCATAGCTCCGTCTTAACAAACCTTGAGAGGTTCTTGAAGGCTTCTTGAAGACTTCCGATGCCCACTTGCGGCAGAGTGCGTCCCGTCAGGCCAAGGCGGCCTGGGGCCGAACCGGATGTGGCTTGAACTCTAGCACGTGATGCACCACGGGTAAAGAGTTCAAGGGATGCAAACCCGGGGCCAACCTGGTGAAATGACAAGGAACTTCGCAGGTGAACAAAGAGCGAAAGCACAAATACTTAAGGAGGATTGAATGACCACCCATAGCAAGATGATTCTGGTCGCGGCTTTCTGCCTCGGCTTAACCGCAGCGGCCCTGGCCCAGAGCGATGCCGTCCGCGCCATTTACCGGGCGTCTGCCAGCATCCCCACGAACGTCGAAGGTGTTTACGCCTATCCGGCACCACCAACCGGTTTCAACCCACTCAGCGCTTCGGACGAGGAATTGGCGGCATACGGCTTTCCACCACGACCCGACAAAGTCGAGGATGCTCATGGCTACCAGGTGTGGGCTCGAGTGATGAGCATGCCGACAACTCGCTGGTTTGGCGAATTGAAGGTGCGTAGCAATCGCAGCCATCCGGCAACCGCGAGATTGTCTCAGAGCCAGACCGACCCAACGAAATTCGCGGCCTCTTCGGGCGTCACCAAAAATTGGAGTGGCGTGGTGAACACATTGTCATCCACCAGCTACAGCAGTACCAAGTCGTTCTGCTGCGTGGCCGCCGAGTTCGTGGTACCGCAGCCCCAGCAGGCATTCAACGGATCAGGGGGAAACATCTGCGACGGCGACACCGACCAGGCTGCCTTCTGGGTTGGCCAGGGCGGGTTTACAATCGCGGGTTTAAATCTGGGAAACCAGAACAACATCGCGCAATCAGGTGTGGATATCGTTGCACCATGCGGCGACTCCAATGGGAGCGCGTACGCGTGGATGGAGTGGTATCCGGCTAACCTTGTCGAGTTCTTTCCGGTTTCCGCCGGCGACGACATTTATGTTTCGGTGAATAATACCAGCTCCACCACGGCAACGATTAACCTTGTCGACGAGACCGGCCAACATTCGGTCAGCGTCAGCCTCACTGCGCCCTCCGGCGTTAGGCTCGTCGGCAACGAAGCGGAATTCGTCGTGGAGCGGCCGTACGGCGACTCAAAGACCCCCACGGGCTATTATCCGCTCGCGAACTACATCTGGTCGTTCTGGGATTACGCTCGATCCAAGACGTTTGCCAAGAAGTACTACTACCCCGGCACGACCGCAGCCTCGACCTACGATATTTCCATGACCGACGACGTTGGCGACCAGATCATTTCAGTTCCTACCGTTGGAACATCGGGCACGTTGGGATTGGAGGGCATGTTTGTCCAAGACCAAGACTGCGCTCAGCTAATCGGATGTGTGCCGTAGTAGAGCGAAAAACACGTCGGGGCTGGGCGTTTTTGCTACCGGCCCTGGCGTGGCCCCCCGCTTGTAGTGAAGCACGAGATTCCAGGCAGACAAAGATTCGGGGAGGCCGACACGACTTATAAAAGGGTCGAGATCACCATCGAGACGGAGTGGATGACGACCATCCGAAGGAACGGTCACAGCAGCCTTTTGTGCGAGCAATGCGGCCATGCACTGGATGTCGTCGAGGGGGAGAGCTTAACGGCAATTGGACAGCCCCGGCTGAGCGATGGCGCCGCGGCTTTGGCTGGTGTCGCAGCGAAAGTTGACGTGGAAGAAAAACTCACTTGGAGAAGACGTATGAAAAACCTGAAGACACGGCTACGAGTTATTAACCTTCTGTCCCTGATACTGCTGGCATGGACGGCGGCGGCCTATGGCCAGCTCACCCCGACTGGCGACGCCTACACGAACACGGCCGATCCGGCCACGAATTACGGCGCTAAAACCTTGCTCGATGTCGAAAGCTCACAGACGACTTACATCCAATTCAATCTGTCGTCGATCCCTGCTGGCTATACCGGTGCCACCATCACCAAGGCGACGTTGAAACTCTATGCCAATACTGTGGCCACGGCAGGCAGCTTTAACGTGGACTACATCAACGGTACGTGGACCGAGACCACGATCGACGCCAGCAACGCTCCTGCTTTGGGAACGACAATTGCCGCCAGCGTACCGCTGGTGACGGCGGACAAGAATCAGTACATCCTCATCGATGTCACCACAGCGGTTCAGGCGTGGCTAAACGGAACCGAGCCAAATGATGGCATCGCGCTGGTAGCAAACAGTCCGCTGAACGCGAACTTCGATAGCAAGGAGAGCGCGACCACAAGCCATGCGCCCGAGTTGGATATTGTCTTCGCCAGCGGTGGCACGCTGACGGGCGTGACAACGGCGAGCGGCAGCGGTTTGATCGGGGCGGCACGAGCGGCACACTCAACCTGTCGCTGACAACCACCTGCGCGACCAATCAGGTGTTGCAATGGAATGGCACCGCATGGGCATGCGCGAATCTCAAAGGCAACGGTACAATCACCGGGGTCGCCGCAGGCACGGCTCTCACCGGCGGCGGCACCAGCGGCAACGTCACGCTGAACCTGGATACGACCAAAGTACCTCTTCTGAGCGCGGCCAACACTTTCGTTGGCAACCAGGCCGTCACAGGCAACCCTACGGCCACGGGCTCAATCTCTGCGCAAACCGCTTCGCTGAATGAAAGTGGTACGACGAACGCTCTTACCATCAACCAGACGGGCGGCGGTGCCGGTCTCACTGTGTCCGCGCCCATCTCGCTCGCAGGCATCCTAAGCGACTCCGCCAACATTGGCGTTTGGGGAATCGCGAGCAGTGTCGGAGGCTCCGGCGTGGAGGGGGAGACGGCCAACGGCAACGGCGTCTACGGAGTGGACACTGCTACCAGCGGGACTGTCGGTGGGCCTGCTTGGCGCGACCTACAGTTCCGCTGGCTACGGTTGCTCACCGAATTCAGGTGGAAGTCGAGAAGCCATCCCAGGAACAGGGACGCTATCTCCACCCGGAACTCTACGGAGCACCGGCTGAGCAAGGCATCGGCTACAAGGCCCAGGCCGCTGCTGCGCCAGCGTCAACAAATCCCTGAGACGGCCCGGCAGAATCTAAGAAAGCATGCTGAGGAACTTGCGCGTCTTGTCGAAGGTCGCGCTCGCGCGATTCTCGCTCACAGGGGAGATGGTGCAGGATGAACCGATTGGATCGATCGCGCGGTTGGGATTGACACAGCCGTACCCATGGCGAAGTACGCCGGCAAAGCGCGCTGTACCAGATACCTCAGCGGCTAATGGTATTGTCGTCGTCTTTGACCTCGTCTGCCCGGAACAAGTCGAACGCATTGCCACCGCTCCCTTTGACACGATACATCGCCATGTCTGACCGACCGATCAACGCCTCACTGGTGGTGCCATCGACGGGATACCGGCTGAGCCCGATGCTGGCCGTCACATTCACACGAGTTTCTCCCTCGATTTCGATCGACCTTTCGACCGTCCGAAGAATGCGGCCCACGACCGCCAACACGTTCGTTTCGAGACCTAGTCCGGGCAGGATGATGATGAATTCGTCGCCGCCCAAGCGGCCGACGCAGTCTTCGGAGCGCACCTGATGCTGCATCCGTTTGGCGGTGATCTTGAGAATATGATCTCCCGCGGCATGACCATACCGATCGTTGACAGGCTTGAACTGATCGAGATCTACAAACAGCACAGTGATCTGGGAATGATCGGATTCTGCTTGCTTTACGCATTCCTCCAGTTTGAGGTGGATGGCATGTCGATTGAGCAACCCGGTTAACGAATCATATTTTGCCAGGTGGCGAACGTGCTCTTCCGATTTGCGCAACTTGTCCGACTCTCGCAACCGAAGCAGTTGCTCACGCACGAAGGACGCATTTTCCAGCTCAAGATCGCTCCAGAGCAAACTGTGCCCGCGCACAGTCTCTTTCCAGGCTTCGAACGAGGCGCGCGGGCGCAAGCGCCCAGACTCATCAACGATGGCCGCCTTATCGGGATTGCCGGCCCAAACTACCGTCTCTACGCGTTCCCGGCGGAGCAGCAAAAGATAATCGCCAGTCTCTTCTGCGAGTCCGATGTAGAGCGCTCCACTTGCCTCACACGCGTAGGATGCGGCGCTGGGGTCGAGCGCGCCGAGCATGTTGGAACTTGCGATGCCTCGCGCTGAGATGCTCTTCAACCTTGCGATGACTGGAAGTAGTAACTCTTCAGTCACGGTTGCGCCTCGAGATGATGTGACTCCGTCGATACGCGAAACCAAGCCGTCTGCGGTCAACAAATCGAGAAGCTCAGCGCCAAGAAAGTGTCCGGTCTGGCCCGGTGATTCTGACGCCTCGATACCCGCCATATGTTCTGCGCGCGGTCAGCCGGGACTGCAAGGCGACGTTGTCGATCCGCAGAGTCACCTGAGACGCGAAAATCTGTACCATCAGTTCGCAAACCGAGCGGGTCGCCTGATTCAGGCGGTGCGGTCGGGCGCCATGGCATGCCATCAGGCCCCAAAGCTGGTGGTTGACGACAATCGACAGAGTCATCGATGACTGCACCCCCATGTTGCGCAAATACTGCAGGTGAATCGGAGCGGCGCTCCGCAGGTAAGAGCGTGTCAAGTCCAGAGGTGTTCCTGTCAAGGGCCCGATCTCGGGAATGATCGGCACCGGCTTTGCGGCAACATCTGCGATCGAACGCGAAGGATTCATTAGAAAGAGCTGTCGGGCCTGCGCTGGAATGTCACTTTCAGGGAAACGCGAATCTAAGTACAAGACTGGCAATGCGGCGCCCACGGCCTCGGCGATTACCTGGCCGTTCCAACCGCCATCGAAACGATAGACCATGACGCGGTCAAAGCCGCTCAGCCGGCGGATCTCTTCCGCAGCTAGCTGGAACAGCTCCAGAATGTCAGTCGCTTGCTCCATGCGCACCAACGGAATTCGGATGTGGGCGTCAAGTTCGAGCGGTTGGAGCGAATAGGTTCCGTGCACTAGATCGAGTTCCACAATCAGCCCGCCGTCGTGACGGTGGGCGATGCAATGCATCTCGACCGCATGGTTGTTTACCCAGATGCGAAGGAGTTTCGCCGAAAGCGGTTCGTTGTTCAATACTTGAGATCGAAAGGTCTCGAATTGCTGCGCTCCCAAGACGCTCTCGAACGAGGATCCCAACAATGTCTCCGGAGACATCTGCAGTAAAGTAGAGACGTTGGTGCTGAGTTGGCGAATGATCAGATCCGGCTGCGAAAGTGCGAACAACAGTCCGTGCGGTTGGATGTGCCCGATGATTTGAATGGGCTCCAGAGCGCACCGGGCGAGGTCGGGAACGGGGTTGATGGGTTCGGCTAGACGGGCCATCAGCGGTTACCTTTCTGGAGGATCGGTTCTGACAACCATGAAGCGTAGGCGTCAAATATACCGACCGCAGTGGCGCAGATTGCTTCTTTGTCGCCTTTCCCATTTTTCTCTAGGTCCGAACAAAACGATGCCCAGAGCGATTCAGAGCGTCCATTCCCGGCGCCGTAAAAATGAAAGCTGGCAGTTGGCCCGAGAATAGTCTGCAACCGTTTGACGATGATTTTTCCTCCCATCATGGAGCCGAGAATCACGTAGGCATATCCGTACAGACCGGCGGGTTCAATGCGGGGAAGAGAGCGGCACCGCTCCAGCGCGTCAATGTCGCTTGTGGTTGCGCCCATGAGGGTGAGATCTTCGCGTAAAGCGCTCGATCTCGCGAGAGCGCGCACCGGATTCCCTGGATCGGCAGCGCAGCATACGGCGCATTCCAACGGTTCGAAAATCCCCAGCAACCGACCGAGGTGCGATTGATATTCAGGTATGGTGTATGCCGTATCGAACAGTCGCGACATGGCGGGACTAGCGCCCAACTGGGCATGGCGCGAGCGCGTCGCATCTCGCAGAGCCTCAATAACGCGGGGAATAGATTGGACAGAGGGACTAATCATATGTCTATTCCGAGACCGAACAGACATGTCGGTGCCGGGAATTAGGTCATGTTGGAATAATGGTCGCCCTGAGTCGAGGATTCTGGTCAGTTTTATACAGTCCCCGTACCCTTTCGCCGGCGTTCAGCCTCGCGCGCGGGCCAGCCCTACGCACAGGGGTTCGTAGAGTTCGAGTGATCGTGGGCAGGTTATGGTACTTGCTGAGCGGTGCACCTGTATCGCCGAAGAAGTCTCGGACGATCACTAAGAACAGCCGATGAAGGATTGCTCAATCTTTCGGGACTCCAGATAGATGGCTCGCAGTTTGGCGGCAACTTCTTCCGCCGGGAGCGGCTTGCTGAAATAGTAGCCCTGAATTTCGTCGCACTGCCGTTCTCGGAGAAAAGACATCTGGGCTTCGTTCTCCACGCCTTCCGCAATTACTTTCAGGTTCAGGCTCCTAGCCATGCTGATGATCGCAGTTGCAATGGCAGCGTCATCTGCATTCACCGCCACATCCCGCATAAACGACCGGTCGATTTTCAGCTTGCTGACGGGAAACCGCTTCAGATAACTGAGGCTGGAATAGCCAGTTCCGAAATCGTCAATGGCGAGGCTCAACCCCATAGTCATCAATTGCCGCATAACCGAGAACATTACGTCTGCGCTCGACAGCAAGAGGCTCTCCGTCAGTTCGAGTTCGAGATATTCAGGTGCGAGCCCTGTCTCGTCAAGCACCGTGCGGATGGTCCCTGGAAAACTCCCTTGTCGAAACTGGACGGCAGATACGTTGACTGCTATCGAAACTGCCTGCAATCCCTCCTGCTGCCATTTCCGCGCCTGTGTGCATGCGGTTCTCAGAACCCATTCCCCGATCGGGATAATTAAGCCGCTATTTTCCGCGATTCGGATGAACTGGTCGGGAGGAACCAACCCCAAGTCCGGATGTTGCCACCGCAGGAGCGCTTCCAATCCGACAATCTGTCCAGTGACAATGTTCATCTGGGGCTGATACACGAGAAAAACTGAAGCGCTGTTCCCGCCGCCCGTTGAGACGCACCGCCGCTGAGGCGAGAGCACCATTTCGAATCGCCGTGTTACTGTGATTAGTAATTTGAGGGCTTTCAAAATGGGAAATGACTTGTTGGTTTTGGGTTAAAAGGTTTTGACTCTCTTCAAGCGCAGTTCCGGTTTTTCGAAGCAAGGTTGCCATCGAGTCTTCCGCGGCTTTCTCCGACTTTCGTGCGTTATCCCTCGCCTCATTTGCCTTCACGAGAAGAGAAGAATTAAGGAGGACAGGACAATGACTAAGACGAGCGATGGAACAAATCTTGTGGCACTGGCCAACGGGCCCACACGGCGACAAGCAATCGTCGGGGTTGCAATGGCATTCGGTGGTTTAACTCTGGGTTTAACTAAAGCTTGGGCGCGAGCCGAGGATGAGATTTCTCATACGGCGGAATCAATTCACCAAGAGCCTGTTTTCAAAGCGAACCGGAAGCGCATCTACGACGCGCTCACCGACTCCAAGCAGTTTGACAAAGTCATACAGCTCAGCGGAGTCCTACAAGCCATGCACCTCGGAGATAAGCCTGCGGAAATCAGTCTTGAAGTGGGAGGCGGGTTCACGCTCTTCGGCGGGTACATAACGGGAAGACATGTCGAGCTTGTGCCGAACGAGAGAATCGTGCAGGCCTGGCGGGCGGGTGGTTGGGCTCAGGGCGTCTATTCGATTGCGAGGTTCGAGCTTGTGGAGCAGGGCTCTGGGACCAAGATCGTATTTGACCATACGGGTTTTCCAAAAGGCGAAGCGGAAAGCCTGGCTTCGGGATGGAAAGCGCACTATTGGGAGCCGATCGAGAAACTTCTGGCGTAGCCGCTACGCATAGCGCCGTACATCGCCTAGGTGAACAGCATCATCGACCTGCCCGGTAGGGCCGGGTGGAGCGGCATGCCGCAACGAGACCACGATCGCATCTCTCATCGCCAACAGCCGCGTTGTGTTCGGAACGGTGGGACAATTTCTGGGTAAAATCGCTTGGGAACAGACCTGCCAATTGAGTCTTTAAACCGCAAGGCCTTTCGCTACCTCGGCATCGCGCTGGCGACTTCGATCGTCATCGCTTTTCCTATGGAGCAAGTCGCTCACCGTTTCTTCTCCCCGGGTTATTACTGGCTCCTTCATTCGTGCGATGCGGGAGAGGTTCTTGACCTTTCCTGACCCTGAATATGTTCGGTTTGGGGTGGGCTCTCGCCGTCGGTACTTGGTTGGCCCTGCCAGCACAGCCGGTAGCGACGGTTGAGGGTATGATCGCACCCCACGCCCCAGGGGCAGCA